>Ga0180219_1000945_pt1 | contig 20516 bp, 15 predicted proteins | sample eDN3rd30CBELigMG_FD_151338 | JGI IMG/M metagenome (GOLD analysis project Ga0180219, IMG submission 151338) | Enriched Miracle-Growth compost microbial communities from Emeryville, California, USA - eDNA 3rd pass 30_C BE-Lig MG (version 2)... ...
TACCGCAGATCCAGAGCTTCGCTCTCGCGCTCGGCTTCATCGTGGGCGGAACGATCGTGATGGAGATGGTGTTCTCGTATCCGGGGATCGGCCTGCTCCTGCTCAGCGCCACCAACGCGAAGGACTACGCGTTGATGCAGGGGATCTTCCTCGTGCTCGTGTTAGCCGTGCTGATCGCGAACATCTTGGCCGACATCGCCTATGCGATTCTCGACCCCCGCACCCGTCAGACGGAGGCCTGACCATGACCGCTCCAGTGATGACCGCCGCCGCTTCGGCGACGGCGGCGACGAAGAACAAGAAGACCTTCTGGACACAGCTGTCGGCGTCGATGGCGATGTTCAGCAATCGGAAATCGGCCGCCGGGCTGATCATCCTGGGCATCTTCATCCTCGTGGCGATCTTCGCGCCGCTGATCGCCCCGTACGATCCGACCGAGCAGAACCTCGATGCGACACTGCAGGCGCCCTCGTTCCAGCACCTTCTGGGCACCACGCACATCGGAGAGGACGTCTTCAGCCAGATCGTCTACGGCACCCGCGGCGTTCTCGTGGTCGGGTTCCTCGCGACGATCATGGCGACGGTGGTGGCGGTCGTCGTCGGCGTGACGGCCGGCTATCTTCGCGGGTGGAAGAGCGAGTCGCTGTCGGCCCTGTCGAACGTGTTCCTCGTCATCCCCGGGCTGCCGCTGATGATCATCATCGCCTCGCAGTTCGCCGACCCGCCGCTGTGGATCATCGCCGCGGTGCTCGGGCTGACCGGGTGGGCGTGGGGTGCGCGCGTGCTGCGCGCGCAGACGATGTCGCTGCGCAACCGCGACTTCATCCAGGCCGCGCGCGCCAACGGCGAGCCGCTGCACCGCATCATCCTCGTCGAGATGCTGCCGAACCTGATGGCGCTCATCGCCTCGAGCTTCGTCGGCACGATGACCGCGGCGGTGCTGGGACTGACCACTCTGGCCTTCATCGGCGTCATCCCGGTCTCCAACCTCAACTGGGGAACCATCCTGTTCTGGGCGCAGCAGAACAGCGCCTTCCCCGACTACTGGTGGTGGTACGTGCCCGCGGGCCTGTGCATCGCCTTCGTGGGCGTCGCGCTCGCGCTGATCAACTTCGGCATCGACGAGTACGTCAACCCGCGCCTGCGCTCGGCAGGAGAACGTGCCCGGGCCATGAAGAAGAAGGGCCTCAACGTGAACGACGCCGTGACGGCCGTGCGGACCGCAAACGACGAAGAAAGTCAGGAATGACCATTCTCAGCACCTCAACGCTCCCGTACCGCGATCCGTCGCTGACCACCGCCGAGCGCGTCGCCGACCTGCTGGGGCGGATGACGCTCGCCGAGAAGGTCGGGCAGATGCTTCAGCTCGATGCCCGGAACGACCTGGACGACATCGTGCTGCACCGGCACGCGGGCTCCATCCTGCACACCTCGCCCGAGCGCATCCTGCAGGCGAACGAGCTCACGACACGCACGCGTCTGGGCATTCCGCTCCTGGTGGCGGAGGACTGCATCCATGGCCACTCGTTCTGGCCGGGGGCGACGATCTTCCCCACCCAGCTGGGTCTGGCCGCGAGCTGGGATGCCGATCTGCTCGAGCGCGTCGCACGCGTCACCGCCGTCGAGGTCGCGGCCACCGGCATCCATTGGACCTTCTCTCCGGTTCTCTGCATCGCCCGTGACCTGCGCTGGGGCCGTGTCGACGAGACATTCGGCGAAGACCCCTTCCTCATCGGCGAGCTGGCCTCGGCGATGGTGCGCGGGTATCAGGGCTCGGGGCTCGACGACCCGACCGCCATCCTTGCGACGGCGAAGCACTTCGCCGGATATTCGGAGACCCAGGGCGGCCGCGACGCGAGCGAGGCCGACATCTCGCGCCGCAAGCTGCGCAGCTGGTTCCTGCCGCCGTTCGAGAGGGTGGCCAAGGAAGGCTGTCGTACCTTCATGCTCGGCTACCAGAGCACCGACGGTGTGCCGATCACGGTCAACGACTGGCTGCTCAGCGATGTGCTCAAGGGGGAGTGGGGGTACACCGGCACCCTCATCACCGATTGGGACAACGTCGGTCGCATGGTGTGGGAGCAGCACGTGCAGCCCGACTATGCGCACGCGGCCACCGCCGCGACCCGCGCGGGCAACGACATGATCATGACGACGCCCGGGTTCTTCGAGGGCGCGCAGCAGGCGGTGGAGGACGGGATGCTGGAGCCCGATGCCTTCGACGACGCCGTGGCCCGCATCCTCACCCTGAAGTTCGACCTGGGCCTTTTCGAGGACCCGCGCCTGCCGCAGGCCGGCCTCGACCGCATCGTCGGGTCGGACGAGCATGCTGCCCTCAACCTCGAGGCCGCACGGCGCTCGATCGTGCTGCTGGAGAACGACGGCACCCTGCCGCTCGCCGGCCGTGCGGCATCCATCGCCGTCACAGGGCCGCTCGCCGACGACGCCCAGTACCAGCTCGGCGACTGGGCCGGCGGGTCAGGCCAGGCCGGCTGGCTCGACGGCCAGCCGCGCGAGATGATCACGACCGTGCTCGACGGCGTGCGGGCACTCGCCCCCGAGGGGTCGACGGTCACGTATGCCCGGGGCGCCGACATCCTGACGATGCAGCCCGATCCCGCCGGCGCGACGTTCCCGGATGGACAGCCTCGCCCGCCGGTGGTGCGCGCGTGCCCGCCCGACGACGCGCAGATCGCGGAGGCCGTGGCTGCCGCCGCGGCTGCCGACGTGGCCGTCGCGGTCGTGGGCGATCACATCGAGCTCGTCGGCGAGGGGCGCTCGACCGCGACCCTCGAGCTGATCGGCGGGCAGAACGCGCTGCTCGACGCCGTGATCGCCACCGGTACACCCGTGGTCGTCGTCCTGCTGGCGTCGAAGCCCCTCGTGCTGCCGGCCTCCGTGCAGAAGGCGGCGGCCGTGCTCTGGATCGCCAACCCCGGCATGCAGGGCGGCCGGGCGCTGGCCGAAGTGCTCACCGGGCGCGTCGAGCCGTCCGGACGACTGCCGATCTCGTTCGCCCGGCACGCCGGACAACTGCCGATCTACTACAACCAGATCCGCGGCCAGCACGGCGACCGCTACGCCGATCTGACGCAGGCGCCGGCGTGGGCGTTCGGTCAGGGCAAGAGTTACACGACCGTCGAGTACTCCGACCTGACGCTGGCGGCGACCGACCTGCGCGAGTCCGACACGCTCGTCGCCGAGGTCACCGTGCGCAACACCGGAGATCGCCCCGCGCGCGAGACGGTGCAGCTTTATGTGGGCGACGACGTGACGTCGGTGAGCTGGGCCGAGAAGGAGCTGAAGGCGTACCGGCAGGTCGACCTCGCCCCCAGCGCGTCGGCACGGGTGCGCATCGAGCTGCCGGTGGCCGAGTGCACGATAGTGGATGCCGCGGGCCGGCGCCTGGTCGAGGCAGGTCGTTTTCACGCCCTGGTGGGGTCGTCGTCGCGTGACGCCGATCTGCTGTCGGCGGAGTTCAGCGTGCGGTGAGCACGGCCTCCGTGTCGGTGACCGTGATCTGCGGCGGGTAGAGCCCGAGCACGTGCAGGGCGGCGGCCTGGTTCTCGCCCGTCGACCCTGCGCACGCATCGGCGGCGATCTCGACGTGCGCGCCGGCATCCGCCGCCGGCAGCGCCGTGGAGATCACGCAGCAGTCCGTCGAGACCCCGCACAGCACGAGGTGCGGTGCGCGCCCGGTAATCTGCTCGAGCTCGGGACCCCACTTGCCGAAGGTGGGAAGATCCAGGGTCGCGCGAGGCGAGAGACCCGCGGCATCCGGCACCAGCGCGTACAGCGGATCGTCGGCCGGCACGTCCGCGAACGGCCAGGCGGCGAAGTAGTCGCCCCATGCCGTCGTCCGATCGGCCGTGGGCAGCCAGCGTGTGACGATCACGCGATCGCCGAAGGCGTCGGCGAGGCGGCGGATGTTCGCGAACGCCTCGGGAAAGAACGGCGAGCCCCAGGCCGAGTCGGGCGCGGCGAAGATCGCCTGCGGGTCGATGACGATGAGCCAGGGCTCGGTCACGCGGCCTCCTGCCGGCGGATGCGCCCCGCCCGGGCGAACCAGGTCACGACGAAACCGAGCGCCAGGGCGAAGAACACGCCGAGGTTGGCGTAGGCCCAGTCGCCACCCTTGCCGCCGATGAGGAACAGGAAGTAGCCCTGCCAGTTGTTCCAACGGGCATCGTCGAACTGGTTGATCACGAAGCCCCAGCCGACGACCGACGCGACCACCATCGTGATGATCGAGGTCCAGTCCCACGATCCGTAACGGCCCTTCGCGTCGAACAGAGCGGCCTCGTCGTAGTCCTTGCGCCGACGCAGGATGTCGGCGATGAGGATGCCCGCCCACGCGGCCAGCGGCACGCCGAGCGTGATCAGGAAGCTCTGGAACGGGCCGAGGAAGCTCTGGGCGAAGAACACGACCCAGATCGTCATGAGGGTCAGGATCACGCCGTCGATCGCCGCGGCGGAGGGCCGCGGGATGCGGATGCCGAGGCTCAGCAGCGTCAGCCCCGACGAGTAGATGCCCAGCACCGCGCCGGAGACGAGGGCGAGGATCGCGGTGATGAGGAACGGCACGAGCACCCACACCGGCAGGATCTTCGCGAGCGCCCCGACCGGATCGTTCTGCACGCCCTGGAACAGCTCGTCGTTCGAGCCCGCCAGCAGGAGACCGAAGATCACGAGGATCACCGGGGCGATCGCGCCGCCGAACGTGTTCCACCAGATGATCGCGCCGTCCGAGGCCGTGCGCTTCTGATAGCGCGACCAGTCGGCGGCGATGTTGATCCAGCCCAGGCCGAAGCCGGTCATGACCATGACGAGCGCACCGATGACGTGCCCGATGTTGCCCGACGGCAGCGCCATGACCGCGGTCAGATCGATCTGCGGGATCGCCAAGATGATGTACAGGATCGTGACGATGCCGGTGATCCACGTCAGCACCGACTGCAGCCGCATGATGGTGTGGTAGCCGAGCACCGAGGCCGCCACGATGAGAGCCGCGACGATGAGGATGGCGGCGATCTTCAGCCAGACGCTGTCGCCGTCGCCGCCGAGCTGCGAGATGATCGTCGCCGTGGCGAGCACCGCGGTGATGGCCAGGAATGTCTCCCACCCGATCGAGGTGAGCCACGAGACGATGCCGGGCACCTTCTGCCCGTGCACGCCGAAGGCGGCGCGCGAGAGCACCATCGTGGGTGCAGATCCCCGCTTGCCGGCGATGGCGATCACCCCGCACAGGAAGAACGAGACCACGATGCCGATGATCGAGACGATGGTCGCCTGCCAGAACGAGATGCCGAAGCCGAGCACGAACGAGCCGTACGACATGCCGAACACCGACACGTTGGCGGCGAACCACGGCCAGAACAGATCGCGGGGCTTCGCAGTCCGGTCGGACTCGGGGATGATCTCGATGCCGGTGCGCTCGATGAGCGTCGACGCCGACAGGGTGTCGTCGGGTGCGGACACGGGTGCCTCCCAGTGGCAGAGTGGTGCGGGCATCCCCATCCTGGCACTTTCCTGTGAGTCACGGGTGGGATTGCGCCGACGTGCCCGCGGCGGGACGCTGGAGCATGGGCACCCGTGGGGGAGGACTGCTGGTCACCGTGCTGCTGGTGACGCTGGTCGGGTGCGCGCCGACGTCTGAGAACCTGCCGGCCACCGGCATCCCGCCGTCATCGAACGCGAACGACGCGACGATCGTGCGCGGGCTGGAGGCGCCCTGGTCGCTCGCGATGCTTCCCGACGGCGGCGCACTCGTCTCGCAGCGCGACGACGGCGCGATCCTGGAGATCTCGGCGGGCGACCACGAGGTGCGCGCGGTGGGAACCGTTCCAGGCGTGGTCGCGCAGGGCGAGGCCGGCCTGAACGGGATCGCTCTCTGGGAAGGCGACGGCGGCACGTGGCTGTACGCGTATCACGCCGCGGCGGACGACAACCGGGTGGTGCGGATGCCGCTGCTCGGTGCCCCCGGTTCGTACCGCCTGGGCGATGCCGAGGTCGTGTTGCGCGGCATCCACAAGGCGTCGTTCCACAACGGCGGGCGTCTCGCCTTCGGACCGGACGGGATGCTGTACATCACGACCGGCGATGCGGGGGACTCTGCGCAGTCGCAGGACACGACGAGCCTGGGCGGCAAGATCCTGCGCATCACACCGGAGGGGGCGCCGGCGCCGGGCAACCCGTTCGGCAACGCCGTCTACAGCTACGGCCACCGCAATGTGCAGGGCATCGCGTGGACGAGCGACGGCGTGATGTGGGCCGACGAGTTCGGGCAGGACACCTGGGACGAGCTGAATGTCATCGTTCCCGGCGGCGACTACGGCTGGCCTGTCGTGGAGGGCATCGCGCACGACAAGCGCTTCCGCGACCCGTTGCTGCAATGGCACACCGATCAGGCGAGTCCCAGCGGCCTGGCGGCGCAGGGCGACGTGCTGTACCTGGCCTGCCTGCGCGGCGAACGGCTGTGGCGGGTGGTGACCGACGGTGACACGGTCGTGGGTGAGCCCGAGGCCGTGCTGCAGGGGAGCGGACGGCTGAGGGATGCCGCACCCGCCGACGACGGGACGCTGTGGGTGCTCACGAACAACACCGACGGGCGGGGCAGCCCGCGCCCCGGCGACGATCGGGTGCTGCGGTTCGCAGTAACGTGACGGCATGACGACAATCGGCCGCGGCCTGCAACCCGGTGGCACCCACCTGGTCGAGAACCAGCCCGAGTGGCGCGTCGAGGTCGACGAATACGCGTTGAACCTCCCGCTCACACAGGCCGTCGACGCCTTCGGCGCAGGCTGGGCCCACGACGAGTTGCACGAGGTGGGGTCGCTCGTCGGCAGTGAGGACTTCCAGCGCGACGCATTTCTCGCGAACGCCCACGCGCCGGTCGCCCATACCTTCGACCGCTGGGGCTTCCGCCTCGACGAGGTCGAGTACGACGAGGCCTATCACCGCATCATCGGCGCGGCGGTCGCACATGGCGCGCACACCGCGGCCTGGGCCGATCCGCGTCCGGGTGCGGCTGTGGCGCGTGCCGCGACGTTCATGCTGTTTGCGCAGATCGAGCCGGGTCACGCCTGCCCCGTCTCGATGACGCACTCGGCCGTGGCATCCCTCAAAGAATCCCCGTGGATCGCCGACGGCTGGCTGCCACGACTGTATTCGCGTGAGTACGATCGGCACCTGCTACCGTCCAGCCAGAAACAGAGCGCCCTGGTGGGCATGGCCATGACCGAGAAGCAGGGCGGCTCGGACGTGCGCGCGAACACGACCGTCGGCGTGCACGTGAGCGGTCACAGCTACCAGATCACCGGGCACAAATGGTTCTGTTCGGCCCCGATGTCGGACGCCTTCCTCGTGCTCGCCCAGACGCGGCGCGGCGGCAAGGAGGAGGGGCTGTCGTGCCTGTTCGTGCCGCGGGTGCTGCCGCACGGGCAGCGCAACGTGTTCCGCATCCAGCGGCTGAAGGACAAGGTCGGCAACCGCTCGAACGCATCGGCGGAAGTCGAGTTCGACGGCACCGTCGGGCGGCTGCTCGGCGAGCCGGGGCGTGGCGTGCGCACGATCATCGAGATGGTCCAGCGCACACGGCTCGACTGCGTGCTGGGAACGGCCGCCGGCATGCGGCAGAGCGTCGCGGAGGCGGTGTGGCACGCGCGCGGGCGACGGGCTTTCGGGCGCGATCTCGTGGACCAGCCCGCGATGGCGGCGGTGCTGGCCGACCTCGCGCTCGAGGCGGAGGCGGCCATGCTCACCGGCCTGCGGCTCGCGCAGGCATTCGAAGCGGACGCGACACCCGCCGACATCGCGTTCCGGCGCCTCGCGACCCCCGTGTCGAAGTATTGGGTGTGCAAACGCGGCCCGCAGCATGCGTACGAGGCGATGGAGTGCCTCGGCGGCAACGGCTACACGGAGACGTTCCCGCTCGGGCGGCGGTTCCGTGAGCAGCCGGTGATGGCGATCTGGGAGGGGTCGGGCAACGTGATAGCGCTGGACGTGCTGCGCGCCCTCGCCCGCGATCCCGAGTCGGCCGCCGCCGTGCAGGACGAACTGGCGTCCACGCAGGGGGCGCATCCGCTGCTGGACGCCCATGTCGGCCGCACGCTCGCGCTGCTGCACGAGGTCGCGACGGACGACATGGATGCCGCGGCCGCCCACGCGCGTCGTCTGACCGAGGACCTCGCCCTGGCGCTTCAGGCGAGCGTCATGCTGCGCCATGCGCCGCAGGCCGACGCCGAGGCGTTCATCGGGGCGCGCCTCGGCGACGACCGCGGATGGCAGTACGGCGTGCTGCCACGGGGAACGGATGCCGCCGCCATCGTGGCGCGGCACTGAGCAATGTCAGCGCGTCGTCAGCGCTCGGGGAACTTGCTGGGCATGCACGCCATGATGAGGAGTGCGAGCCCGCCGAAGGGGACCAGCCCGAGGAATACGAATCCCCACGCGAAACCCGCGTCGCGCAACCGGCGGACCAGCACGGCGAGGGTCGGGATGATGAGGGCCAGCTCCCAGAGGCCGGCGAGCATGAACAGCACGCTGCCGATGATCGAGATGCCGGCACCTGCGGTGTTCCCCGCGTTGATGCTCGCCGCCGCCGCGAGGACGATCACGAGACCGATGATGTAGAGCACGAGGAAGACGGCGTAGTTCGCCAGAATCCACCACCAGTACTCGGCGCGCCCAGCGCGGCCGGTGAAGGTCGCATACTTGCCGAACACGGTGCGGATCGCATCGATGAGGTTGCGCACGACGGGGCGGTCGTCTTCGGGTGAGCGCCAGATGCCGACCGGCTGGGCGGGCGTGGCGGCGTAGCCAGGCTGTGCGCCGGCGTAGGGCTGCTGGGCGCCCGGGTAGCCGGGGTATCCCTGCTGGGCGCCGGGGTACGGCTGCTGTGCGGCCGGATACGACTGCTGTTGTGCACCGGGGTACGGCTGCTGTTGTGCACCGGCGTAGCCCTGCGGGGCGGACTGATAAGGGTCCGCTGCAGGCGTCGCGGACTGGGCCGGGGCGACCGGCTCCGCCGGGGCGACCGGGGCCTCGGGCTGGGCCGCCCGGGTCTCCGACGACCACGCGACGCCGTTCCACCAGCGCTGACCATCGCCTCCCTGAGGGTCGGGATACCAGCCGGCCGGGGGCAGGGATGAGGGCGTGCTCACGTGCGATCGTCTCCTTGGAATCGGAAAAGCTGTACACCTACCGTAGCGGGTGCGCCTAGCCTGGTCGCGTGGGAATTCGTATGCCGGCGGCAGCCGCAGCCGTGGTGGTCGCGGCGGTCGCCGTCGCGAGCCCGGGCGTGACGACGCCGTCGCACGGCGAGTCCCGGGCCGCGGCATCCATCACCGTCACCGCCGGCACCGACGAGGATCTGACCGTGCAGGCGGAGTCGCGCGTCGCCGCGCTGAGCGTGCGCGAGAAGGCCGCTTCGGTGGTGATGGGACATATTCCCACCACGGACGCGTCGGCGCTGCGCGCGTACATGCGCGACAGCGACGCCGGCGGCTTCATCCTCATGGGAGCGAACATCCCCGGGGGTGAAGCGGCGTTGCGGAAGGTGACCTCGGCCCTGACGATCGACCCCGCGCTGCCGCCGCTGATCGCTGTCGACGAGGAAGGGGGAGATGTCACGCGTCTGCCGTGGGATCGCTTCCCCGCCGCGTGGCAGGTGCGCGACGAAGGCCCGGAGTCGGCGGGCGAGGCGTACGCGGCGCGGGCCGCGCTCGTGCAGCGCGCGGGGATCGGCGTGAACTTCGGCGTGATCGCAGACGTGACCGACGACTCGGCCTCGTTCATCTACGACCGCGTGCTGGGCACGACGCCGCGAGCCGCGGCCGACCGCGTCTCCGCAGCGGTCGACGGTGAGTCGGGGCAGGTGCTGACGACGCTCAAGCACTTCCCCGGTCATGGGGCGGTCGAGGGCAACTCGCATGTGATGATCCCGTCGACGAGACTCTCGAAGGCCGAGTGGAAGAAGACGGATGCCGTGCCGTTCGCCGCCGGCATCGATGCGGGCGCCCCTCTTCTGATGTTCGGGCATCTGGCCTACACCTCGGTCGACAAGGCGCCGGCATCGCTGTCGGCGACCTGGCATGAGATCGCTCGGGACGAGCTCGGGTTCACGGGCGTCGCCATCACCGACGATCTGGGCATGCTGCAGGCGTCGGGCGTCGCGGCGTACGCAGATCCGGTGGCGAACGCCGTGCAGGCGCTCGTGGCGGGCAACGACATGGTGCTCGCCGTCATGTTCACGACGCGCGATTCGGTGAGCGCGCTCACCGACGGGATCGTCGCGGCGGTCAAGGACGGCACGCTCAGTGAGGCACGGCTCGATGAGGCGGCGGTCCGTGTGATGCGGCTGCGGCTGCAGACGGCGGCGTCGGGGCGCGGACTGCTGCCCGTCGGAGGCTGATCAGCGCAGGCAGCCCAGCAGCCGATGCCGCAGCGCGTTCGCGCGCTCGGAGAACCCGCGCTGGCGGCGCACGTACTCGGCCTTGCCCTCGGGCGTCTCGATGCGCACCGGGTCGCCTGCCCACCGCTGCATGTCGTAGGGCGAGGCCCGCATGTCGAGGTAGCGGATGTCGCGGGCGAGCTCGAACGCGTCCAACAGCAGTTCACCGGGCACGAGCGGGCCGAGCTTGACGGCCCACTTGTAGACGTCCATGTTCGCGTGCAGGCAGCCGGGCTGCTCGGTCTCGGCCTGCGCGGCGCGGGTCAGCTGCTGCCCGTTGCGCGGCACGGCCTCGGCCGTGAAGAACCGGAAGGCATCGAAGTGCGTGCAGCGCAGTTCGTGCGCCTCGATGACCGCGTCGGTGTCGGCTTGCCCGAGACGCAGCGGCACGGGATGCCGGTGCTCACGCTGCCGATAGACCATGGCCCACTCGTGCAGTCCGAAGCAGCCGAAGCGTGCAGGGCGGTCGACGGTCGCGCGAAGGACGCGCATGATGCTGTCGACGAGGGCGCTCTTCTCGGTACGGAACGTCTGGTCGTCGACGCGGGCGCTGCCGGGTGCCGCGCCGATCGTGTACCAGCGCTTCGTCGCGCGCGCGGCGGCGTCGTCGAGTTCGACACCGACGCCGGGATGCCAGACGCGCAACACCGACGGCTTGTAGGAGTAATACGTGAACAGGAAGTCCTCGACCGGATGCTTCTCGCCCCGTGCCGCCCGCGCGCGGTGCCCCGCGGTCAGCGCATCGGCCCGCGCGCGGTGCGCGGCCTCGCGCGAACGCCACGCGGTGCCGGAGAACACGGTGGGAGCGGCGAGGACGGTCACCCCTCCAGGGTAGGCGGCTCTGCCGGCTCGATGAGCTCGGGGCCGTTGTTGCGCACGTTGCCGACGGCCTTCGCGACCGGGAAATCGGTGAGCGTCTCGGCCACGTCGGGAGCCGCATCGATCGCGGCATCGAGGATGTCGCCGACGTTCTCGGTCGTGGGATCGAGCCAGGCGTCGGCGAAATCGGGGTCGAGGAAGAGGGGCATGCGGTCATGGATCGACCCGAGACGGCCGATCGAGTCGCGGGTGAGGATCGTGAAGCTCAGCACCCAGCGCGCCGGGTCATCGTCTTTCAGCGCCGGGTTCTTCCACCACTCGTAGAGCCCGGCGAAGAACATGGGCGAGTCATCGGCCGGGTGGATGTAGTGCGGCGTCTTCAGCCCCTCCGCGGTCTTCCACTCGTAGTAGCCGGATGCTGGGACCACCGCGCGCCGCTTGATGAGCGCGTTGCGGAACATGGGCTTGTCTTCGACCTCTTCGCCACGGGCGTTGAACGCCCGTGCGCCGACCGAGAGATCCTTGGCCCAGGAAGGGACCAGTCCCCAGCGCGCCGAGGCGAGCCGCCGCGTCGGAGGCTCGGTTTTGATCGAGTCGAGGACGATGGCCGCCTGGTCGGTCGGCGCGATGTTGTAAGACGGCGCCGGCAGATCATCGCCCTCCACATCGACGCGCAACACGCCCACGAGCTCGGACCCGGCATCGGCAACCACGAACCTTCCGCACATGGCTTCAGCCTAGGGCGGGGCACCGACACGCGCGGGGAGTCAGTCCCGGGTGATCCCGGCCTCTTCGAGGCGCTCGAGCAGCGCCGCGCCGTCGTCGCCGCTCACCCACGGCACTGCGGAGGCCGAGTGGTCGTTCACCGTTGTGCGGCCGCCCGCCAGAACCGCCTGCGTGGACGAGAGGCGGCGGATCGCCACGGCCGACACGCTCTCGGGATGGTTGCCGGCGAAGGCCGTGTAGACGGCGTCGTCGTGCTGTCCGTCATCCCCGACCAGGAGCCACCGGATCTGTGGGAACTCCTCGGCGAGCCGCTCGAGATTCGCGCTCTTGTGCTCGGTGCCGCTGCGGAACCAGCGGTCGTGGGTCGGCCCCCAGTCGGTCAGCAGCACCGAGCCCGAGGGGAAGAGATGGCGGCTGAGGAACCGCAGCAGCGTGGGCCCGACGTTCCACGCGCCCGTGGAGAGGTAGACGACGGGCGCGCCCGGGTTCTCGCGCACGAGACGTTCGAGGAGTACCGACATGCCCGGGACGGGCTGGCGGGCATGCTCATCGACGACGAACGAGTTCCACGCGGCGACCAGGGGGCGGGGGAGCGCCGTCACCATCACGGTGTCGTCGACATCGCAGACGATGCCGAAGCGGATGTCGTCGCCGACGACGAACACCCGTGTCTCGGCGGGCTCCCCGTCTTCCACCGACATCGCGACGGTGTGCCATCCGGGGGCCAGGTCGGCGGGCAGCACGGTGTCCACGACGCCGCCGCGGTCCGCGACCACCTCGTGGGTGGCGTCGCCGATGTGCACGGTGACCTGAGAGAACCCGACCGGCACGGCGAGAAAGCTGCGCCAACCGCGCACGGACGCGTATTCGCCGCCCGTATCGCGTCGCGCCGGCGGGGTGATGAGCACCCGGCCGAGCACGCGCACCCAGCCGTTGCCGCCGTACCCGGGGAAGGCCGCGACCGTGGCGGTCAGCCCCCGCTTGCGCGCGCGACGCTCACGCCACGCGTGGAGCCGGTATTCCAGGCGCGCGAGCCACAGCACTTTGGCGCGCTGGGTCGCCGCGGGGTTCTCGGGCATCCGTCTCAGTCTCGCACGGTCGTGCCGTCGCTCCCAACGGGCGACTCGGGCTCCGCGGTCAGGTGTCGGCGCTCGAGGCGTTCGAGAAGCTTCTTCCCGCCCACGACCAGAATCAGGAACACGACGATCACGCCGATGAAGATGTACCCGGCGATGTGCACGGTGTCGGCGGCGTCGCGGTAGGTGTGCGCGGCGATCGACACCACGGTGACGTACATGCTTGCCCACAGCACGCACGCGGGAGCAGTCCACGCCAGGAAGCGCCGATACCGGTAGCCGCTCATGCCCACCGTCAACGGCACCACCGAGTGGAGCACCGGCAGAAAGCGCGAGATGAGGATGGCGATGCCGCCGCGTCTCGTCACGTATCGTTCGGCGCGCTGCCAGTGGCTCTCGCCGATCCAGCGCCCGATACGGGAGTGGCGGATGCGCGGGCCGAGCACCCGCCCGAGCCAGAAGCCGATGCTCTCGCCGATGAGCGAGCCCACAATGATCGTGGCGACGAGACCTGTGCCCTCCCAGAACGAGCCCACCGCGGTGCCCGCCACCATCACGATCGTGTCACCCGGCACGAACAGCCCGATGAGCACGCTCGTCTCGAGCATCATCGCCACCCCGGCGATGAGCACGCGCCAGACCGGGGCGACACTCTGCACGGCGTCGAGCAGGCCGGTGAGCAGATCGTTCACCCCGCCGAGCATACGGGCGCAGACGCCCTCTAGCCTGGGAGCATGCCCCAGGTGCTGCCGCCCGGCCGAGCCGTGCCGTGGCGCGATCCGTCCGCCGCGTTCGAGGTCGTCGCCGCGGACCACGACGGCGTGTTCTGGCTGGATGCCGGACCCGAAGCCTCCGTCGGTCGCAGCATTCTCGGCTGGGGCATGCCGGACGACCCCGCGACCGTACGCCGCACGGCCGTCACAGGCGGCGACGGCTTCTTTCACGGAGGGTGGGTCGGCTGGTTCGGCTACGAGCCCGGTGGCGCGGCAGCGGGCGCGCCCGCCGCGGCATCCGATCCCGGTGTCCCTGAAGAGCTGATGCTCGCCGTGTGCGGATTCGCCGTGTTCGACCACGGCGCCCGCACGGTGACCTGCCACGGCGACATCGACATCGAGGCGCCGGCGCCCGCACCGCGCGAGAGCGGCCGGACCGCGGCATCCACCGCCCGGGGCCGTCACACCCCCGCGCAGTATGCCGCGCTGATCGGCCGGTGCCGCGATGCCATCCGCGCCGGCGACGCCTATCAGCTGTGCCTGACGACGCGGTTCGAGGTCGACGGCGACATCGACCCGATCGCCGCCCACCGCGCGCTGCGCGCAGCGACGCCGGCGCATCACGGGGGCATCATCCGCTCGGACGGCGTGGCGTTGGTGAGCGCGAGCCCGGAGCGTTTCCTCGAGATCGACGGACGCACCGTGCGCACGCACCCGATCAAGGGCACACGGCCGCGTGGGGTGGATGCCGCAGCCGACGCGAGGCTTGCCGCAGAGCTCGTCGCGAGTCCGAAGGAGCGTGCCGAGAACGTCATGATCGTGGACCTCATGCGCAACGATCTCGCGCGGATGTGCGAACCGGGCACCGTGGATGTCGAGCAGTTGCTCGCGGTGGAGAGCTATCCCGCCGTGCACCAGCTTGTGAGCACCGTGGCGGGCACTCTGCGCGAGGGCACCACCGTCGGGGAGGTGCTCGATGCCGCGTTCCCCGCGGGCAGCATGACCGGTGCACCGAAGCTCTCGGCGATGACGATCCTGCATGGGCTCGAGCGGGGACCGCGCGGTGTCTTCTCCGGCTGCTTCGGCTGGATCGGCGTCGACGGCGGGCTGGACCTGGCCATGGTGATCCGCTCGATCGTCACGCATAAGGGCGGCGCATACGTCGGCGCCGGGGGAGGCATCACCTGGCTCTCGGATGCCGCCGAGGAGGTCGCCGAGGTCGGGCTGAAGGCGCGCGCGCCGCTGCGGGCGATCGGAGCCGTGCCGCCCAGGGGGTGGTGAGTCGCCGCTGGTATCCTGAAGGATGCGCGTTTCGCGCGGCATCCCGACATGATCCGATTGGCTCCATCCGTGTCTCAGACCACTGCTACCGACGTCCCGACCGAGGGCGGCTACGACCCGCACGTCATCCAGGCGAAGTGGCAGCGACTCTGGGCCGAGCAGGAGCCCTTCCGCGCCGGCGGGGCCGACGACACGCGGCCGCGCAAGTACGTCCTGGCGATGTTTCCCTACCCGTCGGGCGACCTGCACATGGGGCACGCCGAGAACTACCTGTACTCCGACATCGTCGCGCGGTACTGGCGCCATCGCGGCCACAACGTGCTCAACCCGATCGGGTGGGACTCGTTCGGGCTGCCTGCCGAGAACGCGGCCATCAAGCGCGGCGCCGACCCGCGCGAGTGGACCTACGCGAACATCGACCAGCAGAAGGCGGGCTTCCGTCAGTACGGCGTCTCGTTCGACTGGAGCCGCGAGCTGCACACGAGCGACCCCGAGTACTACCGCTGGAACCAGTGGCTGTTCCAGCGCCTGTACGAGCGGGGCCTGGCGTACCGCAAGCAGAGCCCGGTGAACTGGTGCCCCAACGACCAGACCGTGCTGGCCAACGAGCAGGTCGTCGACGGGCACTGCGAGCGCTGCGGCGCCGAGGTCGTGAAGAAGAAGCTCACGCAGTGGTACTTCCGCATCACCGACTACGCCGACCGGCTGCTGGACGACCTCGACACGCTCGAGGGGCACTGGCCGAACAAGGTGCTGCAGATGCAGCGCAACTGGATCGGGCGCTCCACCGGTGCCGACATCGACTTCGAGATCGAGGGGCGTGCCGAGAAGGTCGCGGTGTTCTCGACGCGCCCCGACACGCTGTACGGTGCGACGTTCTTCGTGGTCGCACCCGACTCAGATCTGGCGGCCGAGCTGGTCGCCGAGACCTCGGCCGACGTCCGTATGCAGTTCCAGGCATATCTCGAGAAGGTGCAGAAGCAGACCGACATCGAGCGGCAGAGCACCGAGCGCGAGAAGACCGGCGTCTTCCTCGGGCGCTACGCGATCAACCCGATCAACGGCGAGCGGCTGCCGATCTGGGCCGCCGACTACGTGCTGGCCGACTACGGTCACGGGGCCGTCATGGCAGTGCCCGCGCACGACCAGCGCGACCTCGACTTCGCGCGCGCCTTCGACCTGCCGGTGCGGGTGGTCGTCGACACGACCGTCGAGGGCGGACCGACCCTGGACGAGCTGGACCCGGTCACCACCGGCACGGCGATGGCCGGCGAGGGCCGCATGATCAACTCCGGCGCGCTCGACGGCCTGGGCAAGAAGGACGCCATCGCCGCCATGATCGCCGAGCTCGAGAAGCGCGAGGCGGGTCACGCCGCCACGACGTTCCGGCTGCGCGACTGGCTGATCTCGCGGCAGCGGTTCTGGGGCACGCCGATCCCGATGATCCACACCGACGACGGCCAGATCGTCCCGGTGCCCGAAGACCAGCTGCCGGTGCTGCTGCCGCAGGCCAAAGATCTCGATCTGAAGCCCAAGGGGCAGTCGCCGCTGGGAGCTGCGACCGAGTGGGTCACGACGACCGACCCGGCCACCGGTGCACCCGCGCGCCGCGACCCCGACACGATGGACACCTTCGTGGACAGCTCGTGGTACTTCCTGCGGTTCCTCTCGCCGAACTCCGCCACGCAGGCGTTCCCGCCGGCCGAAGCAGCGCGCTGGGCGCCTGTCGACTTCTACATCGGCGGCGTCGAGCACGCGATCCTTCACCTGCTGTACGCGCGGTTCATCACCAAGGTGCTGCACGACATGGGGCTGATCGACTTCGACGAGCCGTTCTCGAGCCTCATCAACCAGGGCATGGTGATCCTCAACGGCGCGAAGATGTCGAAGTCGAAGGGCAACCTCGTGCTCTTCAACGAAGAGCTCGACGCGCACGGCGCCGACGCGCTGCGCACGGCCCTCGCCTTCGCCGGTCCCGTGGAGGACGACAAGGACTGGGCCGACGTCTCGGCGACCGGCGCGACGAAGTTCCTCGCCCGCGCGCTGCGCGTGGCGCACGATGTGGCGAGTGAGCCGGGGGTGGATGCTGCAGCCGGCGACCCCGCGCTGCGCCGCGTCACGCACCGTGTGCTGGCAGACGCGCCGGGCCTGGTCGAGCAGACGAAATTCAACGTGATCGTCGCGCGGCTGATGGAGCTGGTCAACGCGACCCGCAAGACCATCGACTCGGGTGCCGGTGCCGCCGACCCCGCGGTGCGCGAGGCCGCTGAGGTCACCGCGCAGGTGCTCGACCTTGTCGCGCCGCACACGGCTGAAGAGATGTGGTCGGTTCTCGGGCACGCGCCGTTCGTCGGACTCGTCGAGTGGCCCACCGCCGACCCGGCGCTGCTCGTCGACGACAGCGTGACCGCGGTGGTGCAGATCGACGGCAAGGTGCGGGCGAAGATCGATGTGCCCGCCGACATCGCGCCCGACGCGCTCGAGCAGCTCGCGCGCGATGACGAACACGTGGTGCGCACGCTCGGCGACCGGGCGATCACGCGCGCGATCGTGCGCGCGCCGAAGATCGTGAGCTTCTCGACCAAGTAGCGGTTCCTCCACAGGCGCGGGTGGCGCGCGAGTTGTCCACCGATCCGCCGATACCGTCCCCCGGCGCTCCGTGGCGCGCCTAGCGTGGTGCGGTGTCGTCCCCCACATCCGAGCAGCCTGCCACGGCTGACGCGCGCGCACCGGCGCGTCACCGGCTCGGGCTCGGCGCCGCGGTGGTGCTCGTACTGGTGGCGCTGGCCGTCACCGTGGGAATCGGCATCTTCCGCGGCCAGTCGGCGCCGACGCAGGCCGTCACGGTCGACCAGACGCCGGTGGCGACGTCCGGTGCTGCCTCTGAGATCTACGTGCATGTCTCGGGTGCCGTGCGCGAGCCGGGACTCTATGTGCTGCCGGACCGATCGAGAGTGGTGGATGCCGTGGCCGCCGCCGGTGGCTTCGCCAAGGGCGCGGCGCGTGACGGTGTGAACCTCGCGCGTGAGCTGAGCGACGGCGAGCAGCTCGTCGTGCCGAAGGAAGGGGAGCAGGCAACGGCGTCGCCCGGCGGCGGCCCCGGCGCCGCCGGCGGAAAGCTCAACCTCAATACCGCCGACCAGGCGGCACTCGAGGATCTGCCCGGCATCGGCCCGGCCCTCGCGCAGCGGATCCTGGCGTGGCGAGACGAGAACGGCCGGTTCACCAGCGTCGACGACCTGCTCGCGGTCTCGGGCATCGGCGACAAGCTGCTGGCGGGCCTGCGCGACCTGGTGACGGTGTGACGTGCGGGTGCGAGATCTGCGACTGGTGCCGATCGCCGCCGCGGCGTGGGGCGGAGCAGCGGCGGGAGTCATGCTTCCGGCGACAGCGAGGTGGATCGCCCTCGGGCTCTGGGCGGCCTCTCTGGTGGCGGTGGGGGTCATCACACGACGACGCACGACGGCCTGGGCCCTTGTCGCGGTGAGCCTCGCGATGGCGGCGGCCGCGGCATCCCACGTCGCGCTCGTCCAGCCGGCACGGGCAGCGGCAACAGACCTCGCGATCGGTGGCGGACGTGCCCTCGTCGTGCACGCGAGTGTCACGGGCAAGGCGGAGCGCACGGCATCAGGCCAGATGGCATTCGATGCGGAGGCCGACGAGATCGACATCGGCGAGCGGCGGGTGCGCGTCGCGGTGCCGGTGGTGATCCGCGGCGACGAGGGCGCAGATGTCGGTGCCCGCGTGATCGCATCGGGGACGGCGTTCGCCGCCGACGCGGGGGAGCGGGCCGTCCTCATCGTGAGCGCGGGGCGGGGTCTCGAGGTCGTGTCTGCGCCGACCGGGGTCGCCGCGGTGGCGGCGAGCATGCGCCATGCGCTGGCGGGTGCGACCGATGGTCTTCCGCAACCGGCCGCGGGTCTCATACCCGGACTCGCCGTGGGCGATACGGGCGGGGTGACGGCGACGCTGGACGCGGCGATGAAGGCGGCTTCGCTGTCGCATCTGACGGCGGTTTCCGGTGCGAACTGCGCGATCGTCGTCGGCCTCGCGTTCGGGGCGGCGGCGCTGTGCGGTGCCCGGCGGGGTGTGCGGGTGGGGGCGGGAGTTGCGGCTCTGGCCGGCTTCGTCGTGCTCGTCACCCCCGAGCCGAGCGTCGTCCGTGCGGCGGCGATGGCCGGGATCGCCATGCTGGGCGTCCTGCTGGGGCGTGTGGGCGCGGGCGTCTCCCTCCTCGCGCTCGCAGTGGTCGTGGTGCTGCTCGCCGATCCGTGGCTGGCCGTGTCCATGGGATTCGCGCTGTCCGCCGCGGCCACGGGTGCGCTGCTTGTGCTGGCAGCACCGCTGGCGCGCGGGATGGCGCGGTGGCTGCCGCAGGCGATCGCCCTGGGGCTGGCCGTCCCTCTCGCGGCGCAGCTGGTGTGCGGGCCGCTGCTCATCCTCATCAATCCGACGGTGCCGCTGTACGGCGTCGCGGCGAACCTGCTCGCGGCACCCGCCGCGCCCGCCGCGACGGTACTGGGACTTGCGGCCTGTGTCGCTGCGCCCGTTCTCCCGGTGCTTGCATCCGGACTCGTCGCGCTCACCTGGCTGCCCGCGGCATGGATCAGCGAGACGGCGCTGGTGAGTGTCACCCTGCCGCAGGCGGCGCTGCCGTGGCCTTCGGGATGCCTCGGTGCGCTCGCGCTCACGGCGGTGGGTGCGGCAGCGGTCATCCTCCTGCTGCCACGGATCGAACGCCGCGGCTGGCGTCTCGCGCGGCAGATCGCGGCTGCGTCGCTCGCCCTCGTCGTCGGGGTACAGGCCGGCACCGCCGCCCTGCGCACGGCGGTGGGCAGTCTGACGCTGCCCGGCGAATGGGCGATAGCCCTGTGCGACATCGGTCAAGGCGATGCGATCCTCATCCGTTCTCACGGGGCTGTCGCGCTCATCGACACGGGGCCCGATCCGACCCCGTTGCGTGCCTGCCTCGACAGGTTCGGCATCCATCGCCTCGATCTCCTGGTGCTCACGCATTATGACCAGGACCACATCGGCGGTCTCGAGGCCGTCGAGGACCGTGCGACGATCGTGCTGCATGGTCCGCCGGGCGACGCCGCCGACCGGCGGACGCTCGCCGACCTCGCCGCTGCGGGTGCGGAGGTGGTGGATGCCGCGGCCGGCCTGTCCGGTCGGCTCGGCGCCGCCACCTGGACCGTGCTGTGGCCGCGGGCGGGCGATCCGGCGTTTCCGACGGGCAATGAGGCGAGCGTGGTGCTCGACGTGCGCGGCGGCGGAGTGCCGGCATCGCTGTACCTCGGGGACATGGATGCCGCCTCCCAACGCGCGCTGCGTGCTACCGGGGTGCTGCGCCCGCCGTATGCCGTGGTCAAGGTGGCCCACCACGGCAGCGCCGATCAGGACCCCGAGTTCTACCGCTCTCTCGGCGCCGCGGTCGCGCTCATCTCGGTG
>Ga0180219_1000946_pt1 | contig 20476 bp, 19 predicted proteins | sample eDN3rd30CBELigMG_FD_151338 | JGI IMG/M metagenome (GOLD analysis project Ga0180219, IMG submission 151338) | Enriched Miracle-Growth compost microbial communities from Emeryville, California, USA - eDNA 3rd pass 30_C BE-Lig MG (version 2)... ...
ACGTCGTGTCGGTCACGGCGAGCGCGGTCTGCGCGCGCAGTGCCGCGGCGAAGCCGGCAGGGCCGAGCTCCTGCAGGCGCTGCCTGGATCCGGGCGGCGGCGGGGCCGTGAGGTCCAGCTCGGGGAGCTTCTCCACCGGCCGGACCAGTCCCGCACCGGCGCCGTACGGCTGGTTGACGGTCACCTCGGCCAGCCAGCGCAGCAGCCGGCTCGCGCGGTCCTGGGAGTGGCGCGAGTCCAGCAGATACGGTCGCTCCTCGATGAACGCGGTCGACAGGTCGCCGGCGAGGAACGCCGGGTCGTCGAGGACGGCCTGCAGGAACGGGATGTTGGTCGCGACCCCGCGCAGCCGGAACTCCGCCAGCGCCCGCCTGGTCCGGGCGACGGCCATGTCCCAGGTGCGCCCCCGCGCGATGAGCTTGACGAGCATCGAGTCGAAGTGCGGGCTGACCTGCACCCCGGCGGCGACCGTGCCGCCGTCCAGCCGGATCCCGGCACCGCCCGGCGAGCGATACGTCGTGATCCGTCCCGTGTCGGGCCGGAAGTCCTGCGCGGGATCCTCGGTCGTGATCCGGCACTGGATCGCCACGCCTCGCACCGCGACCGTCTCCTGCGCGAGCCCGAGGTCGGCGAGCGTCTCGCCCGCCGCGATGCGCAGCTGCGCGACGACGAGGTCGACGTCGGTGACCTCCTCGGTCACGGTGTGCTCGACCTGAATGCGCGGGTTCATCTCGATGAACACGTGCTGGCCCGCGCGCTCCCCCGCGGTGTCGAGCAGGAACTCCACCGTGCCCGCGTTGACGTAGCCGATCGACCTGGCGAACGCGATCGCGTCGCGATGCAGGGCGGCGCGGGTCGCCTCGTCGAGGTCGGGCGCCGGCGCGATCTCCACGACCTTCTGATGGCGGCGCTGCACCGAGCAGTCGCGCTCGAACAGGTGGATCGTCTCCCCCGTGCCGTCCGCCAGGATCTGCACCTCGATGTGCCGCGGGCGCACGACCGCCTGCTCGACGAACATCCGCGCATCGCCGAACGCGCTCGCCGCCTCGCGCATCGCCGCTGCCAGCGCCTCGGGCAGGTCCTCGCGCCGCTCGACGCGCCGCATCCCGCGACCGCCGCCGCCGGCGACCGCCTTCGCGAACACCGGGAAGCCGATCTCATCGGCCGCCGCGACGAGCGCGTCGAGATCATCGGTCGCCTCCGAGGAGGCCAGCACGGGCACGCCCGCGGCGATCGCCTTCTCCTTCGCCGCGACCTTGTCGCCCGCCATCCGCAGCGCCTCGGCGCCCGGACCGACGAACACGATGCCGTGCTCGGCCGCCGCCCTGGCCAGCTCCGCGTTCTCCGACAGGAAGCCGTAGCCCGGATAGATCGCGTCGGCCCCCGACTCGACCGCGACCCGGATGATGTCCTCGACGTCCAGGTAGGCGCGCACCGGGTGGCCGCGCGCCCCGATCACGTAGGCCTCATCCGCCTTCTGACGGTGGATCGACCCGCGATCCTCCCAGGCGTAGACGGCGACCGTCTTGATGCCGAGCTCGTAGCAGGCGCGGAAGGCCCGCACCGCGATCTCGCCACGATTGGCGACTAGGACTTTGGCGAACACGTCGTTCCTCAGCGGTGGCGAGTCAGTCAGGGGGGTCGCAGGTCAGCCTAGTAGTCTCGATTTTCGTGCACGTCCTCAGCGTCAGCTCGCTCAAGGGAGGCGTCGGGAAGACGACCGTGACCCTCGGCCTCGCGTCTGCCGCGTTCGCGCGCGGCATCCGGGTCCTCGTCGTCGACCTCGACCCGCAAGCCGACGCCACGACGGGGATGGCGGCCGACACGTCCAACCGGGCGAACATCGCCGACGTCCTGGCGAACCCGAAGGAGAAGTCGGTCCGCGCGGCGATCGCGCCGAGTGGGTGGACCCGCGCGCACGCCGGCGTCGTCGACGTCGTCGTCGGCTCGCCGCTCGCGACGAACTTCGACGGACCGCACCCGACCGTCCGCGACATCTGGAAGCTCGAGGAGGCGCTCGCGACCGTCGAGTCCGACTACGACCTCGTGCTCATCGACACCGCCCCCTCGCTCAACGCGCTCACCCGGACCGCGTGGGTCGCGAGCGGCCGCGTCGCGATCGTGACCGAGCCCGCGCTCTTCTCCGTGGCCGCGGCCGACCGCGCGCTGCGCGCGATCGAGGAGATCCGCCGCGGCCTGTCGCCGAGGCTCCAGCCGCTCGGCATCGTCGTCAACCGCTGGCGCGAGCACTCGGCCGAGCAGCAGTTCCGCCTCCAGGAGATGAAGGAGATGTTCGGGCCGCTCGTCCTCGAGCCGCAGATGCCCGAGCGCACCGCGCTGCAGCAGGCGCAGGGCGCCGCGAAGCCCGTGCACCTGTGGCCGGGCGACCATGCGGTCGAGGCCGCGAAGCTGTTCGACGCGCTGCTCGACCGGGTCGTGACCTCGGCCCGTCAGGCGCAGAACCCGATCGAGGCGGCGAAGCCGGCGGCCGAGCCGGCCGAGGGCACCGCCCCCGAGGAGACTCCGGCCGCGGACTAGGACGCGGCGCGAGCCGCGCGGCGCTTCGCGAGCTCGTCGACGGGGTCGTCGGCGCGCAGCGAGTCGAGGCCGACGAGGCTCGTCTCGACCTCGCGCAGCACCCGGCCGACCGCGATTCCGAACACGCCCTGGCCGCGGTGCACGAGGTCGATGACCTCGTCGTCCGAGGTGCACAGGTAGACGCTCGCGCCGTCGCTCATGAGCGTGATCTGCGCGAGATCGCTGATGCCGAGCTCGCGGAGCTGGTCGACCGCGGCGCGGATCTGCTGGAGCGAGACCCCCGCGTCGAGGAGGCTCTTGACGATGCGCAGCACGAGGATGTCCTGGTAGCCGTAGAGGCGCTGCGAGCCCGAACCGGAGGCGCCGCGGACGGTCGGCTCGACGAGCCCCGTGCGCGCCCAGTAGTCGAGCTGGCGGTAGGTGATGCCCGCGACGCGCGACGCCTCGACGCCTCGGTAGCCGACGTCCTCCGACAGCGCCGGCAGGCCGTCGGTGAAGAGCATCGGGGATGGCTGCTCGAACTCGCTCATCAGACCCTCGACCCCTTACCTTCAAGTCCCGCTTGAACCTTCGGGACACCTGCAACGCTAGCCCCAGGACGGCCCTCCGTCGCGCCATCCCCGCCAACGGCGTGTCGTATCGACGCTACCCCAAGCAGCGCCGCGGATCGACCCCGCCCGACTACCGATCGAGGCGATCCAGCGCGCTGCGCACGAGCGCCGTGCGCACGAGCTCCAGCCGGGCCGCGATCTCGCGGGCCAGCTCCGCCGCGCGGGCCCGCGAACCCGCACCCGGGCGGCGGCGCACCGTGTCGACGGCCGAGTCGATGAGCCCGACCTCGCGTTCCGCCGCCTGCCGGAATCCCCTCAGGTGCCTCGGCTCGAGCCCCGAGCGCTGCAGCTCGACGAGCGCGCGCATCAGGACGACCGCGTCCTCCCCATACGAGTCGGCCGCGGGGATGAGGGAATGGGAGACCGCGTCGGCGAGCAGCGCCGCGGTCGCCCCCGACTCGCGCAGCAGGTCGGCGCGCGTCAGCCGGCGCTCCGCATCGAGGATCGAGCCGGAGATCCGAGCCGGAGCCGCGAGCTTTTCAGTGCGGCCCGCGTCGAAGTCCTCCAGCTGGACCCGGATGACCTTGAGCGGCAGATAGTGGTCGCGCTGCATCGTCAGCACGAAGCGCAGCCGCTCGATGTCGGCGTGCGAGAACTTGCGGTAGCCGGACTCCGTCCGAGCCGGCGACACGAGCCGCTCGGCCTCGAGGAAGCGCAGCTTCGACGGCGAGAGGTCCGGGAACTCCGGCATGAGCTTCGCGAGCACCTGCCCGATGGAGAACAGCGTCGGCGCCGTGCGCGCCTGGGCCGGCCGAGGAGCCGCCATCAGCCCTCAGCCCCCGCCAGGTCGAGGCGGGACGCGTAGAACGTGAGGCGGAACTTCCCGATCTGGACGTCGACGCCGTCGGCGAGCACCGCCGAGTCGACGAGCCTTCCCTCCACATACGTGCCGTTGAGGGATCCGAGGTCGCGCACGGTGAACACCGTACCGCTTCGGGTGAACTCCGCGTGCCGACGGGAGACCGTCACGTCGTCGAGGAAGATCTCGGCATCCGGGTGGCGGCCCGCGAGCGACGAGTCGATGTCGAGCAGGAAGCGCGAGCCGCTGCCCGGACCCCGCTCGACGACGAGGATCGCCGACCCGGACGGCAGCGCCCCGATCGCCGCGACGGCCTCCGGCCCGAGGTCCGCGGCGTGCGCCGCGAGCTGCGCCGCGAAGTCCTCCCCGTAGCGGGCGGTGCTGTCGTCGTGCCGTGAACCCGATGCCCCGGCTGCGTCTTCGGTCATGCCGCCCCTCCTCGTTGAGCCACGCTAACAGATAGCCTCGAGGCCGTGACCCCCCTGTTTCTCGCCATCATCGTCGCCGCCGCCGCGTCAGCGTTCTGCTGGATCGCCTCCCTCGTGACGCGGGACACCTCATGGGTCGATCGCCTCTGGTCGATCGTCCCGGTCGTCTACGTCTGGATCTTCGCGGCGGGCGCCGGGCTCGCCGACCCGCGCCTGGACATCATGGCGATCCTCGTGACCGCGTGGGGTGCGCGACTGACCTACAACTTCGCGCGCAAGGGCGGCTACTCGGGCGTCGAGGACTACCGCTGGCCGATCCTGCGGGCGAAGATGTCGCCCGTCGGCTGGCAGCTGTTCAACCTCTTCTTCATCGTGATCTTCCAGAACGCGGTGCTGCTCGCCATCGCGCTGCCGGCCCAGACCGCCCTCGAGCACTCCGTCGTCTCGGGCCAGCCGACGCCGTTCGGCGTGCTCGACGTCGTCCTCGCGCTCGCGTTCCTCGCGTTCCTCGCCGGCGAGACGATCGCCGACCAGCAGCAGTGGGACTTCCACAAGGCGAAGCACGCCGGCGGGCCAGGCTTCGAACCCCGCTTCCTGCAGACCGGGCTCTGGAAGTACAGCCGCCATCCGAACTACTTCTTCGAGCAGGCTCAGTGGTGGGTCGTGTTCGGCTTCGGGGCGGTGGCCGCCGGCAACGTGCTCGTCTGGACCGCGGCGGGACCCCTGCTGCTCCTGGCGATCTTCATCGGCTCGACGATCTTCACCGAGTCGATCACGCGCTCGAAGTACCCCGAGTACGCCGCCTACCAGGCGCGCGTCTCGCCCATCATCCCCTGGCCGCCTCGGCGCGGGGCGGCTGCCAGGTCGCAGGCGTAGGGTTGAAGGATGTCTGAATCCCCCCTGACGATGTACGGCGCGGCCTGGTGCAGCGACTGCCGGCGCTCGAAGCAGGTCCTCGACGCCTCGGGCATCGCCTACGAGTACGTCGACCTCGAGGCACGGCCCGAGGCCGCCCACATCGCGCGAGGCATCTCGGGCCGCACGAGCATCCCCGTCATCGTCTTCCCCGACGGCTCGCACGTGGTCGAGCCGAGCGACGACGAGCTCCGGGGCCGGATCGCCGCCCTCGTCTGACCCGACGGAGACCGCCATGGGCCTCGACTGCCTGTGCATCGGAGGGGCCGCGGCCGACGGCTCCTACCACCTCGCCGGGCCCGCCGTGCTCGGCACGTCGAACGTCGCGACCGCACAGGCCGGCTTCGGGGGCGTCGCGCGCAACGTCGCCGAGTCGCTCGCTCGGCTGGGCATCCGGGTGAGCCTGCTCTCCGCCGTCGGCGACGACGCCTCCGGCTGGGAGCTGCTCGACCACGCCGGCGCCGCGGGCATCGACACGGGACTCGTCCAGGTCGTCCTCGGCGAGCAGACGGCGCGCTACATCGCGCTCATCGACCCCGACGGCGAGCTCGTCATCGGCATCAACGCGATGGGCGTGCTGTCGCGCATCCGTCCCTCGGACGTCGCCGAGGCGCCGCTCGACGACGCCCGCTGGGTCTTCGCCGAGTGCAACCTCGACGAGGAAACGCTGCTCGCCGTCATCGAGCGCCGCCGGGCGGGCGGTGCATTCCGCCTCGCGATCGACGCCATCTCGACGCCGAAGTCGAAGCGCCTGCCCCGCGACCTCAGCGGCATCGACCTGCTGTGCGGGAACGCGGACGAGGCGAACGCGATCCTCGAGCGGACCGAGCCGGCCACGCGGGACGGGGCGCTCGCCCTCGGCCGCGGACTCGTCGCGCGCGGCGCCGGAGCCGCGATGATCTCGATCGGCGAAGCCGGCTGCGTCGTCGCGACCGCCGACGGCGCCTGGGCGATCGGCGCCGTGCCGGCCCGCGTCGTCGACGTGACGGGGGCCGGGGACGCGCGCATCGCCGGCACGCTGCACGCGCTCCTCGACGGCGAGCCGATCCAGGAGGCCGCGCGCCGCGGCTCGCTCCTCGCCGCGCTCGCCGCCGAGGCGCCCACGACCATCGACGCCGCGCTCGGACCGCAGCGTCTCGCCGCATCGTCGAACCGCCTCGCGGAGGCACGACTGGAAGGACCACTGCCATGACCAGCACCGGACTGCGCGTCGAGCCCGAGGTCGCCGAGGCGCTCGCCGCCGGGCGCGCCGTCGTCGCCCTCGAGTCGACGATCCTCACCCACGGCATGCCGCATCCCGACAATCTCACGATGGCGCGCGACGTCGAGGCCATCATCCGGGAGGGCGGCGCCGTGCCCGCCACGATCGCCGTCCTCGACGGCGAGATCCGCGTCGGCCTCTCCGACGCCGACCTCGAGCGCCTCTCGCGCATCACCGACGCGCGCAAGGTCTCCCGCGCCGACCTCGCCTTCGCCGTCGCCGAGGGGCTGACCGGCGGCACGACCGTCGCGGCGACGATGCTCGTCGCCCGACTCGCGGGCATCGACGTCTTCGCGACCGGCGGCATCGGCGGCGTCCACGCGGGCGCCGAGACCTCCTTCGACGAGTCGGCCGACCTCGCCGAGCTCGGCCGCACCGACGTCATCGTCGTGAGCGCCGGGGCGAAGGCGATCCTCGACCTGCCGAAGACCTTCGAACGGCTCGAGAGCCTCGGCGTGCCCGTCGTCGGCTACGCGACCGACCTGCTGCCGGCGTTCTGGTCGCGCACCTCGACGGTCGAGTCGCCGATCCGGCTCGACACCCCCGAGGCGATCGCCCACTTCGAGCGCACCCGCCGCGCGGTCGGCGGCGGCATCGGCGGCATGCTCGTCACGAACCCGGTGCCGGCCGAGGCGGAGATCCCCCTTCAGGAGATGGCCGTCACGATCGCGCGGGCGCAGGCGGATGCGAACGCCGCGGGCGTGCACGGCAAGGACGTGACCCCCTACCTGCTGCAGCGGATCCTCGAGCTGACCGACGGGCGCAGCCTCGCGACGAACATCGCGCTCGTCGAGCACAACGCGCGCCTCGCGACCCTCATCGCGGTCGCCCTCGCCTCCTAGGGCATGTCTCCCGATCGCCGCAGTATCCCCGTCGCGGGCTGAGATCTCGGGCTTGGGCTGAGATGTTGGAGGTGTTCGATCAGCCGGGAGATGATTCCTCAGCCCGAAACGGGATCGCACTTCGCGCGAACAGCGTCGGAGACACGCCCTAGGCGGGCCTCGGGCGAGCGGTCCGCATCACGATGATCACGACCGGGATCGCCGCGAGCGCGAGGACCGCGCAGACGATGCCGAGACCCGGATAGCCGACCCAGGCGAGCAGGATGCCCGAGAGCACGCCGCCGAGGGCGCCGGCGAGGCTCATGGTCGTGTCCGCGACGCCCTGCGCCGCGACGACGACCTCGCGCGGCACCGAGTCGACGATCGCGGTCGAGCCCGCGACCGTCGCCGCCGACCAGCCCACGCCGAGCAGGACGAGGCCGATCGTCGTCAGCACCGCGTCGGACCCGGAGAACCCGGCGACGAGCACCGCCGCGATCGTGATCACCATGCCGGCCGCGGCGACCGGGATGGGACTGACCCGGTCCGCGAGCAGGCCCATCACCGGCGAGAGCGCGTACATGCCCGCGATGTGGAGGCTGATCGTGAGCCCGATGACGGTGACCTCGGCCCCGTGATGCAGCAGATGCACCGGCGTCATCGCCATGACAGCGACCATTGAGAAGTGCGCGACGAGCATCGCGATGAGTCCCCCGCCCGCCCGGCGGTAGCTCGCGAAGGCGCGCAGCCCGTCGCGGAAGCTCGCGTGCGGGCGCGGCGCACCGGCCGGGGCGATCTCCCGGGCGAGCAGCAGCGGGTCGGGCCGCAGCCCGATCCAGATGACGAGGAGCCCCAGCACCATCGCGACCGCGGAGATGACGAACACGCCGCTCAGCGCCGGGATGCCGATCGCGTCCGCGATGGACTCGCCCGGGCCGATGAGGTTCGGTCCCGCGACCGAGCCGACGGTGCTCATCCAGACGATGAGCGACAGGTCCCGCCCGCGATGCCGCGGCTCGCTGAGATCGGTCGCGGCGAACCGCGCCTGCAGGTTGACGGAGGTGCCCGCGCCGACGAGGAGCGAGGCGATGAGCAGCAGCCAGAACTGCCGCGAGGACGCGGCGACGATCATGAGGAGGGCGCCGAGGAGGGCCGTCGCGAGACCCGTCGAGAGCGTGATGCGGCGACCGCGCGCGACCGCGAGCCGGATGAGCAGCGCCGAGGCGATCGCCGCGCCGAGCGTCACCGTCGTGGAGACCGACCCCGCCCACGCCTCCGAGCCCGACAGGTCGACGGCGAGCAGCGAGCCGACGGAGAACGCGGCACCCGTCGCGATGCCGCTGAAGATCTGGGCGAGGGTGAGGAAGAGGACGGTCCGACGCTGGACGCGCCTGATCGTCGGCGCGGTCGTCGTCATCGATGCTCCTGTGCAGTGTCTCGGAGTCGTGGGCCGTGAGGGTTTCGATCCCCCGACACCTGCGGTGTAAACGCAGTGCTCTCCCAGCTGAGCTAACGGCCCGTCGCTCAAGCCTATTCCGGCATCAGCCGAGCGCCGCGAGCGCCTCCCGGTAGGCGGCGATCGGACGCGCCTCGCTCGGCGGATTGACGAACGCGGCCCGCACCGTCAGCGTGTCGTCGATGATGAACGTCGCTCGGGCCGCGATGCCGCGGTCCTCGAGGAACACGCCGTACGCGCGGGCGACCTCGCCGTGCGGCCAGAAGTCCGACAGCAGCGGGAACTCGAGCTGCTCCTGCTCCTTCCAGACGCGCAGGGCCGCCTTCGGGTCGACGCTGATGCCGAGGAGCTGCACGTGCGAGTCGTCGAACAGTGCGATGTTGTCGCGCAGCTCGCAGTACTCGCCCGTGCAGGTCGCCGTGAAGGCCGCCGGGACGAAGACGAGGACGACGGGACGGGTCGCCGCGATCTGGCTGAGCCGGACCGTCTCGCCGTGCTCGTTCGGCAGCGTGAAGTCGGGTGCGGTGTCGCCGATCCCGAGCGGGACGAGGTCTTCGAAAGCCATGGCGCCAGACTAACGCGCGCGCAGGTGCGCCCCCGCGTCCCGCGGCAGCCGCAGCACGCCGACGAGCGAGACGAGCAGCACCGCCGCGACGAGGACGAACGACCAGCGGATCGCGTTCTCCGGCCCCGCCGTGCTCGCGAACTGGATGACCGCGACCGAGGCGGCGGCGAACGCGATGCCGAGCCCGTGCGCGAGCTGCGAGAACGTCGAGGCGACCGTGTTCGCCCCCGTCATCAAGTCCTTCGGCACGTCGGCGAACTGGATCGTCAGATAGCCGGTGAAGCCGACCGAGCGCGCGACGCCCGAGACGAGCATGATCGCGCAGGTCAGCACGACCGGCGTCGCCTCCGGCAGCACCGCGAACGCGACGAAGGACGCCGCGACGACGACGGTCGCCAGGCCGATCATCCAGCGGAAGCCGATCGCGCGCAGGATCGGGGTCGTGAACGGCTTGATCGCGATGTTGCCGACGAAGAGCCACAGCAGGATCGCACCCGCCTGGACCGCCGACCAGCCGAAGCCCGTCTGATAGAGCAGCGGGATGAGGAACGGCGCCGCGAGCACGCAGGCGCGGTAGATCGTGCCCGCGGAGTTGACGAGCCGGTAGGTCGCGAAGCGATAGGCGCGGAAGTCGAGGATCGCGCCCGGCACGCGCCGCCCGCGGATCGTCGTCCACACGATCGCGGCGCCCGCGATCGGCAGCAGCGCGAGCGCGATCGGCCACCTGCTCTCGTCCACGATCCACTGCAGGCCGAGCACGAGCGCGACGATGCCCGTCACGGCGATCGCGAGGCCCGTCCGGTCGAGCCGGTCGGGTCCGACGATCGGCTCGTTCGGCAGGAAGCGGAAGGCGGCGAGGAAGAGCGCGGCGGAGATCGGCACGTTCATGAGGAAGATCCAGTGCCAGCCCCACAGGTCCGTGATGAGGCCGCCGACGAACGGCGCGATGACGGGCGCGACGAGCGCCGGCCAGGTCAGGTACGCGATCGCGCGGACGAGATCCGGCTTCGGCGTCGAGGCGAGCACGAGCAGCTGGCCGATCGGCACCATGAGCGCGCCCGCGATGCCCTGCACGACGCGGGCGGAGCCGAGCATCCACAGCGAGGTGCTCGCCGCGCACGCGAGCGAGGCGAGCGCGAACAGCACGACCGCGAACAGGAACACTCGGCGGCCGCCGAAGCGCGCCGCGAGCCAGCCGCTGATCGGGATGAGCGCCGCGACCGAGCACAGATAGGCGGTGATCGCGATGCCGACCGCGTCGGCGGTGACCCCGAGATCGGTCGCCATCACCGGCGCGGCCGTCACGATGACGGTCGCGTCGAAGACCTCCAGGAAGAACGCACCGGCAACGGTCAGCGCGACGGCACGGGACCACATCACTGAGAACACTAGACTCGAATGCGGCCCCACCCGGGCCAATCCCCTCTCCTCCACCACCACGGAAACGAGGTAGCCGACGATGGCTGTGCACGATCAGGACCCCTATTCGGTCGGATACGTCGACCCGGACCCCGCGGAGACGTCCGAATGGATCGAGGCCCTCGACGGCGTCGTCGGCGACAAGGGGCACGAGCGCGGCCGCGAGATCATGCTCCACCTGCTGGGGCGCTCGAAGGACCTCCACCTGGGCGTGCCGATGGTCCCCGTCACCGACTACGTCAACACCATCGCGCCCGGCGACGAGCCGCAGTTCCCCGGCGACGAGGAGATCGAGCGCCGCTACCGCGCCTGGATCCGGTGGAACGCGGCGATCACGGTGCACCGCGCGCAGCGCCCCGGCATCGGCGTCGGCGGGCACATCTCGACCTACGCCTCGAGCGCGGCCCTCTACGAGGTCGGGCACAACTGGTTCTTCCGCGGGCCCGACGACGCGGCCGGCGGCGACCAGGTCTTCTACCAGGGGCATGCCTCCCCCGGCATGTACGCGCGCGCCTTCCTCGAGGGCCGGCTCTCCGAGCAGCAGCTCGACTCGTTCCGGCAGGAGAAGTCACGCGCGCCCTTCGGCCTGAGCAGCTACCCGCACCCGCGTCTCATGCCGGAGTTCTGGCAGTTCCCGACCGTGTCGATGGGCCTCGGCCCGATCAACGCGATCTGGCAGGCGCAGTCCAACCGCTACCTCGCCGACCGCGGCATCAAGCCCGAGGCCGCCGATCAGCGGGTGTGGGCGTTCCTCGGCGACGGCGAGATGGACGAGGTCGAGAGCCGCGGCGCGCTCCAGTGGGCGGCGAACGAGGGACTCGACAACCTGACGTTCGTCATCAACTGCAACCTGCAGCGCCTCGACGGCCCCGTCCGCGGCAACGGCAAGATCATCCAGGAGCTCGAGTCCTTCTTCCGCGGGGCCGGGTGGAACGTCATCAAGGTCGTCTGGGGCCGCGAATGGGACGCCCTGCTCGCGCAGGACCACGACGGCGCGCTGCGCGACCTCATGAACCGCACACCCGACGGCGACTACCAGACCTACAAGGCCGAGTCCGGCGCCTACGTGCGGGAGAACTTCTTCGGCCGCGACCCGCGCACCCTCGCGATGGTCGAGGGCTACTCGGACGAGCAGATCTGGAACCTCAAGCGCGGCGGGCACGACTACAAGAAGGTGTACGCGGCGTTCAAGGCCGCGACCGAGCACAAGGGCCAGCCGACCGTCATCCTCGCGAAGACCGTCAAGGGCTACGGGCTCGGGCCGACCTTCGAGGGCCGCAACGCGACCCACCAGATGAAGAAGATGAAGCTCGAGGACCTCAAGCAGTTCCGCGACGTCATGCACATCCCGATCACCGACGCGCAGCTCGAGGCCGACCCGTACCAGCCGCCGTTCTACCACCCGGGCCCGCAGGACGAGGCGATCCAGTACCTGCAGGAGCGCCGCCGCGAGCTCGGCGGGCACCTCCCGCAGCGCCGCACGACCCACGTGCCGATCACGATCCCCGACGAGTCGCTCTACGCGGTCGCGCGCCGGGGCTCCGGCAAGCAGGAGGTCGCGACGACGATGGCGCTCGCCCGTCTGCTCAAGGACCTGTTCAAGGCCGAGGGCTTCGGGGACCGCATCGTCCCGATCATCCCCGACGAGGCGCGCACCTTCGGCATGGACGCGTACTTCCCGACGCAGAAGATCTACAACCCGCACGGGCAGCACTACACCTCGGTCGACCGCGAGCTGCTGCTCGCCTACAAGGAGTCGCCGCAGGGCCAGATCGTCCACGTCGGCATCAACGAGGCGGGCGCCTTCGCCGCCTTCACCGCGGCCGGCACGCAGTACGCGACGAACGGCCAGCCGCTCATCCCCGTCTACATCTTCTACTCGATGTTCGGCTTCCAGCGCACGGGCGACGCCATGTGGGCGGCGGCCGACCAGATGGCGCGCGGCTTCATCATCGGCGCGACCGCGGGCCGCACGACGCTGACCGGCGAGGGGCTCCAGCACGCCGACGGGCACTCCCCCGTGCTCGCCTCGACGAACCCCGCGGTCGTCTCCTACGACCCCGCGTATGCCTACGAGCTCGCGCACATCATCCGCTCCGGCCTCGATCGCATGTACGGCGGGACGCATCCGGACCCGAACGTCATGTACTACCTGACCGTCTACAACGAGCCCATGCAGCAGCCGGCCGAGCCGGAGGGCGTGGATGTCGACGGCATCGTGCGCGGCCTGCACCTCATCGCCCCGGCCGAGGCCGACGCCGGCGCGAAGGCGGCGCAGATCCTCGCCTCCGGCGTCGCCGTGCCGTGGGCGCTCGAGGCGCAGGGGCTCCTCGCGGGCTACGGCGTCGCGGCCGACGTCTGGTCGGTCACGAGCTGGACGGAGCTGCGTCGGGACGGGCTGCGGGCCGACGAGCACAACCTGCTGCACCCGCTCGACGCGCCGCAGGTGCCGTACCTGACCGCGAAGCTCGCCGACGCGGCGGGACCGGTCGTCGGCGTGAGCGACTACACCCACACGGTGCCCGACCTCATCCGCAAGTACGTGCCCGGCGACTACGCGACGCTCGGCGCCGATGACTACGGGTTCTCCGACACCCGTGCCGCGGCACGGCGCTACTTCTTCATCGACGGTCCGTCGATCGCGGTGCGGGTGCTGAGGTCGCTCGCCGAGCGCGGGGAGATCGAGCCGGCCGTCGTCGCGAAGGCGATCGAGGACTTCCGGCTCTTCGACGTCAACGCGGGCACGTCGGGCAACGCGGGCGGCGAGAGCTGATCCTCCTCGCTTCCTTAAGCGAGCGAAGCGAGTCGAAGGACGAGGCGACACATGGCGGAACGCACCAAGGCGCAGACGCTCTCCTGGCTGCGGGCGAACGCCGGCGACTGGTCGACGGCGACGCTGCGGCGGCTCGACGAGACGCTGCCGTGGTACCGCGACATGCCGCCCGGACGTCGCTCATCGGTCGGGCTCGTCGCCCAGGCGGGCATCACGAGCTTCATCTCGTGGTTCGACGACCCGAAGGCCACGCAGTGGATCGCCTCCGACGTGTTCGGCGCCGCCCCGCGCGAGCTGCTGCGCTCCGTCTCGCTGACCCAGACGCTGCAGCTCATCAAGACGACCGTCGACGTCATCGAGAGCCGCATCCCGGACGGCAACGAGTCCCTGCGCGAGGCCTTCCTGCTCTACTCGCGGGAGATCGCGTTCGCTGCCGCCGACGTCTACGCGCGGGCCGCCGAGTCCCGCGGCCTGTGGGACGCGCGCCTCGAGGCGCTCGTCGTCGACTCGATCCTGACGGGCGAGTACGACGCCGAGCTGCCGAGCCGCGTCGCGGCGCTCGGCTGGAACGGCCACGGCGAGGTCGCCGTCCTCGTCGGCGTCGCGCCGAGGCAGCTCGACGTCGACCACCTCCGCCGCACGGCGCGCCACCTCGCCTCCGACGTCCTCATCGGCGTCCAGGGCAACCGGCTCGTCGTCGTCGTGGGCCGCGCGGAGGCGGCCGGGCCCGACCGTGACGAGGGCGCGCTGCTGCCGTTCCGCGAGATCGCCGCGGCGCTCGAGCCGAACTTCGGCGAGGGTCATCTCGTGCTGGGCCCCGAGGTCCCGGCGCTCGTCGACGCCGCGCGCTCGGCGCGCGCCGCGCTCGCCGGTTTCGCGGTCGCGAAGGCGTGGCGCGCCGCGGGACGGCCGGTGCTCGCCGACGATCTGCTCCCCGAGCGCGCCTTCGCGGGCGACCCCCTCGCCCGGCACGCCCTCATCGAGCGGATCTACGACCCGCTCAAGGCGCAGTCGACCGACCTGCTGCTGACGCTGTGGTCCTACCTCGACAACGGGCGCTCGCTCGAGGCGACCGCGCGCGAGCTGTTCGTCCACCCGAACACGGTCCGCTACCGCCTCAAGCGCATCGCCGAGACGATCGGCTGGGACGCGACGGGGCCGCGTGAGGCGCTCATCCTGCAGTCGGCGCTCATCGTCGGCGCCATCCAGCAGCCCGAGGGCCAGCGCCGCCGCCGTCTCCCCGCCCCCTGAGATGGGTGCGGTGTGCCGAGGCGGGCGGGCGAGCCCGCCGCGCTCGGCACACCGCACCCATCTCGCTCACACCGCCTGCGCGAAACCGTCCTCGGCCTCCGCGGCCGCTACGAGGTGCTCGAGCCCGGCCGGGATCGGCCGGCCCTTCGCGAGCATCGACCTCGCCCAGAGGCGCCCCGCCCGGTAGCTCGAGCGCACGAGCGGGCCCGCGAGCACCCCGAGGAAGCCGATCGCCTCGGCCTCCTCGCGGAACGCGACGAACTCCTCGGGCCGCACCCACCGCTCAACGGGGTGGTGGCGCGCCGACGGCCGCAGGTACTGCGTGATCGTGACGATGTCGCAGCCCGCGTCGTGCAGGTCGCGCAGCGCCTGGCTCACCTCGTGCGGCTCCTCCCCCATGCCGAGGATGAGGTTCGACTTCGTGATGAGCCCCGCGGCACGGGCCCGGGTCAGCACCTCGAGCGAGCGCTCGTAGCGGAACGCCGGTCGGATCCGCTTGAAGATCCGCGGCACCGTCTCAACGTTGTGCGCGAGCACCTCGGGCCGTGAGTCGAAGACCTCGGCGAGCTGGTCGGGGTTCCCGTTGAAGTCGGGGATGAGGTTCTCCACGCCCGTGCCGGGGTTCGCCGCGTGGATCGCGCGCACCGTCTCCGCGTAGAGCCACGAGCCGCCGTCCGACAGGTCGTCGCGCGCGACACCCGTGATCGTCGCATAGCGCAGGCCCATCGTGCGCACCGACTCGGCGACGCGCCGCGGCTCGTCGACGTCGTAGTCCGCCGGCTTGCCGGTGTCGATCTGGCAGAAGTCGCAGCGCCTCGTGCACTGGTCGCCGCCGATGAGGAACGTCGCCTCGCGGTCCTCCCAGCACTCGTAGATGTTCGGGCAGCCGGCCTCCTGGCAGACCGTGTGCAGCCCCTCGTCCTTGACGAGGGCCCGCAGCGACAGGTACTCCGGGCCCGTCCGCGCCCGCGTCTTGATCCAGTCGGGCTTGCGCTCGATCGGGGTCGTCGCGTTCCGCGCCTCGATCCGCAGCAGGCGGCGCTCCCCCTGCTCGCCGGGCAGCCGAGCGCCGTTCGTGATGGCGCTCATGCGGGCAGCCCTGCCGCTTCCGAGTGCCGAATGCCGGATGCCGGGCCTCGGGATCTGGCATCTCGCACTCGGGACTCCTGTCGCGAGGCGAGGCTCGGGCCGATGACGCGCTCGAACCGCGCCCGGATGACGGGCACGACGTCGCTCGGGGTCACCTCGCGGCCGATCTCGCGCGTGATGCTCGTCACCCTCGCATCGGGCAGCCCGCACGCGACGATCGCGTCGTAGGCCTCGAACGCGTTCGAGCAGTTGAGCGCGAAGCCGTGCATCGTGACCCCGTCCGAGACGCGGATCCCGATCGCCCCGATCTTCATGTCGGGAGCGGCCGACCGATCCGGGTCGGATAGGTCGCGCACCCAGACGCCGCTGCGGCCCTCGACCCGCTCGCCGACGATGCCGAACTCGGTGATCGTCTCGATGATGAGCTGCTCGAGCCGGCGCACGTAGGCGACGACGTCGAGCGGCTCGGCGAGGCGGACGATCGGGTAGCCGACGAGCTGCCCGGGGCCGTGCCAGGTGATCTTGCCGCCGCGATCGACGTCGACGACGGGGGTGCCGTCGCTCGGCCGCTCGTGGGGCTCGGTGCGCTTCCCGGCGGTGTAGACGCTCGGGTGCTCGAGGAGGATGACGGTGTCCGGCGCCCGGCCGCTCGCGACGGCGGCGTGCATCGCACGCTGCTGCCCGAGGGCCGTCGAATACGACACGGAATTGGCGCTTAGTCCCGTGTCGACGAAGTCGACCACGCGGCAAGCCTACGCGTCGTGCGCCGTGGATCCGCCGCCCGCCCGCGCGATTGTAGGCCGGGTACAACGCCATGGGCCGGCGTTCGCGCGATTCCTCCACCCGCCTCGGGCGACGGGCTGACAGGATGGAACGGTGATCGTCGTCGTCGCGCCCGGACAGGGCTCGCAGACCCCCGGCTTCCTCGCCCCCTGGCTCGAGCTCGACGGGGCGCGCGAGCGACTCGAGGCGTACGCGCACGCCTCCGGCGTCGACCTCGTCGCCGCCGGCACCGAATGGGACGCGGACGCGATCCGCGACACGAGCGTCGCACAGCCCCTCATCGTCGCCGCGAGCGCGCTCGCCTGGGGCGCGCTGACCGCCGGCGGACGCCTGCCCGCCGGCGTCGCCGGGCACTCGGTCGGCGAGATCGCGGCCCTCATCGCCGCCGGCGTCCTCGACGAGCTCGACGGCATGCGGCTCGTCGGCGTCCGCGGGCGCGCGATGGCGGAGGCGGCCGAGCTCGAGCCGACCGGCATGAGCGCGGTCCTCGGCGGCGAGACCGACGAGGTCGTCGCCCGCCTCGAGGCGCTCGACCTGACGCCCGCGAACCACAACGGCGGAGGCCAGATCGTCGCCGCCGGCGCGCTGCCCGCGCTCGCGGCGCTCGCGGACGAGCCGCCCGCGGGGGCCCGGGTGATCCCGCTGCAGGTCGCCGGAGCGTTCCACACCCGTTACATGGCGCCCGCCGTCGAGGTGCTGCGCGCCCAGGCCGAGGCGCTGCCGTCGAACGACCCCGCGCTGCGGCTGTGGACGAACCGCGACGGGTCCATCGTGACGTCGGGGACGCAGGCGCTCGACCTCCTCGTGGGCCAGGTCGCGAGCCCCGTGCGCTGGGACCTGTGCCAGGTCGCGTTCGCCGAGGCCGGCGTCACCGGCATCATCGAGCTCTCCCCCGCGGGCACGCTCGTCGGCCTCGCCAGGCGCTCGCTCAAGGGCGTGCCGACCGTCGCGATCAAGACGCCCGATGACCTCGAAGCGGCGCGTGCCATGATCGATGCGGCGATCGACGGAGAGGCGTGACGATGGCGGAGCTGGCGCAGACGACGGGGGCCAAGGGATCCCGGATCCTCGCCTACGGCGCGGCGCGGGGCGACCTCGACGTCCCGAACGACGACCTCGTGGGCCCCATCGACTCCTCCGACGAGTGGATCCGCCAGCGCACCGGCATCGTGACCCGCACCCGCGCGAGCCACGACGTGCTCGCGCTCGATCTCGCGACCGACGCGGGCCGGGAGGCGATCGAGCGCGCCGGGATCGACCCCGCGCAGATCGACCTCGTGATCGTCGCGACGATCTCGAACGTCCGCCAGACCCCGTCGATCTCCGCGGTCGTCGCCGACCGGGTCGGCGCGAACCCGGCCGCCGCCTACGACGCGAACGCGGCGTGCGCCGGCTTCTCCTACGCCGTCGCCCAGGCCGACGCGCTCATCCGCGCGGGCGCCGCGCACTACGCGCTCGTCATCGGCGCCGAGAAGCTCTCCGACATCGTCGACCCGACCGACCGCTCCATCTCGTTCCTGCTCGGCGACGGCGCGGGCGCCGTCGTCATGGGGCCCTCCGACGAGGTCGGCATCGGACCCGTCGTGTGGGGCTCGGACGGCTCGAAGGCGGACTCGGTCGGCATGAACGCGACGCTCATCGAGTACCGCGACGGCGAGGCCGCCTGGCCGACGCTGCGCCAGGAGGGCCAGACGGTCTTCCGCTGGGCGGTGTGGGAGATGGCGAAGGCGGCCCGGCGTGCGATCGAGGCGGCCGGCGTGGCGCCCGAGGACATCGCCGCGTTCGTCCCCCACCAGGCGAACATGCGCATCATCGACGAGCTCGCGAAGCAGCTCAAGCTCCCCGAGCACGTCGTCATCGGCCGCGACATCGCGACGACGGGGAACACCTCGGCGGCGAGCATCCCGCTCGCGACGCACCGCCTGCTCGCGGAGCATCCCGAGCTCTCGGGCCGCCTCGCGCTCCAGATCGGCTTCGGCGCCGGCCTCGTCTACTCGGGCCAGGTCGTCCGCTTGCCGTAATCTCGATGGTCGAGTCTCACGAAACCACCCCAACCCAAGGAGAACCCCCATGGCGCTGTCCAACGAAGACGTCCTCGCCGGCCTCGCCGAGCTCATCAACGAGGAGACGGGTATCGCGACCGACGTCGTCGAGCTCGACAAGTCCTTCGTCGACGACCTCGACATCGACTCGATCTCGATGATGACGATCGTCGTCAACGCCGAGGAGAAGTTCGACGTCAAGATCCCCGACGCCGAGGTCAAGAACCTGAAGACGGTCCGCGACGCGGTCGACTTCATCGTCTCCGCCCAGTCCTGACCCTTTCCGCTCGCTGAGCGGGCCCCGCGAGTCCAAGCGAAGCAACGAGGAAGCAACGTGTCCAAGAAGCGAATCGTCGTAACCGGCATCGGCGCGACCACGCCGATCGGCGGCACCGCGCAGGAGTCGTGGGAGGCGCTGCTGCGCGCCGAGTCCGGCGCGCGCACGCTGACCCAGGACTGGGTCGCCGAGCTCGACCTCCCGGTCACCTTCGCCGCCGAGGCGAAGGTGCGCCCCGAGGAGGTGCTCGAGCGCGTCGAGGTCCGGCGCAACGACCCGCAGGCCCAGTACGCCCTCATCGCGCTGCGCGAGGCGTGGGCCGACGCCGGCGCCCCCGAAGTCGAGCCCGAGCGGCTCGGCATCGACTGGGCGACCGGCATCGGCGGGCTGTGGACGCTGCTCGACGCGTGGGACACGCTCAAGGAGAAGGGGCCGCGTCGCGTTCTGCCGACGACGGTGCCGATGCTCATGCCGAACGCCGCGGCCGGCACCGCGCTGTCGATGGAGCTGCAGGCGAAGGCGTACGCGCGCACCGTCGTGTCCGCCTGCGCGTCGAGCACCGAGTCGATCATCAACGCGTACGAGCACCTCCAGGCCGGCTACGCCGACGTCGTCGTCGCGGGGGGCTCCGAGGCGGCGATCCACGGGATCACGCTCGCGTCGTTCGCGGCGATGCAGGCCCTGTCCAAGCGCAACGATGACCCGGCGACGGCGTCGCGGCCCTACGACGTCGACCGCGACGGCTTCGTCATGGGCGAGGGCGCGGGCGCGATCGTGCTCGAGACGTACGAGCACGCCGTCGCGCGCGGCGCGCGGATCTACGCCGAGCTCGCGGGCGGCGGCGTGACCTCCGACGCGTACCACATCACGGCCCCCGACCCCGAGGGCTGGGGCGCGGCGCGCGCGACGCGCTTCGCGCTCGAGGTCGCCGGCGCGAGCGAGTCGGACGTGACGCACATCAACGCGCACGCGACGAGCACCCCCGTCGGCGACATCGCCGAGTACCGCGCGCTCAAGGCCGTCTTCGGCGACGCCGTCCACGGCATCCCCGTGACGGGCACGAAGGGATCGACAGGTCACCTGCTCGGCGGGACGGGCGCGGTCGAGGCGATCTTCTCGATCCTCGCGATCGCGAACCGCACGGCTCCCCCGACGGCGAACCTCCAGAACCAGGACCCGGAGATCCCGCTCGACGTCGTCACGGCGCCGCGCGATCTCGGCGCGGGCGACCAGCTCGTGCTGTCGAACTCGTTCGGCTTCGGCGGCCACAACGCCGTCGCCGCGTTCCGCTCCGTGTAGTCGCGGCTCCCCCTGAGCGAGCGCCCCTCCGCGGCCCCCGAGCGAGCGTCCCCTCCCGCGGCTCCCTGAGCGAGCGCAGCGAGTCGAAGGGCCGCTAGCTACCCCACCTTGTGCAGCCACACGACGGGTGCGTCGGCGTGCGCGTGGCG
>Ga0180219_1000947_pt1 | contig 20476 bp, 13 predicted proteins | sample eDN3rd30CBELigMG_FD_151338 | JGI IMG/M metagenome (GOLD analysis project Ga0180219, IMG submission 151338) | Enriched Miracle-Growth compost microbial communities from Emeryville, California, USA - eDNA 3rd pass 30_C BE-Lig MG (version 2)... ...
TCAGAGCTGCCCCGCAATGACCGCAGCGAGCGACACCAGCGAGCAGCGTGGGCGAGTTGACGATGCGCGGAGCCACCCGTTTGGGCGCACGGCTCTGCAGCAGTGCCTGCACGGCGTTGAACGTCTTCTCATCAATGATGGCAGGCACCACGAATGGCACCCACTCGGAAGGCGGGCGCGGCCGCCCGTTGCGGCTGTCGGTGCGGTTGAAGTGGTGCAGCCCGTGATAGGTGGTGGAGGTCAGGATGTCGTGAACGCCGCCGGTCGTGAACCTGCGCCCTCGCCGGAGGATGCCGCGCTCGTTGAGCCATGTGGCGATGGCTTTCACACCCATCGGGCGGCCTTCGGTGCCGGAGGCCATGTCGAAGATCATCCGAACGACCCGCGCCTCGGCCTCGTCGACCACCAGCACCTTCTTGTCCTTGTTGCCTCGGCGCTCGGCGATCTCGACGCCATAGCCATAGGGCGGTCGCGACCCGTTCCAGAAGCCCTGACGAGCGTTCTCCAGCATGGCGCGGTGGACGTGTTTGGCGGTCTCACGGGACTGATGCTCGTCGAAGATGTGCAGCAGCTTGCGGAACATCTCGCCGGTCGGGTCTTGTCCGACCTCCTGCGTGATCGAGACCAGTTCGACCCCGGCTTTTCGTAACTCGCGGATATAAAGCTCGGAGTGCAGCGAGTCGCGGCTGAACCGGCTCAGGGAATGCACGACAACGAGATCAAAGGGTTTGTCCGTGCGCTTGGCCGTGTGGATCATCTCCTGGAATACGGGGCGATCCTCATCCAGCGCGGAAGCGCCCGGTTCGGAGAAGACTTGCACCACCTCGATGCCCTGCCGTGCGCACCATGTGCGGCATTGGACGATCTGATCGGGGATCGACAGATCGCGTTCGGCCTGCCGTGCGGTTGATACGCGAACGTAGATTGCCGCCCGCGTCATGGCCGGTCACTCCTCGCCGAACAGGATCGCGTCGATCTCCCTGCCAAGATAGGCCCGCAGGATCGCCACTTCGTCGCGCAGCACCGGCATGATTGCTGGAAGGTCACTGACCAATGCCTGCCGTCCATCGACTGGCAGCCTGACCGGAGAGGAAGGCGCAGCCCGCCTGCGCCGGATAGTGATCCGGCCACTGCGCTTTGACGCAGCGCGGCCCTTCGATACGGGGCAGGAGGCAGGCTGGGCGTCCATCTCCCATTGTCTACGGGAACCTGCACAAGACAACCAAGGCCTGATTTAATGGGTGGATCAAGGATGGTACCACTCGCTCGACTTTGCGGGTCGAAAGCAATTAATTGCTCAAGGCTATTAGGCATCATCGCGCTCCTTCCGCGACGTCAGGCGTGCCATTGCGGCGGACCTCCGGGCCTCGAAGGCTGATTGTACCGCCTCGTGAGCACGGGCTCCGTTTGCGAGAATGTAGTATTTATGTGCGGTCTGGTGATCGGCGTGGCCGAGGAGGTCCGGCACAAGCGCCACCATGTCAGGGTCGTGGTCGACGAAACTGCTCGCCGCGATGCTGCGGGCCAGATGCGGCCAGATGTGACGGCCGAAAGCGTCCTGGGTGCGCTTTTCTATCTGGGCGCGTATGGGCGCGTCACCCATCGGCTTTCCCCAACGGTCGATCCAAAGCCGCTCGGTTTTCGGCCCGTCGCCCTGCATCAGCAGTCTGCGGCGATGATCACGCAGCCAGACGTCGATGTAGGGAGCGAGGGACTGGGGTAGTTCGGCCTGATAGGGGTGAGAGGTCTTGGTCTCCTCCTCGGTGAAGCAGAGCAGGTAGCGGTCGCCGTCGAATAGCAGATGCCGCCCGATCTCGATCGCCGTCAGGTTGGCGATCCTGACAGGACAGCAGGCAAGAACAGCAATCAGTAAGCCATCGCGCATGCAAGTCGCAGCGTGATAGCGATCACCCATCTCGAGCGCCCGATCCATCAGATCGACACCCAGCGACAAAAGCTGCCGGGCGTCGACCATGTGGGCACGCTTGTCCTTCTCCGGCCTAGCAATGGCCTTGAGGTTGCGGATGACGGTCCGCAGCCAGTTCCAGTCTTGGCAGGGAGCTATCGTCATGATCATCCTGGCGAAGCCCTCGAAGATCATTTCCACGCTGCAGGACGCGACCCGGTCCTGAAGCTGGATGAGGAACAGGCGAACGCGATCAGGTGTCACTCTCGCTTCGGGCGGTGCCCCGGCATTGAGCCAGCCGTTGCGGGTGAGGAATGACAGCCACTGGCCGTACCCCTGCTCGACATTGCGACAGCGGGCCGCGCTCCACTTGCTGGCGGGGTTGGGAGCGTCCAGAAAACTTCTGGCCTCGCGGGCCTCACGGTAACGCAACTGGTCAACGGCGGGCCATTGGGTAGGCTTGAGGCAAAGAGGAGTGCTCACAACACGTCCTCCACCTCGTTGAAGCTAAAATCTTCGGCCTTACGAGGCTTTGCCCTACGCCTGACCCTGATCCGTGCGGTGTCGCGGCTGCGCAGGATATGCTCCTGGAAGTGACGAGATGCCTGCCGCTGCTTGGGCCGGGCATAATAGTGTCGGGTCGTGTTGATGTCGCGGTGCCCGAGATGCTGGCTGACGGTGAAGATGCCTTCGGGGTTGTCCTTCAGATAGAGTTCCGCCGATATGTGACGGAACTGATGTGGCGTGATGGGCACGCCCAGTACGCGCTTCGATTGGGCACCGATGGCGTAGGCCATGGTTTTGGGGTGGATGCAGGTCCCATCCGGCGAGGGGAACAGCCAAGGCGAGGGATCGGGGCAGAGTTTCGGCCGCCACTCACGCAGATAGGTTTCCAGCAGCGCCACGGTTTGATCGGGAAGCCTGAAGCGCAGGTCTTCATTGTTCTTCACCTCTGCGCCGTCATGCTCGATGATCCAGAACGCATCCTTGCCGTGGCCGATCTTCCGAATAGATTTGCCGAGTTCTAGGCCGACAAGGTTGGCGCGGCGGACACTGCACACCAGCAGCAGTTCGATCGCCATCGCGGTTCGGGCAATCGCGGCTGATCCGCGCCGGTCCGGATTTTTCATGGCGCGATCGAGCAGGAGGAACGGCAGAAGCTGCAACTGATCGGCGAACCGCTGATCGTCGAGCTTGTCGAGCAAGGCGCGGTTCTTGGCGGTCATGCCTCGCCTGTGTTCGCGCTGATCGCGGACGCTTTTAAAAATCTGGTCCAGCCGGGCGAGTTCGTTATTGGGCAGGCCGCACCAGCGACCAATGGTGCGAGCGCGCAATGCCAGCTGGAACATTTGAGGCGTGATCGTTCCGCCTGCGCGTTCATGCAGGAAGCGTAAGCTCCGATCGACGTGTTCTGGCCTGACCACATCTGAAAGGGACGTCAGCTCCGACAGGGACGTGCCGGTGTGAACCAGAGCCGAGACGATGACCGTTACATTGAAACGATATTGCTGGATCGTACCGGGTTTCAGAGGCTTGGCACTCTTGCTTTCAAAGCAGGCCGTCGAAGCGAGCGAAGCGAGGAAGGCGTCGAGTTCCTCCACCAGCGTGGACGGCCATTCGGCCTGATCGATCCAGTAGCTGGTTCGCTTGGGCTCAGGCGGCGTGAGTTGGGGAAGATCGTCACGCGAGGCGGCGACCTTGTTCCATGCTCTGATACTGCCACGCAGCGTGCCCAGCCAGTTTCCGGTCATGGCCTCATCGCGCAGATGGGCCTCGAACCGTTCGATCACGGCATCCGACATATGGCGCGGTAACACGCCCTGGCCTGACGCGAAGTGGAACAGGCGGGAAGTGGCGCGCTGCATTTTCGTGTCGAGCGTTGCCTGCAACGCGCCCCAATCGCCGGTGAGCGGATAGCGCGAGCGCGGATTGAACAGCCTGCCCCTGGCGAGACGGAACGCTTTGCGCAGACGGGACTTGAGGTTGGCGAAGGACTGCTCGGACATGCCCGCCATTGCCGGAGATACATGCCCCAGCCGCTCGAAGATGACGCGCTGGTTGGCCGTTACGTCCAGCAAGCCGTGGCCGATAATCTCGTCGACGCGTTTGATGGCAGAGCGGAGCAAGGCAATTTCCGAAGTGGGCAAATCGCATTCGAGCAGATATTCGCGCAAATGCTCAAGCGTGAGAAGCGATTTTTTCTGCTCCGAATGGCTGTTGTTATGGTCATTCTTGTTCATTGTTATGCACCGTTGCTCAAGCGATAAAAATTGTGAAACCCCTTATATACTATTCCTTGGCTGTAGTTATTTGGGGTATTCACAAGAGTTAGATCACGTCGCCTCGCAGGAACTTGACGAGGTCGGCTTTGTCGATCCTGACGCGCCCCTTTTCCTTGGAGCGATAGGCAGGCAGACCCTCGGCGCGTATCCAGCGGCGGATCGTGGGCTGGGATGCCTGGGCGAAGGTCGCGGCCTGGCGCACCGTCAGCAGCTCAACGGGCATGGCTATGACCGGAGCGGGATTCTGTAGGGGCGTAGTAGTCTTCTTGCGCGGCACCTTGATCACGTCGTTCCTCCTTCCAACTGTGGACCACGCCACCGGGAGGAGACTGCTGCGCTGTGCGATATGGATGCCGCCAATTGGCGGCGGCTATCGCCGGACAATCACCTCAGCGCCTCGTCGACGACGTGGGTGATCAGGGATAATGATCAGGTCTGTGCGGAAATCATCAACTAAATTTGAGGGTGGGACACAGCGTGACCCACCCGAGCGTAAAGCACTGTCACGAAGTGTCTGATCAATGAGCTGAGGCGTGACCGTCTGGCAGTGCCAGCACTCCTGCGCGATCCAGTTTCTCAATATAGGGATCGCCCCACCGATCATTCTCCTCCCGGAGGAACTCGATCACGCCGAGCATTTCCTCGTCTGCCCCGTTTTCTTTGACTAATTCTTCAAGCCTGCCAAGCTGCGCATATACCCACTTTCCGGTCTCGTGTTGCTCGATCTCGACAAGTGTAAGCGCTCGACGATTGTTAGTGGTCACGACGTCCTCCTTTCGCTTGATCAGATGATGGTCAAACCGTCGAGCGGCGCAAGAGGATCGCCCGCAGGTGGGACGCATCGCGATCCAGACGGGAGTTGTCCATCCTACATCACTTGGCGAAGATTTAGACAGCCATGGTCATAAGCAACTTCGTCAGTGAGGCTTCCTTGTTCAGAAGGCCCCGCGAGTGTGGAACGGCTCCTGCCGCTACCAGTGCCTTCTCGAAGACAGCATATTGTTCCTTGTCGAGATACAGGACGACCGCCCTGGTGTCTGGATCGACTGCGTGTCCGCGCAGGTGCATCTTCAGTTCATGGGCTGTGACGGCTTCGGCGAGCGTCAGGAGTTCGTTCGCGTTGTCCGCATCAATGTGGGGCGCAAGGAGCGACAGCTTGGTCCAGCCGATCCGGCGCAGGCGATCGGGTGCAATACCCAGCGCATGGAAGCTACGATCGATCTGGGCGAGGTGATAAGCCTTGCGCGGGCCTATGCCGAGGCTCTTCGCTACCGATACGAAGTCGTCAGGTTGCTCATCCTGTATGTCCCGCAGGTAACGGGCCGCTTCGAGGAAGTGGTCGCCGATCATGTCGACAAATGCCTGCGGCACATGCGGCACCTTGTTCTTGGGTCCTTTCATTTTGAGTTAGCCTTTGAAGTTGTTGGGACTTATTCTCTATGGATAAAGCATTGGCGAACAAGGATTTTCCGTCGACAGCCGTGCACAAATCATCCAATTTTTGTTCAGCCATAGCCTTTTGCGCTGCTCGTCCCCGCATGCGCGGCATCTTTCTTTGACCGATCACTTTGGCTATCAGTGCGCTGCTCCCGAGACACGCGGGAGTGGGGCGTGGAAACCCCTCTTGAAGCACCTCGGTCGCCGAATTTCGGAGGCCGGGTGGCATGCGCGCATGTCCAGCCGGCTTGCCGGTAAAGGCGCATGCGCTCGTTGCTTCAGCGGGTTTCCAACATCCGGCTTTGGCCGTCGCCCCCAGGATCAAAGGGGCGACGGAGGGGCAACATCGAACACGCATCAATTTCTACAGCACAGGCCTTCGGTATCGCGGATGTGATCACCAAGGTGTCACAGGTCGCATTCGGCAAGCCGCTGGTCACGAATGTGTTGCGGGGGCATGTGGCCGAGGCGATCATCGCCCTCGCTTTGGAGCCGGAATGGAACTGGTGCAGTGCCGATTACGCCGGATGGGACTTCGAGCGGACGGACGGCATCAGGCTGGAGGTCAAGCAATCGGCGGCGATGCAATCATGGTCCACCGGCAAGCCGAGCAAGGCCATCTTCGATGTCGCCCCCCGTACTGGGTATTGGGAGAGCGGCACGGAGTGGATCGCGAAGGAGGGGCGTCCCGCGCACCTTTATGTCTTCGCTCACCACGGCGTCTATGGCGATCATGCCGACCATCGCGACCCGGCGCAGTGGGAGTTCTATGTCGTGCCAACCTCCGCGTTGCCCGATGTGAAGCAGATTTCGCTGAGCCGGATCAAATTGATCGCGGCGGCTGTTGCGATCCATGACTTGGCCGTCACGGTGCGTAGCACGGCACATTCCACTTCAAGTTGAAAGTCGGTGCAGGCAAGCGTCAGTTTACGATTCCGCGCTAGTCCTGATCCTCTGATTTAGGATGATCGGTATGCGTGCGGACAAAAAGAAGCGACACACCCGTCTTTGCGAGCTGATTGAAGCGACTATCGAGGAAGCTCTTGCCGCTGATGACGAGTGTTTCTTTGAAGGATACCACTGGGCAATAAGGCCTCTGACAGACTGGGCGGACATGCTCGGTGTGAGCGTCGATGCGATCACCGATCTGATCAAAGAGCCGCCGATACGCCGCACCTACACGCAGGTGGAGGGTAAGAAGGCCGTGCTCCTGCGAGTGGGCGAAGAAGGGCTCATGACGGAACGCGAACTTGCGAACATCATGAAGGCCCGGTTTCGCAAGGCGACAGGCCATGAGCCCAGTCCGGAGGCGTGGGCGATGTTGAAGGGTCTTGCTTCAAACTGGCCGGAGGGTGCTCAGGTCGACATATTCCAGACGGTGCTGGATGAGTGGCCTGCCTTCAAGGCCCGTGTGGCGATGAAGATCAATGATATGCTGGAGAAGAATGAACCCGCTCAGCATGCCTGGCACAAATACCCTTCCATACCGGTCATGCTTCGCTTCCACGAATTGGCGTTGGAGTTGTACATCATGAAGCTGCAGGAAACGGGCAAGAAGCCGCCGCCTTCGATCGTCATGCTCGAACCCAACCTATGGTTGCATCTGGATGGGGCGTGACCCGGATCAGCAATGGAATTGCCAGAATGCACTATATCCAAATTGTTAATACCTACTATTACCATTCATATCAGGGGACATAGGTATTCTGGCAGTTATGGTAGAAGTAGGGTTCCCCGCTACGCCGTCCTCGCGGGGAACGAATTTGACGATTGAGAGAGCGTGTTCTCGGGAGAGGATATAGCTCCGCTACTGGAATCCAGACGCCCTCAGCCAGAATACGTTTCACCTCTGTCTGAGCAGAGAGCTCAAACAGGATTTGAACCCGGAGCGCCTTCTGCGACTGTTCCCCTTCCGTCCCGATCTGCTATGCTGCGAAAAGCGGGGGGCTGATCATCGTGGTACTGGCCTACGGGGGAGACCATAGACTCTACATTTCCCGCTCATTCGGTTGGCCTTGTGCCGCTCGAATTGCTGGAATGGAGAGAATGTGCGCCTGATGAGCAGCTTGCGTGACCTGTTAGCCCAATACCGTGATTCCGCCCGCAGCGAACGGGAGAAGGGCAACTACTTCGAGCGGCTGGCGGTCGATTTCATAAAAAACGACCCCGGCATGGCGCAGGAATACGAAGATGCCTGGCTGTTCTCCGAGTGGGCGACCAGCCACGGGCTGGACGCTCGCGACACCGGCATCGACGCAGTGGCCAAGCTACGCGGCGAAGACAGCTTTTGCGCCATCCAGTGCAAGTTCTACCGCGAAGGCCACCGCATCCAGAAGGCGGACATAGACAGCTTTTTCACTGCGTCCGGCAAGCGCCAGTTCAGCCGCCGCCTTATCATCGACACCACCGATGCCCCGTGGAGCCAGAACGCCGAAGCTGCGCTGGCCGACCAGGACAAGCCGGTGACGCGGATTGGCCTCGACCGGCTAGAAGGCAGCCCGATTGATTGGTCTGCTTATCTCTTGCGGGACGAAGTGCAGCTCGCACCCCCGAAGACGATACGCCCCCACCAGCAGGACGCCCTTGCCGCCGTGCGCGCCGGACTCGCGACCGCGGATCGCGGCAAGCTCATTATGGCGTGTGGCACCGGCAAGACCTTCACCGGCCTCAAGATCGCCGAGGATATGGCGGGCGCGGGCAAGACGGTGCTGTTCCTTGTCCCGTCACTCGCCTTGATGAGCCAGACCATCCGCGAGTGGACGATAGACACCGCCACACCCTTGCGTGCCTTTGCCGTCTGTTCGGACGTGCAGGTGGGCAAGCGCCGCAAGGATAGTTCGGACGTGGCGGAGATCGAGACCCACGACCTCGACTATCCGGCGACCACCAACGCCGCCAAGCTGGCGGAGAAGGCGGCGCACCCCGCTCCCAACCGCATGACGGTGGTGTTTTCCACCTACCAATCCATTCAGGTGATCAGCGACGCGCAGCGTCACCACGGCCTGCCCGCCTTTGACCTCATTATCTGCGACGAGGCGCACCGCACCACCGGCGCGACCTTGGACGGCGAGGATAAGAGCAACTTCGTCAAAATCCACAATCAGGACTTCATCGCAGGCGCGAAGCGCCTCTACATGACCGCCACGCCCCGCGTGTTCGGCGATGCGGTGAAGAGCAAGGCGAATGAGGCGTCCGCCGTCTTGTGTTCGATGGACGATGAATCCCTCTACGGGGAAACGCTCTTTACCCGTGGTTTCGGGTGGGCGGTCGAAAACCAGCTCCTCACCGATTACAAAGTCCTTGTCCTTGCCGTCGATGAACAGATGGTAAGTGGCGGCGTGCAGCACCGCCTTGCCGATGGCACTAGCGAATTGAAGCTGGACGACGCCACCAAGATTATCGGCTGCTACAAAGCCCTCACCAAGCAGGGCCTTAAGGACGACCTTCTCACCGACCCGCAGCCAATGAAGCGGGCGCTGGCCTTCTGCAAGGACATTGCCACGTCCAAGCTGGTGCAGGGCGAGTTTGCCGCCGTCATCAGCGAATATCTGGCGTCCGATGAGGGCAAGGAAGCCGAGGGCGACACCCTGCCGCTCGATTGTCAGCTTGAGCATGTGGACGGCACCTTCAACGCCAAGGCGCGAAACCGCTTGCTCGATTGGCTGAAGGAAGAGCACGGCGATCACGCCGCCCGTATCCTGACCAACGCCCGCTGCCTCTCTGAAGGCGTGGACGTGCCCGCCCTTGACGCCATCCTATTCATGCACCCGCGTAAATCGCAGATCGACGTGGTGCAATCGGTAGGGCGCGTCATGCGCCGCGCCCCTGGCAAAAACATGGGCTACGTCATTCTGCCCATCGGCGTACCCGCCGGTGTCACTCCCGAAGACGCTCTCAATGACAACGAACGCTACCGCGTCGTGTGGCAGATTCTAAACGCCCTTCGCTCCCACGACGAACGCTTCGACGCTATGATAAACAAGGCCGACCTTGGCGTGGATGTGAGCGACCACATCGAGGTGATCGCGGTATCGAACAAGCTCCCCACCAAGAAAGACAGCAAAGGCGCTAAGCCCAACATCGGCCAAGGCAGCGCCGCCGATGATGACGAGCGCGAGCCGGGCGACCTTGCGCCCGCCGATCCGGTGCAGACGGCTTTCTTCTTCGATGAGTTCTCCAAGGCCATCATGGCGAAAATCGTCCGCAAGTGCGGGCGGCGCGACTATTGGGAGGATTGGGCAACCGACATTGCCAAGATCGCCCAGACCCACATCACGCGCATCACCGCCTTGGTGGAAAAGCCGGATACGCCCGAGCGCGCCGCCTTCGAGGCGTTCCTGGCCGAGATCAAGGACGACCTCAACGGCAGCATCACCGAGGGCGAAGCCATCGAGATGCTGGCGCAGCACGTCATCACGCGGCCGGTCTTCGAGGCGTTGTTCGAGGGATACAGCTTCGCGCAGCACAACCCCGTATCGAAAGCGATGCAAGCCGTCCTAGAGGCGCTGCACGAACACAATCTCGAAAAGGAGGCTGAAAGCCTCAACAAGTTCTACGAGAGCGTGAAGCGCCGCGCCGCCGGGATCGACAAGGCCGACGCCAAGCAGAGGATCATCGTCGAGCTATACGACAAGTTCTTCCGCAACGCCTTCCCGAAGATGACCGAGCGGCTGGGTATAGTTTATACGCCGGTCGAGGTGGTGGACTTCATCATCCACTCCGTGAACGAGGTGCTGCAAACAGAGTTCGAGCAGACCCTTGGCAGCCAAGGCGTCCACATCCTTGACCCGTTCACAGGCACCGGCACTTTCATCACGCGGCTGCTCCAATCCGGCCTCATCAAGCCCGAAGAACTGGAACACAAATACCGGCACGAAATCCACGCCAACGAGATTGTCCTCCTCGCCTACTACATCGCCGCCATCAACATCGAGGCAGCGTATCACGGCGTGGCGGGCGGCGAGTATGTACCGTTCGAGGGTATCTGTCTCACTGACACCTTCCAGCTCTACGAGCAGGAACGCGACCTTATCAGCGACTTGATGGAGGAAAACAGCAACCGCCGCACCCGCCAGAAGGAGCTGGATATACGGGTGATCGTGGGAAACCCGCCCTATTCCGTGGGGCAGGGCAGCGCCAACGATAATGCCGCGAACCTCTCCTACCCGAAACTGGATGGCCGCATCCGTGACACCTACGCGGCCCGTACACGGATGACTAACAAGCGGGCACTCTATGACAGCTACGTTCGCGCCATTCGCTGGGCGAGCGACCGGATCGGTGACGCAGGCGTGGTGGCCTATGTTTCTAACGGCGGGTGGGTTGATGGGAATATTACCGACGGGCTTCGTCAGTGTTTGGCGGAAGAGTTCGCCAACATCCATGTTTTCCATTTACGGGGTAACCAACGCACGTCAGGCGACCGTTCCAGACGAGAGGGCGGCAAGATTTTTGGCGGCGGCAGTCGCACGCCTGTTGCCATCACCTTGCTGGTGAAGAATCCGAACGCCGCCGATCATGGTCAAATTTTCTTCCATGACATCGGCGACTATCTCAGCCGAGAAGACAAACTCGCCATCGTGTCCCGTTTCGGCAGCATCGGCGGAATCATGCGGGAAAACGGATGGCAAACGATCACGCCAGACAAAGATGGAAACTGGATAAAACAGGGCGAAAGCGATTTTGAGCAATTCTTTCCCATGGCTTCAAAGGGAGAGCAAGAGCCGTCGATCTTTCCGACATATTCAGCAGGGATGAAAACCAATCGCGACACATGGTGCTACAACAGTTCAGAAAACGGTTTGGCTGTTACCATAAATAAGGCGATTGATTATTTTAATTCTCTCAACAATTCCTATTCCCCACAAGCCGACGAGAAGCAGTTTAAGTGGTGCCAAAAGACCTTGGCAGATTTATCCGCTGGAAAAAAATATGAGTTTAATCCCCAAAAACTGCGGATTGCCCACTACCGGCCCTTCAATCGCCAATGGCTGTATATGGACAGCCGCCTCAACTGGAGCAAATATCTAACCGATAGGTATTTCCCCGATAAACAAGCCAATAATCGGGTCATCAGCCTATCCGCTCCGGGTTTCAGGGGTGGGTTCTCGTCGCTTATGAGCGACCTATTGCCCAGTATCCATTTCGGGGACATGGCGGGTGCCCAGTGCTTCCCGCGTTACCTGTTTGAAACGGCTGCAAACGATCCGAGCAAGCTGCAACTTACGGTTGAGACGCGGCGGGATGGCATATCGGATGGTGCCCTTACGCACTTCCAAGCCGCCTATCCGTCCGAGACCATCACCAAGGACGACCTCTTCTACTACGTCTATGGCTTGCTCCACTCCGAGGACTACCGCGCCCGTTTCGCGGACAACCTCTCCAAGCAGCTCCCGCGCATACCGGCAGTGAAGCAAGCAGAGGACTTTTGGGCGTTCGTGGAGGCGGGGCGGAAACTTGGCGATCTGCATTGCGACTACGAGCAGGCGGAACCCTATCCCGCCACCTTCGCGCGCGGCGATACGTCGCTGGCACCGCCCGCCGATCCCGAACGCTTCTACCGCGTGGAGCAGATGAAGTTTGCAGGGAAGCGCCCCAACCTCGACAAAACCACCGTCATATACAACGCCAACATCACCCTCACCGGTATCCCGCTTGCCGCCTACGAGTATGTCGTAAACGGCAAGCCCGCCCTCGAATGGGTGATCGAGCGCCAGTGCGTGAAGACGGACAAGGCGAGCGGTATTGTGAATGACGCCAACTGCTACGCCATCGAGACGGTGGGCGACCCCGCCTATCCGCTCTTGCTCTTCCAGCGCGTCATCACCGTAAGCCTCGAAACCATGAAGATCGTAAAGGCGCTGCCGCCCTTGGGGGATTTGTCGTGAGCAACGTCAACATCAAGCGGCTGGTCGAGAATATCCGTTCCGGCACCAACATATACACGCCGCTGGTGGAGCTGGTCGTCAACGCCATTCAAGCCATCGAAGAAAAGGGTATCGAGAACGGCTTGGTCGAGATCGAGGTGCTCCGCAACGGGCAGCCCGACTTGACCGACCGCCTTGAGGACGTGGACGGGTTTATCGTCAAAGACAACGGTATCGGGTTCACGCAGGCCAACCGAGACGCCTTCGACACCCTCTATACCGAGAAAAAAGTTACCGATGGCGGCAAGGGCTTCGGGCGCTTCACCTGCCTCAAATACTTTGACCGCATGAAGGTGACGAGCACCTTTGCGAACGGCGGCACCTACCAAGACCGTTCTTTCAGCATGGGCTTGGACAAGGACATCATCGTTGATGAACAGGTGGCCACATCGGCAGCACAGGACACCGGCGCGGTGGTCGAGATTTCGGGCATCAAGTCAGTCAAGTTTCCCGAAAAAGGACTAGAAACGATCAGCCGCGTCGTGGTCGAACGGCTGCTGCCATACTTCGTGGACAAGGAGCGCGCCTGCCCGCGCGTGGTCATCCGTGACGCGAAGAACCCATCAAGCACGCTCCCGCTCAATGACTATCTGAGCAAGGAGAACAGCCAGATCGTGGAGATGAGCGTCGCTGACGGGACGTTTTCGCTCACGGCGCTGGATGAGCAAAAGTCCTTTCAAGTCCGTGTCTTCAAGTTCTACGCACCGCGCGCCGCCAAGAGCAAGGTGAGCCTTGTGGCACACCGGCGCGAAGTCACCGACAATCCGCTTCAGGCGTATATTCCAGAGTTTGCCGAAGAATTTTTCGAGCCAGCCGCCGATCAGGACACGGCCAAGGGTCGGAACTTCGTCATCAAAGCTTATGTGTTCGGTGACTACCTCAATGACAATGTTTCTCTCGAACGGGGTGAGTTCCGGTTTCAGACCGATGGCGACCTGTTGAACGGCATTTCACAGACGCAGATCGAACAGCGGGCAGCTGAGATCGCGCAATCCGCCGTGGGCACGGAGATCGTGGAGCGAAAGGAGCGTAAGGCCGCGCGTATTGCTGCGTATGTGGCAAGCGAGGCGCCGTGGCACCGGATGTTGAGCAATGAGGTGGACTTTAGTACCCTGCCCATGCAGCCCTCCAATCAGGACATTGAGCTGCACCTCCAAAAGAAGAAGTTTGAGAAGGAGCTATCGACCCGGACTCAGGTTGCGGCTTTGCTCAACACCGAAAATCCCGATGAGTTGGGCGAGAAAATTGCCAAGGTCATCGAGAGCATTTCTGATACCAGCAAAAACGACCTCATCCACTACGTCTCTATGCGAAAATGTGTCCTAGACCTATTCTCCAAGTCGTTAGAGATCGGCGCGGACGGGAAGCACCAATCCGAAGGCGACGTGCATGACATCATCATGCAGCGGAAAAAGGATTCCGAGGAGTTGGACTACGATGCTCATAACCTCTGGATTCTGGATGAGCGGCTGAACTTTTCATCGTATGTCGCGTCCGACAAGCCGATCGGCAAAGGCGGCGGCGATCGGACAGACATCACCATCTACAATCGCCGCGTGGCCTTTCGTGGTGAGAACGATGCCAGTAATCCCATCACGATCTTCGAGTTTAAGAAGCCGCAGCGGGATAACTTTGCCGATCCTTCATCGAAGGAAGACCCCGTTCAGCAGATTATCCGTTACGTCAATCACATCAGGGAGGGGAAATTTAAGACCCCGACCGGCAGGGACATTGTGGTGAACGACACCACCCCTTTTTACGGCTACGTAGTGTGCGACCTCACCGCCAAGGTCAAGAAATGGCTGGAGCTAGAAAAGAACTTCACACCGATGCCGGACGGCCTTGGCTGGTTCCATTGGTTTGGCAACATCAGCTTATACATGGAAGTCATAAGCTGGACGAAGTTACTCCGTGATGCAGAGATGCGGAATAAGATATTCTTCAGAAAGCTCAACATAGACTGAACGACACGTTCGGAGGGGGCGATAGATGGCGGGGAAATCCACCTTTCCGAGCTTGAAGCAGCGGACGATTGTGCTGCTGGTCAATCTGGCGATCTTCTACGTGACTTTTGTGGCCACCGCTGGCCGGTGGCTCCCCACGGGTGGTCTGGAAAGCGTCTGGCTCCTGAGCGCGGCAGCGCTCTGGTTTCTCACCCTGCTATCTGCCCCGTGGTTCCTGCCGCCGCGAGACAGCATCGCCAACGGGATCGGCGCGTTGTCTGTGTTGGTGACTATAGAGTTGGCAGCGGTGCAGCATTTTCAGCTCGAACTGAACGTGCTCCGTTGGCTCGGCGTTGCCTACACCATTACCATCATCATCCTGTCCTTGATCGCGCTCTTCCTGCACGACCGCCCCAATCCAACCCCGACCTCACGCCTCGTCTATCGGACGGTGGGCATCTTCGGAAAGGCCGAAATCGCGTACACCATCGCTGCGCTCATCAGCATCGTGGGCGCGTATCAAGGCGACTTCGCCAGCATGGCATCCTTGCTCCTGCTATGGGTCATTTTCGTCGTGGCTAGGCCGGTTGAGGCATTGACAGCGGCGATCCAAACATGGCGCTCCGAGAAGGCGGCGATCACGAGTGAGCACAGCGTCGGCACGATTGATCGCATTGACCACCCCAACATCGTGCGCGTGCGGCTGGCAGGCGGATCAGGCTGGCAACAGCACAACCTCTATGTCGCGGCCATGCCGGACGGCCATCAGCACTATGTCATGGCGCTGTTCGCGCAGCCCCAGGGCATCGAAGTAATCGGCACGGGCCTGTGCGTGGCCAAACTGGCCGAGCCAGTTGTGCTCGCATCGGGGCAGGTGGCGCACTCACACGATGCCGACCTAGCCGCCGAGTTCATTGAAACCATGAGCGGCACCAAAGACGCCAAGCTCATCGGTTTCATTGTCGAAAACTCGACCATTGGCGTCATCAATTTCGAGATCGCCATGACCAGCGCGCTAGAAGAGGGGGAAGTGGTGTTCGCGCGCATCGACGGCCGCGAAGTCTTCTACCAAATCCTTGACGCGGTAACGTCAGAAGAGAGCTTCGATCAGAACCCGCGCGGGACGCATATCGTCCGCGCCGCCCAACTCGGCTGCTATGAAGGCGGCAAAGGCTTCGTCAAATATCCGTGGCTTCCAGCCATGAACACGCCGCTCTTCGGCGCGAAGGATCGGGATTTTCAGCAGGAGCAGATCGGCCCACGGGAGTTTCCCATTGGCATTGTCCCTTCGACCAACATCGCGCTCACCGCGAACATTGACGACCTCGTGGAATACCACACGGCGATCCTTGGCGTGACGGGCACGGGCAAGACCGAACTGGCGCTCGACATCGTGCGCGAGGCGGTCGCCAGAGGCACCAAGGTTTTCTGCGTCGATTTCACCGGCGACTACCGCCAGCGGCTTGCCAACTTGGCCCCGATCTTTCCCGCACCGACCCAGCAGGAAGCCGATGATTTAGAAACTAAGCTCTTCGCAGCAGAAACCGGAGCCTACGGTGCAGGAGCCGAAAAGAAGGCATTGAAGGATGCCGTCGATGACTTGCGCGCATCGACCACCCGACAAGTAGAGGAGTTCCTTACAGGCAATGATAGCCTCGCTATCCTCGAATTGCGGGAAATCACCAACACCAAAGCATCGCTGCGGCTTACCGAGCTTTACCTGTCGACTATCATGGGCTGGGCCAGAAACCATCGCCGCGCCCGCCAGATTTTGCTGGTGCTTGAGGAGGCCCACACGATTGTCCCCGAAACTGGCGGATCGGGCTTTGACTTCGATACGCAGTGGGTGGTGAGCCGGATCGGACAGATCGCGCTTCAAGGGCGCAAGTATGGCGTGGGATTGCTGGTGGTGACACAGCGCACAGCGTTGGTAAGCAAGACGATCCTCTCACAGTGTAACACGTTCCTCACCCACAGTTTGATCGACCAAACGAGCCTCAATTTTCTCGAAAGCGTCTATAGTTCCCAGCACACGCGCCTCATTCCTAATCTGCCCAACCTTCATTTCCTTGCCTTTGGAAAAGCTCTGGCTGCCGAGCGGCCAATCATGCTGAGGCGAGAGTTCGATCAAGCCAAAAAGGATGCAAGCGACCAGCTTCGGCAACCATTGGAAGAGCAGAACGTGGCGGGCGGAGGCTGAGTCTGTGGATCGCTACTCGCTTCTTCAACGCGGTCTTTTCCCGGAAACGCTGCCACCCTGCTTTACGACGGAAGACCTGAAGCGGGCTCTCCGCGGTATTACACCTACTATCCGTAGCCGGGAGTTTCGACGACGGCAGGCCGATTATGTGCGCTATAATGGCACTAAGCATGACCGCAGCCGCAGATATTTCGGGACGCCGCACCCGATTGCTTATTTCTATGTTGCTGACTTCATCCACAAGCATTGGGCGACGTTTGAGACAAAGTTCAACACATCACCCTTTTCGGTGAGCCGCCCGAAGGTTGGCCGCCCCACCGATGACCGTGCGGTCATCATTCCTTCGCTGTCAGAGTTGACCAGCGAGGCTTCGCGCAATCTCGGTCATGCCCCCTATGTACTTAAGACCGATATCGCTCAGTTCTTCCCGAGCATTTACACTCATTCGATCCCGTGGGCGGCGCACGGCATCGACGCTGCCAAGGGTGAGTCAGCACCCAATGCAAGTTCGCTGCCGTTTAATGCGCTGGATTTCTTTGTGCGGAATTGCCAGCTTGCTGAAACGCGGGGCGTGCTTGTTGGGCCTGACGCCTTCCGTCTCGTGGCCGAGTTCATTGCATCTGGGATTGACGAGGCGCTTCAAGCCCGCGTCGGTGAGCACATTGTCGGTGCTGCCCGGCATGTCGATGACTTCTACATCGGCCTGCGTAGCGAGACGGATGCACTCATCGTGCTGTCGGCGCTGCGGGAGCTTCTCCAACGATACAATCTGAACGTCAACGACTCTAAGACGAAAATAATGAGCGCGCTAGAGCCGCTTAATGAGCTTTGGGCGCAAGACCTACGTGAGCAGTCGCGCAAGCTGAGGCAGTGGGGTGCGGGGATCACAACCACTGGAGACGAGGTGATCCTGTTCCTCACCCGTGCACTCCAGCTTGCTGGTCAGCTTAATTCAGACAGTCCGGTCAAGATTGCGCTGCGGACCTTTGACCAAATAAAGGGATACACGCGCAACTGGTGGCCAGTCATTGAACCATATTTGCAGCGAATAATCTTCCATCATCCGCATTGTATTGACTACGCAGCGCTTCTCGTCGTCAAGCGTTTCGCGATAGGCGAGTCAATCGACAAGGAAGGATGGTCAGCGGCTGCCGAGGAGTTGCTTAAGCGACACCTCGCCTTCAATCACCATCACGAAATTCTATGGCTGGTCTGGATGCTGCTGGCAACTGAGCAGCCGTTGTCTGCGGATTTGGTAATGGCGCTTTGTAACAACCCAAATGCTCATATTCGGGCGCTCATGATTGCGGCGGCAAGCAATGGGCACGTTAAAGGGCGGTTGCCTCTCCGTCTCGGATCGCGCCTTTCCAGCCAGGATGACGGCTGGCTGACTGGGCTAGTCGCACGCGCGACGGGATATTCTGGCGCACAGTTCAGTGGCGATTATGCCGACGAATTCACACATCTTGCCAACCGTCATATTGTCCTCATCGATCTGGATGCGCATGTACGTTCGGTGCGCGCGGCTGATGTCCATGCGATAAGCCGCACCCGCTATGGCTATGACAATGATGACGACGACGACGATTATGCGCACGACGACGATCCGTTCTGAATACCTATGATAGCGTTTGTGACGTGACCCCCAGCCTTCCTCCAGCTGGGATTAGAGCCGGGCGGTTTTGTTGCGCATGAGCGCGGTTGAAGCAATGGGCTGCGTAGCGGAGCCCATAGGGCGTAGCGAAGCAGGCCATTGCTTATCCAGTTCGGCGGCGAAGGCCGCCGGGGTCTCGTATCCAAGTGCCGAGTGCGGTCGCTCCCGGTTGTAGTCTTCCACCCAGGCGGCGATCTCGACCCGGGCATGGGCAAGGCTCATGAACAGCGTCTCGTTGAGCAGCTCGTCCCGCATGCGGCCGTTGAAGCTCTCGACGTAGCCGTTCTGCATCGGCCTTCCCGGCGCGATGTAATGCCATTCGATCCCGACCTCCCCGCACCACGCCAGCACGGCATTGCTGGTGAGCTCGGTGCCATTGTCGCTGACGATCATGCCGGGCTTGCCGCGCTGTGCGATCAGCTCGGCCAGTTCGCGCACCACCCTGCGCCCGGAGATCGAGGTGTCCGGCACCGCTGCCAGGCACTCCCGGGTCACGTCATCGACCACGTTCAGCACGCGGAACCGCCTCCCTGACGCCATCTGGTCATGCACAAAGTCCAAGCTCCACCGCTGGTTCGGCAGCGCCAGAACCGGGGCCGGTGCTCTCGTCCCCACGGCACGCCTGCGGCTACGTCGTCGCCTGACCGCCAGACCTTCCTCCTTGTAGAGCCGCTGGGTCTTCTTCCGGTTTATCATCACGCCCTCCCGGCGCAGCAGGATGTGCAGACGGCGATAGCCGAACCGGCGACGCCGGTTAGCCAGCTCGCGCAGCCTCTCTCTGAGCCCGGCATCATCGTCCCGCGTGGAACGGTAGCGCACGCTCTTGCGATCGGCATCGATGACACGGCACGCCCGCCGCTCGCTCATCCCGTGGCTAGCCTGGAGATGAGCCACAGCTTCCCGCTTGGCGGCGGGCGTCAGAACTTTTTTGCCAAGAGATCCTTCAGCGCAGCCTGGTCGAGCATCGCATCGGCCAGCAACCGCTTGAGCTTCGCGTTCTCGCTCTCGAGTTCCTTCAGCCGCCGGGCTTCGGACACCTCCAGTCCGCCATACTTCGACTTCCAGTTGTAGATCGTCGCTTCCGACACACCGTGCCGCCGGGCCAGGTCGGCGGTCTTCGCCCCCGCCTCGGCCTCCTTCAGCACACCGATGATCTGCTCTTCTGAAAACCTCTTACGCTTCATCTCGTCCGTCCTTCCATCAGGGCCGGACTCTAATCGAGCATGGAGGAAAATCAGGGGGTCACGTCATTTGATGAACAATGCTCAGAACCACAATTTCCGTGATCTCAAACGATGATCAGCCAGTTCTCATCTTCATCCGTTTGGGTGCGCCATTATTTTCAATAACTTAAAGATTTCTCTAGCCACAGCCTCGCGTGCTAGCAATCACATAGCTAGCACCGTTACGGCGTGTGACACCGCTCGCGTGACAGCCGCTCCCTCTCGCCGCGTCACATTGTCGATATCACTCTGCCCCACAATACAATGCAAAGTATGTTGCATCCGTTGTTAGGGTACTCAGTTTCCTGGCTGCCCCCCGGGGTACCTTCAATAGGATTCCCCGTCGCTTTGCGGGGAGACGCTGCCAAATGGCAGTCTGATCGTCAGTCGTGTGTATCCACTTCTCCAGCGGCCTGCCAAGTTTCTGATAGGCAGAGATCGACTGATCGCATTCTTCGGAAAGCTGCTTCACCGTTATTCCGAGACGCGCGGCTTCGACGCTCCGCATCCGTGTGACGAACGTACACCACCAGACAAGTCGGTAGTTTTCTGTAAGTTGATCATAGAATCCATGACGCTACAGGCCCCGGCCATTTTGGCTGTCGCAAGCACCACTCGAAACTGAAGATCACCTTGATGAGAAGACGGATAAGATCAGACCCTTTGAGGATATACAGTAAACGGCTATGATATACGATTGTAGACTGTATTTTTATGGTTGATTCTCAATCAGCCAAGCCCGCTCCGCCGGTCACTGCGGATCAAAAAGGCCGCGTTGACGTTGTAACGGGTGAGGAGGACCATGGGATGAACAGGACATTCAAGGTCGGCGACCATGTGAGCTGGAATTCGGAGGCCGGCCGCGTCTCGGGCACCATCATCAAGGTGCATACCAGCGATTTCGA
>Ga0180219_1000950_pt1 | contig 20378 bp, 21 predicted proteins | sample eDN3rd30CBELigMG_FD_151338 | JGI IMG/M metagenome (GOLD analysis project Ga0180219, IMG submission 151338) | Enriched Miracle-Growth compost microbial communities from Emeryville, California, USA - eDNA 3rd pass 30_C BE-Lig MG (version 2)... ...
CCTCGTAGCGGGGACGGGCGGGACGGTCGTCGTAGCGCGGGCGCGGGGCGCGGTCCTCGTAGACGGGGCGGGCCGGACGCTCCGTGCGCGCGGGACGGTCCTCGCGGGGCTGCCACTCGCGACGCGGAGCGCGGTCCTCGCGCGCGGGCCGGTCGTAGCCGGAGCGCGCCGGCTTCTCGCGCGGCGACCAGTCGGGACGCTCGCCGCGGGCCGGACGATCCTGGTACGGACGGGTGGGACGGTCCTGGCGGTCCTGATGCGGCCGCGCCGGACGATCCTGGTAGGACCGGGCGGGACGCTCGTGCGCGTCACGCTGGGGGCGATCGTTCCACTCGCGACGCGGGGCGCGGTCGTCCGTGCGCGGACGGTCGTAGCCGGCGCGCGCCGGCTTCTCGCGAGGGGTCCAGTCGGGACGCTCACCGCGAGCAGGGCGGGCGGCGCTTCGACTCGCCTGCGACTCGCTCAGCGAGCCGCGGGAGCGGCCGGCACCGCGCTCGGCGCGCTTGCGGCGGTCGGCGTCGGTCCAGCGGCCCTTGCCGCCGGCACTGCTGTCGGACTTGGGGGAGTACTGCTTGGGCATTCGGTTCGGTTCTTTCGATGCGTACTGCATGCGTGCGCGCCGCAGGCATGCGGAAGCGCCGGTGATCCCGGGCGATCGTCGATCGGGGCCGTCACATACTGAGGTGATGGTCCGCGCGGGACTCCGCGCGACTCGGCCGATTCGACATACAGGATGTGCCGTGTGGGGGCACCATCGAAAAGCCGACGTTCGAGTCTAGCGGATGCGGCCGATGCCGGCCAGGGTCAGTTCTCGCGCTCCGAGCCGGCGCCCAGCGCACCTCGCCGCGACCGACGCGGCCCCGTCACCGCGTTCTGCGCCTCGCGCCGGGCCGCGAGGATCGGCGCCCGGCGCTCCTTGCGCCCCTCGACGAGGTAGTAGATGACCGGCAGGACGATGAGCGTCAGGATCGTCGAGGAGATGAGGCCGCCGATGACGATGAGCGCGAGCGGCTGCGAGATGAACCCGCCGTGGCCCGTGATGCCGATCGCGAGGGGGATGAGCGCGAAGATCGTCGCCGCGGCCGTCATGACGATCGGCCGGAGCCTGCGCGCCGCGCCCTGCTCGACGGCGGTCCTCGTATCGAGACCTCTGGCCCGGTACTGGTTGATGAGGTCGACGAGGACGATCGCGTTCGTCACGACGATGCCGACGAGCATGAGCACGCCGATGAGCGAGGACACCCCGAGCGGGATGCCGGTCGCGACCTGGAGCACGATCGCGCCGGTCGCGGCGAACGGGATCGACACGAGCAGCAGCAGCGGCTGGCGCAGCGAGCGGAACGTCGCGACCATGACGACGTAGACGATGAGGACCGCGGCGAGGAGCGCGAGCCCGAGGTTCGAGAAGGAGTCGAGCATCTGCGACGCGACGCCGCCCATCTCCGTCGTCGTGCCGGCCGGCAGCTCGATCTCCGCGAGCGCGGTCTGGACGGCGAACGTCGTCGAGCCGACGTCCTCCGACGCGGGCGTGATCGACACCGTCGCGGTGCGCACGCCCTGCTGCGTCGTGACCGAGGCGGGGCCGAGGTCGCGCGCCACCGTCGCGAGGTCCGACAGCGGGACGACGCCGAGGTAGGTGGGGATCGGGAAGTCGCTCAGCTCCTGCAGTGAGACGGGCGCGTCGGCGTCGATGAGGTACACCGACATGGCGCGATCGTCGATCGTGACGGAGCCGATCGAGCTCGGGTTCATCGCCGCCATGACGAGTCCGCCGACCTGGACCTCGGTGAGGCCGTGCTCGGCCGCGGCCTGCCGATCGACGACGACCGCGATGTAGGGGCTCGACGCCGAGATGTTGTCGGTGACGCTCGCGACGGAGTCGAGGCCCTCGACGCCGCGCGTCACGATCTCGACGCCGCGCTCGAGGTCCTCCTGCGTCGCGGCGCGCACCGTGACGTCGACGGTCGAGCCGCCGAAGCCGCTCTGCGTCGAGATCGCGAGGGTGCCGGCGTCGCTGATCCCCGCGAGGGTCGCCTCGACCGCCTCCTTGATCGCCGCCTGGTCGCCCTGCTCGTCGGTCACGAGGGAGAACGTCGTGGAGCTGGATCCGAAGGCGGCGCGGATGCTGCTGCCCCAGCTCGAGCCCACCGAGGCGTGCACGGTCTCGACGCCGAGGGTGTCCATGAGCGCCTGCTCGACGCGGCGCGCCTGCTCGTCCTTGACCGCGAGGCTCGCGGCGGGGTCGAGGGTCTGGGTGACGGTCAGCGTGTTCTGCCCGGAGTCGCCGACGAAGTTGAGCTTGAGCAGGGGTGCGAGCGCAATCGAGCCGCCGAGCGTGAGGACGGCGAGCAGCAGGACGACGACGGGGTACTTGAGCGTCCAGCGGATGATCGGCAGGTAGCCGCGCTGCAGGAGGTCGGCGCGGCCGTGCGTGGTCACGGGACCGGTGACGGAGACGATCTCGCCCTCGGCCGGGGCCTCGGCACGGGCCTCGGGCTGCGATGCGGAGTGCCGACCGCGCCGCGCCTTACCGCCTCGACCGAGGAACCAGTACGAGAGCACGGGGACGATCGTGAGCGAGACGACGAGGCTCGCGATGAGCGCGAGGCCGACGGTGACGGCGAACGGCCGGAACAGCTCGCCGACCTCCGAGCCGACGAGCCCGAGCGGGAGGAAGACGGCGACGGTCGTGATCGTCGAGGCGGTGACCGCGCCGGCGACCTCCTTGACCGCGTCGAGGATCGCCCGGCGCTTCTCCTGGCCGGATTCGATGTGCCGCTTGATGTTTTCCACGACGACGATCGAGTCGTCGACGACGCGCCCGATCGCGATGGTGAGGCCGCCGAGCGTGATGATGTTGAGCGAGTAGCCGAACGCCCACATGCCGATGAACGTGAGCAGCACCGAGGTCGGGATCGACACCGCGGTGACGAGCGTCGAGCGGATCGACAGCAGGAAGATCAGGATGACGATGACGGCGAACGCGAGACCGAGCAGGCCCTCCTGCGTGAGCGCCTCGATCGATCGCTCGATGAACGGCGCCTGGTCGAAGACGGGTGTGAACTCGGTCGACCCGCCGACCGCGGCGGCGAGGTCGGGGAGCGCCGCGGCGACGGCGTGCGAGACGGCGACGGTGTTGCCCGCCGAGGTCTTCGTGACGGCGATCGTCAGGGCGTCGCGGCCGTCGACGCGCGAGTAGCCGGCGGCCGCCTCGTCGACGACCGCGACGTCGGCGACGTCGGCGATCGTGACGACCGCGGGGGTCGGCACGGTGACCTCGCCGGTCGCGGGGTCGAAGGACGGCTGGAAGGCAGATGCGGGGGCGGGGAACGCGAGTCCGGAGACGTCCTCGACGCTCGTGAGCCTGGCGCCCGCCTGGACGGTGAGCGTCTCGCCGTCCTCGGTGATCTGGCCCGCGGGCAGGAGCACGCCGCTGGCCTGGAGCAGCTGCGTGATCGACTGCGTCGTCAGGCCGTTCGCGGCGAGCGCGTCGGCGTCGGGGGTGATCTCGACGCGCTGGACCGCGGATCCCTGGAGCGCGACGCTCGCGACGCCGTCGAGCCGAGAGAGCTCGGGGACGACGATCCGTTCGAGCCGATCGGACAGCTCGACGGGGTCGAGGTCGCTCGAGACGGCGAGCTGCACGATCGGGAAGTCGGAGAGGTTGAAGCGGATGACGTTCGGTTCGACGCCGTCGGGCAGCGAGCTGCGGATGCGGTTGATCGCGGTCGTGACCTTCTGCTCCGCGGTCGCGAGGTCGGTGCCGAAGGAGAACGCGGCGGTGACGTTCGAGTAGTTCGCGTTCGATGTCGCGGTCGTCGACTCGAGTCCGGGGATCGTCTGGATCGCGTCCTCGATCGGCGTCGACACGTCGTTCTCGACGACCTCGGGCGAGGCACCCGGGTAGGTCGTGACGATGAAGAGCTGCGGGAGCGTCAGGGAGGGGATGAGCTCCTGCTTGAGCTGCGTCAGCGTGATCCCGCCAAAGACGGCGACGACGATCGTGACGAGCGCGATGAGCGCGCGGTTGCGCAGGCTGAACACCGAGAGCCGATGCACGGGCCCCCCTTTCCGCGACGATGGTAGTTGACGGAGAGCAACGGCTGCCTGGGAGCCGATGCCGGGGGTCCGCGCGGGGATCGCCGCAGGGATCGGCGCGGGCGCCCGGCTCAGACGACCTCGGCGAACTCCTCGTCGACCCGCGCCGCGGCGGGCGCGCCCGCGATCCCCGCCCACACCCGCTCGAGGACGTCGAGGGCGAGGTCGGTCGTCTCGCGCGAGAGCGAGTACGGGATGCGGATGAAGCGCTCGAACGCGCCGTCGGCGGCGAAGCGCGGCCCCGGGGTGATGACGAGGCCGGCGCCCCGTGCCGCGAGCGCGAGCTGCGAGCTCACGGGGCGGCCGAGCCCGACCCAGGCGGTCAGGCCGCCCGCCGGCACGGGGACGTGCCACTCGGGGAAGCGCCTGGCGAGCGCGGCGACGAGATGGTCGCGGCCGGCGCGCAGCCACTCGATGCGCTCCGCGAGAACGGCGTCGAGGTCGGGCAGCATCCCCGCGACGACGAGCTGCTCGAAGGCGGGCGTGCCGAGGTCGCTCGCGAAGCGCGCCCGGGTGAGCGTGCGGATGAACGCGGCATCCGCCCGCACCCAGCCGACCCGCAGTCCGCCCCACAGCGTCTTGCCGACGGAGCCGAGCATGACCGCGGGTCCGTAGGCGGCGGCCGGCAGCCTGGTCGGCCCGTCGATCGTGAGCTCGCCCATCGTCTCGTCGAGCACGACGACGGTCCCCTGCGCGGCGGCGAGCTCGAGGGCGTGCTCGAGCAGCGCCGTCGGCATCGTCGCGCCGGTCGGGTTGTGGTTGTCGGGCATGAGGTAGGCGAGGGCGGGGCTGCCGCGCTCGATGATCTGCTCGAGCGCGGCCGCGTCCCAGCCGTGCACGGCGTCGACCGGCACGGGGACGAGCCGGCCGCCGGCGGCGACGATCGAGTCCATGGCGTGCGGATAGGTCGGGTTCTCGATGAGAACGCGATCGCCCCGGCGCAGCACGGTCCGCGCGATGAGCGTGATGGCGTGCTGCGCGCCGATGGTCACCATGATCTGGTCGGGCGTCGTCTCGAGTCCCCGGGCCGTGTAGCGGTCGGCGATCGCCTCGCGGAGCTCGTCGCGACCGAGCGGGTCGAAGCCGAAGTCGCCGAGCATCTCGGGCAGCCGCTCGGTCGCGGCGCGCATCGTCGCACCGAGGCCGGGGTAGGCCGGCATCGCGGCCTTGCTGAGGTCGAGGGGTCCGCCGCCGAGGTCGGGGATCGCGACGGGGCGGTTTCCGAGCCGGGCGATGCTGCCGGAGCCGCGGACGGACTCGATCGAGCCGTCCTCCCGCAGTGCGGCGTATGCGGCGGCGATCGTGGTGCGGCTCACGCCGAGCTCGGCGGCGAGCTCGCGCTCGGCGGGCAGCCGGGTGCCGGGCGCGATGACGCCGTCGAGGATGAGGAGCCGGATGCGGTCCGCGAGCGAGCGGTAGGCTGGCGCGTCGGTCCGCCACTCCTGCAGGCGTGCGGCCAATGTCCGCGTTCCGAGCGTGATCACCAGGCCAGAATATCGAGATTGGCCTGTTGTCGGAATGCCAATCATGCAATTGGATTGAGCCATGTCCCGCCTCGCCCTCCGCCGCACGGTCCAGCTCGTGCTGGGCCTCGTCGCCTACGGCACGGGAGTCGGGCTCATGGTGATCGCCGGCGTCGGCGTCTCGCCCTGGGACGTCCTCGCGCAGGGCGTCGCACGCGTCACGACAGTCGACTTCGGGCTCGCCACAATCCTCATCAGCGGCGTCGTGCTGCTGCTGTGGATCCCGCTGCGACAGCGCCTCGGCATCGGCACCGTCGCGAACGCGGTCATGGTCGGCGCGGTCGCCCAGCTCGTCCTGTGGTTCGTGCCGGCGCCCGAGGAGATCTGGCTGCGCGCCATCGTCTTCGCCGGCGGGCTCGCGATCGTCGCCGTCGCGACCGGCCTCTACATCGGCGCGGAGCTCGGCCCCGGGCCGCGCGACGGCCTCATGACCGGCCTCGTCGCTCGCACCGGCTGGCCCGTCTGGGCCGTCCGCACCGGGATCGAGGTCACCGTCGTCGCGATCGGCTGGGCGCTCGGCGGCAACGTCGGAGTCGGGACGCTCGCGTTCGCCCTCCTCATCGGACCCATGGTGCACGTGACGATGCCGTGGTTCTCGCTCCGGGCGCGGATCGACGCCGAACGCGCCGCGAAGGCCAAGGAGGTCGCCGCATGATCGCCGTCCTCGTCGCGCTCGGGGGCCTCGCCGTGTGGTCGATGCTCGCGACGGCCGCGGTCGTGGCCCGCGACGGCTACCGGCAGGTGCCCACCGACTGGGGACGCGCCGGCGTCGCCTGAGCGGCCCTTCGACTCGCTCCGCTCGCTCAGGGAGCCGCGGGAGGCTCCGCTCGCTCAGGAGGCCGGCGCGAAGGCGACCGGCAGGTAGACGTCCTGCACGCGGTCGGAGGCCGCCGTGTGATCGTTGCGCGTCACGATGCCGCACGACTCCGCGCGGCAGTCGAAGCCCTCCCCCGCGGGGTCGCCGACGACCAGGTAGGCCGTGAAGGCGCCGTCGGCGACCGAGTCGTAGCTGCGCGAGCCGAAGAGCTTCCACGCCCAGTCGTCGTTGATCCAGTTGCTCGCCGCATACTGCTGCGCGCCCTGGTTGGCCTGCGGGTCCTGGGTCTGCTGCGGCGCCCCGCCGATGCACGGCCCCGGCTTCACGTCCGGCGAGTCGGGGATGACGCAGATCGCGACGTAGATGCCGCGGGAGGCATCGAAGCCGGTCCCCGTCACGACGATCCGCTCCCCGGGGACGAGCGCCGACGGGTCGACGAGAACGCCATCGGGCCCAGTCACCGAGATCGTGCGGGTGCGCCCGTCGTCCCCGACCGCGGTCGCCGTCGACGCGTCACCCGAGGGCACCTGCTCGGCGACCCCCTGGTCGCGGTGTGTGATGATCGGCAGCGCCACGACGAGGACGAGCACGACCGCAACCAGGACGAGCCCCAGCAGACTCCACAGCCACCACAGCCGACGGGCCCTCGACACTCCCACGAGCGGCGAGTTTAGCCCCGACACACGGAAGACTTGCGCCCCGCGGAGAACGGCGTATCGTCAGCCGCCGTGACCGAACAGGAGCCTCCTGATCCGAGCGTGACGCCCGGCCCGCCGAGATCGCCGAAGCGATGGATCGTCGGCGATCCCCTTCCCACCACGGAGCTCGAAGGCCAGCTCCTCCCCAAGCGCCTCGCCCTGCCGATCTTCGCGAGCGACCCGCTCAGCTCGGTCGCCTATGCGCCTCAGGAGCTGCTGCTCATCCTCACCGCCGCGGGCGGCCTCGCGTTCCTGAGCTTCGCGCCTTGGGTCGCCGCCGCGGTCGTCGTCCTGCTCGTGGTCGTCGTGCTGAGCTACCGGCAGGTCGTCAAGGCCTATCCCTCCGGCGGCGGCGACTACGAGGTCGCGCGACGGAACCTCGGCGAGTGGGCCGCGCTGACCGTGGCCGCGGCGCTGCTCGTCGACTACGTCCTGACCGTCGCGGTCTCGGTCTCCTCGGGCGTCGATAACATCATCTCGGCGCTGCCTCTCCTCGACCCGTTCCGGGTCTGGATCGCGGTCGGCTTCGTCGTCGTCCTCGCCGCGATGAACCTGCGAGGAGTGCGCGAGTCCGGCAAGGCGTTCGCGATCCCCACCTACTTCTTCATCGCCTCCCTCGGGATCCTGGTCCTGACGGGGCTCATCCGCTGGATCACCGGCGACCTGCCGCTCGCCGAGTCGGCGCGGTTCGGCGTCGAGACGCACGAGGTGACCCAGGCCGGGCTCATCCTCCTGCTGCTTCGCGCCTTTGCCTCCGGCTGCTCGGCCCTCACGGGCGTTGAGGCGATCTCGAACGGCGTGCCGGCATTCCGTCCGCCGAAGGTGAGGAACGCGCAGCGCACGCTCGTCGTCATGGGCGCGATCGCAATCGTCCTCTTCGTCGGCGTCACCGCCCTAGCGCTGCTCACCCAGGTCCACTACGTCGAGAGCCCGTGCGACCTCCAGGGCTGGGCGGCATGTTCGACGCAACCGCAGGCGTCAGTGATCGCGCAGCTCGCCAAGAGCGTGTTCGGCCCGAACTCGGTGCCCTTCTTCCTGCTCCAGGCCGCGACAGCGCTCGTGCTCCTGCTCGCTGCGAACACGGCGTTCAACGGCTTCCCGTTGCTCGGCTCCGTGCTCGCCGGTGACGCGTACGCGCCCAAGTCGCTCAGCACCCGCGGCGACCGGCTGGTCTACTCGAACGGCGTCATCTCGCTCGCGGTCGCGGCCGGGCTCCTCATCATCGCGTTCCAGGCGAGCGTGACGCATCTCATCCAGCTCTACATCATCGGCGTCTTCGTGAGCTTCACGCTCGGGCAGATCGGCATGGTGGTGCACTGGCGCCGCCGACGCGCCCAAGGCGACCGCCGGGGGAGCGTCGGCGGCCTCCTCATCAACGGCACCGGAGCGGTCCTGACCGCGACGGTGCTGCTCATCGTCACCGTCACGAAGTTCACGCACGGCGCGTGGATCGTCTTCGTCCTGATGCCGATCCTCTGGATCGTCATGTATCGAATCAATCGCTACTATCGCGCCGTCGCGCGCGAGATCGAAGCCGACGAGGTCACCGCCTTCGGCGCGAGCGGCGACCACGCGATCGTGCTCATCGGCGAACTCACCAAGCCGGCCCTCAAGTCGCTCGACTATGCGATCGCGATGCGGCACGCCTCGCTCGAGGCCGTCCACGTCGCGATCGACCACGACGCGGCCCGACGACTCGAACGCCGATGGGAGGAGCACGGCATCCTCGTGCCGCTGACGGTCCTCGACTCCCCGTACCGTGGCATCAGTGAGCCCCTCATCGCGCACATCGCCGCGCATCGCCGTGCGCAAGGGGCGGAGGTGACGACGGTCTATCTCTCGCAGTTCGTCGTCGGCCGCTGGTGGCAGACCGTGCTGCACAACCACAAGTCGCAGCGGATCAAGTCGAAGCTCATGCTCGTGCCGGGCGTGACCGTCGCGATCGTGCCCTGGCTGCTCGACGACGCGAAGCTCGTCCTGGGCCGGCGCGTGCGCCCGCTGCCAGGGCAGGACCGCCGAGGCGAGCCGGCCCGGCCGCCCATCCGCCGCCACATCTCCGTCGCCGAGGCGAGCCGCCCGGCGAGGGCGCCCGGGCGTCGCAAGCCGCCGGGCGAACCGCCGCCCTATCGTTGAGCGGTGAGGAGTTTCGCGCGGGCGCTCGCGCCGTGGCTCGCCGTCGCCGTCGGAGCCGTCCTCGGCACCGCCGCGCGCTACGGCCTCGACCTGCTCATGCCGCACGCGCTCGCCGACGTGCCGTGGTCGACGATCCTCGCGAACACGCTCGGCTCCTTCGCGCTCGGCTTCCTCGCCGCCGGCACCTGGGCGATCGTCCCGTCCTGGATGCGCGCGGGACTCGGGGCCGGGCTGCTCGGCTCGTTCACGACGTTCTCCAGCATCATGATCGCGGTCGTCGCGACGACGCAGGGCGGGCCGCTCGCCGGCGGGCCGGGCTCGGTCGACCCCGGATCGCTCGCCCAGGCGGTCGGCGTGCTCGTCGGCTCGATGTTCGCCGGCCTCCTCGCGGCGCTCATCGGCATCATCCTCGGCCGCAAGGCGTCCGGCCGGGGCGCGGGCGGGCGTCCGACCGTCGACGATGAGGAGGACGCATGAACGGCATCGTCCTCTTCGGTCTCGTCCTCGCCGCGGGCGTCGTCGGCGCGCTCCTGCGGCACGGCTCGGTCGTGCTGTTCGGCAAGAAGGAGCGCTTCCCGACCGTCATCCTCATCGTGAACGCGATCGGCAGCCTCCTCGTCGGCGCGCTGTGGGGCCTCGCCTCCGCACTCCCCGCGGAATGGCTGCTCATCGGGACGACCGGATTCTGCGCGGCGTTCACGACCTTCAGCACCTTCACCGTCGACACCGTGCGGCTCGCGCTCGAGGGCCGTGGCTGGGCGGCGGTCGGCAACCTCGCCGGGAGCCTCGCGCTCGGGCTCGGCTGCGCGGCGCTCGGCGCGGCCATCGCGCTCGCGCTCGTCTGAATCGCGGCCGCCCGCGTCGCCAGTTACCGCGCGGGCCGAGAATCTGCCCCGGACAGGCGCTCGATCTGGGGGCAGGGCGCGCTGTCCGGGGCGATTCTTGTCGCCGCTCGTCCGGCCCGCCTCCGAGGGGCGTCCGATCCTGGGGGAGATCGGAACGGAGCTACGCGGTCCCGCGCGAGCTGCGGCGCCCACGCTACCCGGCCGGCAACCCGCTCGGCCGGGCCCCCTCCCCCCAGAACGGGGGCCAGCCGGCGGGAGCGCCGAAGCGGCCCTCAGGCCTTCCGCGCCGCCCGGATCCTGCTGAGCGAGGCGACGACCTGACGCGCGACGAACCGGCCGGCCCGATTCGCGCCGATCGTCGACGCCTGCGGCCCGTAGCCGGCGAAGAACACGCGGGGGTCGCGCCAGGAGGTGCCCTGCGCGACGACGACCCCGCCCGCCTGCTCACGCAGCCGCAGCGGCGCGAGATGCCGCAGCTCCGGGCGGAATCCCGTCGCCCAGACGATGTCGTCCGCCTCGGAGAACTCGACCCCGTCCTCGCGTGCGCCCGGATCCCAGCGCACCCCCGTCGGCTCGATCGCAGCGAACATGGGGTGGGCGACGAGCAGCCCGCGGTCGATCGCCTGCTGCACGTGTCGCGAACGCGGGATGCCGGTGCCGCTAACGATGCTCGGCAGCGCCCGGCCGGCACGCGCCGCCTCGTCCTGCCGGGCGACCGCGTCGAGCCGGCCCTCGAGGTTCGCATCCGTCGTCTCGTCGACCCAGTCCACCGGCCGACGGCTCACCCAGGTCAGCTCGGCCGCGACCGGCTCGAGCTCGAGCATGAAGCCCACCCCCGAGGTGCCGCCGCCCACGACGACGACCCGTCGGCCCTCGAACGCCTCGGCGCCCGGATAGTCGGCGGTGTGCACCTGGCGGCCGAGGAACCCGTCCCTCCCCGGGTACCAGGGGATGAACGGCGCGCCCCACGTCCCCGACGCGTTGACGACGATCTCCGAGCCGACCGCGACCTCGTCGCCGTCCGCGTCGCGGAACGTCGTGAGCAGGTCGGCGCCGTGGTTGACGACGCGGAGCACCTCGGCCGGCCGGACGACCTGCAGCCCGTAGTGCGCCTCGTAGCGACGGTAGTAGTCCGCGACGATGTCGCGCGCCGGCGCGGCGCGGTCGGCGGTCTCGAAGCTCACGCCGATCTCGTCCATGCCCGGGAGATCGGCGATGCGGTGCGCCGTGCCGATCCGCAGCGCGGACCACCGGTGCTGCCAGGCTCCACCGGGCCCCGGACCCCGGTCGAGCACGACGAAGTCGTTGCCCGGATCGAGCCCGAGCCGACGCAGGAAATAGGCGACCGAGAGGCCCGCCTGACCCGCCCCGATGACCACCACCGGGGCGTGGGCGGTCGGCTCCTGCATGCGCTCCAGCCTAGAAGGGCCGGGTGACGCGTCGGGGGCGGGAGCGGGCCGGCCGCGATGCCTTCCGGTGATAGACTCTTGGCCAGTCTTTCCCGTCACGCAAAGGGGTGGCCAGATGGGCCGCGGCCGTCAAAAGGCGAAGCACACTAAGGTCGCTCGCGAGTTGAAGTACTTCAGCCCGGACACGAACTACAGCGCGCTCGAGCGCGAGCTCGCGGAGGCCGGCGCTCACTCCGAGTACGACGACCTCGCTGCGAAGTACGCCGACCTCGACGACGAGGACGACGACCTCGAGGACGACGAGGCCGACTCCGACGCGGTTCAGTCCGCGTAGCTCCCGACGAGCCTGACGGCGCCCCCGTCGACGCCCTTCGCGCCGACGACCCAGCCGTCGCTCTCCCCGCTCCCTGAGCGAACGCCGCTGTCGCCGCTCCCTGCGCGAGCGCCGCTCTCGCGGCCCCCTGAGCGAGGCGCAGCCGAGTCGAAGGGCGCGAGCGACACCCGCCCCGCCACCCAAGCCGGGATGCCGCTCGCCGCGAGCGCCGCGACGATCGCGTCGACATCGCGTTCTGCGACGACTGCGAGGAAGCCGACCCCGAGATTCCAGGTGCCCTCCGCCGACTCGAGCGAGGTCCCCGCGATGTCCGACAGCACTCGGAACACCGGTGAGGGCGACCACGTCGAGCGGTCGAGCTCCACCGCTGCACCCCGCGGCAGGACGCGCGCGAGGTTCGCGGCGATGCCGCCCCCCGTCACGTGGCTGAGCGCGTGGATGCCGCGGCCGGTCTCCGGGTCCTCGAGGATCGAGACGAGCGGGGCCGTGTAGAGGCGCGTCGGCGTCAGCAGCGCCTCGCCGACGACACCGCCGAACTCCGGCAGCTCGTCGCGGACGTCGATCCCAGCGCCCGCGAGGACGTGGCGCACGAGCGAGAAGCCGTTCGAATGCAGGCCCGAGCTCGCGAGCGCGAGCACGACGTCGCCATCCTCGACCCGCTCTGGGCCGAGCACCGCGTCGGCCTCGACCGCGCCGACCGCCGCACCCGCGACGTCGTACTCGTCGGCGCCGAGGAGGCCCGGATGCTCCGCCGTCTCCCCGCCGACGAGCGCCGTGCCGGTCGCCTCGCACGCCTCCGCGATGCCGCGGACGATCGCGGCGATCCGGTCCGGCACGACCCGGCCGCAGGCGATGTAGTCGGTCATGAAGAGCGGCTTCGCGCCGACCACGACGATGTCGTCGACGACCATCGCGACGAGGTCCTGGCCGATCGTGTCGTGGATGTCGAGCGCCTGCGCGATCGCGACCTTCGTGCCGACGCCGTCCGTCGAGGTCGCGAGCAGCGGGTGACGGTAGCCCTGGAGCGCGCTCGCGTCCCACAGCCCGGCGAAGCCGCCGACGCCACCGAGGACCTCGGGTCCGTGCGTGCGCGTCACCGACTGCTTCATCAGCTCGACCGCGAGATCCCCCGCGGCCACGTCGACACCGGCGGCGCGGTAGGTGGCTGCGGAGTCGCTCACGGATCCAGGCTACCGGGCCGGGAGAACGCGATGCGGCTCAGTCCGCGAGCTCCGGCGGCCAGACGACGCGGAAGCGCTCGAAGAGGACCGGCTGCGACTCGTCGAAGACGATTCCGCGGGCCGCGAGCGTCCGCGTGAAGAAGCGGCGATGGCCGTCGAGCCAGTCGGATCGCGTTCTGTCGCCCTCGCCCTCGTCCCACGCGAACGCGTCGTCGACGCTCTCGATCGGGCCGATGCGCAGCTCGATCGAGCGCTGCACGACGCGCGGCGCGCCGCTGCCGTCGCAGGCGATCCAGTGGCTGCCGACGCGCGGCAGGACCACGCCCTCGTCGCGGAAGTCGTCGACGAGGCCCGCCGTCGCACGCTTGCCGCCGGCGATGACGAGGCCGATGAGCTCCTCCGCGAGCTCGACGCTGTCGCCGTAGAACTCCACCGAGTACTCGGGCGCGAGCGTCGCCGCATCCGGGTGCGCCGCGAGATACGCGGCCCACATCTCAGCGGCCGCCGCACGGTCGGGCGCCGGGAGCACGGTCATAGGCCGTCTCCCGGGCCGAACGGCGCAACGCGACCCGCCGCGAGCTCCCCGTCGAACCGACCCAGCGCTTCCCCCTGGCACCCGTCCAGATGGATGTTCGCGCACTCCATACCCCGCAACCTACCCCCGCACATATCGTCGCCCCGGTGGGAACTGTGCGATCCGAGCCCCGATCCGGGCGGATTCAGCCGGAATGGCGTGCCGGATCGCACAGTTCATGGTCGATCGGGCTACCCGGCGAGGTAGATGCCGGGCAGGTCCCCGAAGCGCGCCTGCGCGTCACGGGTGAGCACTACCCGCCCGGTCTCGAGCGCATGCGCGGCGATGATGAGATCGTGCGCGCCGCGCGGCCTGCCGACGCGACGGGTGAACGCGAGCAGCTCCGCGTGGCGGGACGCGGTCGTGCGCGTGTAGTCGAGCACGTCGATCTCCTGGGTGACGAGCACGAGCATGCTGAGGCGCCGGGCAGCCTCGTCTGCTGTGGGGGCGCTCGCCGCCCCGACGAGGAGCTCGGCCTCCGTCACCGCAGCTATCGCGACCTCGTCCCGTGGTCTGAATCCGAGTTCCGACGGTGCCGTGCCACGCTCCAGCTCGATCACGACACTCGTGTCGACGATCACGTGTCGGCTCACGGCAGACTCGCTGGATCGAACGCCGGCACGAACGCGGCCGCCTCCTCGATGTCCGCGATCATGTCCTCGCCCCAGCGCGGGGCCGCAGCGATCGCCTGCATGAGATCCTCGATCGTCCTACCCGATCTGGGTCGGAGTTCCGCGACGTCATGGCCGCCGCGGGTGATGACGACGGTCTCGCCGCGCTCTACGCGGTCCAGCAGCTCCGAGAAACCCCTGGCGGCTTCCGTCGCGGTAATCGTGCGCATGGTCTGATTCAATCAGATTCTGCGCATTTCGGCATCGCGATGATTCTCGAAGGCCGATCCAGGTGCCGGCCATATCCGCTGTGCGAGGATGAACCGTAACGTCCCGCTCGACCCCAGGGAGCCACCCAGCGCATGTGCGGCATCGTCGGCATCGTCTCGTCCAGCCCGGTCGCGCAGCAGATCTACGACTCCCTCGGCCTCCTCCAGCATCGCGGACAGGACTCGACGGGCATCGCCACCGCCGACGGATCGACGATCCACATGCACAAGGCGAGCGGCCAGGTGCGCGAGGCGTACCGCACGCGCGACATGCGCGGCCTCCTCGGCACTACCGGACTCGGGCACGTGCGCTACACGACGCGCGGCGACTCCAACAAGGAGCAGGAGTCGCAGCCGTTCTACGTCAACGCGCCCTACGGCATCGTGCTCGTGCACAACGGCAACCTGACGAACGTCCGCGAGCTCACCGACGACCTCTTCCACAAGGATCGCCGACACCTCAACACGAGCTCCGACACGGAGCTCCTCGTCAACGTCCTCGCGAACGAGCTGCAGCAGCAGGTGCGCGGCGCCTCGCTCGACCCCGACCAGGTGTTCGACGCGATCGAGACGCTGCACGAGCGTGTCGAGGGCTCATACGCGTGCATCGCGCTCATCGGCGGGGAGGGGCTGCTCGCGTTCCGCGACCCGTACGGGATCCGGCCGCTCATCCTCGGCAAGAAGTCCGAGGGACTCGTCGGCACGGAGTGGATCGTCGCCTCCGAATCGCTCGTGCTGGAGAACTCCGACTACGAGATCGTCCGGGACGTCGCCCCCGGCGAGGCGATCTTCATCACGCGCAGCGGCGAGCTCTACTCCCGGCAGTGCGCGAAGGACCCGAGGCTCATCCCGTGCTCGTTCGAGTACGTCTACCTCGCGCGGCCCGACTCGATCATGAACGGCATCTCCGTGTACGAGGCGCGGCTGCGCCTCGGCGATCGGCTCGCCGACACCATCGCGAAGCACACGCCGTCCGGCGCGATCGACGTCGTCATGCCGATCCCCGACTCCTCGCGGCCGTCGGCGATGCAGGTCGCCAGGCGACTCGGGCTCGAGTACCGCGAGGGCTTCTACAAGAACCGCTACGTCGGCCGGACGTTCATCATGCCCGGCCAGGAGCAGCGCCGCCGCTCCGTCAAGCAGAAGCTCAACGCGATGGGCAGCGAGTTCAAGGGCAAGAACGTCCTCATCGTCGACGACTCGATCGTGCGCGGCACGACCTCGCGGGAGATCGTCGAGATGACTCGGGCCGCGGGCGCGAACTCGGTGACGTTCACCTCCGCGGCGCCGCCCGTGCGCTACCCGCACGTCTACGGGATCAACATGCCGTCCCGTCAGGAGCTCGTCGCCGCCGGCCGTTCGATCCCCGAGATCGCGCTCGAGCTCGGCGCCGACCACCTCGTCTACCAGGAGGTCGCCGACATGGAGGCCGCGATCATCGAGGGCTCCGAGGTGACCTCGCTGGAGAAGTCCTGCTTCACGGGCGAGTACGTGACGGGCACGGTCACCGACGAGTACCTCGCGTGGGTGGAGGAGAACCAGCTCAGCTGAGCGCAATCAGCCCGCGGGGGCGGGCGACGCGTTGATCATCCAGTCGACGCCGAAGCGGTCCGTGAACTGGCCGTAGGTGTCGCCCCACGGCGCCTCCTCGAACGGCAGGGTGACGGTGCCGCCGGCGCTCAGGCCGTCCCACCAGCCCTGGAGCTGCGCGAGGTCATCGCCGAAGAGCGCGAGGCTGATGCGCCCGCCGCTCGTGTAGGCAGGGGCGTCGGCGGCGGACTGGATGTCATCGGCGGCGAAGAACTTGAGGCCCGCAGGGGTCTCGAGCGCGCCGTGCATGACGGCGCCCGCGGGGACGTCCTCGTAGCCGAACTGCGCGTACGAGGTGGTCTCCGGCGTGCCGCCGAGGACGGAGGCGTAGAACGCGAGGGCTTCGGTCGCGTTGCCCGGGAATATCAGATAGGGGGAGATGCTGGCGTTCATGCCGGCAGGCTACGTCGGATCGGACGCGCTGTCTCCAGGGTTCTTCTCGGGCTCGGGCTGCGCCTCGGGCTCGGGCTCGACCGGCGCCGTCTCGGCGGCGGTCGGGGCGGCGGGTGCCGCATCAGCGGTGACCCGGCCGCGCTCGACCGTGACGACCTGGGCGCGCCGGCGGCTCACCCGGTCCGCGATGAGCGCGGCGATCGCGCCGAGCACGACGCCGGCGGTGACCCCGAAGAGGCTCATGTACGCGACGGTCGCCCACATCCCCACGTTCGGGTCGGCGGGGAACGACGTCGTGACGGCGACCGTGACGACGATCCCGACCATCGCGCCGACGCCGATGAAGACGCCGATCTTCGGCGCGCGCCGCACCCTCGCGGTCCGGGTCTCATCGCGTTCCGTCATGCCTCCATTGTCCCAGCCGTGACCGGGAGGAACGCACTGAGGTCGGTGCGGGTGCCCGAGGCCTGGACGCGGCCGGCGGCGAGGGCGTCTGAGAACGCGAGCGCGCCGGTCGCAAGGGCGAGCCAGGTCACCGGGTCGGTCTCGACGACGTTGGGCGGGGTGCCGCGGGTGTGGCGCGGGCCCTCGATCACCTGCACGGCGCCGAAGGGCGGCACGCGCACCTCGAGGGTGTGACCGGGCGCCTGCTCGGCGAGGCGCTGCAGGGTCCAGCGCACGGCGAGCGCGAGGGTCGCGCGGTCCGGTCCTTCGACTCGCCCTTCGGGCTCGCTCAGGGACCCGGAGGGGGGCCCGTCCTCGCTAAGGGAGCCGGAAGGGGCTGCGGCGTCGCTCAGGGAGGCGGGTCCCCCACGCGCCGCCGCGGGTCCCTGAGCGAGCGAAGCGAGTCGAAGGGCCGCCGCACCGGCCTCGTCGTCGATGCGCCTCACCAGTAGCGCTTCCCGTGCCACTCGAGCCAGCCGTCGACGTGGTCGCCGTGGTTGTCCCGATGCGTCCAGTGGATCGTGCCGCCGAGCTCGCCCCACTCGTACTCGCCGTTGAACGCGACCTCGTCGCCGACCGCCAGGCCGTCGAGTCGCGGGAAGTCGTCGATGTTGTGCGCGACGAGCAGCGTCATGCCGCCCTCCAGCTCGAGAATGAAGCGCTGATGCCGATCGCCCTCCACGTCGTCGCTGAGCAGCCGGACCACCCGCCCGGAGCCCTGCACCTGGACGTCGCTGAGCTCCGACTCGTAGAGCTCGGCGATCCGGGCGGCGCCGCCGTCCGCGGCGTCGGCCGTCTCGGCCGGCCCCGTCGTCCCCGACCCCGTCGGCTCCGGGGTCGATCCCGCGCGCGTGCCCCACACGGTCACCCAGACTACGGCGGCGATCACCGCGGCGATGAGGAGCGCCGCGGTCGCGGTCCGGGACTTCGCAGACACGCGTCCACGCTAGTCAGCCCCGCGGCGTCGGACGCTCGCGGCGACACCCGGCACCGCTCTCCTAGGCTGTAGCGCATGCGAATCCTCGTCCTCGGGTCCGGCGCCAGGGAGCACGCGATCGTCAAGGCGCTCGTCCGCGAGGGCGGGCACGAGATCATCGCCGCCCCCGGCAACGCTGGCATCGCCGCGGACGCCGAGACGGTCGCCCTGAACCCCGCCGACCCGGTCGTCGTCGCCGACTACGCGGTCGCGGGCGGGATCGACCTCGTCGTGATCGGGCCGGAGGCGCCGCTCGTCGCCGGCGTCGCGGACGCGCTGCGGCCCCGTGGCATCCCCGTCTTCGGCCCGGGTCGCGCGGCGGCGGCGATCGAGGGCAGCAAGTCCTTCGCGAAGCGCGTCATGGAGTCGGCCGGCGTGCCGACCGGCGCCGCGGTCCGCGCCGGCACGCTCGCCGAGGCGGAGACGGCCCTCGACGAGATCGGCGCCCCCTACGTCGTCAAGGCGGACGGCCTCGCCGCCGGCAAGGGCGTCCTCGTGACGGAGGACCGCTCGGAGGCGGCCGCCCACGCCGCGTTCTGGCTGCAGCACGGCGAGGTGCTCGTCGAGGAGTTCCTCACCGGTCCCGAGGTCTCGCTCTTCTTCCTCAGCGACGGCACGCACGTCGTCCCGCTCTCGCCCGCGCAGGACTTCAAGCGCGCCTACGATGGCGACGAGGGGCCCAACACGGGCGGCATGGGCGCCTACTCGCCGCTGCCGTGGCTCCCCGACGGATTCGTCGAGGAGGTCACCGAGCGGGTCGCGCTCCCCACGATCCGGCAGCTCGCCGCCGAGCAGACGCCGTTCGTCGGGCTCCTCTACTGCGGGCTCATCGTCACGCCGACCGGCGTCAAGGTCATCGAGTTCAACGCGCGCTTCGGCGACCCCGAGACGCAGGTCGTGCTCGCGCGTCTCGCCTCGCCGCTGTCGGAGCTGCTGCTCGCCTCGGCGACCGGCCGCCTCGAGAGTATTCCGCGACCGGCATTCACAGACGACGTCGCGATCACCGTCGTGCTCGCGAGCGAGGGCTACCCCGAGTCGCCGATCACGGGCCGCCCGCTCACCGGACTCGACGAGGTCGAGGAGGTGTCGGTCGCCCACGCGGCGACGGCGAGAACGCCAGAGGGCGGCTATCTCGCGACGGGCGGCCGGGTGCTCTCCGTCGTCGCGACCGCGCCCGACTTCGAGCTGGCGCGCAAGCGGGCCTACGCGGCGCTCGAGCGCATCGGGCTCGAGGGCGGCCACTACCGCCGCGACATCGCGGCCCGGGTCGCCGGATGAGCGGCGGGCTGGGCGACTGGACCCGCGTCTACTCGGGCAAGGTCCGCGACCTCTACACCCGCGAGGACCTGCCGGGGCAGGTGCTCCTCGTCGCGAGCGACCGGGTCAGCGCCTACGATCATGTCCTCGAGCCCGCGATCCCGGGCAAGGGCGCGCTGCTGACGCGGCTGTCCCGCTGGTGGTTCGCGGAGCTCGCCGACGTGCCGAACCACCTCGTCGCCGACGAGTCGCCGATCCCCGCCGAGGTCGCGGATCGCTCGATGCTCGTCCGCACCCTGAATATGCATCCGGTGGAATGCGTCGTCCGCGGCTACCTCTCGGGCAGCGGCTGGAAGGAGTACCAGGCGACGGGCGCGATCTGCGGCGTCGAGCTGCCCGCGGGCCTGAGCGACGGCGACCGGCTCCCCGAGCCGATCTTCACCCCCGCCTGGAAGGCGCCGCTCGGCGAGCACGACGAGAACATCGCGTTCGACCGCGTCGTGGAGCTCGTCGGCGCCGACGTCGCCGAACGACTGCGTGCGACGAGCATCTCGATCTTCCGGCGCGCCGCCGCGATCGCCGAGGAGCGCGGCGTCATCCTCGCCGACACGAAGTTCGAGTTCGGCTCCGACGACGAGCACCCCGTCATCCTCGCCGACGAGGTGCTGACGAGCGACTCGAGCCGGTACTGGGACCTCGCCGCCTACGAGGACGGCCGGCGCGGCGTCAGCTGGGACAAGCAGGGCGTGCGCGACTGGCTCGCCGCCCGATGGGACGGGCAGGGCGCGCCACCGCGGCTCGACGACGAGATCGTCGCCGCCACCGCGGCCCGCTACGCCGAGCTCATCGAGCGGCTCACCGCGTAGCGCGGAATCTTCGGCGGACGGCGGCGGTTGGACCCGGCATGAGCGAATCGATCTCGGCCGGCACCGCGATGGGCGCCGTCACGCTGCGCGTCGCGGACCTCGACGCGATGACGGGCTACTACCGCGACGCCGTCGCGCTCGACGTGCTGCGCGCGGAGGGCCCCCGGATAGCCCTCGGCCGGGGCGGCACCGAGGTCGTCGTCCTCGAGCACGCGCCCGAGCTCAAGCACGCAAGCCGCCACGAGGCGGGGCTGTACCACACGGCGATCCTGTTCGACACGCCCGCGGCGCTCGCCGCATCGGTGTACTCCGTCGCACGCCAGCACCCCGGCTCCTTCACCGGCAGCTCCGACCACTTCG
>Ga0180219_1000951_pt1 | contig 20368 bp, 13 predicted proteins | sample eDN3rd30CBELigMG_FD_151338 | JGI IMG/M metagenome (GOLD analysis project Ga0180219, IMG submission 151338) | Enriched Miracle-Growth compost microbial communities from Emeryville, California, USA - eDNA 3rd pass 30_C BE-Lig MG (version 2)... ...
GCAACAAGGCGGTCAAGCGGGTCAATTTCACGGGTTCAACCAAGGTCGGCCGCGTCATCGCCCGCCTGTGCGGCGAAGAGCTCAAGCCTGCGCTGCTTGAACTGGGCGGCAAGGCCCCACTCATCGTGCTGGACGATGCCGACCTCGATGAAGCGGTTGCGGCGGCTGCGTTTGGCGCTTTCATGAATTCCGGCCAAATCTGCATGTCGACCGAGAGACTGGTGGTAGTGGACGCCATCGCGGACCGTTTTGTCGCGGCGTTCGTCGCCAAGGCGCGCACGCTCGTCGCTGCAGCTCCGGCCGATGGTGACGCACCGTTAGGCTCTGTCGTCTCTCCGCAATCGGCCGCCCACGTTGCGGCTCTGGTTGAAGATGCAGTTGCCAAGGGTGCAACAGCGCACCGGTCGGGCGAAGGCGACGGGACGGTCATTCCGGCAATCGTACTCGACAAGGTCACGCCTGCGATGCGGATCTACGGCGAAGAGAGCTTCGGGCCAGTCACCTGTGTCGTGCGCGTGCGCGACGAAGAGGAGGCGATCTCGGTCGCCAACGACACCGAATACGGGCTTACTTCGGCGGTTTTCACCGGTGATGCCGCCCGCGGTCTGCGCGTGGCCGAGCAGATCGAGGCAGGAATGTGCCACATCAATGGGCCCACCGTCCACGACGAAGCGCAGATGCCATTCGGAGGCATAAAAGCCTCGGGATATGGTCGCTTTGGCGGGAAGGCCGGCATCGCCGAATTCACCGATCTTCGCTGGATCACGATTGACACGCAGCCGGGTCACTACCCGATCTGAACGCCTGAACAGAACGATTCACAAGGACATGAACATGGACGTAGTTGACGCAACCAAACTTCCCGTTTTCGATGACGATCACCCAACCCGGGCCCTGCGGCAGCGCTATCTGTTCGAGGGCCAGGACGGTACGCCGGAGAACTATATGTTCTCAATCGCCGAAACTATTGGGCATTTCACCATGTCGCGCCATCGGCACAATTTCGATCAGTTCCGCTTTTCGCTTTCTGGCGGAATGAGCGTCGATCCGGATCGCCGCCTGAAGGAAGGGCATCTAGCCTATTTCCCCGAAGGAAGCTCGTACGGGCCGCAGGACGACGGGCCTGGGCCGATCGCACTCGTTCTGCAGTTCGGCGGCGCAAGCGGAAACGGCTACATGAGCATGGGCCAGTATCGCACCGGCCGCGAAGCACTAAACAAGAAGGGCCGGTTCGATGGCGCGGTGTTCATCCGCGACGAAGGCCTGCCGACACAGCGCAAGAAGTTCAGCATCAACGCGATCTGGGAAGAAGCGATGGGCAAGCCGATGCTCATCCCGACCTCGCGCTATGACCGGCCCTTCTTCATGAACCCCGGAGCCTACCGCTGGGTGCCGCAGGAGGAACCGGGAACCTATCGCAAGGCGCTTGGCTCGTTCAGCGAAAAGGAAACAATTGCCGAAATCTGGCGCGTCGATGCCGGCGCCACGCTTAACATCCCCGCCGAGAACTCCATCCGGCTTATGCTGGCCCTCGAAGGCGAAGGTACGGCTGACAACGACCCCATAGGCAAGGACTTCGGACTGCGCCTTCAACCTGACGAAGCTGGTTCGATCACGGCATCAAGGCGTCTGGAAATCCTTGGGTTCCGCTTGCCTGTGATGCAGGGAAGCTGGAGCGAACCCGATGAACCCAGCTTCGAGCCCGTACCCGAAGAATCAGTCACCCGTGAGCCGACTGCCTGACAATGGGAAATGTCGATCCGGCAACTCCACCGTCGCGGCTGACAATTCGCACCGTTATTGCGTGCAATATCGGCGTGTGCCTCGAAGGTTTCGATTTCATTGCCTATAGCGCCTTCTCCTTCATCATCGCAAAACTGTTCTTCCCTTCCACCGACCCGCTGATCAGCACCCTGCTGGCATTCGGGTCGCTGGGGGTCGCCTATGTCGTGCGCCCCTTTGCCGGGTTGTTCTGGGGTATTTACGCGGATCGGTACGGGAGGAAACTGGCGCTGTCCTGGGTGTCGATCATCATGGCGGTGGGAACCGCGATCATCGCCTTTGCGCCGACGTATGCAGCAGTGGGAATGGCCGCACCGATCATCATGCTGATCGCGCGCCTGATCCAGGGCTTTTCCGCCAGCGGCGAGTTCGCCACCGCGACAGCCATGCTGGTCGAACTGGCGCCGCCGCGCAAACGCAGCTTCTATGCCAGCACCCAAATGGCCAGCCAGACGGTTACGATAGCGCTCGCAGTTGGCGTGGTGCTGTTCCTCTCGGAAACCCTGACGCCCGAAGCGCTTGAAACCTGGGGCTGGCGGCTCGTGTTCGGCATCGGCACGCTCATCGGTCCGCTCGGCTATTATATGCGCGTACGACTGGTGGAATCGCCGGAGTTTGTAGCGGTCTCGTCCAAGCCGGGCGGTGTCCGCAAGACGCCCTTGCGCAATGCCTTCAGGAACCACGCCAGCAGCCTGCTTTGCATGGCCGGGTTGATCATCATCGGATCGGCATCATTCTATCTCATCATAATCTTTCTGCCGGTCTATGCGGCAAACGAGCTTGGCATCGCCTCGCGCGAAGCGCAGATCGCGACCATAATCTCGGCCACTATCCAGTGCGGCATCATCCTCCTGGCCGGTCGTCTGGCAGACAAATGGGGACGCGGACTGGTTCTGCTCATTGCTTCGCTGATTTACGCGGCAGCCGCCTATCCCCTGTTTTCCTTTCTGGTGGCCAATCCTTCGTTCGAAGTCTTGCTTGCCGTACAGTTGGCCGCAGCCGTGGTGACCGGCTTTATCTCCGGCCCCCTTCCCGCAGCGCTCTCGGGCCTACTGCCCGCCGAAGTGCGCTCGACCGGTATCGGCTTCATGTACAATGTCGTGGGCGCCATTTTCGGCGGTCTAGGACCGTTTTTCATAACCTTGATCGTGAGCGCGACCGGTGACCGTGCTGCGCCCGCCTATTGGGCGGCATTTACCGGGCTGACCGGCGCAGCGGCGTGCATCTACCTTTTCCGATCAACGCGCGCCCGCGAACTGCAGGAGTTTGCCGCATGAAAGATCTCGAAGGCAAGGTTTGCATCATAACGGGCGGTGCCGGAAGCATCGGCGAAGCCAGCGTCAGGCTGTTTCACGATCACGGGGCCAGAATACTGATCGTCGATCGGGACACGGCGGGTCTCGACCAATTGGCCGCAGCATTCGATTCCGATCGGATCGCGGTTCAGACCGCCGATGTAGGAGACCCGGAATCTGTCCGCAACTTCGTGAATGAAGCCGTTGATCGCTGGGGCGGCATCGACGTGGTGTTCGCCAATGCGGGAAATAGCGGTGTCATCGCCCCCCTCGAGAATTATCCGGAGGAGGTTTTCGATGCGGTCTACCGCGTTCACGTGAAGGGTGCCTTCCTGACCTGCAAATACACCCTGCCCAAAATGCGCGACGGCGGAAGTATCATCATAACCTCCAGCGTCGCCGGATTGCGCGGCGACGCAGGGGTCTATGCCTATATCACGGCCAAGCATGCCCAGGTCGGCCTTATGCGATGCATCGCCAAGGAAGCCGCCGGGCGCGCCATTCGCGTGAATACACTGCATCCGGGCCCAACGGACAATTCCTTCCAGTCGGGGATCGAAGATCAACTTGGCGAAATCATTGGCCGCGATGCCGGTGCGTTTTTCGACGAGCTGATACCGCTGGGGCGGCATGCACGTCCTGCCGAAATTGCTGAATCAGCTCTCTACCTTGCCAGCGACCGAAGCAGCTTCACGACCGGAAGCCTGCTGGTAGTTGATGGCGGGATGAGCGCCTGAAGAAGAACACAAGCAGCGCCGCAAGATGCTGCACATTTATGGGAGAAAGAAAATGAGTTCGTGTAAAATATTCAAACGCCCCGCTCTGGGCCCGATATCGACACTCGCGCTGTCTGCGGTGCTCGCCAGTCCGGCATTTGCGCAAGAAAACCCTGGTGCTCCGGAAGCGAACGATACCGCAGAGGCTACCGAGCAGTCCCAAGGCCTGGACGCGATCATCGTCACGGCCCGCCGCCGCGCGGAAGATGTTCAGGACACTCCTGTGTCGGTTGCGGCATTCGGTGCGTCGGATCTCGAAGCGCGCGGTGTGGAAGATCTGCAAGGACTCAACGGGTTCATTCCCAATGTTAATTTAGCGACTACCGGAAGCTTCGGCTCGACCGGCGCCGCCTTCACCATTCGCGGCGGCGGCCAGGACCGCAATTCGGTGACGCTGGAGCCGGGCGTGGGCCTTTATGTCGATGGGATCTATCTCGGCCGGAGCGAATCAAGCCTGCTCAAATTTGGCGATCTCGAACGCGTGGAAGTGCTGCGCGGGCCGCAGGGGACTTTGTTCGGCAAGAACAGCTCCGGCGGCGCCATCAATATCGTGACAGCCAAACCCGATCCTTATTTCGGAGGCGAGGTCGAGATCGCCTATGGGAGTTTCGACCGTCTCGACGTGACAGGAAGGGTTAACGTGCCCTTGTCGGAAACTCTCTATTCGAAGGTCACGGCCTTTAGCACGCAGCGCGATGGCTATGTTATTCGTCCAGATGGGGTGGATGTGGGTGACGATAATACTCAAGGCGCCCGCTTGCAGCTTCGGTGGGAGCCTACCAGCGATCTGACTGTGGACCTTTCGGCCGATTACAGCGATCTCGACCGCAATGGTGTGGCCTTCGTTGCTTTGGACATCGATCCGACTGCATTGTTTCCAACACTGGTCAACCAGATCGATCCGGGCGTCAATCCACCATACGATGACCGCTGGGTTCCCAATGACCCACAGAGCCAGACGTTCGGCACCGGGCCAACCTATCACGAACTGGAATCCTGGGGTGCGAGTGCAGAGGTTAATTGGGCCTTGGGCGTGGTCGACTTCAAATCCTTGACCGGATACCGCGAATACGATCTTTCAATCGGGCTGGATGGCGACGGAACACCGGTGCGAATGTTCCATCAATTTGCCACGCGCGACTTTTACCAGTTTTCGCAGGAATTCCAGCTTTCTGGAACAGCATTCGACCGCCTCGAATGGGTCGCCGGTGCGTTCTACTTTACCGAAAACCCCACCGAAGAGCGCCGCGTCGAGCAGCGCGGTATCGGCAATTTCGGCAATATGGAGAGCTTCTCCTACGACCAGAAGACCCATTCTTATGCCGTATATGGGCAGGGTACTTTGGAGATTACCGATCAGTTGAGCGCCACCCTTGGTGGACGCTACAGCTATGACAAGAAGCGGCTCATCCTATCGGAGCCGACGCGCTTTCCGGATGTCGAACTGGTCGGGCGGGAAACATTCGAATCATTCACGCCGCGGATTGACATTCAGTATCAGTGGACCGACGACATCATGACCTACGCGTCATATGCGAAGGGCTTCAAGGGCGGTGGAATAAACGACCGGATCGTCGGCGTGCCCGGTGGGGGATTCACTACGCTACCTTTCGCAGACGAAACCAACGATACTTACGAAGCGGGAATTCGGACAGAGCTTTTCGATCGGCGGTTGCGCTTCAACGCGACCTATTTCCACACGATCTACACCGATCTGCAGCAGGCGGTGATCACCTCGGACCCCGCAATCCCCAATCGAACCCTGGTCCTGACGCAGAATATCGGCCAGGCCAAGGTAGATGGTGTGGAAGTCGACGCCACCCTGCGCCCGTTCGAGAACCTGACTCTCAACGCATCTTTCGGCTATCTCGATACCCGGATAACCCGGCTGAACGCCGGCACGGTCGGGGGTTTCGTGATCGGGGGCGAGTTGCTGGCTTCGCCTGAATATAGTTACACTATCGGCGGCGAATACACCATCCCACTTGCCAATGGCAGCGATATCGGCCTGCGGGTCGACTATGCTTGGAAGGATGAATTCATCTTTGCAACCGACCTGAACAGCGCCGTCACCAATCCGGCAACCGGACTGTTGAGTGGTCAGATCAGTTATAACGCCGATGGTTGGTCCTTGGCGCTGGTCGGTACGAACCTGACCGATGAACTGTACTATCAGAACGGCTTGGATCTCACCGATCCGTTCGGCTTCATTCAGGCTGAAGCTGCCCGGCCGCGCGAATGGGCGCTCAAGTTCACGGGGAGCTTCTGAATTCTTGCGAACCTTTTTTCATCCGATCGCGGCCAACAGCTCGCCGCATCAAGGCAAATTGCCGCCTGGGTGACGACGAGCCGCAAATGGTCTGTCTGCTCGCTTAGAGCATTTTCCGATCACTTTGGCCCATAGTCGCAGGATCTGAACTGTCCGCCGTCAGCGCCCATGGCACAGATTTGAGGTTGTGATTTAAGGAGGATCTGGGCTTCGTCGTAGTGACGAAGGAACGAAGATGAAGCCCAGATCCTCCAATGCAAAATCGTCGACGAAGGCCCCTGCAGAGCGGGTGGTGAAGGACATCCGACGACAGCATCGCCGAGCTGTGCCGCAAGGAGGGCATCGCCCAGAGCCTGTATTACACCTGGTCCAAGGAGTTCATGGAAGCGGGCAAGCGCCGCCTGGCCGGCGATACCGCTCGTGCCGCGACCACCGGCGAGGTCCAGGATCTGCGCCGCGAGACCCGCGCCCTGAAGGAATGCGTGGCCGACCTGACGCTGGAAAACCGGTTGCTCAAAAAAAGCATGATCGCGGATGGGGGCGACGAAGAATGAGATATCCCGCCTCCGAGAAGCTCGAGATCATCAGGATCGTCGAGCAGTCGCACCTGCCCGCCAAGCGGACGCTGGACCAACTCGGCATTCCCCGCCGAACGTTCTACCGCTGGTATGACCGCTACCTCGAAGGCGGCCCCGAAGCGCTGGAGGATCGGCCATCGGCACCGGGCCGCGTGTGGAACCGCATCGGTGACGACATCCAGGACCAGATCATCGAAATGGCGCTGGAGGCCGACGCGACCGATCTCAGCCCGCGCGAACTGGCGCTGCGCTTTACCGACGAGAAGCGCTACTTCGTATCGGAATCGACGGTTTACCGACTGCTCAAGGCCCACGACCTGATCACCAGCCCGGCCTACGTCGTGATCAAGGCTGCCGACCAGTTCCACACCAAAACCACGCGGCCGAACGAGATGTGGCAGACCGACTTCACCTACTTCAAGATCATCGGCTGGGGCTGGATGTATCTGTCGACCGTGCTCGACGACTTCTCGCGCTATATCATCGCCTGGAAGCTGTGCACCACCATGCGCGCCGAGGACGTCACCGACACGCTGGACCTCGCCCTGGCGGCTTCCGGCTGCGCCAGCGCCACGGTCCTGCACAAGCCCAGGCTACTCAGCGACAACGGCCCCAGCTACATCGCCGGCGAACTGGCCGAATACATCGAGGCCAACAAGATGAGCCATGTGCGCGGCGCTCCGCGCCATCCGCAGACCCAAGGCAAGATCGAGCGCTGGCACCAGACCCTCAAAAACCGCATCCTGCTGGAAAACTACTTCCTGCCCGGCGACCTCGAGGCCCAGATCGAGGCCTTCGTCGAGCACTACAACCACCAGCGCTACCACGAGAGCCTGGCCAACGTGACCCCCGCCGACGCCTACTTCGGCAGAGCGCCGGCCATCATCAAACAGCGCGAAAGGATCAAGCGACAGACCATCGAATATCGGCGCTTGCAGCACCGCAAGCTCGCCGCCTAACATCAATCCCCGGACGAGGCCCGAACTCCGCTAATCTACGCCCCGATCTGTGCCAAATGTTCTGACGACGGACAGGTATCCAGAGCTTGATTGAAGCGAGATCGACAACGCCGAGATAGGATTTCTTGGTTTTGTCGTAGCGGGTGGCGACCCTGCCAGTTCTTGAGCTTGTTGAACAGCCGCTCGATCACACTACGCCAGCGGTATTTTACGCGGTCGTGCGGCGCAGGCACGCGCCGATTGGTCTTGGCTGGAATCACGGCTTCAACGCCGGCGGCGGCGATCTCGTTGCGGATGGCATCGGCATCGTAGCCGGGATCGGCGCGGAATGCCTCGATCCGCTCGCCGATCATGCGGAACAGGGGCGCAAAGCCCTGCACATCATGCGTCTGGCCGGGCGCCAGCACGAAGCCGAGCGGGAGGCCCCTCCCGTCGCATCTGGCGTGGAGCTTGGTGGTGAAGTCTCCGCGCGATCGGGCGAGAGTCTCGGTTTGCTGAGTCCCCCTTTTTATGCCGACTGCACAATGATGTGCCCGGACCACGGTGCTGTCGATCATGTCGGCAGCGATATCGCGCCCTGCCGGTTCGGCCAGCGTCTCGAGCATGGCATCGAACACGCCGGTCGTGACCCATCGTCGAGAGCGTCGAAAAACGCTGTTCCACTTGCCATACTCATCCGGCAAATGCCGCCATTGCGCACCGGTCCGGGCAATCCACATCATGCCCTCGAAATAGCGGCGGTTGTCCTGTGCAGGGCGGCAGCCACGGCCGCGCTCAGCAGGCAACAGCGGCCCGATAAGCTTCCACTCCTCATCCGCTACACCGATCCGCTCGTCCAACGTTGCCTCCAAAAGGCAGCCTTGAATCAAGCGCACCGTCTCAGGTCAAGCTTTGTCCACGAAGCCTAATAGCTGGCGAGTGTCCCACCAACCTCGCAACGCTCAAAGCGCGTCCATCAATTGCTTTCCTGCAATTGCTCCCAGTCTTCCAGTGTCCTGAAAGTAAGGAATTGCCAAATCTGGTTGGACTGCTCCTCGTCGAGCACGTCGGCAAAGCTGGCCATGCCCCTGTCCTGCGCGGCGCCGTGAAGCACGATGGCGTTGAATTGGTCCAATGTCGCCGGGCGGGCGCGCACCAGATCCTTCACTCCTCCGCGCGCGTCCTCGCCATGGCAGGCGCTGCAATACTTGGCGAACAGCGAGCGGCCCTGTGCGATTGTGTCGGCATCCGCGTCCAGCACGGGCCTTTGCGCCACGGTCCGAGGGGCGATGGCAGCGGACGGCAGACGTTCATCGGCGCCCAGACGGAACACCAGCAGCCGGGGCTGGCCCAGCACAAGGCCCGAATAATCGGTCGAGGGGGCATGGATCAAACCCCCGCCCCAGCCGGCATTGACCGCGACATACTGGACCCCGTCGATCATGTAGGTGATCGGCGCGGCCATCGGCACCTGCTGCACTGGCATCTCCCACAGCTTTTCTCCATCGGTCGCCCGATAGGCCGCGAAAGTCGAATTGATCGTGCCCTGGAAGACCAGATTGCCTGCGGTGGTGAGCGTGCCGCCGCTGCCGGAAAGCGGATATTCCACGCGCCAGCGTTCGGACTGGCTGACCGGGTCCCAGGCCACCAGCCAGGCCTTGCTGGTGTCGCTGATCTGCTGGGCGAAACGCTGATCGTCATCGTCTTGCGTCAGGTGGGTCACGCCGAGATTGGGCAATGTCCCCGGCTGGGGCACGAATTGCTTGTCCAGGCGAAAGACCTGCGGGCTTTCGGTGACGGGGAAATACATCAGGCCGGTTTGCGGATTGAACGACATCGGGTGCCAGTTGTGCCCACCCCAGCCGCTGGGGTAGACCAGCGCGGCTTGCGTGTCGTACAGGGCAGCCTGGTCGGGGATCGGGCGGCCATTCTCATCAAGCCCGCTTGCCCAGGTGACGGTCACGAAGTTTTCGCCGGAGATGAATTCGCCGGTGGCCCGATCGAGCACATAGAAGAACCCGTTCTTGGGCGCCTGCATGATGACCTTGCGAACCCGCCCGCCGATTTCGATGTCCGCCAGCACCATGGGCTGCGTCGCGGTGTAATCCCACTGGTCGCCCGGCGTGGTCTGGAAATGCCAGACATATTCTCCGGTTTTGGCATTCAACGCCACGATCGAGGACAGAAACAGGTTGTCGCCCCCTTGCGGGCTGCGATAGACCTGAGGCCAGGGCGAGCCATTGCCGACGCCGATATACACCAAGCCGAGTTCGGGATCGTAGACGATCGAATCCCAGACGGTGCCCCCCGCCCCCAGCGTCCAGTATTCCCCGGTCCAGGTCGCGGCCGCCCTTTCGAGCACTGCATTCTCGAACCCCTTGGCCGGATCGCCCGGTACGGTGTAGAAACGCCACAGCATTTCGCCCGTTGCCGCATCATACGCGCTGACATAGCCGCGCGCTCCGGCATCTGCCCCGGCATTGCCGATCAGCACCTTGCCGTCGAACACCCGCGGCGCGCCGGTGACGGTGTAAGGCCAGTCGGATTCCAGCGTCTGGCGCGACCAGACCGGCGCCCCGGTGGCGGCATCGAGCGCAATCAGCCGCCCATCGAGCGTGGCGATGAAGATCTTGCCTGCCCAGGCGGCCAGCCCGCGGCTGACGATGTCGCAACAGGCCAGCCGCGCGGTCTCGCGCGGAACCTGCGGATCGTAGCGCCACAGAAGATTGCCAGTGCGCGCGTCGTAGGCCTTGGTGATGTTCCACGGCTCGATATTGTAGAGCACGCCGTCGATCACGAGCGGCGACGCTTCAGCACCGCGGGCGGTTTCGATATCGGCGTACCAGGCAAGGCCAAGCGAGGATATGCTGGTTTCGTCGACCTGGTCGAGCGGGCTGTACCGTTGCTCGTCATAGGTTCGTCCGGGGGCCAGCCATTCGCCGGCCGGCGGGCTGCGCAATTGCGCCGGCGCGGGTGATCCCAATGCGCCCGGCGCCTCTCCTGCCGTGCTGCACCCGAGCAGGAGAAGCAACAGCAAAAACGCTGCCGGCACGAACATTTTGCCGATTGCCCGAGACGCGGGATGCGTTCCCGCATATGCCCCATATCTGCCCTGCCCCATTGGCATTTGCCCAGCCTTCCTGCACCAGAATCGTCCGGTCGCGGCTACTGCGTGCGCGAGGCCCGCGCGCCGTTCAAAGGGAGGGGGCGGAAGGGCCGGCGCTAGCCGGGCGCGGCGAAACAGCCCGCGGTCCGCGCGACCGCCACCGCTTCGGTGCGATTGTCGACCTGGAGCTTGCCGAAAATGTTGCGCAAGTGCCATTTTACGGTCGTTTCGGACAATGCCAGCGAGGCGGCGAGTTCCTTGTTGGTCAGGCCGTGCTGCAGGCAGTCGAGTATCTCCAGCTCCCTTTGCGTCAGCGGCTCCATCAGAGCGCCCCAGGCATCGGTCGCGGGCGCGAGCGGCGACGCCTTGCCCGCTTCGAGGATGTGCGGGCGCAGCACGGCAAGCCAGCGCTCCACGGGTGTGGCCTGTCCCGGCGGCACGATCGCCAGCAGGTCATCCTGCGACTCGCGCACGAGCCGCGCTGCGTCCGGCCCGTGGTCGAGGAAAAACCGGACCATGCCGCCGCCGAGCCCGACCAGCATCGCCCTGGCCGCATGACGGCGCGCCTCGGCGCTCCGCCCGGCCCGGTCGAGGACGCACCCGTAGAGGAAATCGAGCTGCATCGTGCGTAACCGGCTCTTGCGGCCGGCATCCGCCTCGCGCAAGCATTCGATCCGGTCCAGCAAGCCCTCCGTCTCGCCGCGCCAGAGGGCGAGCCATAGCGGCGGCAGGTCGTTCGGCAGCCACGAAGTGGCCGGGAACTTGTGCGCAGCGGCGATGCCGGCCGCCTTGCGCTCGATCCTGGCCGCTTCCTCGAAAGACCCCGAGAGCGAAGCCATGCGCGCCGCTTCCCACAGGATGGTCCCCACCACCCTGTGCAGCCCGCGCGCACCGATCTTGACTTCGCCCTGCCGGATGAGACGACACGCTTCCACCTCGTCGCCCGACAGCAGCGCCAGGCGGATTGCGGTCACGTAACTGCACGCCACCGCGTCGGGCAGGCCGTTTTCGGAAATCAGCGGCAGGTGGGCGCCGATGAGCTTGCGGGCATCGTCGATGGAATTCTGTTCATAGAGCGCGTTGGCGAGGACCCCCGCAAGGATGGCCGCGCCATGCGAAAACTTGCCCCGTCCCGCGCAGACCGCCTGGTATCCGTATTGCAGTTCGGCAATCGCCTCGCAATTGCGCGCCGCGGCAAGTTTGGAGATGCCGCCGATCAGCTGAAAGCTCACCCGGCCGAAGAGTTTCCCGTCATTGCTGAGGGAGGGTTCCGATTTTTCGAGGTATTCGAACGCCTGCTCCCAATCGCCCGAATAGACGAAAGCATGCGCCGTGGTGATCGCGAGCGCGCCGTAATGGAAGCCATCTTCGGCCTTCCAGCCCGACATGACGCGCGGCCCCATCTCGCGCACCAGCGCCATGTCGTCCAACCTTGCCGCGGCGATCACCTGCGCCGCCGACAGGATGTCCTCGACGTTGGGGATATCGGCGGCGAAGCGTTCCTGCTCGTCCCTGGCCTGGCGGATGAGGCTTGCAGCGTCGGAAGGGCGCTCCGAATAGATGACGGCCCAGATATAGGCCATGAACAGCCGCGGATACCGCCAGGCATGTTCGATGCTTACCGTTTCGACCCAGCGGATAACGGTCTGAAACCGCCCCTCGGTCATGTATCCCATGGCGACTTCGGAATAGATCGCGCAGGCCGTATCCCGCAGGTTGCGCTTGAGGGCAAGGTCGGCCGCTTCTGTATACATGCGCTGCCCGACAAGAAATTCGACCGCATTTTCAACGATCGCCGCATATCTCTGAGGCGAATTCTGGCGCAGCCGGCGAGTCAGGAAGCGGGCGAAGATCTGGTGGTAGGAAAATTTCATGCCCGCGCCATTATCGGCGACGCTGCTGATGAAAGAGCCCTGCTCCTCAAGCGAACGAAGGAGGGCCTTGCTGTCCTCCCTGCCGGTCACCGCGCGCGCCAGATCGCTGGTGAACGAGCCCAGGCAGGCGGTTTCGACCATGAATTCCTGCAACTCCTTGGGTTGCTGCAAGAATACCTCCTCTGCGAGATAATCCTCCAGATCATCCTCAACCCTGGCGAACAAGCGGTCGAGATTGCTCTTCGTGTTGTTTTGCAGATTGAGGCAGACCAGGTGAATGGCGGTGGGCCAGCCTTCGGTTCGATCCAGCAGGGTCTGCATCTGTTCATCGCTCAGCGGCGGGAGCATGCATCCGGCCACCAGGCTGGCGATTTCTGCGCTGTGAAACCGCAAATCGTCCTTGCCGAATTCCAGGAGTTCCTCGCGAAGAATATGGGCCACCTTGTTTATTCGCGGGTATTGCCTGGTCCCGATGACATAGTGCAAATGGGACTTGCCCCCGGAAAGGAGCGCCTTGATCACCCGGATCGAGGCCGGGCCCAGTATCTCCAGATTGTCGAGAAAGAGAACGGACCGGCGCTCGATCCTGCGCTCGGCATCGAACAGCCCGGCCATGATTTCCGCTTCGCTGTGGTAGGCCGGGTGCCGGTCATCGTCCTGCGAGACGGGGCATTGCAGGCCGCCGATCACCTTCATCAGGGCAGCGCCAAGATTGACCGGATCATTGTGGCTTTCGTCCAGCGTCAGCCAGCCGGACTGGATCGCACGTTGCCCAAGCCGGTCGCGGCATGCGTTCATCGCATTGGTCTTGCCGTATCCAGCGGGGGCCATGAACAGGGTGATCTTGGGCAATCGGTCGAAGAACAGATCGGTAATCTTCGGACGCGGCAAGTGTATTCGGGATGGCCGGGAAGCGACTGAAGGCTCTAATTCAGCAGACGCTTCTGCAAGTCCAGCCCGATGATGTGCCGATCCACTCACTCCTCCCAAGCCGCACGTGCCCTTCTTCCTACCACATCGATAGGGGAGCAACTGTTACTGGCTTACGTATACACCCGATCGACAGGCTTGTAAAGGCAAGGCGAAGAAACCGCGGTCAACAATGCTCCGCTGCCTTCCGTTGGTCCGTCTTCGCCCCCGACATGGCCCTCGCCCGTCTCGTTCGTATCGTGGCGGGGGCCTGCGCCGGGATAGCGTCGGCGGGTTCATACAACTGCCGTGAGGCCTCCGTCTACCGGCAACGAGACGCCAGTGACGTAGCTGGCGTAATCCGACCCCAGCCAGGCAATGACATCGCCGACCTCTTCGGGCTCGGCCAGGCGCCTGAGCGGCATACGCTCCGTCATGACCCGTGCAGCTTCGGACACGATGGCGGACGAGCGCAGCATGTGGGTATCGATAAGCCCCGGACAGACCGAATTGACGCGTATGCCATGAGGGCCGAGGCCGTCCGCCATCGACGCCGCGAGGAGGCGCACGCCGCCCTTGCTGGTGCAATAGGCGACCGTAAAGCCCGATCCGCGCATCCCGCCCATGCTCGATACGAAGACGATGCTGCCCTGTTTGCGCAGCCGGCGCATCTGGTTGGCCGCCGCCTGCGCCGAAAACAGCGCCCCATCGAGATTGACCGAGAGAACCTTGTGGAAGTCGGCTTCGCTGATGTCGACGGTGTCGTCTTCCAGACCGATCCCGGCATTGCACACCATCAGGTCGATTCCGCCGAGATCTTCGGTGGCATCGACCATCGCATCGATCGACGAGCGCCGGGTCACGTCGGTGTGATGGTAGCGGGCGACACAGCCGGCCCGCGACACCAGTTCCGCGGTTGGCTCGCCCCCTTCGCGCGGATCGGGCGCAATGTCCGCCACGATCACGGCCCGCGCTCCGTGGCGGGCGGCCGCGATGGCGGTGCCGCGGCCGATTCCGCTCGAAGCTCCGGTGATCGCCACCACCTTGCCGGTTAGCATTGCTGTCATGACATTTCCTTGGCAGCGGAGGGGATCCGGATGTGGGCGCCGGTTGCGGCCGTGACGGGATCAGGCGCCAATGCCGCCGCCCGATTCCTCGATCCCCAGCAGCAGCATCTCTTCAGGCGGGATCGGTTCAAGAGCCACGCGGACATTGATGCAGGCAGGCGCTTTCGTGGCCAGGGCATCGGCCAGCGCGGCAGCGAAATCGGCCGCTGTATCCACGAAATAGCCCTTGACGCCGAAGCCTTCGGCTACCTGATGATAGCTGCCGTTCTGGAGCATCGTGCCGGTAACGCGGTTGTCGCCGACGATGATCTTCTGGAAGTGCTGCGTCGCTCCCCAGCTCTGGTTGTTCATCACGATGACGATGAGGGGAATGTCGTGCCGCACCAGCGTATCGAAATCGGCGAGGGCATAGCCGATCGCTCCGTCGCCGGTGACGAGGATGGCGCGCTTGCCCTGCTGGGCTGCCTGAACCTGGGCGCCGATCGCGGTTCCTAAGCCGACTCCCATCGATCCGAGATAGCCGTGGCAAAGAAACGCTCCGGGTCTGGCAACCGACACGATTTCGCTCAGCCAGAGATATGACAGCGCCCCGTCTGCGACCAGCAGGTGATCCCTTGTCAGATGACTTGCGACGGTCTTGATCGCCGCGAGGGGGTGAATCGTGCCCGCCTCGCAGGGATCGGGCTGCAACTCGTCCAGCTTCCGGGCCACCAGGGTTTCGACCTTGCCGCGCCACTGCGTTCGGTCGCGCCAGGCGCGACAGGCGGCAGCTTCGGCCATGGCGGCGATCGTCGTCGCCACGTCGGCTTCGGCCGCCGCCGCCACTTGCTGCAACCGTCCAAGCTCCCGCGCATCGGGGTCGATCTGGATGATCCTGGCATCGTGCGGAAACAGCAGGCCCGAACCGTGCAGCGTGTTGAGACCGAAGCGCACCCCCAGCAGCAGGATGGCATCTGGCCGGACGCCTTGTTTGCCGCAATAATGCAGCGACTGGATCAGGCCGCCCACGCCTTCCTCAAGGCATGACAGCGCTGCGAAGCCTTCATAATCGCTAAACACCGGCAGGCCCGACAGCTCGGCGAGCCGCGCCAGCGGCTCGTCCGCGCGCCCGCGGGTCGCTTCGGAGCCGACCACCACGATCGGCTGCTCGGCCGCGTCGAGAATGTCCAGGGCCTGGGCGATGAATGCGCGCGACGGCGCGGCGCCGGAAAATTCCCAAGCCGCTGCAATCCCGGTCGTATCGTCAGGCACGGGGCCAGCCAGGATGTCCCACGGAATGTCGAGCAATACCGGACCGCGCGGTGCCGACAGCGCGATGCGCACGGCTTGCGCGACCAGCCGCGGAATCTGCTCGCCGAGCGTGACCCGGTGCGCCCATTTCGTCACTGGCCGGGCGACCGCCACTTGGTCGATCCCCGCCTGCAGCGTGTTGGTCTCCGCCTCGCGCAGCATCCCTGAGCCGGCAATGACCAATAGCGGCGTACGGTCGCAAAAGGCATTGGCGAGCGGCGTCATCACATTCGTGAAGCCGCCGCCTGCGGTGACCAAGGCCACGCCAAGCCCCCTGCTCGCCCGGGCATAGCCTTCGGCGGCGTGGCCAACAGTGGCTTCGGACCGGCAGTCGACGATCTCCAGCCCGAGGTCGAGGGCGGCCTGGAATACCGGATCGATATGGGCCCCGTGCAGGCCGAATATCTGCCGCTGCCCCAGCTCCATCAGCGTGCGCACCACGAGTTGCCCGCCGTTCATCGTACCCTGCTCGCTGGTCGTGCCCGCATGTCGCTCCTCCCCCTCAATACCGTGCCGAGAACGACACGCCGAACTCCCGCGGGCGGCCGGAGAGCCCACTGGCAAAGCCCAGCGACGGGTAATAATCGGTCATGCTGGTGTAATATTGCGTATCGGTGAGGTTGGTTGCGAACAGAGCCACGCCCCATGGACCATCGCCGTAGCCGGTCACCAATCCCAGCCTGGCATTGAGTATTCCGTATCCCGGTTGCCGCGCCCGCGGACTGTTGAGCAGCTCGTAGAAGACTTCCGACCGGTAGCTGTAATCGACCCTCACCCTCATCTCGACGGTCGAGATGAGCGAGATATATTCGGCCGAAAGCGAGTAGTTCCATTCCGGAACGTTTTGCAGTCGCTCGGAGCCGGTCAGACTGGTTCGCGTATCCACCTCGTCATAGGCCGCATCAAGGTAGCCGATGCTGCCCGACAGGGTGAGGCCCGAAAACGGGATCAGCGTCGTCTCGGCCTCGAACCCCTTGATCGTCGCCGCCGCCGCGTTCTCCACCACCGAATAGGAGATGACCACCGCGCCGTCCGGACCAGGTCCGGAGCGCGTCGATGTTACCTGGATATCCTGGTAATCGCTGTAGAACACCGCCAGGTTGACGCGCGCGCGATTGTCCAGGAATTCGGATTTCAGGCCGGCCTCGTAGGTCCACACCGTTTCCGGGTCGAAGATGTTGAACGCATCGGGGAAACTGCTGGCACGGCCATTGGCCCCGCCCGATTTGTATCCCTTCGCGGCCGACAGATAGGTCAGCACGTCCGGCGACCATTGATATTCCAGGCTGACGCGGGGCGAGATGTCGTCGGAGGACGTCCGGCGCTCGGTGTAGGGGAACGTCGTGACCCCGCTGAACGGATTGGTCTGGCTGGTGCTGGCAAACTTCTCGTCGTAGGAATATCGCAGGCCGGCCGTGGCGCTGAGGGCATCGGTGAACCGGAACGTTGCCTGGCCGTAGGCCGCATAGCTGGTATTCTCGACATTGAGCGGCTTCAGGTAGCTGACGTCAAGCGACGGCGACAAGACCCTGAGCGGGCTGATGATCCGGTATTCGCTGATATCGAGAGCCGATTCCTCGAAATAATACAGCCCCGCCGTGTAATTCAGCCGCTCGCCCAGCGCCTCGCCGCTGATCTGCAATTCCTGGCTGAACTGATCCTGCGACAGTTCCAGGCGCTGCTCATGGACCTGGTACGGGGTCATGTCGACATCGACGCCGGTCTGCTGGTCAAGCTTGCGGTAGCCGGTGATCGACTTGAGCGTTGCGAAGGGCAGGTCCAGCGTGGCGGTGATCGACCCGCCCCATTGTTCGCCATTGTTGTAATTGGGGCCGGTGCCGAAATTGGTGTAATAATCGGATGTCACATAGGCGGGGCCGTAAGGCGGAGATCCGGGAACCGGGTTGTTGTTGGTCTCCACGATCGGAGAGACCAGGAACAATCCGGCGGGAATTGCCGGATTGGGGTTGAGGTCGACGGCATCGAACACCGACCCGGCCTGATCGTAGCTGTTGTAGTCGCCGTTCACGAGGATCGACAGATTGTCGCTCGCCTCCCAAAGCAGCGATCCGCGCAGCGAATAGGAATTGTTGTCGCCCAGCCGCTCTCCATCCGAACGGCGATAGCCATAGCCGTCATCCGTCCGGCGCGCACCGCCGATGCGAAGCGCCAGCGCATCTTCCACCAGCGGAATGTTCAGGCTGGCGATGGCATCGAACCGATCGAAGCTGCCGAGGGTAATTTCCGCACGGCCGAGCCATTCGTACGTATTCGGCTGGCTGGTCACGACGTTCACCGCGCCGCCGATAGTGTTCTTGCCGAACAGCGTGCCCTGCGGGCCGCGCAACACCTCGATGCGTTCAATATCGAGCGTGTCGAGATCGAGCGAGGTCATCCGGCCCAGATATACTCCGTCGAGATAGGTGCCCACGCCCGGATCGCTGGTCGAGAGCGTCTCGGTCTGACCCACGCCGCGAATGTATATCAGCGCGGCATTGGCGCTGCCGCCCTGCGCGCTGGAAGCAAACTGGATGTTGGGAGCGGTCTGCGAAACCTGCTTGAGCCCGGTCAGCGAGCGGTTTTCGAGATCCTGCGCGCTGATCGCGCTGACAGCGACGGGAACACGCTGCAAGGCTTCCTCGCGGCGACGGGCCGTGACGACGATGGATTGCAGGCTTTCGGCGGCACGTTCGCCGGGCTCGCGCGCCTGGCCGCTCTGCCCGTCGATCTGCTCGCCGGCGTTCTGCTCGCCGGCGAGCAGATCGGCGCCGTCGGGCCGCGCGCCGGCATCCTGGGCAAATGCCTGCGAAGATATCCCCGCGAGCAAGATCGCCGCGAGACTGAAACGGGCCGTTAAACTCACCATTGCTGTCCCCTCCATTGGTTCTGCTGCTCCGTGACCGGCTATCGCGTTTGGCGCCTGGCGGTGTGGAAACCTTGCAGGGTGTTAAGGCCGGGACCGGACGGGGACACCGTTCAAAGGGAGGGGCGGACGCGAAACGCGCATGCCGGACCGCCCGCTGCGTGCCGCGTGCCGCCTTGGATCAGCGCCCGCTCCACGGACTCCGTGTGCGATAGGGCACTTCGACGAAGGCCGCCTCGATCTGGCGAATCCTGCCCCCCACGATCTTGAACAGTTCAAGCATGCACAAGCTGTTTGGCGTCTTGAACATCGACCTGCGCTCGGTCCCGTCGGTCAAATGGTACCGATCGACCCTGGCGCTGTGATCGATAAACGCCGAAGCGAAGACGAGCCCGCGCTGTTCGTCCACCAGGTGGTAGCGGCGGTCGCGCAGCTCGTCATCGAAGCGAAAGACGCCCAGGCGGAAGGCCTCGACACAAGGCATCCCGATTTCCGCTCCAAACTGGCTGAGCGCCGGATTGTTGGTGGTCTGATTGCCGTTCTCGCGCCGGTTGCAGCGGGGATCGAATTCGATGAACAACTGCCCGTCATTGAGTTCGAGCGTGGAGAAATATGCATCGGCGATGGCGATCAGCCGAAGCCGCGGCCTTCGGTCTGCTGCGTCGAGCACTTCGTCGAACACCGGCTCGGGCCGCAGCAGCAGCGGATCGGGATTGGGGAACGGCTCTTCGCCACGCCGCCGGGCGACAATCGTTTCGGCTTCGGCGATCAGGCCGTCCTCGAGGGTCAATCGTGCGGAATACAGGGCCGGATTGCCCCGCTCGCGAACCACCCGGAAGAAGCCGACCGATTGCATCTCGGCGTCCGCGAAGCGCAGGTAATAGGGCTCCAGACTGTCGACGGTCGCCCAGGCTCCGTCGCCCAGCGCCAGCGGAACCCCGTTCTCGGTAAACAATGCCCGCCGATCCCAGGCGAGGTCATATGGCTTGCCCGCCAGCAGCGCTGCCAGATAGCCGTCCGCCAGCGCAAGCAATTGCGCATGGTCGAGGCGCTTGCCGCCGCGAACGCTGTTCCACTCTGAATTCAGCCGGGTCATCGTGATGCCTCCTGCGCAAGGTCGCGATCGTGCCCGGCCCCGTCCGCGCCAGACCATGGCGAGGGCATCCGGTAGGGAACGGTGTGAAACACAGCCTCGATCGCCTCGATCCGGCCAGCCTTGATCTTGAACAGTTCGAGCAGGTTGAAGCTGTGCGGACGGCGGAAGACCGGGATGACCGTCCGCCCGTCGGTCAGCGTCACGCTCTTGTGCAGGCCAGCATGATCGATCATCGCCCCGGCCAGCAGCAGGCCGCGCTCTTCATCGATCAACGGGTATCGGCGGGCACGAAGTTCGTCGTCGAACAGAAACCAGCCCAGCCGGAACTGCGCCTCGCACGAGAGACCGCCGATCCAGCCCAAATGCTCGCTTTCGTTGTTGGTCGTGTACGTGCCGTTCTCGCGGCGGTCGCAGGAAGGATCGAACACGGTCTTGATGGTCCCGTCATTGCGCTCGAGCGTGGAAAAATACCCGTCGGCCAGGCGGATCATCTCCGCACGATCGGTGCGATCGCGGGGAGCCAGC
>Ga0180219_1000952_pt1 | contig 20356 bp, 14 predicted proteins | sample eDN3rd30CBELigMG_FD_151338 | JGI IMG/M metagenome (GOLD analysis project Ga0180219, IMG submission 151338) | Enriched Miracle-Growth compost microbial communities from Emeryville, California, USA - eDNA 3rd pass 30_C BE-Lig MG (version 2)... ...
GACCAGCCTTTCCATTCCAATGCGCGCCACAGACGCTTCGACCAATGGTCCATACAATTAGCTCCGATTTTTGCGGAACCAATTTCCCAGGATTCCGCACCTCACGAATTTTTCATACGAAAGCCCTCGAATAAATAGAAAATATGTTGATTTAAATTCCAATAAGAACATAATAGGAACATCTATCGCGTAAATCAACTAGCGAACGATCATCTCATCTCGGACGCTGAGGGCGGCTCCACACTACCGCTTTGGGATCAAAAACGAGGCAGCAATGACCGACATTATCGTGGCGCTTGTGGGCGCGTTTTCAATCATAGTTGCGTCTGTGCTACCGATCTTTGTCCGACGATGGCTGCAAAGACCTCGGAAACCTCGCTAAGGCGGTGATGAATGAGAGGGCATCACCGCTTTGTCAAGTTGAACGCTTTGATGCCTGCGCCTTTGCCTCTATTAATTATCATGCGTATGCACTGGAATACGCTTTCGGTCTCGATGATCGTGACCTCGTGAATACATTCACGTCACAGCTGATAATCACAGGGCCCAGGTAACTTATGAAGGCCAAACAGAAGACGTACATGAAATAACGATATACGGCGACGATGGACCTTCATTGATGGGCATGTATTTCAGGCCAAGTACCTGGTTGATCACCTTGCACCGGCTTACATGCTCAAAAGGCGTAGACTTTCTGCACGAATTGAAGTCAGAAAGGCCCATATTCATGAGCGCTGATCGGATACATGAGCGAACCTAAACGAACCACGATATCGCGCCGGCCCCCGACGAAGGAGCCTAATCTAAGACTACGCGACGAGCCGCTCTATTCGAAGATATTCACGGCGCTCCAGAGCAAGATACTGAATGGGGAGTTCCGCGACGGCGGATATCTGCCCAGCGAAAATGACCTCGCGCGCACCTTCAAGGTTTCGCGCATTACCGCGACCCGCGCCCTGAACGAACTCGCCGCGGTCGGTTTGGCAGTCCGCGAGAAGGGCCGAGGCACCCGCATTAGGATCGCATCAGCCGGCCGCATTGTCCGCGGCCCATCAGCAAGCGGACTCGGGCAAGCCGCCAAATCGCGCAAACCCCGGTCGGATACCAATGATCGGCGCATCCGGCTTATCGAACTGAAGACAATCAAGGCGCCGTCCGATGCCGCACATGCATTGGGGATTCGCGCCGGCTGCCGCATCGTCTATCTCAGCCGCGTCCTCAACTTCGGCGGACATCCGTTCGGCTATGTGATGACCTACTTCTCCCCTGGACTAGGTACCGCTTGGCGGAAGGAGCAGTTCGACACCCAGCTGCTGGCGCGATTGCTGGAAACAGAAAGCATCGTGATCCGCCGCTCCGAAGAAAACATCCACGCAACGCACGCGGCGGCGGATGTCGCGAACCATCTGGGCACGAAACCTGACGAGCCGCTGCTACGCATCACCCGGATTAGCTATGACGACTATGACCGCCCGGTCATGTATCGCGTGGCCTATCATCCGTCCGAGCGCTACAGCTATACCGTTTCGTCGTATACGCCGGGCGGCCCTTTCCAGAACGAGTTTATCGGAATCTATTCAAGACACCCGGACATCCATTGATCCGATGGTCTGAATCTCGCACTGCATGACGTCACCAGGGCTCACTTTCGAGACGCCTTTGCACGTGCCCGTCATGACAATATCGCCCGGATACAGCGTGTAATATTCCGAAGCCCACGAAATCTGCTTCGCGATATTCATGACCATAAGATTAGTGTTGGATTTCTGGCGCATCTCGCCATTCACCGCGAGCGAGAAATCGAGATTCATCGGATCGCCCACCTCATCCGCCGTAACGAGCCACGGTCCCAGAACACCATAGGTATCGATCGATTTGCGGAAACTGCGGTCTTGGCTGCCGCGCACTACCATATCCAGCGCGATGGCATAACCAGCTACAACATCCATCGCCTTTTCCACGGGAATTGCCGATGCCTTGCGCCCGATAATGACGCCGAGTTCCATTTCGTGATCGTTGCGCTGGTCGCGGAAACGAAGCGTAACACCTTCGGTCGGCCCGACCAGGCAACTGTTTGCCTTCAGGAACAGTCCCTGCTCCTCGATGCTCTTACCCGATGTTCCCAGCTTGGGAATGCTCCGGTCGGCCTGCATCTCAGCCTGATGATCGCGATAGTTGGTCGGCGTGCCGATGATCTTGGTCGGATTGGAAACAGGGCTGCGGAAGCGTGCCTCGGTAACCGGGATTGAGGCCGCACCGGCCGCGGCACGCTCGATCTCGGATCGCAATTCGTCGATACGTGCGATCAGCGGGTCACCCAGCTCAGGGAAAGGATATTTGGGCGTGGGAATCCGCGCCAACACCGCGCTGACATCATAGACCTTCTCGTCCTTGACCAAACCTAGACGGTTATCGTTGAACCAACCAATCCGCATCACCAAGCTCCCTCGTTCGTGTCTATCGGTTCACCGTGTCACGGTGCTGTCGGGCAGAATCTGCACCCCATAATCCCGGATCGCGCTTTCGCTTGAGATGTAGCCACGCTGCAGGTCCAGGGCGACCTCGTCAACAGGTCGTTCCAATGGCAAGCCATACCCGCCGCCGCCGCCTGCCTCGACGCAAACCGCATCGCCCGGGCGAAGCTCGAAGGCATCGACCTTGTAAAAGACGTGCTCTTCATTCGTATCATTGCGGGTCACAGTGACGCGCCCCGGCTTGCCCGCGAGCCCTCCCTGCACACCCCACGGAACGCACCCGATCCGATCTAGGTTCACCCACAATCGACACGGCGCCGTGATGCGATAGCGTTTACGGAAACCCATCCCGCCGCGGTAGCGGCCCGCACCGCCCGAATCCTCGCGCAGCGACAACTCCTCATAACGGAAGGGATACAGGGATTCCTGCAACTCCATCGGAATGATGCGCGTGTCGCCGTGCGCCATCGTGCGGAAGGGGCCAGACCCGTCATGCGTCGAACAGGCGCCCCATCCGCCGTGCCCCGAATCGAGCACGTTGAACAAGCTACCGTTCAGGCGATGCCCGCTCATGCGAACCGAAGAATAGGTGCCGAAATGCCCGCCAGTCACCGCCTTCGGCAAAGCTGGTTCGAGCGCCTTGATCACGGTGTCGATAATGGTCGGGAACGGAACGCCGTACTGCTGCATGGGTGCGGTCGCCTTGGCGCTGACCATTTTACCATCCGGCAAGATCAATTTGAGTGGGCGGAAGGTGCCTTCATTGGCCGGCTCGCCGCGCGCCACAAGATACATGAAGGCGACTCGCGCCGTCGTCACGCCGCCGCCATGCCGTCCCGAATTGATCTTTCCCTTCTGCTCTTCCGGCATATCAGAATAGTCGACCGTCATCTCGTCACCCTCAACGACGACGCGGACCTTGATCGGGATTTGCTCCTCGCGCATTCCGTCGTTGTCGAGAAAGGATTTCGCTTCATAGACGCCGTCGGGAATCGCCACGATCCGCTTGCGTGCCGCCTGTTCGGATTGATCAAGGATGACGTCCAATGCCGCCAAATAGGTCTCGATCCCGAACTTCTCGGCAAGCTTGGTCGTCATATCACGCCCGAGAAAGCATCCGCTGAGCTGAGCCTCGATGTCGCCCATAAGCTCGACCGGAAAACGCGTGTTGTTTTCGATAATGCGGTACACCTCTTCGATCGGCTTGCCCTTCGACCAAAGCTTGACGGAACGGTATTGAACGCCTTCGGAAAAGATGTCTTCACCTGTCCGGCCGCCGAATCCTCCGCCAATATCGATCCAGTGGCAATTGATCGAGAAGAAGCCGATCAGTTTTCGCTTGCCCTTCTGTCCTGCGAAGATCGGCGTGTACATCACCGTGTTGTTCAGGTGCTGGCCCTGCACAGCAGCATGGTTACAAAGAACCACGTCACCTTCATAGAAGCGCTTGCCATAGATTTCCAAGCCATCACGGACGCCGGCGCCAACCGCATCGGCCACGAAAATGGGCATGCCGCCGTTGCATTGGGCGATCAGACGCCCGCGCGCATCAGTCATGCCCACGGCATAATCCTTATATTCATAGATATAAGGGCTGAACGCTGTCCGCGTCATATTGGTATCGATCTGATCGTTGATCGATATGATCGCGTTGCGGATCACCTCCAGCGTGATCGGATGCACGTTCGCCCTGCTTTTCTTCTTCGCCATGTCCGTTACTCCGTTGCCGGATTCGTGCTGCGTTCGCGGCAATAAATGCGCACTTCGCGATATTCACCGATCTCGAACTCATCCCCCGGCCAGATGACAGTGGTCGAGCCGTACTCCTCAAGCACCGCCGGCCCCACCCCCTTGAATCCCGGTGCAAGGTCATAACGTTCATAGACCTGCGCGTCCGACCAACCTTCGTCACGAGAGAAGAATATCTTCCGCGTGGTCGGTCTTCCCTCACCCTGAGGCGTGCGGTAGAGGCCCGACAACTGCGGACGGCGGAGCGTCGTGAAAGCCGACAGATGGAGCGATTGGATTTCAACTGCCGCACGATAGTCGGCATGACCGTATCTGCGCTCATAATCGCGGTCGAAGGTTCCACGGATGTCTTTCGGGTTACTTGATGACGGCAGCGGGACCTTAATGTTGTGCCGCTGGCCGCGATAACGCATCTCCACGGCGCGGTCGAACTGGACTGCGGTGACGCCGACCTCCTTCTTTAAAGCCGCCGTGGCCTCCTTCTCCATTTCGGAGAACTTACCGTTCATGGCGGCAACGGCGTCTTCACTTAACAATCCGGTGAACGTCTGCGCCGTGTCGAGACGCGCATCGGCGAGCAGCATACCGGTCGCGGAGAAGTTGCTGGGCTCGGGCGGAATGACGACCATGGGGATCGATAGTTCGTGCGCCAGCGCCACCGAATGCAGTGGGCCTCCCCCACCATAGCCGAACAAAACGAAGTCACGCGGATCTCGACCGTGCTCGACTGTCTGGCGGCGAATCGCGCCGGCCATGATCACGGTCGCGATGGAAATGATCCCGTCGGCCATTTCGAGGACACCGTCATCGCCGTCGAACCCGAGTGGACGAGCAATCCCGCTCAGAAGAACGAGGCGGGCCGCATCCTTGTCGAGCTTTAGCTCACCACCCAGGAAACGTTCCGCTGAAATCCGACCGAGGAGCAGGTTGGCATCAGTCACCGTGACTTCGGTGCCACCTCGGCCGTAGCAAACGGGGCCCGGTGTGGATCCGGCAGAACGTGGACCGACATGAAGCCGCGTCTGTTCATCGAGCCAGGCGATGGAGCCGCCGCCAGATCCGACCTCAACGATGTCGATGACCGGCGATTTGACCGGAAAGCCCTGAACGTAACCGCCGGCATAATAGATCGAGCTAACCGAGAAACGGCCATCCTCCACCAATGCGCACTTGGCGGTGGTTCCCCCCATGTCGAATGCGATCACGTTCTTCAGACCGAATACGGATGCATAAACCGCCGCGCCGATGCAGCCGCCGATGGGACCGGATTCGATCAGTGCGATCGGCTGCTGGCAGGCCCGGTCGGCCGAGAGCACGCCGCCGTTTGAGCCCATCATGAAAAGTGGTCCCTTGAATCCATCTCCCTTCAGATCGGATTCGAGCTGACGAATATATTTGGATACTTGCGGGCCGACATAGGCATTGGCGCTGGCCGTGGCGGTTCGTTCGTATTCATACCATTCACGGCAGAGATCCGTGCCATGAGTCACGAAAACACCGGGCAGGAGATCGCGCAGCGCCCTGGCAGTGCGTTCCTCGTGTTCCGGGTTGGCATAGGCATTCATGAAGGAGATAGCGACCGCCTCGATGCCTTGCTTCTTGAGCTCGTCGGCGAGTGCCGCGAATTCTCCATTAGCCAGCGGCGTTAGAATCTCGCCGTTCGTCGCCACACGCTCGGTGACCTCATAGCGCCATTCGCGCGGTATGATAGGTTCGTCGCGGCGATAATAAAGATCGAAGGGATCCGGCCGATTGCCGCGCGCGATCTCCAGAATATCTCGGAACCCACGAGTCGAGACCAGGGCAGCCTTGTTGCCGCGGCGCTGGATGATCGCGTTGATGACCAGCGTAGTACCGTGATTAACGACGTCGACGTCGCTCGGCCTCACCTTCGCCTTGCGAAGGCAATCCTGAATACCTTCCACGAAATTGTTATAGGTGGTTGGACTCTTCGCGTAGAGGACTTTGGCGGCATCGTGGTCATAGGCGACCAAGTCGGTAAACGTGCCGCCAATATCCACCGCAATAACGTAAGCCATTTTCCTCTACCCCATCATCGACCGAATGCAGCCAAGTTCGCCTCACGTGTCGCTAAAATAGACGGCGCCCGTCAACTTGACTTAAACTTGATCTATACCTGTATCACCCTGAGCCCGTGCGGGAAAGACTGAAAATTCCGCGAAATTTGGTCCATTCAATAGGCTCTAGTCAAAGCCGCAAAATTCGTACAAGAATATAGCAGGAATATATCAGGTATGCGGGCACGCTCGTAATACCGCCGTCCACCGCACAGGAGAGATGTCGTGAGATTCCCCACCATGTTCGCATCCGCCATGGCCATGATCGCCGCCGCGGCCTCCCCGGCCCTTGCGCAAAAATCGAAGGATACGTTGCGGTTCGCGATCAATGACCTCTTTCCAGTGCTGTCGAGCTATCATCTGCCCGTCGATGAGGCGAGCAATGTCTACCGCGCGGTGTATGAGCCATTAATTTCCTACGACGAGCGCGGCAAGACGTGGGTGCCGATATTGGCGAAATCCTGGAAACAGGTGAGCCCGACCGTGCTGGAATTCGAATTGCGCGACAACGTCACCTTTCATAACGGCAACAAGTTCGATGCTGATGATGTTGTCGCCACTTTGAATTACCTGAAGGACCCGAAATCTAAGATTTCATTCAAGCAGCGCTACAATTGGGTTAAGCAGGTCGAAAAGGTCAGCCAGTACAAGGTCCGCGTCATCGCGAAGGATCCTTTGGTCACTAATCTGCAGCTCCTCGCCTTCCGCATGCTGATGTGGGACGCGGAAACTATGGCGAAGCTACAAGACGTTGCGGACTACGGGCGCTCGCCGGTAGGAACTGGTCCGATGAAGGTCCTTTTCCTGGATCGCAATCGTGGCGTGATGCTTCAAACTGTCGACAATTATTACGGCGACAAGACTTACGTACGTACCGGATCGAAGCGCATTCATGGAGTGCCGGTGCCCGACCGCCAGACCCAAGTGGCGGAGCTCCTCACGGGCGGCATCGATCTGATCCGCAACGCTTCCCCCGACGTCGCGCGCGAACTCGCCAGTAACCCCGATCTTCAAGTGACCGTGATGCCCGCAGCATCCATGTTCTATATCGCTGTGGATTCGCAAGGCGTCAGCGGCAACAAACTCTTTACCGATATTCGCGTCCGCAAGGCGCTTTGGATGGCTGTCGATCGCGATCCGATCGTCGAATATATCGTACAGGGCGGGCCGAATGTCGTTGAGAAGCTCAACGCACTCTGCTTTGAGGCGACCAGTCCAGCCTGTAACCCGACCGTCTTACCGCCGAAGTTTGATCCTGAAGGAGCTAAAAAGCTGCTGGCCGAAGCCGGCTATCCTAATGGGGTCGACTACGAATACACCGTCGTTCTGCCTCAAAAGATGCTGGCTGAAGCCGTCGCCGGCACGCTCCTGAAAGCCGGCTTCCGCGCACAGGTTCGCGCGCTGCCGCTCAGCGTCTTCACGAAGGAACGCAACGAAGGAAAATTCACGTCCTGGTCGGTTACCTTCCCGACCGCGAGCCACCCCGACGCCTCCAATATCCTGCAAACCATCACAACTGGTGCAGTGGCTAAGTATTATGCGGATCCGACCCTCTACCAATTGCTTGAAGAGGGCCCTCGGGAATTCGACGACGCCAAACGCGCGGCGATCTATCAGAAGGCCTTTGATCGCGTGAACAGCCAGCATTATGTCTATCCGCTGTCGAGTCTGCCCAATGCGTTCGTCCATACGAAAGAAGTCAAGCTTCTGCCCAATCCGCTCATGACGGGGGATACCTCTGTCTCAGATTACACATGGAAATAACCCGGCACGAGAATCGACATGCGATTCGATCTGATCGTCATCGGTGGTGGGCTAGCCGGACTGGTTGCCGCGAACCGAGCGGCCGAATTGGGACGGACGGTCGCGGTTCTCGAGCGGGGGTCTGCGAACCACTATCTGTGCAATTCCCGCGTCGCAACAGGCATGTTCAACTTCGCGCACAGCGATCCCAAAGATGATCCAGAGCACCTCATCGAGGCCATTGCCGTCGACACGGAAGGCTATGCAGACATTCTCCTCGCCCGTGCGATGTCAGGTGTTGCGGGAAGAGGCATCGACTGGTTGCTGGCTGAAGGCGCACAATTCATTCATACGGACCGATTGGGTCGCCAATCCTGGGTGTTGGCGCCGGGACGCAGCGACAAACTTGGGCTCGATTGGCAGGGGCGTGGCCCCGACGAATTCGTACGCAGGTTGGGCGATAATCTGCGCCGGCGTGGCGGTCAACTCATCCTGTCCGCTCGCGCCACTACGCTCAATATGCACAACGGTGTTTGCTGTGGCGTAACCGCGGACGTTAACGGTACGGCCACGGCCTTCGAATCGGAAGCGGTCGTCCTGGCCGACGGCGGCTTCCAGAACAACCTCGATATGGTTGGGCGCTATATATCGCCGAAGCCAGATGCGCTTGTTCAGCGTTCGGCGGGGACGAGTTTCGGCGATGCCATCCGTATGGCGGAGGCAATCGGCGCCAAGCTTGTCGATATGGATTGCTTCTACGGACATCTCTTATCCCAAATTGCGCTCAGGGATAGCGATTATTGGCCTTACCCCACCCTCGATACGATGACCGGCGCCAGTATTCTCATCGATCGGGATGGATGCAGGTTTGCCGACGAGGGCCTGAGCGGAATCACACTGGCCAATATCATCGCGCGACTAGACGATCCGCTCTCAACCAGGATTGTCTTCGATGCCACGATCTGGGATACGGCGGGCCGCGCTGAAACTCGCCCGCCCAATCCCACGTTAAACGACGTTGAGGGTGCCCTAATCAAGGCGGAGACCCTTAACGATCTCGCGGTACGCTCCGGCATTCCGGCACAACAATTGACGCAAACAGTCGCATGCTACAATGCAGCTATCCGGTCCGGAACCGGAGCTCAACTCGAACCGACGCGCACTCCCGGACGCAGGTTCGGACAGCGGCGCGATTCCAAACAACGAATCGAACCCATGCCCATTGTGAGACCGCCCTTCTATTGCGCCCCGATCGCGGTGGGGATCTCCTACACGATGGGCGGCATCGCGATCGACGAACATGCCCGCGCACTCAGCCAGAATGGTAACCCAATCATCGGTCTTTACGCCGTCGGCTCCACTGCCGGCGGCTTGGAGGGAGGCCCCATCGCCGGATATATCGGCGGCCTATCAAAGGCCTATTGTCTTGGCTTCATTGCAGGAGAACACATCGCGGTAGCTTGAAGGAATATCTCGCTGAGCATTGCGTAATTTCAAAGACATCGCGCACGATGATATCTAACGACGATGGGAATGAATTATGAAGCACTGAAACGCCTATGTTGCTAGGTGGCGTTGACCGGCCTCAACCCCAGAACGACGTTTCGGAGATTCGGAGTCACGCCCCTGTTTCCTGAAGGTTTCGCTGGACCCTTCCTTGAGAGTTTAATCCGGGCCTAATTCCGATCAGGGCCACGAACACCGCACGCCCTGGACTAAGGACTAGTTTGCGCGTCCTGGATCGCTTTCCAAATTTTGGCGGGCGTGCATGGCATCTGAACGTATGGCACTCCGACCTGGGCTAAGGCATCGTTGATGGCGTTCATCACAGCAGGCAGAGCACCCACGGTTCCCGCTTCACCTGCGCCCTTGACGCCAAGCGGATTAGTCTTGGTCGGCACTTCGTTGGTTTCCAACCGAAAGCCACACATGTCGCTCGCGCGCGGCATGCCGTAATCCATGAACGAACCAGTCATAAGCTGACCAGAGTCCGGATCGTAGATGATATCTTCTGCAAGACATTGGCCAATTGCTTGCGCGATCCCACCGTGGACCTGACCTTCGAGCAGCAGCGGATTGATCGCTTTGCCGACTTCATCGACTGCGCTGTAGTTGACGAATTCTATGCCACCTGTTTCGGGGTCGACCTCGACTTCACAGACATGGCAACCATTGGGAAAAGTCGGCGGGCCGGAATAGGTCCCGGTTTCATAAAGGCCAGGTTCGGTTCCGCGTGGCAGGCGAGCCGGGATAAAGGATGCCTTTGCAATCTCAATTAGGCCGATCGACTTGTCGGTACCGGCGACCGAGAACTTGCCGTTCTCGAACACAAGGTCGACTTCGGCCGCTTCAAGCAAGTGTGCGGCGATCTGCTTGGCCTTTTCGACAATTTTGTTGGCAGCGACGATGAGCGCGCTGCCGCCGGTCACGACCGAACGCGATCCAAAAGTGCCTGTGCCGGTAATAACCTGATCCGTGTCGCCATATTTGAATTTTATTTGGTCAGAATCGATGCCGAGTTTGTCGAACAAGATTTGCTTGAAGGTCGTAGCATGGCCTTGACCGTGATCGTGAGTGCCCATCATTAAGGTCAGCGTGCCATTCGGATCGAAGCGAATCTCGGAATGTTCAAGCATTCCTGAAGCCGTGGCTTCAATGGTGTTAGAGATGCCGATGCCGCGCAGCTTACCTCGCGCCTTCGACTCCACTCGACGTGCCAGAAATCCCTGATAATCCGCCATTTCCAGGCATTGCTCGAGATTGCGCGGGAAGTCACCGCTATCAATCGTGTAAACGAGAGCCGTTTTGTAGGGCATAGCCTGGGATGGAATCGTATTGAGGCGACGGATTTCCGCCTTATCGAGATCAAGCTGGCGTGCAGCGAGATCAATCATGATCTCGATCATATAGGCGTTTTCGGGACGACCAGCCCCGCGATAATGTCCAGTTAACTGAGTATGCGTCATCACGCCGAACACTTCGACATGGAACGCGGGCGTCGCATAGGTGGCAGAAAGGCAACCGATATTGGCAAGCGGCGGACCCGCCTGACGGTCATTCGTATGATAGGCTCCGATAGCAGCGTGGGTCTTCACTCGAAGGCCCAGGAATTTGCCGTCCTTACCGCACGCCAGTTCCGCGTCAACGACATTGTCGCGCGAATGTTCGTCCGACAGCATTCCTTCTGAACGGTCGCTCACCCACTTGATAGGGCGACCCAGCAGCTTCGTCGCAGCAGAGACAACGACATACTCGGGGAAGATGTTACCCTTCATGCCAAAGCCGCCGCCAACATTCTCGGCAATGACGCGAATATTGGTCTCCGGGACCTTTAAAATGCCGGCGAGAGCGGCCCGTGTCCGGTGAGGTGACTGTAAAGTTGCGCGGATAATGTAGCGGTCATCGTGTGTATCGAAATACGCGAGGCACCCCCGGGGCTCCATCGTGGCTGCGGTGATGCGGTTAATCACCATACGATGCTTTACGATATGGTCAGCCTTAGCCATTGCGGCTTCGAGGTCGGCTTTATTGCCCCATTCCTGGTAGAAGGCGACATTGTCCGGGCACTTTTCCCAAATAGCCTGGGCGCCTGGCTGAGTGGCATGCTCGGTTGAAACCAGTGCAGGCAGAGGGTCGTACTCAACCTCAATCAGTTCCGCGGAGTCCTTGGCATGCGCAACGCTGTCAGCGACGACGAAGGCGACGGCTTCGCCCACGAAGCGAACGGTACCGCGCGCAAGGTAAGGCTGCGGCGCGACGAAGCCGGGCGTACCGTCCGGACGTTTACGCGGCATGCGCGGAGATTGAAGGCCAAGGCCTGTAATCGCCGGATCCTCGCCCGTCAAGATGAGCAGAACGCCTTCCGCTTCCTGTGCTTTGGAAATATCGATGGAGATTATGCGGGCATGGGCATAGGGCGAACGTAGGAAGTAGCCTTGTAGCGCATCAACCATCCGGACGTCGTCGATATAGCGCCCGCGTCCACGTAATAGATAAGGGTCCTCTTCTCGAGGAACTGGTTGCCCTGTGCCGAATTGTCCCATTCTAATTATGCCGTGATTCTAATCATCTTTGAATTGTCCGATCACCAAAGCAATAGATTGGCGATCTGCGTGATCAAGCGTTCGCCCTCGATCTCTAATCTATTGAGAACTTAGTCGCCAGCTCGAACCTTCAGATATTTCCAAAGCTCAATTATGGCCATTGGGTGTGATCGCGTGCGAGCGAGGAATATTGCCCGCTCCTCCTCAATGATTTAGTTCGGCCGTCAATCGTCGCTCCAATCGGATTCTGGACAAGCTGTTAGAGGTCAGCTCGACTTTTCAAATATTCCCAAGCGCGATTGTGGCCGTTCGGCGCCACAGCGCCCGACGACAGTTCGCCGGGTTGCAGCGGCTTAATCTGTCCGTTCCCGATCAGCAATGCTTCTTTCAGAATACGAGCGTTGATCATTGTATAGATCGCCGTTCGAACGGCCTCGTGGATCGAACTGGCCGCCACCGCGCAACCGTGCCCACGCATCAGGACAACGTTGCTGCTGCCCATCTTCTTGGCGAGATCTCGGCCCTGATCATTATTCGTCACCAAGAGATCGGTATTGCCGCCGAACTTATCCTCGATGTCCCAAACGGCGGCAGTTCCCCTCATGCCGCGTGCGGGATGGATCACCGGTTGGAATGGAACATTAGTGATGGAGAACGGTAGGACATCATATGCGTGATTGTGGACGACCGAGTTGATATCGGGTCTCAGCTCGTAGATCGACCCGTGAATCGGACGCTCGATGTATTTAGGCCGGCCGTCATCCTTCACCGGGCAGCTATCGAGGTGGAACTCTATGATGTCCGACGCTTCAACAAGCTCCGGGCTGCGCGACACGGACAGCAGATAGCGCGACGGGTCGTCTGGATGACGCACGCTGATATGGCCATAGGCATCGACGACCCCTTCGTTCGCCAAGATGCGATTGGCGGCAACGAGGTCGTCAATTAGGTTCGTCAGATCGCTCATCTTTCCCTCATTCAAGCACGCGACTACCCGCTGCAGGACATGCAGTCACCTTCGCGGTGATTCCAAAATCATTATTTGGAAGCGGCACCCTCGCTCGCCTCATCCTGATAATTCGTTACGACGCGCCGCTTGCCGTCGAAGACGATCTCTTCGCCGGTTTGATAATCGATCGTCTTCGCTTGCTCTTCTGGCCCAGTCCGATATCCCATCATGATCATTGGCCCGTCGCCGGTGTTCTCGAGCTGGTAAAACGAACCGCCATTGATGAGAGCAGCCATGCCAGGATTGAGTACCGCTTTGCCGCCGTCCGGAAAGTTCATCGTGCATTGACCGTCGATGCACATGAAAACCTGATCGGCATTGTGGCAGTGCAGTTCGTCATGATCTCCAGGACGGGCGTAGTAGTGCACCCAGGCATGCGCCTTACGGCTGTTGAAGACCTTGGTGCGCTTCTTCGTCTCGAGCCCAATGGCCAACGGATCGATGATTTTAATCGCCATAACCCGCTCCCTTCAAATTTTCCATTCATTCCCTGCGATCGTTCAATAGACGTCAACCCTGCGTCGCGAGACGTTGCGTGACGTATTCTCGGCGCACGATGACTTCGAGCAAACAACTCTTTCCCGCACGCACCGCGGTGATGGCCTTTTCCAGGGCGGGCGTGAGTTCGGCGAGATCGCTGACCGGCCCGGTCGTGTCCAGGCCGTGACCGCGCGCGATCATCGCGCAATCGGGTGCCGGATCCTCAATGCGCAGACCGATGGAGGCATTTTCCTCCGGCCGGCCACGCTCCTTGGCCATGTGTACTTGGTGGCGCTCATCGTTAAAGTAAGACCGGTTGTTGGCGATGATCACCAGCAGCGGAATCTTATTGGCCGCCGCGGTCCAGACCGCGCTGCTCCCCATCAGGAAATCGCCATCACCGAGAATGGCCACCGGCAGGCGCTTCGATCCCATATGTTGCAGGCCCAGCGCGCCGCCAACCGCGATGCCGGGTCCGGCACCAACACCGCCGCCGCCGTTGCCGCCGATATAGTCGAGATAATGATTCACGGGCGTAGCGTCCGGCGGCCAGCCCAGGGGTTTCCCGAGCAGGCAGATTTCGTCATTGCCGATGACTGTGCGGAACACGGCGGCAAGATCGGACACGCCGATTTCGCCTTTGAGTTCCTTTTCCACCTTCGGCAGCGGACGCGCATCGTAGGAACAGCTGTTTCGTTTATCCGCCGGCAGACGATCCAGGAGCGCATCGACCAGCACTTCGGGCGTCGCCGGGATATGGAGATCCGCCGGGGACAGCATCTGATGATCCATGCTCCAGCCGTTGTGGATCTGATAATCGATGGAGCAATGAATGATCTTGGGCGGCATCGCCTCACCCGGCGGGAACGCCTGCTTCAGATGGCCGCCGAGATCGACCGGATCCAGGCTCAGGATCACATCGGCGCTGCGATAGGCTTCCAGAAATCTCGGTCCCAGATTGTAGTTGATGCCGCCGATATGCAGCGGGTGATGCGTCGGAAAGGAGGCCCCGGCCTGACCACTGATCACTTTGGCACCCAGCGTCTCGGCAAGCTTCAGGCGCCGGTTCCACGCCGTCTCATTCCGCGCGATGCGGCCAGAGATGATCAGGATGTTCCTTGCCTTCGTCAGCCACTCGGCTGCGCGGTCCAGGTCCTCTTTCGCCGGGCCCGACAGTGCGGGCCGGTTGAAACGCGTGACGTCGTGCGAGCCGGGGCGCTCAATCTCCGTCTCCTGGACCTCGACATCGATATTCACATAGACCGGGCCATAGGGCGGGGTCTGCGCGATGTTGAAGGCTCGACGGATGGATTCGACCGCCGCAACCGGCGAAGCCGGCTGCGCGTCCCATTTGACGTAATTGCGGATCAAGGAACCCTGATCGAGGCTAGTATGAAGCCAATCGATTTGCGGGCGACGCTTTTCCGCATCCACCGGCCCCGTAGCACCGAGCAGAACCACCGGCATGCGCGCGCACCAGGCGTCATAAACGGCCATGGTTGCGTGCATGAGCCCGACATTGCTGTGCACGATGGAAACCAGCGGCTTGCCGGTCACCATGGCATAACCTTGTGCCATCGCCACCGCATGTTCTTCATGCAGGCAGACCAGCATTTTGGGATTTTCGTTCCCGAGATAATTGACGAGCGAGTCATGCAATCCGCGATAACTCGAACCCGGATTAAGACACACATAAGGCACGTTCTGTTCGCGGATTGCATCCGCGATCAGATCGCTGCCCCATACGGTCGTGTTCGAGCGTGCGCGCGGTTCCGACGTTCCATCCGCCATCAGATTTCTCCCACTCTCTTATTTCTTGTAGCTGAAGATGCCGACGTTCACCGTGTACGGCGTATCGACCGACGTTGCGACTTCGATATCGTTCGAATGGATGAAGGTCTGCGGCAAGGTCGTCATCGGCAGCATGTAGGACTGCTCGTTCACCCGATCGAACCAGGCGCGATAGAGCTCCTTGCGCTTTACCTCGTCGGTTTCGGACGAACCGTTCTCGAAGACATTAAGAACCATGGGATCGCCGCTGTAATCACGCTTCGGCGAAAACAGGACCTCGACGGCGTAATTGACGTCGGGCTCGTCCATCGGACGTTCACCGTAATAGGCTTCGACTTTTCCGGAATTGCGTTTCGTGCGCCAGCCACCGATCGTCACCAGATCGATCGTCGCGTTGATGCCAACGGCACGCCAATAGCCGCTCACCGCGACGGCCGCGTCCTTGGTCGCGGGGCGCGCGGTCAGTTCGACATTGAAGCCGTTCGGATAGCCGGCTTCCGCCAGGAGCTTCTTGGCCTCGGCCGGGTTATAGGCCGGCGGTTTGGTCGTATAGTCGCATCCTATCATCTCGCGGAAGCACATGCCGTCCATCAACTTGGCCGCATCACCGCCCGAGACAACCGTTTTGCGTAGTGCCTCGCGATCAATCGCCATGATCATCGCCCTGCGCACGCGCGGATCCTTCATCTCGGTCTTGCCCGACAGGCCCGCCGCATCGAACATCATGTAGGTCATGTACATGGCGGGCAGGCTGGTGGCCGTGAATCTCGAATCCTTGCCGAATTCCTTGAGTTGATCCTCGCTCGGATCGCGCATCGCTTCGATCTTGCCGGTGATCAGGCTCAGGACCTGCGTCTCCTTGTCGTGGATCGGCAGGCCGAGGACGCCCTTGATGCGCGCCTTTTTGGATTCAAGCCCCGTATATTCATCGTAGCGCGTCGCCATGATGCCTTTGTTGTCGTCGAACATCGTGATCTTGAACGGCCCGGTGCCGACCGGCGAGCGACCGTAATCCTTCGGATCGGCGAGGCTTTCGAGATATTTCTTGTTGAGGATGTATGTGCCTTCGAGGTTCGAGATGTCGATGGCGGTCGGTTGCTCGCTCGTGAAGCGCAGCTTGTACGGCCCCAGTTTCTCGACGCTCTTGATCCAGCTGAATCGGTTGGGTAGCTGCACCCCATTCTTGCGGTCGCGTGCAAACTCGATCGTCGCGATCACATCGTCCGCGGTGAACGGCTCACCGTTATGAAACTTCACGTCCTCACGCAGTTCGAATTCCAACGTCGTCGGATTCACGCGCCTGAAGGATTTCGCAAGTAACGGCGCGAACCTGCCACGCTTGGCGTCGTGATAGACCAGCGCCTCATGCACCGCGCTCAAGAAAAAACTGTTTTCCCGGCCAAGGCTGTAATAGCCGGAGATCACCGGCACCGGCTCGGTCATCGGGAAACGGGCGATATCCTGATTCTTCTGCGCGAGTGCCGGTGATGCCGCGGACGCAACGGACAAAACGGCAAGGGTCGCACGCCAGGCACGGCCAAAGTCGATCATAGTTTCCTCCCTGGGATTCTTTATGGCGCCCTCCGCATTGGAGGGGCGCCTTATCGTTTATTTCCGATTATTCAGCGATGTCGAACAAGATGCCGTCGTTGTCGCAGAAGTGGCATATCCCCATCGGACAAGAGTGCGCGAACATCTCGTGGCGCGCGCGATCCTCATCCTTGTTCTGGGTCGACCATGGGCCGTAATGGCCCATGCGCATCGCCAGTTCGCCCATCTCTTCCTTCACCCTCGCGACGTTGTCGACCTTGAAGCCGATATGGTCGGGACCGGGACGCACGATACCCATCGCGTCGTATTTCTTGATTTGCCACGGCATGACGACCAGGGTCACGCGACCGTCGGTCAGGTAATAGTTCGGATCACCTTCCTGGCGATTGGCCGGCGTCAGGTTCAGGACGTCTTGATAGAATTCGGCGCACAATTCGGGACGCATCGTGCGAAATGCATAATGGCTAACTCGGCGCGGCTGCAGCGTATCGGGCTCAACATAGAGGCCGTCGCGATTCGTCATGTCCTTTTGCGACAGATCGAAAATATTGCCGTCCGGATCGTGCGTCGTGATGCCGGCGAACGGACGATTGGAAGGCCTCTTCAGCCACGTCACCTCGGCGTATTTGCTCGCCATCTTGTCGAAGACTTCCTGACAGTCGTCGACCTCGACGCCGAAATGATCGAGTCCGGCAGGGCGTCCGGGATGGCGGGGATTGATGTTGAGGCCGACATAGCCGTCACGCACAGTCGTCGCGCCGAGCGCGCGCCGGCTGGTGACGAACTTCATCCCGAAAATCGCTTCGTAGAATTTTCCCTGCGCGATGTAATTTTGCGAGACAATTGCGATGTGATTGATCTTGGTCGGCATTATCGACCCTCCCTTTATTTAGAAATCTAACCTACACCTATCCAAACCGGTGGGAACAGTAACTTGTTATCACTTGAGATAACCGTTAGTTATCTCGGAACTACAGGAATAGGGCAAAACGCCTATAATTGGCGTTCTTTCGCCAAGGTTCGAATTTCACGGATAAACGCTGTCGCCGCCGCGCTCAAAGGAAAGTCGGCACGGTAGGAAATCGTGATCGGTCGTGTCGGGAGCTCCGGTTGCACCTTGAGAGCCACAATCGCACCCAGTTCCTCCTCATGTGAGAGAACGTTGGATGGCAGGATGCCGACATAATCGCTCTGCATGACTACAGACTTCAGGAATGAAGCCGAATGGCATTCGATAATCCCGTGGGGGATCTGAACGTTATTCGTTGCAAACATTCGCTCGACGACCGCACGATGTGCAGTATCGGGGGGCGGCAACACCCATGAATATGGTGTCAAATCCTTGGATCTGACTGCGGGCAACTTGGACAGAGGGTGGTCACGCCGAACAATGATCGCGGGGCGATCGCGGAACAATACACGATGCACAAGCGCGCGGTCCTCTTCGTATCGCCCGGTGGAGGAGACGATGAAATCGAATTCGCCGCGCTTCAGGCCCGCAACCAGCTCGGCAAATCTTTTCTCGACTACAAATAGCCTCAGCATCGGCCGCATTTTTGTGAAACGCACGGCAGCCTCGGGCAAGAGGTTGCCTGCCTGCGATGGCAGCGTACCCACCGTCAAGGTTCCTCCGCCGATGCCTGAGATCTGCTCCAGCTCCATTTTCGCACGCGCGATTTCGGCAACGACCGCCTTTGCGCGCGCATATAGTGATCGGCCATATTCCGTAGGCTCGACACCAGTTGGCCCGCGAATAAGTAGTTTTACATTGAGGTGCTGTTCGAACAAGCGGATGCACTTGGTGAGCGCCGGCTGCGAGATTCCGACATTCTGCGCGGCTTTATGGAAGCTGCCCGCTTCAACAATTTCCGCAAAATAGGAAAGTTCTCTCGTTTCCAATTGACGCTCCCTCCATAGTCCAAGAACGACTGCATCGACTAAATACCAAATCTTGTTTGTTAGAAACCGTGAAAACCCGGGAGTTGACCATGATTGGTGAAAACAAATTCGTCTCCATCGACAATCTGAATATCCGTTATATCGAAGACGGACCCGGGGTGCCTGCTCTCCTGATCCATGGCGCATCCCTCGGGTCATCCGCCGACGTTTTCGCACGCAATCTGCAGCCGCTTGCCAAGGGCGGCATTCATGCCGTTGCATATGACTTGCCGGGCTTCGGCTTATCGGACAATCCGAGCGATCATTCGGTTCCCTATCGCCGCTCGACCATCCTCAAGATGATGGAGGCTCTGAAGCTGGACAAAATGGCCCTCATCGCACATTCGCAGGCCGGCGGCATGGCGGTTCAGGTGGCCCTGCAGAACCCCGATCGCGTGAGCCATCTCATGGTGCTCGCAACCGGTACACTCCTGCCACCGCTCGATACCAAGAAGGAAGGCAACGATGCGGCGTTGCAGGCACGTGTCGATCGCATCGTCGCGGAATCGGAGCCGACGGCGGAGCTCACGCGCAAACAGCTCGAATCCACACTTTATCACCATGAGCTCATCACCGATGAGGAATTGGCGCTGCGCCAAAGTCATAGCGCGGGCAAGAATTTCGCGGCCCATCTCGCGCGCACCCAAGCTGGCGAAGGCGGACGCGGCAATATCGGAACACCGCTTTGGCAGCGCCTCGGCGAGATCAAGATGCCTTTTATCTTCATGGTCGGCCGTGATGATCGCGGCCAGGCTGGCAAGCGTGCCGAATTATTGAAAAGCCAACAGCCCGAAATGGACGTCCGCATCATCGATCATTGCAAACATCTGCTTCCCTGGGATGCGGCCCGAGAATTCGAGAACGCAGCGGTGGACCTAATCGCCGTGAGGTAGCAGACGTCGTTCGAGTTTGATTTGGAGTAAACGATTACCGGGAGTCTAACGCGGCGCCAGAAAAATAGCCAAGGCGCACGAAATTCAAACGATCATTTGCGACACGTCGCCCGCAGACGAAGCTAGGCTAGCTCGTCTTCGGGCTCGATCTCTACGCAGACCAAAAAGTGATTTTTATAGTCAGCTTACTTTTTTCCATCTCCTCAGCGCGCCAACGTCGAGAAGGCATGCCTGAAGCACTATCTGGGGTCTGCGCTCGTGCCTGGAGACACAATTTTCTTCATCAGCAATCGCCGCTATGCCTTTCGCGGAGTTACAGCCAGCGAATACCACGGACGAACTTGAAACCCATGTTCTGAGCGACGGGTTTACACTAACGTGAAGGCACTTTCCTCGCCGACTGTTTTGGAACCGAATTAGCGTCCTGACACCGCTATGATGATCCCGAATACCCTTACGGCACTTGCAGTGATAATCATCAGATCGTCATCCCCAGCACGCGCGCCGCGTTGCGACCCAGGATGGCCGCCTTTTCCGCATTGCCCATTTTCTTGGAGCTTTTGATCATCGCCACCGCGCCCCAATCGCGATAGGGAAAATCGGTGCC
>Ga0180219_1000962_pt1 | contig 20241 bp, 18 predicted proteins | sample eDN3rd30CBELigMG_FD_151338 | JGI IMG/M metagenome (GOLD analysis project Ga0180219, IMG submission 151338) | Enriched Miracle-Growth compost microbial communities from Emeryville, California, USA - eDNA 3rd pass 30_C BE-Lig MG (version 2)... ...
CCTGAGCTCGACGATCGTGCGCACGTTCTGGCAGAAGCCTTCGGGCAGGTCCTCGTCGGCCACGGGCGTGCCGGTGGCGTCGGTGAGGTTCTGCGTGAACTCGAGCCGCTGCGTCGGGACGATCTTCTGGTAGGTGCCGCCCGTGAAGCTCTCCTGGCCGCCCTGCTCGGCGGGTGCGCGCATGCTGAACAGGTACGAGCCTCCCTCGCGCAGGTCGATGCGGGCGGACGGCGAGGTGTAGTCCTCGGGTCCCCACCACCGGGTGACCGCGTCCGGGTCGGTCCACAGCTTCCAGATCGTGGCCACGGGGGCGTTGAGGATGCGGGTGATCACGATGTCACTGGTGTCGTTGCTTGCCATCATCTACTCCTTCGTCGATGCGTTCGATGTAGGACTCCATCGCGTCGAGACGCGCGTTCCACTGCTTCGCGCGTGTCGCCAGCCATTGCGCGGTCTTGTCCATCGCCGTGGTGTCGAGCCGGTAGATCCTCTGCTGCGCTCGCTTGCGGACCTGTACGAGACCGGCCTCTCGCAGCACCTTGAGGTGCTGCGAGACGGCTGAGGGGCTGCTGGCGAAGACGCCGCTGATCTCGCTCGCGGCGAGCTCCCCCCGCCTGGCGAGCATGTCGACGATCGTCAGGCGGGTGCCGTCGGCGAGGGCGGCGAAGACGACGGGTGCGATGGCGTCCATACGACGATGCTACAGCCAGTGCTTAATTAAGACAAGACTAAATTGAAGGATGTTGTGCGAAGCGTGGACGGGTGCGCCGCGCGGGCGGTCAGCATCGTCCAGCCGGAGGTGAAGGCGTTCGGGGCACCCCGGTGCCCTGCGCTCACCAGGCCACCGGGCCGCGCGCGGAGACGAAAGTGCCTGTGGGCCCGTCGGGACCGAGCAGGGCCATCCGGACGATGATCTCGGCACCCTCCTCGACGCTCTGCGTGCCCGAGCGGCCGTTGAGATCGGTGCTCGTGTAGCCCGGCTCGACAGCGTTGATCCGGATGTTGGAGAACGCTTTCGCGTACTGGATCGTCAACGCGTTCACCGCCGCCTTCGACGCCGGGTAGGCGAGCCCGGGGTAGAAGTGCGTGAGGCTGTCGGGGTCGCCGAGGTCGGCGAGCGAGGCGAGGCCGCTCGAGAGGTTGACGATCACGGGCGCCGACGAGCGTCGCAGCAGCGGGAGGAAGGCGTGCGTGACGCGTACCGTGCCGAGCACGTTGGTCCCGAAGGTCGTCAGGACGTCGTCGGCGGTGGTCGCCCCCGGTGCTGGGACGCTGTTGTCGGGCAGGCGCGGTTCGACGCCTGCGTTGTTGACGAGGACGTCGAGCCCGCCGTCGGCAGCGACCTGCCGGGCTGCCGCGTCGACGGAGACGTCGGACGTCACGTCGAGCTGGACGAAGCGTGCGCCGAGCTCGTCGGCGGTGGCGCGCCCTCGGGCCTCGTCGCGAGCGGCCACGTAGACGGTGTGCCCGACGGCGACGAGGCGGCGGGCGGTCTCCCTGCCGAGCCCCTTGTTGGCCCCGGTGATGAGTGTCGTTGTCATGCCGCCCAGTCTCGTCGGTGCGAGCCGCCCCAGGCAGTCGTCGCGTCGTCCTAGGACTGGCAGGGCCAGGACAAGCCGTCGTGGGCGGCCGCACACTAGGAAGGTGCAACCCTCGGAGCTCGGTCGGACGGTCAAGAGCTGGCGCGACCGCATCGCGCCCGCGACCGTGGGTGTCCCGGTGGGCAGTCGCCGTCGCGCGGCGGGACTGCGGCGCGAGGAGCTCGCCGGGTTCGCCGGCATCTCCGTCGACTACCTGACCAGGCTCGAGCAGGGGCGGGCGACGTCGCCGTCCGCCCAGGTCCTCGAGGCCCTCGCGAGCGCGCTGCGGCTCACCGACCCCGAGCGCGAGCTGCTGTTCCGCCTTGCGGGCCGGACGGCGCCCGGGCGCGGGACCGTCTCGGCACGGATCAGCCCGAGCGTCCGACGTCTGCTCGACCGCCTGGCCGGTACGCCGGTGGTCGTGCATGACGCGATGTGGAACGTCGTGGTGGCGAACGGTCCCTACGACGCGCTGATGGGTCCCACCGCCGCGTGGACCGGCCTCGAGCGCAACGGCGTCTGGCGCAACCTCACGGGTCTCGTCACACGCGTGGTGCACTCCCCCGAGGAGCAGGCGGACCTTGCCGCAGGGCTCGTCGCCGACCTGCGTATGACCGCGGCGCGCTATCCGACCGACCCACGTGTGCGCAGCCTCGTCGCGGAGCTGCGCGCGCGTGGACCGCGCTTCACGGAGTACTGGGACGCGGGCGACCTCACGCACTACGAGGACCGCGCCCGCCGCAAGACGATCGACCACCCGCAGGTCGGTCTCGTCACGGTGGACTGCGACACGCTCGTCGTCGCTGGTGACGACCTGCGGATCATGGTCTACACCGCGGAACCGGGCTCCGAGGACGCCGAAAGGCTGGCGCTCGTGACGGTGCTCGGGACACAGTCGCTCGTGGAGTGACTGTCCGCACGCTAGCCATCCTGGTCGCGGGCGCCCATGTCGCCGACGGCGGGCGTCCCGCCCACGAGCGCGTAGCGCTGCCTCACCACCCCGGCAGGTGAGCTGACGACCGGCTCGACGAGCCTGAGGTTCGTGGGGACAGCACCGTCGGCGAAGACCTTCTTCCCACGCCCGAGGACGATGGGGTGCACCCACAGGGTCAGCAGGTCGAAGAGCCGCTCGGCCAGCAGCGTCTGGAAGAGGTCGAGGCTGCCGATCACGTGGACGTGCTCATGCCGGCCGCGCAGCTCGTCCACGGCCGCGGCGAGGTCGAGGCCGAGCAGGGACGATCCCGCCCAGTCCAGCGCGGGGGCGTGGCGCGAAGCGACGTACTTCGGGATCTTGTTGAACAGGTTCGCGATGCCTCCGTCCGGGCCGTCCTCGATCTTCGGCCAGTACCCGGCGAAGATGTCGTAGGTACGGCGCCCGAGCAGCAGCGCGTCCATGCCCTCCATGCCCGCACCGACCTGCGCGCCGACGACGTCGTCGATGAGCGGTGCCTGCCAGCCGCCGAAGGCGAAACCGTCGCTCGGGTCCTCCTCGGGCCCGCCGGGCGCCTGCGCGACGCCGTCGAGCGTGGTGAACAGGTCGACGTGGACGAGTCCCATGGTGTGCTCCCCGCTGAGCTCTGCCGCGGCGGTGCGCCGTCGGTCGGTGAGTGGGTCACCTTCGAGGCTGTCACCGCAACCTGCGTACGGCAACCGAGGCCGCCGTCGCCCCCTGCGGGGCTCTTCTATGGCCGGGCGAGGTCCTGGATCTTGCGGTCGAGCACCTCGCGCTCGGCGGCGTTCGCGCACAGCTGGGCGGCCTGCCGGAGCGCGGCCTGAGCCTCCTCCCTGCGGCCGAGCCGGACGAGCATCTCGCCGCGGACAGCAGGAAGCTGGTGCGAACCGGCCAGCTCACCCCGTGAACCGATCGCGTCGACGAGCGCCAGGCCGTCCGCCGGGCCGGAGGCCATCGCTACCGCGACCGCGCGAGCGAGCTCGACGAAGGGCGACGGCGCCAACCGTCCGAGGGCCTCGTAGAGCAGGACGATCCGCGGCCAGTCGGTCTCGGTGACCGAGCGTGCGACCGCATGGCACTCGGCGATCGACGCCTGGAGGCCGTAGGAGCCCAGGCCGCGTCCCGCGTCGACGGCACGGGCGAGCGCGGCGCGTCCGCGTCGGACGGCCGACCGGTCCCAGAGTCGACGGTCCTGGTTCTCGAGGAGGACGGGGCGGCCGAGGGCGTCGACCCGCGCGGGGAACCGGGCCGCGGTGAGCTCGAGCAGCGCGAGCAGACCGAACGCCTCGGGCTCCGCCTGGAGCCGGACCAGCACGCGCGCGAGCCGGCGCGCCTCGCTGGCCAGGTCGGTGCGGATCCAGGTCTCGCCGCTCGACGCGGACGAGCCCTCCGTGAAGATCAGGTAGACGACCTGGAGCACCGAGCCGAGCCGCTCGGCGACCTCGCGCGGGCCGGGCACGACGAAGGGGACGTGAGCAGCCGCGAGAGTCTTCTTGGCCCGGGTGACGCGTGCCTGGATCGTCGGCACGGGCACGAGGAAGGCCGCGGCGATCTCCTGGGTGCTCAGACCGCCGACGACCCGCAGCGTCAGCGCGATCCGCGACTCCTTCGAGAGCACCGGGTGGCAGGAGACGAACATCAGCGCGAGGACGTCGTCATCGATCGCGTCGGGGTCGAACAGCACGTCCGCGCCGGGCAGCGCGTCGTCGAGGTCGCGGGCGAGCAGCGCGTACCGCTCGTCGAGGGCGGACCTGCGCCGGAAGGCGTCGATCGCCCGACGACGGCCCACGGTGAGCAGCCAGCCGACGGGCTCGGCCGGCTGACCGTCGACCGACCAGGAGACGAGAGCCTCGGCGAGCGCCTCCTGTGCGAGGTCCTCGGCCAGCGAGAAGTCCCCGGTGTAGCGGGCGAGCGCGCCGACGATGCGGGCGGACTCCGTTCGCCACACCGCCTCGACGGCGCGCCGCGCCTGCGTGGTGGTCACTCGATCACAGCTGCCCGGTCTGCTCGCGCCAGGCACGCTCCTTCTGGATCCACACGTTGTCCTGCGGGAACTCGTCGATCGAAGGCACGCGACGGATCTCCGTCTTGCTCCCCGCCGTCATCGGCGCGCGCTTGGCCCACTCCACCGCCTCCTGGATCGAGGCGACGTCGAGGATGTAGTAGCCGTTGAACAGCTCCTTGGTCTCGCCGTAGGGACCGTCGGTCACGACCGGGGTCTCCCCCGTGAAGTCGACCACGACGCCGTCGTTCGGGTCGTCGAGGCCCTCGGCCGCGACCAGCACGCCGGCCTTGATGAGCTCGTCGTTGAACCTGCCCATCGCGTCGAGCAGCTCGTCGAAGTCGACGTTCGTGAAGCTGGCGAGGGACTCGTCCGTCGCTCGCATGATCAGCATGTACTTGGCCATCGGGTGCTCCTTGGGCTGTTGAAGATCGGTCTGACGGAAGGTCGCCGTTCGACCTTCTCACCTCTAGGTCGAACGGCGCGACGCCAGATCGACACGGGCGGCGAAGAAGATTCGCGGACTCCTACGCGGCCCGTATCTCGATCTCCCCCGGCGCCGCGCCCAAGGCCCCGAACACGAGCACCCGGTTCGCGATCTTCTCGCTGAAGAAGCGGTCGTGGCTCACCACGATCACCGCGCCCGGGAAGTGGACGAGCGCGCGCTCCATCACCTGCGTGCTGGCCAGGTCGAGGTGGTTGGTCGGTTCGTCGAGCAGCAGCACCGAGGCGCCGGAGAGCAGGCACTGGGCCATGGCGACGCGGGCGCGCTGCCCACCGGACAGCTCGCGGATGCGCTTCTTGAGGTCGGCCTCGGAGAACTGGAACATCGCCAGGAACCGGCCCACCGACTTGCGGGTCGCGGTCAGGGCCAGGCTGTCGGGCATGGCGTTCACGGAGTGCGTGACGGTGTCGTCGCCGTCGAGGTCGGCGAGAACCTGGTTGTAGGAGACGACCTTCGCCCCGGACGCCCAGGCCACCTCCCCCGCGTCCGCTCGCTCCTCGCCGGTGAGCACGCGCAGCAGGGTGCTCTTGCCGCTGCCGTTCGTCCCGAGCACGACGACGCGGTTGCCGCGCCGCAGCTCGAGGTCCAGGCCGGTGAACAGCGTGTGGTCGCCGTAGGACTTGCCCAGGCCGTTGACGCGGCACAGCACCTCTTTGACGTGCAGCCCACCGTAGATCTCGGTGATGATCTGGTCGACGGGTCGGGGTGCGCGGTTCTTCTTGATCGTCGAGAGCTGCTTGCCCAGGTTTTTGCTCGCGTTCTTGGCTGCCTCGCGCCGGTCGGCGATGCCCTCGGCCTCGAAGGCCAGCAGCTCGGACTCGTGCACGAACTGCTGCTCGAGGGTCTTGAGCCGGAACTGCTTCTGGACGACGTACTCCCCGAAGTTGCCGGGGTACTCGTGGAGGTGGAAGTTCTCCACCTCCACGATGCGCGTCGCGACCGCGTCGAGGAACTTTCGGTCGTGAGAGACGATGATCGCCGCACCCTTGAAGTCGCGGAACCACGACTCGAGCCACTCCACACCGCCCACGTCGAGGAAGTTCGTCGGCTCGTCGAGCAGCAGCACCTGCGGCTCCTCGAGCAGGATCTTGGCGAGCGCGGCCCGGTTGCGCCAGCCGCCGGACAGGTCGTCGATGGGGCGGTCGCGGTGCGCCTCGGTGAAGCCGAGCGTGCTGAGCGCCTGGTCGATCTTGCGGGGATAGTCCCAGCCGTCCAGCCGGTCCATCTCGGCGAACAGCTCGGACTGGCGGTGGACCAGCACGTCGAGCTCGGCCGCGGAGGGCTCCCCCGCGATCGCCGTCCCGATGGAGGCGAGCTCGTCCTCGATGGCGTGCACCTCCGCGAAGAGCCCGTCGAGCACCTCGGCGATGGTCGCCTGGCCGTCGAGCTCGGAGAACTGAGAGAAGTAGCCGATGCGGAGGCCGGGCTCGAGGGTGACCGTGCCGGAGTCGGGCTGCACCTGGCCCAGCACCAGCTTCAGCAGCGTCGTCTTGCCCGAGCCGTTGCGCCCGATCAGGCCGACCCGGTCCTTGTTCTCCAGGCGGAAGAAGGCCTCGCGCAGGATCTGCGTGCTCTCGAAGCGGACGTGGACGTCGTTCAGGCGGACCAGGCTCACGCGGATGCCTCCTCTTGTCGTCGGTAGCGGGCACGATCGGGGTACCCGCGCGAGCGTACCTGGGCCGAGGTCCGGTCAGGGTGTGGGGCGTCGGGCGAGGTCAGGCGGATCTCAGTCGTCGCGCGGGCGCTGGCGCTGCTGCTTCGTCTGCGACCGCCGTTCCTTCGCTGCCAGACGCCTTCGCTGTGAACCCTTGGTGGGCTTGGTCGCCCGGCGCGGAGCCGGGTCGGGGGCGAGGCACGTGCGGACGAGGTCGGCGAGCCTGCCCAACGCGATCTCACGATTGCGCAGCTGAGAACGTCGCTCAGACGCCGTCACGGTGATCGCACCGGCGACGAGACGATCTCCGAGGCGCGCGACCAACCTCGTCCGTTGGCCCTCGGAGAGCACAGCCGAGCCGACGACGTTCCACGTGAGCTCGACGCGGCTGTCCGAGGTGTTGACGTGCTGGCCACCCGGCCCGGACGAGCGCGAGAATCGCCAGCCGAGCTCGGCCGAGGGGATCGTGAGCGTGGGTGACAGCTCCAGGTCCATGGCTCCAGCGTGGCACGACTCGGTGGCGGCGAGGTCTCTGGCGTCACGCTTCGCCGTCCGTCCGGCCAGCCGGCCGACGGTGGGCTGGCCGCGCTACGGTGGAAAGCAGCAGGCAGCGGAAGGGGCACGGGATGGGTGACAGTCGTGTGGTCGTGGTCACGGGCGCCGCGCGAGGCATCGGGCGGGCTACCGCCGTCGCCTTCGCGCGGGCGGGATACCAGGTCGCGGGCGCCGACATCGCCGCGCTCGCGAGCTCGGCGATGGACTATGAGCCCGCCACGCCCGAGGACCTGGCCCGCACGGGTGCCCTGGTCGCCGAGGCCGGCGGCGAGTGGCTGCCCGTGGTCTTCGACCAGCGAGACGTCTCGGCGGCCCGGGACGGATTCGCCGCCGTCGTCGACCGCTTCGGCGGCGTCGACGTCGTCTTCGCGAACGCGGGCGTCCAGGGCTTCGCCCCGCTGCTGGAGATGAGCGACCAGCTCTGGCAGGACCAGATCGACATCAACCTGACCGGTACCGCCAACGTGCTTCGCGTCGCCGCGCCGCTGCTGGTGCAGCGCGGGGGCGGTCGCATCATCATCACCTCGTCCACCCAAGGCCAGCATGGCACCCTCGACGGCTCCGCCTACTCCGCCTCCAAGTGGGGGCTGATCGGGTTGATGAAGTCTGCCGCCCTGGAGCTGGGCCGGTACGGGATCACGGTCAACGCCCTGATCCCGGGGCTGATCGACACCCCGCTGACCCGGCACGAGGACCGCTACGCCCAGATCATCCGGACCAGCGGCAACGAACCCACCGGTGACGCCAAGAAGGACGAGCAGACCGCGGCGGACGCCATGCGGAAGAAGCTGCCGCTGGGCGTCCCCTGGGTCGAGCCCGAGGACGTCGCTCCGCTGGTCCTCTTCCTCGCCTCGGAGGAAGCCAGGATGGTGACCGGCACCAGCTTCGCCGCCACCGGCGGGGACAGTGCGAACATCACCGCCTAAGGCCTTCTCCAGGGCTTCGGCTCCCCCGGAGGTGGTGACGAAGAGTGTCGAGGAGGCTTCCGTCACCGCGGACGACGACCGAAGATTCTGTGCGGGCGTGAGCGCGTAGACCAGGCCGCGCGGACGATGAACATGGCCGACTGCTCCCCGACCAGCTCGTCGGTTCGTGTGACGCCGCGGTACTTCCCGTGCCGGCACTCTGCCGTCTCAGGACTGCGCTGCCCCCGCGGCGTCGGCGCCCGGACCCTGCTCGGCGGCGGCGGGCTCCATGTAGAGGAACTGGATGCCGTTGCCGTCCGGGTCGAACAGGTCGCGCGCATACATGAAGCCGAGATCCTGAGGGTCGCCGGGGGCTGAGCCGCCCGCGCCCAGGCCGGCCTCCACGACCGCGTCCACGGCCTCACGCGAGTCGCGGCTCAGGGAGATCAGTGCGGACGCGCCCTGCCGCGGGTCGACGACGGCGCGGTCGGTGAGAGTGGCGAACATCTCGCGTGTGCCGAGCATGAGGTAGATGTCCTCGCTCCACAGGAAGCACGCGGCGTTCTCGTCGCTGAAGAGCGGGTTGAACGAGCAGCCGAGGGCCGTGTAGTAGACCTTGGCGCGCTCGAGGTCGGTCACGGGGACGGTGACGAAGATCTTGGTCACGATGACTCCTTTGTCAGCGGGCGGGGAGAGGCAGACCCACGTCTTCATCCTAGTTAGTGGACGAGCTCGAGCCAGGCGCTGCCCGGCGTGCGTATCTCGGCGCGCAGTCGCAGCAGGCGCTCGGGCTCCACCGCCTCCACCCGCCACACGTCGATCGCGTCACCGACGACCACCCGCGACCGGTTGCGGCGCCCGCGCTGCAGGCCCACGCCGCCGCGGCGTCGGACGAGGTACGCCGTCGGCGCGTGTCGGTGAACACCGTCCGGCCCGCCCAGTCCGGGTCGTTGGGCAGCGGTTCGCTCGGGGCGCCGGTCACGCTCGTGTCGACCCAGCTCGTCTCGACGACGTCGAGCTCGATCCGCCCGAGCGCGAGACGGACCGCCTCCCGGTACCCCGTGAGGCCGCCGGGAGGCGGCGGGACGATGGCGTCGATCGCGTGGTCGCGCATGACGCAGGGATGCTGGAGCGACTCCACGAGAGGACGCGCGATCTGTCGCGGAAACGGCGTGACGAGGTACACCCAGTACGACGCCAGCTTGGGGGTGAGCACGGGGAGCGCCGCGATGCGGCGCCGCGGCAGCCCGGCCTCGATCGCGTAGCCGTTCGTCATCTGGTCGTAGCGCAGCACGTCGGGACCGCCAACGTCGAGGGCGCGGTTCAGGTCCGGGGCCACGCGCGCGGCGGCGAGGAGGTAGTAGAGCACGTCGCGGACGGCGATGGGCTGGATGCGGTCGCGCACCCACCTCGGAGCGGGCATGTAGGGAAGCACGTCGGTGAGGTGGCGCACCATCTCGAACGAGGCGGACCCGGAGCCGATGACCACCCCCGCCTGGAGCACCAGGGTGGGGGTCGGGGAGGTGAGCAGGATGTCTCCCACCTCCTTGCGCGACGCCAGGTGGGGCGAGAGGTCGACCCCTTCGGGATGAAGGCCGCTCAGGTAGACTAGACGGCGTATGGCTGGAGCCTGACGGGGCCCATGCTCGTCCTGCTGATTACGTTCGTCGTCATGCCGTTGCTCACGCGAGCGTTGGGACCATGGCTCCTGCAGGCGGGCGCACGCGAGCCTGCAGGGCGACGATGCGCGCTGCAACGCCCCGCCACAGCGACCGCGCTCGATCGCGAAGATGGCGTGAGCCCTAGAGTTTGCGAACCCATGGGTGAGTCGTCCACGCCTGGCGACGAACACCTTGAGGTTGGCCCCGAATCCCGGGCTGATGGCCGGCCAAGACAGTCCGCCATTGTGAGTCGGCGGCGTTCCTGTGCCCGCACGGACCCGCCACGTTCAGCGAGCTGAAGACCCTGCTCAACGTCTTGACGCACGAGTACAACACCCGTCGACCCATCGTTCCTTGCCCTGGCGAGCCACGCCCACAACTGTCTATACCTCCAGCATCAAAGTGCCCCCTGCGCGGGCCGCACCACGGCACCCATGACCGCGAGCGCTCCGACGAGGTCGACAAAGCCTGCGCGGTCGCCTTGTGAGCCGCTGGCACGCTGCGCGACATCGGAGTCGGATCAACCTACACCGGAAGCTCCGTCAACCTACTCATCTGAGAGTTAACCATCGACCTCGACTACCAGCCGACTGGCAAACCACCGTTCCCTCCACGCCTTGACGCCGCAGGCACCATAGTGCTTGTTCGCATGCACTTGGTACCCGTGGAGGCTAGCTACGCTCACCCAACTGCTCTACAGGGAAACGAAGTAAACGCCTCTTACGATCGTCTCGACGCCCGACTGCCTCGAGGTGTAACACTTATCTCGTGCACCTCGTCGAGGATTGGAAAGTAAAGCCCTGTTGCTTGGTGCTTTTATTCTACCTAGGGCGCCAGCCAGAGACGCTGCCGTCTCGACGACGGGATCTTTACATATCATCTAGCCAGAACCGGCACATTCGGACTCAGCCCGGGCACCACCGCGGCGAACGGCGCTGACCAAATCGGTCAGGCTTGTGAAGACAGTTTCGGGACGCCCGAGCGTGCGCTGCGCGTCTCGGAGTTGCGTGCCAGTGTGATTCTCGGCGCACACGTAGTTGGCGTAGCCAGCGGCGCTGGCCAGGTGAAACAGGTCGATTAGATCGTTGCGCCTCCATCTAGTCATATGGTCTGTGAATCGGCGGATGAACAGCTCAGATACCAGCCCGACCATCGGCGATTCCGCAAACAGGTGTGACAGCTCGCGGTCGCTGAACATCGGGAAGTCTGTCGCGGAGGTGAGTCGCCTGTAAGCAGCCGTGTAAAAAGCGATGTTCTCGTTCCAGTATCGACGCCTGGCGAGACGGCGACGTTGTTCTTTCGGTAAGTTCTCAGCATTAATCTGCGAGGTGATTGCGGCGTGGTGGGTGACCCACTTCGTTAGCGGGTCCTTCGGCATCCGATCGGGGTCTATGAGTACATCGAGGATGACGCTCGGCATGGTCAGCATCGCCATGAACTTATCGATTTCGGGGGTTTGCTCAGTGATTCCGAGAGAGGTTTCTTTCCCAAACATCGCTCCAGGCTCGGTTACGACGGGATGCAGGATAGGCGCGTTCTCCGTCAGGCCAAGATACTTACGGATCGACACTTCACATTCGTGCTTCCAAAGATCAATCGGATTGCGGATTTGCCATCCACCAGCCAGCTGGGCCATGGCGACGCCAATCTCGTAGCGCCGGTCGCCGTTCAGGCCGGCGGTTTCAATGAGGTGTGCTGTCGACATAGGGAGCACGATCCCGCCGTCGGTGACGAGCCGTATGAGGTCCTGGGCCGCGCGTCGTTCGTCAGGGTTTTCAACTCGAGTCGGGTCGTGCACAACGTCCGAGACGGTCCTCCAACGGTTTTGGTCGAGGTACACAGACGGCCGACCGTTGAGCGAGGGAGCAGACGCCGGATTGAAACCCTCGGTGATGATCAGGTCGTTCTTTGTCGTGGTCGACAAGATCCACCATTTCTCCCAGTCGAACGTCGAGGTTGCAACCAAGGAGTCGCGAATCTGATGCTTGGACTCAAGGGTGTCGTCGAAAATGCGACCGTCCTGGCACACGATGCGAATTTTCCCGCTCTTGAAGTCAACGTGCCAGTACCTGTACAGGTCTGCCGAGATGACCATCGATTCATTCATGTTGAGAGGTTAACCTGGGTTTCCTGTCTCGACGAGTTACGTAGGTTCACGGTCCGTCGGTCGATTCTCAGTTCGCGTCATTCTGGGCGGTTCGACACCCGTCGACCCCCCGTCGATCGGGACTGCTGCACGAGTAGGTGACATCTGATCTGGCTTGCCCGGGAGGGTGAGCCTGGAAGGATGTTGCCGTGCCCAAGCCGTACCCGAGGGAGGTCCGTGACGACGTGGTCCGCGTCGCGCGCACCCGCGAGCCCGGAGTGCAGATCGCGAAGGACTTCTCGCGGCGTGACTAAAAACTGTCACCTACTCGTGTGCAGCAGTCCCGAACGACTTCGCGCCCGCGAGCACCGCGCAGACCGCGACCGCGAGCATTCCGGCAAGGCTGTACCGCACCCCGCGAGGGTCACGCGGGTCAGGCACGCGGGCGGGAGTGGTGAGGAAATCGACGCGTTCGCAGGTGTTCGCGCTGACCCTCGGGGAGGATGGCATCGGCGGGTGGGGCTCTCTGGCTCGGACAGGTGTATGAGAACTCCCATCCCAATCCCACGGGCCCCATCCGTCGCAGCCGCCACGCCCGATAACCGTCCCACGTTTCCCCAGGTCACGGGCCCATCAACCGACCTTTCCGGAGGCCTGCCCCATGGACCCACCGTACAAAGCAATAGCCCGAACCTGCGATCCGGAGGTTCGGGCTATTCGAATGTATTGCGACATCGCATGGTCGGACTGACGGGATTTGAACCTGGGCTCCTTGGCTCTCAGGCGTCTAACCGATGCACGCACGACGTGTTCTCCGCATGATTCCGGAAATCAGATCCTACTGAGCACGTCATGAGACGCACGATTCTGGTCCCCTCTGGACGTTACTCCTCATACTGACTGTGCCCGACGGAGTTCCGACTCCATACGCCGACGGGCGTCGGCAAGAGCAGGATCGAGAATGGTCTTCTCGGCCTGTTGAGTTCGTGCAACTACGGACTCCAGCGAGGAGGTACCTGCTCCGCGCTGAGCCAGTTTGATCGCGACCTCACCCGCGATGCGGTAGCCATGCATGTCGTCCGGGTACCTGCTTATCACCAACTCTGCCTTCGCCTCTGCATCAAGGAGTATCGCGATCCGATCCTCCTCCATGAGTCCCGGCGTCAACTCGGACTTCCTAATGAGTAGGAGCACTTCGTAGCGCGCCAGCACGGGATTAGGGCGAATCTCATCAAGAGCGCTACGCAGCTCGTGTGAGGCTTCATCCAGTCGATCCTGATCTATCAAGTGCCGAATCAAACGGTGCCGCGGAATGCTCTCACCCGGAAGGAGAGATACGACTTTCCTTAACAACTCCACTTGGCGAGTAGTGTCGGACAATCGATCAATCCCAAATTCCTCCGTGCAAAGCGCACGTGCCGTATCTACTTCAAGCCGGACCGATGGGTTTATTGAATCGATAAGACGCTCGAACAAGTAATCCAGCTCTTGCTGCTGCGAGTACTTATACTTTGCGATGGTGGAGGCAATCACGCGGTGCCGTGTTTCCCAACCAAAAAGCCCATCATGCGGACGTATATCGAACTCCGTGATGATCCCTGTGAGTTGAGAGAGAATAGTCGCGAGACCACCCGCCTCGATACTCAATAGCCTCATGATGAGTTGGCGATGCACCCGCGCACCCAGAGCCTCGAGTGCTGCCACATGCCGGTAGATGTCCTGCGCAGCTTCATCTAGGTCGCCGAACTCACGGAGAAGTATGTAGTCGAGCTCCTCCGAAGCAAATATATTTTTCATGCAGACATACATGTCAGCCGAGCATCGCTCTCTCAACACTCTCGACTGCTCGCCACGAGGTAGGCTAAGAAACCTCGGCTCTACAAGTTCTCTTATGGGCTGCTTGCTTGACGTGAGGTTTATGAGCCCCTCGATATCTTGATCCGTCAGTCGGGAAAGCGTGAACGCCTGGCCGTGGCTGAAAACGTAGCGAGACTTGCTGCGATGGCGCCACTGCCCTGTGTTCGCCGTGAGAATCAGAAGGAGAGCTGGGTTCTGTGTTGCACCAAGATGATCGGCTATCTGACTCGTCTGCGCGAGATGGTCTACACAATCATCAATCAGCAGCACAGCCTGTTTGCCTTCGTGGCGAAGCCGACTCTCATATTCGATCCAGTAAGACGCATCGAGAGCAAATGAGTTGTTATGCTCCCAGACCGCATCCGTTCCCTGGCCCACGTCGACGAGTATCTGGCGCGCGAGCGTAGTCTTCCCGACTCCACCGGCGCCAAGAATCACCGCGATCGGGCGTTCATTCAGGCTCGACGCAACTCGTTCATGTTCAGAACGATGAAAGGTGTAACCCGCGACTACATCGGCGTACTTGCCTGGCGAGCCGTTGAACAAGGCACGCGGGTCAGCATTGAGTTGCATTGCATGCCCCGCATCCGTGGTCGAACTCATCAGTTCGGACGGCAAGAGGGTAGGAATGAAGTTCTCAGATCCCGGCTCTTCCTGACGGGTCTCATCTTCCGGCAGGACTTCTAACAACTGTCCCAGCATCGTGTCCAGATCACCGAAGAAGACTTCGGCACCCCGCGCTTCGTGCAGGAGAGCTCGTTCTTCATCTCGCTCGAACGCTAGAACGAAAACGCGCCCCGGAGTCCCGTGACTTGCCCTGATCTTGAGTGCGTCTCTGATCAGATCTTTGAGGTGCGGATCAACTAATGATTGACCGACGATAAGAAAGTCTTTAGTTAGAATATCTGCACTAAGAGCACGGAAGGCGACTTCACGAAAATCGGCGTAGTTGTCATAATCGTCTTCAGTCAGAAGCATCCGACTTTTATGACCAAAACCGACATCCTCGGAGATGCACCCGTGAATCTTGTAATACTCAAGCGTGTCGTTCGCTGGTGCCCGGCTGAAGTCATAATTGCTGCGCCTCACGAGAAGATCGTGTCCTGCCGCGCTATAGACCTTCTCGATTAGTTGGTCAAAGTTCGTGCTGTATATTCGGTACCAGTCAAACTTGGGCAGGAGCTGTAAGCCGCCGGTCGGTGTGAGCGGTTTCATTACGTTGACGACCTCAGAAGCCAAGTGTTGGCGCCCGAGGCGCTGTTCGAAAATACTGCATATCTCGCTGAGGCTATACGAATCTGGACCCGAAAATCCCGGAATCTTCGCCGCTAGGCGACGCGACAGTTCCCGTCCTGACGGCGCTCCTGAGGGAACGGACGTTCCCGCGCCAAATAGCAGAGCAGTCTGACGCGGGTTTACTTTTGTAACCAGTTCGGCAAGATCAAACACGCTGCCCCGATTCCTGCCAGTTGGACTCGAGACAACGTACGTCGACGTGCCCCGTCGTGCAGTCGATCTCGTGTGTCAGAACTGACGCATAACATGGCCGTTCGTACAAGAAGTCATTTTCCACGGCTGTCTCTAGGCGAGATGCATGTGCGGCGGTGGACGCTTTGGTCGGGCCTGTCCGGATCGCGACCGCTCGCAGGCCATCGTCGCCCTGGCCACTGTGGAGTTCCGCGCCCTGATGCCAGGCCACATGGATGGTCGACATCCGCATCAACGTCACTCCTTCCGTCACGCATGTGTCAGGATAGTATTCCATCCCGACGGCGCACCGGGCTAGTCGCCGCACCGGGCTATCTGGATGGCCGCCGCCAGCATACCGCTGCGCGTTCTCCAAGACATTTTCGGCCACGTCTCAATGGGGACCACCCGGTGGCTACCTCCACCCCCGACAACTCGGACGTATCCACACCAGCCCCCAGGTCCTGCTCCTGGTCCAGGACCTGTCCGTGCGCGTCATCGCCAAAAACACCGGCGAGATCCTGCGCGAGCTCACCATCCACACCACCCGCGACTACCAACCCACCGGAGCACCAAAAGGCCCCACACGACGAAACGGGCCGAACCCTTCGTAGGTTCGACCCGTTTCCGATGTCTTGAGACATCACATTGTCGGGCTGACAGGATTTGAACCTGCGACCCCTTGACCCCCAGTCAAGTGCGCTACCAAGCTGCGCCACAGCCCGAGGACGTTCCGAAGACCGTCCCGGATGACCCCGTAGGGCCGTGAAGATACTACCCCAGATCGGGAGGCTGTCTGCGCCACGTGGCAGGTCAAGCGAGGTCGGGTGGGTCACAGCGCGGCGGGACCTGGTCTCGATACGCCCCTTGGCGGGCCAGCTCGACCGGCGAGACGCCTCAGGCTCGATCGGCGACATGCGTCACGCCACCGACTCCGCCACGATCTGCGCCGACCTCAGCCGGTCCTCGGTCCCGGACGAGTGCAGCGCGACGATCAGCTCGTCGGCCTGGGCGTGCTTGGCGAAGGCCTCGAGGTACTCCCCCACCTCCTGGCGCGTCCCCACGGCCGTGTACGCCATCATCTCGAGGATGCTCTGGCCCTGCGGCGAGGCGAGGATCGCGTCGGCCTCGGCGTCCGAGAGCTCGCGCCCGCGTGCGGCCATCATCTTCAGACGGCGGCGCTGCGCCTCGGCGAGCTGGCGGTGCGCGTCGGCCTCGGTCGCGGCCGCCACCGCCCCCACGCCGGCGATGACGTACGGCGCAGCCAGCTGCTCGGAGGGCTGGAACTCGGCCCGGTACGCCGCCACGGCGTCGAGCAACGACTGCGGGGCGAAGTGGGACGCGAACGCGTACGGCAGCCCGTACGCCGCGGCGAGCTTCGCGCCGAAGAGCGACGACCCGAGGATGTACAGCGGCACGTTGGTCCCGTGCCCGGGGTAGGCGTTCACCCCAGGGACCAGCGAGGTCGTCCCCAGGTAGCCCTGCAGCTCGCGCACGTCCTCGGGAAAGGTGTCCGCCCCCATGGAGCGTCGCAACGCGTGCATGGTCGTCCGGTCGGTGCCCGGTGCGCGGCCCAGACCCAGGTCGATGCGCCCGGGGTGCAGCGTCGCCAGGGTGCCGAACTGCTCGGCGACCTGCAGCGGTGCGTGGTTGGGCAGCATGATGCCGCCGGCCCCGAGCCGGATCGTCGAGGTGTGGTTCGCGACGTGTGCGACGAGCACCGCGGTGGCCGACGACGCGATGGTGGCGTTGTTGTGGTGCTCGGCGTACCAGACGCGCCGGTAGCCCGCCGTCTCGGCCGTCCGGGCGAGCGCGACGGACCCCGCGAGGGCGTCCGCGGTGCTCTCGCCAGGAGCGACGATCGCAAGGTCGAGCAGGGACAGCGGCACAGACATCGGGCACCTCTCGCAGGACGGACGGGCGGCTTCACCACCCATGGGCGCAACCGGCACGGTCACGCGCGTATTCCGCACCCGTGGTGAGGGCGAGCACGGCACAACGATGGGGAGGCGGGGCGAGAAGGACCTAAGGTGGTGCTCGCCAGACTCCCCGTCCACCGGAGCCGACCGCCGATGATCACGCCCCGCCCGCGCACCCGCGTCCTCGCAGCCCTCGCCGTCCTGACCGTCCCGCTCGTGGGGGTCGTGGTGGCTCCCGCGGCCCACGCCGAGGTGGAGCACGACCTCCTCATCGACCTGGGCACTGCCCGCGCGGCCGGTGTGCTCGTGTGCCTGGAGGCCGGCGGGCAGAGCTGCGGGGAGTCGAGCGCGGCATCCGCCGACGGCGTCGCGCGCTTCTCCATCGATCCGGGGAGCTACGTCGCCTGCGTCACGGAGTCGGAGGCGCTGTGGGGCGACTGCGACGACACCAGCCGGGCACGCCGCACGGTGGTCGTCGCTTCCCGCGACACGACGCGCACCTACCGGTTCCCGCTGCGGAGCAAGGCGACCGACCCGGTCGCCGGCCTCAGCGCACACCCGATGAGCTGGCGCAAGACCTCCTCCGGCTACTACGCGTGGTCCTACGAGTGGGGCTACGACTTCTCCACCGGCTTCGCCCCCAGCATCGCCAAGCCGTGGAAGCGGACGCGGCTCCTCACCCAGTCGGGCATCGTCCTGCGAGACTTCGGCAAGGAGAGCGTCAGCCGGTCGACGACGGGCGGGTTCTCGGTCGGAGGCGGGACGACGATCGCCTGCGGGTTCGCCTACGCCGGCACGGGCAAGGCGCAGCGCCCCGTGCCCGTCGCCTCGACGACGCTAGAGCTCACCGTCCCGGTCGCCTCCGGCACCCGGACCTACCGGGCGTCGGCGGCCGCCGACCTCAGCCGCTGCGGCAAGCCCGTCACCCTCGTCGACGACTCGGTCCGCCTCAGCCGCACGCCCCGCGCCGGCGCGACGGTCGCGGCCGACGTCGCCAGTTGGCCCGACGTGAAGCAGTCCTACCGCTGGTACCTCGCCGGCAAGCGCGTCAAGGGCGCCACGAGCCGCACCTACAAGCTCCCGGCGTCGGCAGCCGGGAAGGTGGTCGAGGTGCGCGTGACGGCGAGCGGCAAGGGGTACCGGACGGCGACCCGGGCCGCGAGCGGCCTCGTGCACCGACGCAGCCTCGGCACCCTGAAGAAGCCCACGGTCACGGGCACCGCGAAGACGGGCCGCACGCTGCGCGTCGTCGTGCCCAAGGTGACGGGCGTCAAGAAGGCCAGGTACGCGGTGCGCTGGTACGCCGGAGGGAAGAAGGTCGCCGGCGCCACCAGGAGGACGTTCCGCCTCACCTCAGCCCAGGTGGGCGAGCGCGTCGCGGTCAGGGTGACGGTCACGAAGAAGGGCTACGCGACGAAGACCGCCGTCTCGAAGAAGACGGCGGTCGTCCGGCGGTAGGCGGCGGCTTGTCAGGTCCGCTTGCGCTTCTCTCGCACGCGCACCGAGATCTCGATGGGCGAGCCCTCGAAGCCGAAGGTCTCGCGCAGGCGCCTCTCGATGTACCGGCGGTACCCGGCCTCGAGGAACCCGGTCGCGAAGATCACGAAGCGCGGCGGCCGCGCGGAGACCTGGGTGGCGAACAGGATGCGCGGCTGCTTGCCACCGCGCAGCGGGTGCGGGTGCGCCGAGACGAGCTCACCGAGGAAGGCGTTGAGCCGCCCGGTCGGGATGCGCTTGTCCCACGACGCCAGCGCGGTCTCCAGCGCTGGGACGAGGCGCTCGGCGTGCCAGCCGGTCTTCGCGGACAGGTTGACGCGCGGCGCCCATTGGATCTGCACGAGGTCCTTCTCGATCTCGCGCTCCAGGAACGGGCGACGGTCCTCGTCCATGAGGTCCCACTTGTTGTACGCGAGCACCACGGCACGTCCGGCGTCGATCGCCTGGGAGATCACGCGGACGTCCTGCTCGGTGAGCGGCACCGACGCGTCGATCAGCACGACGGCGACCTCCGCCTTCTCGATGGCCGCCTGGGTGCGCAGCGAGGCGTAGAAGTCCGCGCCCTTGGTCTGGTGCACGCGACGGCGGATACCGGCGGTGTCCACGAACATCCACTGCTTGCCGCGCAGCTCGATCAGCTCGTCGACCGGGTCGCGCGTGGTGCCCGCGGTGGGGTCGACGACGACGCGCTCCTCCTTCGCCACCTTGTTCAGCAGCGAGGACTTGCCGACGTTCGGACGTCCCACCAGAGCGACGCGGCGCGGCCCGTTCGGTCGCACCTTGCCGTGCGCGGTCTCGCGCGGCAGCGCCTCGAGCGCCGCGTCGAGCAGGTCGCCGGTGCCGCGCCCGTGCAGGGCGGAGACGGGGTGAGGCTCCCCCAGGCCGAGGCTCCACAGGCTCGTCGCGTCGGCCTCGAAGGTCGGGCCGTCCACCTTGTTGGCGGCCAGCACGATCGGCTTCTTGGAGCGGCGCAGCAGCTTGACGACGGCCTCGTCGGTGGCCGTCGGGCCCACGGTGGAGTCGACGACGAAGATCACCGCGTCGGCCAGCTCGACGGCGACCTCCGCCTGCTCGGCCACGCGGGCGTCCATGCCGGCGACGTCGGTCTCCCAGCCACCGGTGTCCACGAGCGTGAAAGCACGTCCGGCCCACTCCGCGGGGTAGCTGACGCGGTCGCGCGTGACTCCGGGCTTGTCCTCCACGACGGCCTCGCGGCGACCGATGATGCGGTTCACGAGGGTCGACTTGCCGACGTTGGGCCGACCGACGATCGCCAGCACCGGCAGCGCCTCGCCCGGGGCGTCGTCACCGAAGGCCTCGCCGTCGTGGTCGAGGAGCGCGCGGTCCTCGTCCTCGAGGTCGTAGTCCTCCAGGCCGACGCGCAGCGCACGCTCGCGCGCCGCCTCGTCCTCGACGGTGTGGTTCAAGCCTGTGTGGTTCTCGGTGCTGGTGGGGTCCGGAGCGGTGGTGTCAAAGACGTCGTCGGGCGTGCCGGTGGCGTCGTCGGGGAAAGTCATACCGACCATTCTCCCAGGTATCAGGCGCTGCGTGGTCCGTCCAGCGGCAGCGGCACGCCGGAGCGCCTCGAGGCGGCCACCACC
>Ga0180219_1000964_pt1 | contig 20228 bp, 22 predicted proteins | sample eDN3rd30CBELigMG_FD_151338 | JGI IMG/M metagenome (GOLD analysis project Ga0180219, IMG submission 151338) | Enriched Miracle-Growth compost microbial communities from Emeryville, California, USA - eDNA 3rd pass 30_C BE-Lig MG (version 2)... ...
GCATCGGTCTCGCCGCTTCGGGCAACATCAATCCCGACGGCGCCTTCCCGTCGATGTTCGAGCCCGTGCACGGTTCGGCTCCCGACATCGCGGGTCAGCAGAAGGCCGATCCCACCGCCGCGATCCTGTCCATCGCGCTGATGCTCGATCACCTCGGGCTGAGCGCCGAGTCCGCCCGGGTGGCGGACGCGGTCGAACAGGACATCGCAGCCCGGGGCGCGGCATCCCGCACCACGACGCAGATCGGCGACGACATCGCCGCCCGCGTCCAGGCGTAATCTGAAGGCGGCAGCGCCGCTCGCGCATCGAAGACTGGAATGGACATGACCACAGACACCGCACTCGCCCCGCTCGAGTTCGCCGTGACCCGCAACCCCGCCGCCAAGACGCCGACCGAGCGTGATGCACTGCTGGCAGATCCGGTCTTCGGCACCGTCTTCACCGACCACATGGTGCAGGTGACGTGGACCAACGGCGAGGGCTGGCACGACCCGGTGGTCCGCCCCTACGGCGCACTATCCCTCGACCCCGCCGCGGCCGTGCTGCACTACGGACAGGAGATCTTCGAGGGCATCAAGGCGTACCGTCACGCGGACGGGTCGATCCACACGTTCCGTCCCGACCAGAACGGCCACCGTCTGCAGCGCAGCGCGCACCGGCTCGCCCTCCCCGAACTGCCCGTCGAGTACTTCACGCAGTCGCTGCGCGAGCTCATCGCCGTCGACGGCGCGTGGGTGCCCGGCGGCGACGATCAGAGTCTGTACCTGCGGCCGTTCGTCTTCGCATCCGAGCCGTTCCTCGGCGTGCGGCCGGCGAACCAGGTCGAGTACATGGTGATCGCGAGCCCGGTCGGCGCCTACTTCAAGGGCGGCGCCAAGCCGGTGTCGATCTGGCTCAGCGAGGAGTACGCGCGCGCAGGCAAGGGCGGCACGGGAGCTGCCAAGACCGGCGGCAACTACGCCGCGAGTCTGCTGCCGCAGGCCGAGGCGTACGAGCAGGGGTGCGAGCAGGTGGTGTTCCTCGATGCCGAGGGCAACGTCGAAGAGCTCGGCGGCATGAACATCGTGTTCGTCCGCAAAGACGGCACCCTGGTCACCCCCGAGTCCGACTCGATCCTCGAGGGCATCACCCGGCTGTCGCTGCTGCAGCTCGCGAAGGATCGCGGCCACGCCGTCGAGCGGCGCCCCGTGACGCTGACCGAGTGGCGCGAGGGCGTGGCATCCGGCGACATCGTCGAGGCGTTCGCCTGCGGCACCGCCGCGGTGGTCGCGCCGATCGGCACTCTCAAGGGCCACGACTTCGCCGACGCCCAGCCGCTGGGCGAACTGGCGCTGTCGTTGCGTGAAGAGCTCACCGACATCCAGTACGGCCGTCGTGAAGACACGCACGGCTGGCTCGTCCGCCTCGACGCGTAGACCTTTGCGACCGTAGGCTGGTGCGGTGAGGATCGCACGCTTCAGCCACCGAGACGCCATCCGCTACGGCATCGTCGACGAGACCGACCTGGTCGTCCTCGCCGGCGACCCGATGTTCGCGGGTTTCGAGACGACCGGCGACCGTGTGCCGCTGGCAGACGCCGCCCTGCTGGCGCCGGTGATCCCGCGCTCGAAGGTCGTCGCGATCGCACGCAACTACCGTGATCACGCGGCCGAGTTCGGCAACGAGGTCAGCGAGGAGCCGATGCTCTTCCTCAAGCCGAACACCTCGGTCGTGGGCCCGGGCGATGCCATCGTGCTGCCGCCGCAGTCGCAGCGCGTCGAACACGAGGGCGAGCTTGCGGCGGTCATCGGCACGATAGCGAAGAACGTGCCGGCCGAGCGTGCCCTGCAGCACGTGTTCGGCTACACGATCGCCAACGACGTCACGGCACGTGACCTGCAGCGCAGCGACGGCCAGTGGTCACGGGCGAAGGGTTTCGACACGTTCTGCCCGCTGGGACCGGCACTCGAGACCGAGTTCGACCCGACCGGCGAAGCCGTGATCATCACGCGCGTGGACGGCGAGGTGCGCCAGCGCGGCCCGATCAGCGACATGGTGCACTCGGTTGCCGAGATCATCGCCTACGCATCGGCGGCGTTCACACTGCTGCCGGGCGATGTGATCCTCACCGGCACGCCGGCGGGCGTGGGGCCACTGGTGTCGGGTCAGACCGTCGAAGTCGAGATCAGCGGACTCGGCGTGCTGCGCAACACCGTGCGCGCAGCGTGAGCGCATCCGTGGTCGGGATTCCCGACGCAGATCAGCTGCGCGTCGTTCAGCGACGCACGATCTGGATCCTCTCCCTCGGCCAGATCCTCGGCGGCCTGGCGTTCGGTGCCACGGTGTCGCTCGGAGCGGTGCTGGCAGCCGACATCTCGGGCGATGAGGCGTTCTCCGGCTGGGCGACCGCGTCGGTGACACTCGGCACGGCCCTCACCGCGGTGCCGCTCGCAGCTCTCGCGCGGCGCGGCGGTCGACGGCCGTCTCTGGCGAGCGGGATGCTGGTGGCCATCGTCGGTGTGGTGCTGGTGGTGCTCGCCACCGGGGTGCGCAACTTTCCGCTCCTGATCCTCGGCTTCGTGCTCGTGGGGGCAGGTCAGGCGGCCAACCTGCAGTCGCGGTTCGCCGCCGCCGACCTCGCGACCGATGCCTCACGCGGGCGCGACCTGTCGATCGTGGTGTGGGCGACGACGATCGGCGCGGTGCTGGGGCCGAACCTCGTCGGGCCGGGCGAGGTCATCGGCGATGCGCTCGGGATGCCGCCGCTGACCGGACCGTACCTGTTCACGATCGTCACTCAGGCGCTGGGCATCGTGCTGTACCTCGCGCTGCTGCGGCCCGATCCGCTGCGACTCGCCCAGCGGATCACCGCGCACCACGGCGCTGCGGGCAGACGGGTCGCGCATGCCGACCGCCCCGGCGCCGCACGATATGCGATGCTCGCGATCGCCGGCGCCCACGGCGTGATGGTGTCGGTGATGGCGATGACGCCGGTGCACCTGATCCACGCCGGCGCAACGCTCGAGATCATCGGGCTCACCATCAGCCTGCACATCGCCGGGATGTACGCGCTGTCGCCGGTCTTCGGCATCCTGGCCGACCGACTCGGTCGTGTCACGACGATTCTCGTCGGGCAGGCGCTGCTCGTGGCATCCCTCGTCACCGCCGCTCTTGGTCAGCACTCGACCGCCGCGGTGACGGTGGCGTTGATCCTGTTGGGGCTGGGCTGGAGCGCGACGACCGTGTCGGGCGCGGCGCTGTTGACCGAGGCGTCGGCCGAGGACCGCCGCACGCGTCGGCAGGGGCGCAACGACTTCGTGATGAGTCTCGTCGGAGCCATCGGCGCGATCGTCGCGGGACTCGTGTTGGCATGGGTGGGGTACGGCGGGCTCGCGCTCTGCGCGCTGGTGATCGTCGCGGTGGTGACGGTGCTGTCGCCGCTGGGTCGTGCGCAGGTGCAGGCCGTGGGGGACCGGCGCCCCGCGTCATAGACTGGAGGGCGTGCCTGCAACGCCCCACCCTCTGACAACGACCGCCTCCGGCTCCGACGTCCGCGTCCGCTTCTGCCCGTCGCCGACCGGCCTGCCGCACGTCGGCATGGTGCGCACGGCGCTGTACAACTGGGCCTACGCGCGCCACACCGGCGGCAAGCTGGTGTTCCGCATCGAAGACACCGATGCCGCCCGCGACAGCGAAGAGAGCTACCGTCAGCTCGTCGACGCGCTGACCTGGCTGCGCATCGACTGGGACGAGGGTGTTGAGAAGGGCGGTCCGCACGGCCCGTACCGGCAGTCGCAGCGCACCGAGATCTATGCCGATGTGCTGGCCAAGCTCATGGATGCCGGGCTCGTCTACGAGAGCTACTCGACGGCCGAAGAGATCGACGCCCGCAACGAGGCCAGCGGCCGCGCCAAGCAGCTCGGCTACGACAACCACGACCGCGATCTGACCGACGAGCAGAAGGCGGCCTTCCGCGCCGAGGGCCGTGAGCCGGCGTGGCGCCTGCGGGTGCCGAACGAAGACCTCACCTACGTCGACCTCATCCGCGGCGAGGTCACGTTCCCGGCGGGGTCCTTCCCCGACTTCGTGCTCGTGCGTGCGGGCGGCAAAGCGCTGTACCCGTTCACGAACCCGGTCGATGACGCGCTCATGGGCATCACACACGTGATCCGCGGTGAAGACCTCATGCCGTCGACCGCGCGCCAGCTCGTGCTGTATGACGCGCTCATCAAGGCGGGCGTGACGACGTTCATGCCGCGGTTCGGCCACATGCCGCTGGTGCTGGGCGAGACCGGCAACAAGAAGCTCTCCAAGCGCGACCCGAAGGCCGACCTCTTCCTGCAGCGCGAGAAGGGATTCATCCACGAGGGTCTGCTGAACTACCTGGCGCTGCTGGGCTGGTCGATCGGCCCCGACCGCGACGTGTTCAGCCTGGAGGAGTTCACGGCGGCGTTCGACATCAAGGACGTGAACCCGAACCCGGCCCGCTTCGACCAGAAGAAGGCCGAGGCCATCAACGCGGATCACATCCGGATGCTCGACGGCAAGGACTTCGCCGAGCGGATGCTGCCGTACCTGGCTGCCGCGGGTGTGTTCGGCGACGGCGAGCCCACGCACGAGCAGATAGTGCTGGCGTTCCGTGCCGCACCGCTCGTGCAGGAGCGCGTGCAGCTTCTCGGTGAGATTCCGGGGATGCTGGGCTTCCTGTTCGTGGACGAGGTCGAGTACTCCGAAGACGGGCTGAAGAGCCTGCCCGAGAACGCGGCCGAGGTGCTCGTCGCGTCGGTGGGCGCGCTTGAAGACGTGCCCGAGACCGAGTTCACGCCCGATGCCGTGCAAGATGCGCTGAAGGCCGCGCTCGTCGAGGGGCTGGAGCTCAAGCCGCGCGTGGCCTACGGCCCGCTGCGGGTCGCGGTGACCGGCCGACGCGTCTCGCCGCCGCTGTTCGAGTCGATGGAGCTGCTCGGCAAGGCCGAGACCATGCGTCGCCTCGATGCTCTGGTGCAGCACCTCAGCAACTGATCCGCAAGGGGGATGCCGCCCGCAGGCGCCTTCGGTGACGTGACGGGCCAGCAAGGAGGCCCGATGGTGAATGTGCAGGATGTGGACCGGCTCGACCTCGAGCGCTATCTGGGACTGTGGTTTGAGGTGGGAAGGCTTCCTCTTCGTTTCGAAGACGATGAGGCTCGCGACGTGACGGCGGAGTACTCGCTGAACGACGAAGGGACCGTTCAGGTCGACAACAGGTGCCTGAACGCCCAGGGCGAGCCGACGCAGGCGCTGGGGGAGGCGAAGCCGGACCCCGATCACCCTGCGCGCCTGCAGGTGTCGTTCCTGCCGAGCGCGTTGCGGTGGATCCCCTTCACACGCGCCGACTACTGGGTGCTGAAGATCGATGACTCGTACCGCCATGCGCTGGTCGGGACGCCGGATCGCAAGCACTTGTGGCTGCTGTCTCGGGACCCACGGATCGATCCTGAGGTCGAGGCTGACTACCTCGCCGCGGCAGAGGGACAGGGCTTCGACCTCACCGAGTGGATCCGTCCGGCACAGTCGGGCCGACGCGTCGAGGTCTGACACGCGCGGCTGTCAGCCGTTTTGCCGCATGTGCAGTCTTCGTCTAGACTTGACCACTGTTGCGGCTTCGGCCGAAACACCATGGGGTATGGTGTAATTGGCAACACGGCTGATTCTGGTTCAGTTGTTCTTGGTTCGAGTCCAGGTACCCCAGCCATAGACCCCTGAGTTTCCGCGGGAAACCAGGGGTCATCTTGTTTCTCAGAACTGCCGGATCGGCCAAGGGTGCCACTTTCGGTGCCAAAAACCCTCTGATCGGGCCTTCTTCGGCACCGAGCCGCCGGTCGCCTCGTGTCAGAACGGGATGCTCCGCGTCCTTGCGGACGGCGCGATCGCACCTGTCTGGCGTGGACGAGAACGACGCGCAGATCATGACCGGACAGCAGGTCGCCGACCTGTTGCAGGTCTCCCCGCGCACCCTGGAGGAGTGGCGGCAGACCCGCACCGGGCCGCCTTGGCGGCGGGTCGGGAAGCAGGTCCGCTACCTGCGCGCCGAGGTGCTGGCCTGGTTTACGGGGCTGGCCTCCCATGCCTAGGCCGAGGATGCGCGCGGGGCAGATTGGCGCTATCCGCGTTGTCGAGCTGCCGGGCGGCCGGGTGCAGGCGAACGCCCGGATGCGCGACGAGGCCGGGGCGCTGCGTCGGCTTAAGACCGTCGGCGACACCGAGGAGGCAGCCGTCCGGGCCCTGCACGAGGAGGCCGACGCGATCCGCTACGGCAGCGTCGGCCCCCGGCTGACCGCGCACTCTTGACGAACAGAACCCCGACACTTCAGTGAGCGCCTGACGTCCAAAACTAAAGTGATGTGATACCTTCTCTGTAAGCGGATGAAGGGAGTCTGGGGTGGCGATCGACGAAGGACGCGCATGGGCGCTGCGGACGCTGGGACCGGATGGGGTGCTGGTGCGGGAGCAGATCTCGGCCATCATCCGGGACTGCCACGAGAAGATGGCGAACGCGCAGGCGGAAGCCGACATGAAGCACACCGGGGTGTACGGGCAGATCTGGCGCAAGTGCCTGGATGAGTTCGTCGCAGTGCTCGGGAAGCTCCCGTCCGCTGAGATCATTCCGCGGCGAGGCTACAAGCTGGTCTCGTTCAACGGCGTGGTCCTGTTCCCGTGGCGCTTCGCTCGTGAGCTTTCCACAGACATCGGATCGCGTCCTTTCGCGGTCTCCGACACGCGCATCTCTCTCTTCACTCAGGAACGTGATCTTGCACAGCAGCGACTCGACATCGAGTTCGAGCACCCGGAACTGACCGACGAGGAGCGGGAGCTTCTGGACGCGGAAACCAAGGCGCTCGAGGAGACGCTGTCGTCTCACAGTGTGGTCGTCGTGCCCTACGCGAGCAACCCGTCTGCGCTTCACAGCATCGACTGGGGTGTGGCGACCCTGGGCGCTGATGGCTACCTCACCTTCGCATCGATGGAGTCGCTGCTGGACGTCGGTTTGGGCTCGCTGGTGGACGTTGAGCCTTCGGAAGACGAGGGCTTCTCGGAGGGCCCCATTCCGCGTCCGCAGCTGGGGGTGAAGGACGAAGAGGAAGAGGGAGGCGCTCATGGATGATCAGGACGTCCTGTTCTCCCTGGTCGAGCCACCAGATCGCCCTGACCTTGGTGCTGTCGCGGGCAGCTTCGATCCCGCACGCCTGACGCAGGCGCGGTTTGCGGCAGGTCTTTCAAAGGCAAAGCTCGCTGACCTCGTCGGGGTGACGCCCGCGGCTATCGGTCAGTACGAGTCGCAGTCCTCCACGCCGCGACGCGACCTCCTGCCGGCGCTTGCACGCGAACTGCAAGTTCCCGTGGACTACTTCGCCACCGGCCGTCCGATCGGTCGGGTCGACGGGTCACAAGCGCACTTCCGGAGCTTGCGTTCGACGTCGGCACGGGACCGCTCGAAAGCGATTGCGTTCATCGAGCAGGTGTGGGAGTTGACGTTCGCCCTGGAAAAGAAGGTCCGCTTTCCGGACGTCGATCTGCCACCGGTAGACCGAGACCACGCGGATCCGATTTCCGCTGCTCAGGCGCTTCGCGCGCATTGGGCGCTCGGCGTGAAGCCGGTGAAACATCTGGTCGCCCTGGCGGAGTCGCACGGGATCGTCGTCAGCCTGCTCACGATGGCGAACGCGGACGTCGCGCGCGTGGGCGCGTTCTCGACGTCGCACTTGGCGAGGCCAGTCATCGTCGTCACCCCGGAACGAGCGAAGTCAGTGTTCGTGTACCGGTTCACGATCGCGCATGAGCTCGGACACGTGCTGTTGCATGGCGAGGCGGCCCCGGGCGATAAGCAACAGGAGCGCGAAGCGGACCAGTTCGCGGCTGAGTTTCTTACGCCGCGTTCCCAGATCGTGAACCTGCTTCCGCGCACGGTGAACTTGTCACGCCTGGACGAGTTGTCGCGACACTGGGGTGTCTCCGTCGACTCGCTGTTGCTGCGGATGAAGGAGACCGGAACCGTTTCCGATGCTTCGATCCGGCGCGGGTATCAGAAACTGAATCAGCTGCGCAGCTCGGGACTGGAAACACCAGAACCTGTGAATGCGTATCCCGGTGAGGTGCCGTCGATGCTCGCGCAGGCCGCCGAGCTCGCCGATCAAGCAGGATATGGGCATGCCGACCTTGCGCGGGAGCTGCGATGGCATCCCTCGCGAGTGCGCGAGGTGCTGGATGCGGAAGACCCCCGACCGGCTCTACGCCTCGTTGGCGACGGATTTCCGGAGTAGGGCCAAGCCTCGATGGGGCGTTATCGGACGGAGTCGGGATGAAGTTCAAGCGTCGCAACCTGGAGGCGCTCGCCGAATTGGTTTGTGGCAATCGGGGGTTTGGGCAGCCGGAGGCTGGTCAGCAGCCGGCGTACTTCCCGTATCGGTCCAGCTATTACCTCACCCAGTTCTTCGCTGACCTGGACACCGACTGGCAGCACGATGGTTCTACCCGCCACCGGTGGGTCGCCGACGTCCTGGAGGCAATGCTGGACGAACCGCACGACGGTCCAACGCATCCGCCCGAAGGGTTCTGTCGACTTGTTGACCAACTCATGACCCCGGCCGACGCCCTGAACGAAGGCCAGGATCGTCCGCACGCTCTCGAGCAGCTCAACGAGGCGCTTGGTCGGGAGGGTTTTGAAGCCTTCTACGGGGACGACCGGCACTGTTACCTTCGGCACGTCGGAACCAAGACGGTGACCGGGTTCCAGGCCAACCCCCACCGGCCGCTTACGCCTGCCGAGGTGCTGAAGCGCTCGCAACTGGCGGCGTTCCTGGACCGCTGCAGTGAGGACCAGCTGATCGAGGAAGTCCTCTTGCCGCTGTTCCGTCAGCTGGGCTTTCATCGGATCACCGCCGCGGGACACAAGGACAAGGCACTCGAGTACGGCAAGGACGTGTGGATGCGGTACACGCTGCCCACCCAGCATGTGCTCTATTTCGGGATCCAGGCGAAGAAAGGCAAGATCGATGCTTCCGGGGTGACCAAGGCGGTTAACGCAAACGTCGCCGAACTGCACAACCAGGCGCTGATGATGCTGGCGCACGAAATATTCGACCCAGAGCTCAACCGTCGAGTCCTCGTAGATCATGCGTTCATCGTCGCCGGCGGCGAAATCACGAAAGCCGCGCGGAATTGGCTCGGCAACCATCTCGATGCCGCGAAGCGTAGTCAGATCATGTTCATTGACCGCGACGACATCCTCAACCTCTACGTCGTCACCAACCTGCCGCTCCCGGCCGCCGCTTTGCCGCCTGGCAACGATGTGTGGGGTTCGAGCGCCGACGAGACCCCTTTCTAGGCGCGCACGGCTCTCCGATTTAGGGGATACCGCGGCTGGCGATGCCCGCAGCCTACGACGGGCCGCGGTGCTGCCCACGGACCCACCGAGCCAGGCATCACACGTCACGCAGGTGAGGAGCTGACACCCCCGCCCGGCACCGAGGAAACCCCGCTACGCATCCTCGCGCTTAGGGCTCCTCTTTTCGCAGTAGGGCAGGGGCCGTCGCTCAACAAGCACATCCAGCGGCGAGCCAGTCGAGGCCATGATGTTGATGTCGAGCATCTCGTGAACAGCGACTTGGAGCTCGTCATCGAAGCATCCAGCGAAAGCGAGGCGGCCAATCTCTCGACCGACACCAGCGAGGACATCTGCGATCTGAATCCGTGCATCGGACCGGGAGTCCGCCACAGTTACCCCACGCAGATCAGGAACAGGCAGCGGACGGTCCCCAACGAAGAGGGGCATGCGTGCTGCATCGACGATGTACCGGCGCACCTCAGGCGTCAGCCCACTGTACATATCCGCGAGGAACTCAAACGGAGTGTCGCCGATGCGCATCGCCCAGGTACGCGCCACAGCCGTCATCGTTGGCATGAGCGGGTCGAGCTCACGCAACTCAACCTTGCTCGCCCCCTCATACTCATAAGCAAGGTGGCGCGCATGCCACAGCGCGAAGAGGAGCTCCTGCGCCCACTCGTCATCGCAGTGGTACATCGCATCGTTGAGCGCAGCAAAGAACGGCTCAACGGTCGGCGGCTGAGAGTTCGCCCTCTGGTGCGAACGGATCAGGCGGTTGAACGTGCCTAGGACGGCGTCCCAACGCTCCGTTCCCACAGCGCTGCCGGCGTTGCGGTCGAGGTAGTCCGCGTACAGACGCCCATAACCCAGCTCCCCGATGCTGACACCAACCTCGCTAGTACGAGCGTCCATCAACAAGGCGACGAGCTTGCTTGTGAGGAAATACGCCTTATCGACCAGGCAGATGTTCGCCGCACCCCGTAGCCGAGCGAGTGCGCCGAGCAGAGCCTGACGGTTTGACGGCGCGAGCGCGGTCTTCGACTTCATCTCCGGCGCCTGAGCCTGCATCGATACCCGCATCGCATCGCGGATCTCGGACGCATCCTCCACTGCCAGGTTCACGCTCGCGTGCACGAAGACAGGGTGCTGGCTCGCAACGAGGTTTTCGCCCTCCGAGCCCGACTCGTCACATGCGATAGTTCTAACTTCGGCACCCATCTTGTACATCTTCCCGCTTGCGACTACCGCTCAGCTGCTACGCGGCCGTCTCCCACAGCGTCAAGTAAGCATCGAGATACGCCGTGATCGCCGCCTCACTTGCCCGCATCCCCCCGGACTGCGGCAGCATCACCGCGCCTCGGCGCGCATCGATCACGGCCACCCGCTCGCCAGGGTAGGAGCCACTGAGAAGTTCCAGGACGACTGCCGCCGCACCCGGCGTGAGGGGTTCCTTCGCCGTGTGCACGTGCACGAACATGTCGGAGCGGTCCTGCAGAGTGAGAACGAACTGCGGATACACCGACACCAGGTGCTCGCCGTCATGGTCGTCGTAGTAACGGCGGTTGCGGGCGGTGCGGCCGTCGACCGCTCCGAGGCTGCGCAGTGCAGGCACCAGTCCTTCGGCCACTTCCTCGAACGACGGACGCTGCTGAGGGGTCGCCGCGGTGAGAGCTCGGCTAAGGTCGTCGCTGTTGAACCCGGACCGCACGTGCCGGCGGATGGCTGCGAAGAGCCGCCCGTAGAAGTAGGCGAACTGCCGCTGGTCGCTCGCAGCAACCACTTGGCGGTAGTGCTTGCGCACGCATGCCGGACGTCGCGTGGACTTCAACGCGACGAACTCGGCGAGGTGGGTAGCGGAGGGGATGTGACGCTCTTGGCGCTCACCGCTCATTGCGCACCCCCTTGTGTTCCTTAGGGGATCCGTTCATGATCCGCCCCGTGGTGGTGTCGCGCTTGAACCACATGTCGTTGTGCTTGAACTCAGTGCGGGAGCGAACGGCGCCCTTGCCGTACCCGTTCCCAGTGTGCTTGGCCATCTTGTTGCCTCTCGATCAGCGCGGGTCATCTGATCCCGCACTCAGTAGTCGGATGAGAGGCGAAAAGGGTTAGCTAGGCTCGGCAGTCGCTGCAGACTCCATCAACGATGCGGCTCGGCGGCGTCAAGCAAAAGCAGGCGGTGCAAACAACGTCGAGCGAGTCACTGCGTTCATGAGGGCACTTTCCGCACCGCGGACAGTACGGCTTCTTGCACGTAGGACAGGGATACCCGCGGCGCTGGAACGACTCACCACAACACGTCCCGGACAGGAGCGGTCGGGTATCCCATTCGCGATCGACGAGCCGGGGGAGCTCCGGCACACCCCAGAGATCTTCGCTGGAAAACACCGCAACAATGCCGTTCGGCGCCCCCACAGCGTTGACGAAGAGCTCTTCCGCGCCGCCGAACCGTCCGGGCCAGCTGACCCGGCGCGCAACGTCGGCCCCATCTCCGACATTCCGAAGCTGGTGACCCGGCGGGACCTGCTGTCCAGGCCACGGGTAGATGAACGGCCAGCCGTGCTCAGGATCGGAATGGATGCTGGCGCTCGTGACAGTCATCGTCTGCCGCTCAATCAGCACAACAGCCCCAAAACGAGGAAGGTGCTGAGCGATCGCAATCGCGCACACTGGCCGGCTCGCCGATGATCCCTCGTACAGGTCGAGAACGTCGCGTGCGCGCGGCACTCGCCCGTCAAGGAACTGCTTCACGCTTGCCGGAGGCAACAGAAGGTTCTGGGCAACCCGGTCGCAGACCGTCTCAAGGATCGCCTCATGATCCTCCTGGTCGTAGATCCAGTTTGCGACATCGTCGTCGCTGTTCACGAGGTGGTGGCCGACCTCATGTGCGATCGTGAAATTGTGGCGGTTGCTGTGCGGGGTCGGCGCGTAGAACAGCACACCGTCCTCGAGGAAAGAGACGCCATCACAGGCACCACCAGCGCCTCGCGTCTCGGCAAGGCCTGCAGAAGCAACTGCACGGACACCGAAAACAGACTCGACCGCGCCGCCTGGATCCGCCGCGAACCGCAATACATCGCCCTCGGGAAGGCGCTGGATGAGACGAGCGACGGCGCGGTCGATGTTCATTGGCGTGAACTTCCGGACTCGCCGCTTGACGCAACGAGGTGTTCGAGGAGCTCTCGAATCTGGTCGACGTCCGGTTCTTCCCCGCGATGAACCGTGGCTGTCGCACGGGTCAGCAACTGCGCTTCAGCGACTGATCGCGCGACATGCCGCAGTGTTTGCCACTGTTCGACCAGCGCGACAAACCAGTCACTCTTGCGGAGAATCGTGTGGATGGTTGGTGCATCGCTCACCCGGGTCACCGTGAAAGAGTCCGCGGAAACGCTCAGCGCATCCCCAATGTCTTGCAGCAACGCGGGGAGAAGTTCGATGCCTTCGCGGCTCTGCCAACTGGCGATCTCCCCGTTCGATACCTGCCACCCTCGCTGGGCGAGCCGGTCCCGGAGCTGCGAGACATTCAAGCCCGACCTCACGCGCGCCTGTTTGAAGGCCGCAGGATCGATAGCGAGGCCCGGCGTGGGTGCGATGCCCAGCATCGCTGCAATGGGGTCCTCCTCAACCGGCGGTGCGCCACGAGTGCTCACCCATGCGGCGTCCGCGATATCGGCGAGCTCCAGCAGTTCGGTGCGCTCATCTGCAGTCGCGCCCGCCTCATCAAGGAGCTGCGTCCGCTGAACTGGCATAGCGATGAGCCGGTCCAGAAGACCTGCCTTCTGTTCCTCGTTCACGGTGTCACTCCGTCCCCAAATAGGTTCTCAACTTCTTCAAACCGGACGTTCGCAGCTGACTGATACGCGGCGGAGATACTCCAAGCTCTTCGGCCAGCCGGTCACGGCTAGCGTCATCGAACACCTGCCGGGTGATCACAAACCGCTCGTTCTCCGTAAGCAGCTGCATGCCGTCAAGTAGCTCAGGAATCCGAGCGGCGAGATCGACAGCGGCCTCCACCTCCGCGAACGCTTCCTCACTCGCGTCATCGACCGGCTCGTCATCGAACTCGTCATCGTTGAACGACTGCCCTTGCTTCTTGACATGTTGCTTGCGCCCCCAGTCGTACGCCCTCCGCTGAGTGACTCGAATCAGGTACGCCTCCCAGTTCCTGATCTCCTCCGCGGGCGGCTTCTCTTGTAGTTCGCGGAACACTTCCTGCACCACATCGAGATCGCCGTCGGTCAGGCCAAACTTGCGCAGCAGCACAGCGGCCGCGGTACGAATCATCTTCTGACCGTGCTCCATGTAAAGCACACCGAGATTAGGCATCGTCACGGCACAGTCACCCCCAGCTCCTCGCCGGCGTTCGTGTGGCTGCATGGTGGCTCCCTCATGGAGTAGTCGTGCAAGCGGTAAGAACCGTTAGCTCGATTCGTACCCTATCGACATGGATCGCCGAGGATATGCCGGAACTCGGACACGCCGCGACACTCGCCGCCCATCGGTCGGCTCGGTTGCGGGGTGACCGAGGCTGGCGGGGGAGGATGCTTGTCTGTGGGGTGTTCGGTTCGGCTACCTCCGTGGAGCCAAGAACCCCAACCGAGGTGGTAGCCGCGCTGCAAGGAGTTAGCGACTTTCAATTCTGCGTGGTCAGGTACCGCGTATGAGCCGGCCGCGCCACAGCCGCTCCGTGCACAGTGCCGTCTGTGTTCCCCTCCCGCGACGCTCACGCCCAAGCACCGCAAGGCCGCGCACAATTGGGCCAGCCGCGATCAGCGTCAGCGCATCAGATCAACGGTTCCGCGCGGAACCGAGGCACATCGTCAGCGTCATCTTCCTCGGGCTCGGTAATGACCAGCACGGCAACACTTGTTGGAACCACGGTCTCGATTCGCCAGTTCTGGTTCCAGCGAACAGCGATCGTGACATCGACGAAGTCGGTCGAGAAGTCAACCACCTCGCGTGATGCGCCCCTTTCACCAGGCGCGAGATCGCGGTACGTCAAGACCTCTCCGAGAATCGTCCCGAACAGACGCAACTCCGCGAGCGCGACACGTTCGCCGCCGTCGGCCTCGACACGAAAGTTATGAACCTCCGCGACGTCCACACTCGTGACCACGAGAGAGGTCAGCCCGTCCTCATCTGGGGAGTCATAGCGCTCGCCTCGAACATCTAAGGCCACGCCGAGGTCTTGAAACGGCAGGATCTGGCCGTGGTCGCTGAACCGCTCGTTGAAGTAGATAGGGAGCTCCTCCATGAGCCGCACCGCTAGATCCTCCTCCGCTGGCACGAACGTGATCAACGCTTGAAGCAAAGCTCCCGTCCCGCTGACCACACGCACGTTGTCGAACCGCGCCCCGACGTTCTTGCGGAGTAGCTTGTCACTCGTCAGCAGAACGACCGCACCCTCCGCATGTTCAGACTCGTATTCCACACATGCCAACACGATCGCGTCCGACGCTCCAGTTTTGACGTTGCCCTCTGTTTCGCCTGACCCAACCTGCAGCACCTGATCGCGCACCGCTGCGCGCCAGGCGCCGTCATTTGGCCTCCACCGAGACCGCATCGAAGAGGCGCTATCCGTTGAGCTTGCTGAACAGGGCTCGCAGGTCCTCGTCGCTCCCGACGGGGGACATCGCGGTTTCCGCGCGAGGAAAAACAACGCGTGTAGATGGCTGTTCCTGTGGAAGAGAATCGATCTTCTCGCGAAGCTCATCTACCCAGAGTGAGATGCCGTGGTCGTCGGCGATCTTGCAGACCTGGTCTAGCCAAGAACCCATCACCTCCGGATCATCCTGTTGAGAGATGTACTCCAACTCGTTCCCGAGAGCCAGTCGGAGACCGGCGGACCCGCGCTCTCGATACACGCCATCGCGAAACCAGTCCGGCATCCGCGAATAGAGTTCAAGGTCATCCACATTGGTGCAGTTCTCGAACCCGAAGTCGGCGAGATCCATCGCCGCCTCGATCGCCCAGGTTGGAGACGATTCCGTGACGAGAGCCAAGCTCAGGCGACAGATATCTCCCGATTCGGGCGGGATCTGGGCGGAAGGGAGCGCCGACAGCAGCGGCTTGAGTTCCTCCCGTAGGTACTCCTCGGACAGCGGCATGGGCTGAGGGAACGCTACAGACAGGCGCGCCAAAGAGGCAAGCGCTTCGCACCGATCAGCGAACATGGAAGTTGAGTGGGTGAACCCCAGGGTGGACTGCCTCATTCTCTGTCCGGCAGCCTCCCCGCGCGCGACAGCCGTGAAGTTGTCAGACGCAATATCCGCCGTCAGTCGGTCAAGATCGCGATCATTGAGGAGGGCGCGTATAGCGTCACTGGTGGCGGATTCTTTGACGGCCGTGACCCCTGGGACGAGGCGTCCCAGGCGACAGACATACAGCCACTGGGCGATCGTCGAGACTCGCTCAAGAGCGCTCTCAAAGTATGCCTCATCGGCTAGCAGATCCAGGAGGAAGTCGCGGCGGCTGGGGTCGTAGAGCTTTGCCTCGCGCACCTCGCCTTTCTCGGGGAAGAGCCTGATCCAGGTGCCCTCTAGCACCCTCAGCGCCGAGATCCAGTCGCGTGGATCTGTTGGGCGAACCGCGTCGCGGAGAACATCGAGCCGCATAGATCCGAGAGGTGAGAGTGCTAGCTGCATGAGAATCATCGTCGAGACGGTTGACAGCTGGTGGAAGCTGCCAGCCCAGATGTCATCTGGATGGTCGAGAGCATGGAAGATTGCTTCCTAGAAGTCGTCGATGTTCCGATGCGTCTGCCGCATCACAACGGATTCGAGAACTCGCGGGTTAAACCCAGGGTGATCGACGACACGGCGATATTGAGCGTCGGTCGCGAGATCGGATCGATCCTCCGACGTCGTAAAGCCGAAGTACAGATGGTTGAAGAGCATGCGTCCGCGATCGAAGCGATCGATTTCTCCGAGCTCGATCCTCATGGTTTCCTGCGCCTGTACCATCCTTCGGATTCGGTCGTCGTCACCGGTCTTCGCGACGTTGAGGATCTGTTCGCGGCTGGTCAGCACAAGGTAGTGATTGCTACCAGCGCGGCCGATCTTGTCGATCAGGCTTGCGATTCCCGCACCTTCGTTCTTCTGAAGCTCCGCAGTCGTCGTCTGCCCGAGGAAATCGTCGTAGAAGAAGACGATGCGCTCAGTGGAACGCGCATGACGCCAGGCCTCATCGACATCGGACGCGATGTTGATGACCGTCCAGCCCTGATGCCAGAGCGTCAGCAGCAGGATCTCCGCCAACGTGCTCTTGCCGACTCCGGGTGGTCCCGAGATCAACACGACGTGCTCGTCAGTGAGCTTTCGAAGAGCCTCATGAAAGGTCGGAGTCCGCACGTAGAGCTTGACGCGATCGGTGATGCGCTGCAGAAGCTCTTCGCTTCGCTGCCATTGCGCAGCCGAGACGATCTCATCGAGTGCTACAGCGCTCGACAGCCAAAGCTTGAACGCGCGCTCCTCGACACTCCTGTGGCGCGCGAGTGCGCCGTTAAGTGCCCCTCGGTGCCAGATGCCAGACTTCCCGATGGGTAGTGGCCTCAGGGCTTCCCGAAGCTCGTCCTCCGCGCCAGGCGAAGCGCTGGCCGACGTGACGAACAGGTACTTCCTCATCGAGGCACCAGAGAATTTGCGGGCTTCGCTCCGCGCGGCCGCGAGCAGCACGTGTTTCGATGCATCCGGGCGATGCTTGCACTGAACGACGATCTTTCGGTCGTTGTCCCTTAGATCCACGCCGCCGTCCGGGCCGACCCCATAGTCGACCAAGTTCACACCCAGCTCAGCGTTCAGGAGGTCGCGCGTGAAAGCTTCGAAGTCGATGGGCGACAGAGAACGAAAGTCATAGTCCGGCACACCATTACCGTCCCACACTCGGATCGGCTTGACATCCATTCTCAACAGGGCGGTTAGCGCCCACCAGGTCCGCACAGGCGCCGCGACAGCCACCAAGATCGACTCCGCGGTGCCGGGCTAGAAGTCCATGTTCACCGCCTGGTCCTCCTGGTACATGGTGTAGTCGATGTAGTGCTGGAAGTTGTCGGGCTCGTCGGCAAGTGAGTGGACAAGACTGCGGAAAGCAGCATCAAACCGGACGTCCAGTCCTGACTGGATCCACGTGCTCGCCTGTGGGACCGCGGTCGCGAACCACTCATCGAACTCGTCGAAGAGCGCGAACACGTCGCGGATCGTCACGTCGGTGGCGTTCGGCAGCGATAGGAACGATCGCCCGCGCATAGAGCTCAGCCCGATGGGCAGCGCGCCGACGTTCGGTACGTGCGCGTACACGGTCGTCTCGTTCCCCTTTTCGAAGCCACCGTGCGTGTACGTGTTGCGCCCGCGTTCGATGACGTCGATCAGCTTGTCGAGATAGTCCTTCGCTTGACCAGTCTTCCCGAGGACGCGTTCATATTTGAGCCCCCAGCGTTGGCCAATGAACTCGAGGAGGTGCTCGCTCGCCGGGTCGAACCCCGCGAATGGCAGCGCCAGGACGAGGTCGTGTTCGAGCCTGCTCAGGAAGGCGGTCATCGCCGCGACCACGTCGTGCGTCGAGTTGAGCTGCATCACTGCAGCACCGCTCCTGAATGTCCAGCCGGAGAGTCCGAGTTCGCCTCCTGCCTCAATTTTCGTGTGCTCGTCCTCCACCACCGTGGGGTTGACCGCGCGGTCGCGGAAGTAGTCGTAGGCGCGCTGCAGCCGGACATGCTGGTTGACGACAGTTGCGTCTCCCGAGTTCACCAGCTCGTCAGTGGAATTGTTGATGCCCTTCTCCACGACCTTCGTCGCCGAGATCAGCTTCTTCTTCGTGAGCATCAGGCGCGAGTCGATCTCGGCTTCGCTCAGACCATCGCCAGCGATGCGCAACCGCAGGCCGAACTTCTGGTGGGCGACCTCGTAGCGCACCCCTTCCCGCACGAACGGGACCCACCAGGCGACCTTTTCAGCGGGGCCGAAGCAGTCCAGCCCTGCGAGCCTGAGAGCGAACCCCATGACAGCGGGGATCGGGCACTCGTCGCGACCGATGTCAATCCTGGTGACCCCGCCCCACGACTCTTCAAAGTCCGACCGAACGAGTCGCTCGAAATCTCGGAGCATGGTTGTGCGAAGTCGATGCCCCAGTTCGGTGGCGTTGGGCAGTTCGTCCATGCTGAAATCCTGCCAGCGGTACCTTCGGGACTTCCATCGCGCACCCATCCCAGCGCCGCCAACTGGGCCGCGTTGAGTTCGATCTTCCGATTGCTTACGCCTCCATCGTGGAGCGCGCGTGAAACGACCGAGGGGACCAGAAGGGGACCAGAATCATGCAACCCATGCATCCCGCGCCTTGCTCTGCATGGCCTGCGCCGCAGAACTACGCGGAAGACGAGGCCAAGGAGGCTACCTGGACGCCTGGGGGTCAAGGAGGCTCGGACGGTGCCACTTTGGGTGTCAGAAACCCTCATTTGATGCCCGAATCGACCCGCAACGACGCGTAGCAACAGGTAGACTGCAATCACCAACTTCCGCGAGATTACGCGGATCTTGGGGGAGTGGTGCCTCCTCGCGAGGCGTCTGGATCCGATCAGTTGTTCTTGGTTCGAGTCCAGGTACCCCAGCAAGATTGAAACCCCCGCTCAGGCGGGGGTTTTCGCATTCCGTGCAGACCTGCTCACAGGCGCTCCTTCAGACGCCGGGCGTCGATGACCGCGTTGCCGGCTTGGTCGTTGTCGAAGTAGACGAGTACCTCGTGCCGTTCCTTGCGCCAGTGCTCGATTCGGTCGGCCCACTCGTCCAGTTCGGCGTCGGAGTAGCTGCCGATATAGAGGTGGTCGGGGTCGGGACCGTGCAGCCGCACGTAGACGAGCGGCGCGACGGTGCGCAGGCTGAGCGGGAACCCGGCACCATGCGTGATGCACAGCGCCGCGCCGTGCCGCTCGAGCAGTGCGAACACGTCGTCATCGAGCCACGAGTCGTGCCGCAGCTCCACGGCGACCATGCACTCGCGGGGAAGGGCATCCAAGACGCGGTCCAGACGCTCATCGTCGCGTTCGCGGCCGGTCGGGAGCTGCAGGAGAAGCGGACCGACGACCGGCCCGAGTGCCACGAGTGCAGAACGGATGCGGTCCGTCCAGACAGCGGGGTCCGAGCGTGTGCTGTGGCTGAGGCCGCGAGGCGCCTTGACCGCCATCACGAAATCGTCCGGCAGGTGCGCGCGCCACGCGGCGAAGTGATCAGCACGCGGCCAATGGTAGAAGCTCGCATCCAGCTCGACGGTGTCGAACTCCGACGCGTAGACCTCCAGCCGCCGCCCCGACGATCCAGGACCGTACAGCACGCCGCGCCAGTGGTCATAGCTCCAGCCCGAGGTGCCGATCCGCACCGTGCCGGGACGGGGCGCGCGACCGCTCACCCTTCGTCGATGAGCTCGAGCAGCGACTTAAGCGCATCCCGGATCTCGGTGTGGTCGTACTGGCCGGCCCGGCTCTCCGCCGAGATCACAGCTGAGCGCCGCACCGTGCGGAAGTCGCCGTACGGGAAGGTGTACGCCTGCTTGGTCTCGCGATTCTCGGATTTGTCGACGCCCAGGTGCCAGTGCGAGAACTGCGTCCATCCCTCGCGCTCGATGAAGTCGTTTTCCTCGTCGGCCGTCGGTGCCGCCTCGGACCAGTCGTCTCGTTCATCACGCGTGACTTTGCCGTCGCGCACGAGGGCACGTGCCTGACGCAGTGCGGGTTCGTTGAGTTCGATAGCCATGCCTCGCACGATACGACCCTTCCGCGCAGCAGCTGAGGGGGTTGACGAGGCTCCGCCACCCGCTCGAAGGGCAGCCCCTGTCACATCCGCGCCCCCTGTCTCGTCGTCCTTGTATGGCAAAGAATCAGATCCTCGTCCTCGGCGGCGGC
>Ga0180219_1000967_pt1 | contig 20193 bp, 13 predicted proteins | sample eDN3rd30CBELigMG_FD_151338 | JGI IMG/M metagenome (GOLD analysis project Ga0180219, IMG submission 151338) | Enriched Miracle-Growth compost microbial communities from Emeryville, California, USA - eDNA 3rd pass 30_C BE-Lig MG (version 2)... ...
TTTTCTGGATGAACCCGATCTATTATTATATGCAAAGGGAACTGGGGCTCATTCATGAGTTTATGGCAGATCAGAAAGCCGTTGAACAGGGCGATACGGAGGCTTTTGCCAGGATGCTGCTGGCCACACAATTCAGCGGGTTCCGCTTCGAACCGGCCCATCCGCTTTCATATTCATCTATTAAAAAAAGATTACACATGATTACCAATAGTCATAAACCCAAATTCAGTTACTTAAGGCGGCTTTTATTTCTGCCGCTGCTCTTTACGGTAACTTTCGTGTTTGCCCTCAGGGCACATCAAAACAAAATCGCTGATCAAACAGCGGATCTGCAGCAGATGGTCAGCGCCAAAGAGGCGGAAGATTTAAACTTTGCAGATAGCGGAAAAAATCTACAGGCCACCATGGGCACCATTACTTTCACCGGCGCAGATACGACCCTGCCAGGTGATAGCGCTAAAGTAGGATTTGTAAAGGCAGGCAGGCCGGCACCTCTGATCATTGTAGATGGTCGTGAAATGCCCGCTGATTATACGTTGGATGACCTCCAGGCGGAAGATATTGAAAGCATGAAGGTCCATAAAGATAAGCTTACTACGAGCAAATATGGCGCTAAAGGGATCAATGGGGTTGTTTTTATAACAACCCGGCAGGCGGCGGCCAAACCCAATAAAACAATTACCGTAGCAGGTTTTAAAAAAGGAGACACGATACACCGGTTTGAGCCGCCCAAAATCGTACAGGATGCACCTGCTTCAACAGATCAGGGCCAACAGGAAATTACGGTAACCGGTTATGCGTCACCGGTCAAGGCAACTGCCGGAAAGGCAACCATGACCCTTAAAGATAATATGGTCGGGGTTTCTACCGGATCAAGTGAAGTTAAAAGCAATTCAGCGATATTTATTTTAGATGGGATAAAAACAACTAAAAATGAAATAAAAGCCATATCGCCCAATGATATCGCCTCTGTCTCCGTGCTTAAGGACAAGTCGGCTACGGCACTTTATGGCAAAGACGCCGGCGATGGGGTGGTTATCGTACAGACCAAAACCTATGTAAAGCAGCATCCTGGTCTTCGTATCCAAGGTGTACAGGTTGACCAGGAGCCGCGCTTTCCAGGTGGCACCGAAGGCTGGAAAGCATTTATTCAAAAAAATCTAAGAGTCAGGACGCCAGTTGACAATAATGCACCTCCCGGCACCTACAACGTTACTGTTTCTTTTCTAGTGGACAAAACGGGCAAGGTTTCCCAGGTCAAAGCCATTAATCTACCAAAAGAAGATTACGGGACCGGAGCAGAAGCGGAACGCGTCATTTTGCGAAGCGGCAAATGGTTACCCGCTACTGTGAAAGGTAAGCCCGTTACTTTCCGTCAAAAACAAAAGTTTATCTTTCGTGTAGAACAATAAGCATATAAGCATAAAGGCTTAGTTTTCTGCCAGAAATAGTTAGGGGCAAGCCATAGGAACAATGGATACAATAAACGATTCTATATAAAAAGCCTGGTTCTTTGTTTTAAGAACCGGGCTTTTATATTTCTTTGAAAAACAATTGTTAGAAGGCATGTCATCAGAGATCATTAACAACCGACCCATTTTTTTAACAGGTTTTTTTGCGAGCGTTGTTTGGCTTAGTATTTGATTATATCCATTTTGTTGTTAATTTGTAACTTATTCGGACTTGGTGACAAACAACATAATCAATCACATCTAAACTAATACATTATGGATAGTAATATTCTGAATTATGCAAAAGAGCTTTTAAGCGGAAATTTTACAGAAACGGTAGCAGCCAGGCTCGGTGAAAGTACAGAATCTGTAAAAAAGGCGGTTTCTGCCATCATTCCTACCATTTTCGGGGGCATCGCGCATAAAGCCGCGAATGAACCCTCTTTTTTATCTACGGTGGTCAGCGAAGCCAAAAATATCTTCACCAATCATTCCTTATCCGATCTGTCCGGATTTATCACGGCGGATAAGAAAAATGCGGAGGCGACGCAGTCCGGATCTTTTGTTTATGAACTTTTTGGGGGCAAACTTCATGGCATGTTAGAAAAGATCGCCGCATATGCAGGCCTCCAAAATGACCATGTGAGAAAATTATTTGATACAGCCGAGATCGGCGTTTTAGGGAGTATCGGTAAACATGTTACAGAAGAAGGCGGTACCGAATCATCCGTCGGCGCTTTTCTGGCAGATCACAAAGCAGCCTTTTTGAGCGCCATCCCTGCCTCCTTAGGTTTCGGTAGCCTGCTAAGCGGTGTCCATGACGTCCAGCCTCAGGCTCCGCACACCGCCGCCGCACATTCTGAAGCACGTTATCATGACCAGCATCATCAGGATCTTTCTAAAGGCGACAACCGTTTTTTTATCCCTATGATCCTAACCATTATTATCCTCGGGCTGATCATCTGGCTTTTCAGAGGATGCTGGGGCAATGAAAAGGTTCACGACCACGTCATCGGTAGTCACCAGGATTCCACTACTGCTACAATTTCTGCACCTGCAGCAGATGCCACAGTCGGTACTTTAGATACAGTCACTGGTAATTACATTTACAATACCGGTGATCTTACTACCATTGATTTACCCAATGGGACCAAGATTGAATCCGTTGGTGTCAACAGTACCGAAAATAAACTCTTTAAGTTCTTAAATGACGCAAATGCCAAGGTGGATACCGTTGATAAAACTAATGGCTGGATCTCCTTTGACCGTCTTTACTTTAAAACGTCCAGCAGCGAACTTACTGATGAGTCCAAAAAACAATTAAACAACATCTCACAAATCTTAAAGGCATTCCCGAATGCAGCCATTAAACTCGGCGGTTATACAGATAATTCCGGCAATCCGGACAGCAATTTAAAATTAAGTACGCAGCGCGCTAAAGTAGCGCAGGCTGCTCTTATTGCTGACGGTGTCGGTGCTGAGAGAGTCGAAGCGGAAGGTTATGGCCAGGAGCATCCGATTGCCTCCAATGAAACCGCTGAAGGTAAAGCGCAAAACAGACGTATTGATTTGAGGGTTACTAAAAAATAAATACCGGCATTTGACGGACTCGCATTTTTTTCAATGTAAATAAAAAAGGGGCTGAAAGCCCCTTTTTTATGCATCAAAGCCGGTCAAATAGGCCATTTTTCGTAATTTAAAGCTCATTTATACGGTTTACCGAAAGTTTGCCCTCATTTAGCGAAAAGAGCTTTTTAAACCTATGAAAGGCCGGTAATTTTGCCTTATAAAATCTTGAGAGATGGAAAACGAAGAAAATAAGACCTGGGCGCAGCCGGAAGTGGAAAAGCAAACAGAGGAGCAAAGAGCGCAGTATGAAGCTATGTTTCATACCAGGGTGAGCCATAATAAAGCCTTGGTAGGAATTTTTATCGTTATCATAGGGGTGGTATTATTATTAAAACAGATCCCGGCCATCGGGGTTTATCTTCCTGATTGGCTTTTTACATGGCCGATGATCCTGATTGTCATCGGTGCATTCATATTTTTAAAAAACGGTTTTGGGGGACTGCCGCCCATTATCATCGGATTGTTTTTTCTGCTGAGAGAGGAAAATATAATCAGCGACCAGGTACGCAACTATGCCTTACCGCTACTGGTTATCCTGATCGGTTTTATCTTTATCCTTAAAAGAAACCATCATCCGGACTTCAGACGGGCACATATGCGCAGGCGATTCAGGGGACGCGGGCGATTTGACAGAGAATGTACCTTTGGCCATTGGGATTCCGTGGACAAGAGCAGTGAAGATTTTTTAGACGTTAATTCTATTTTCGGGAGTGCGGAAAAATCCATGTTTACTAAATCTTTTAAGGGAGGTAATATCAACTGCGCTTTTGGTGGCACCAAGATCAACCTAACGCAAGCCGACATAGAAGATAAAGCGATTCTCAATATTTCCGTAGCCTTCGGTGGTGCCGAAGTCATTGTGCCAGCCAACTGGCAGGTACAAAATGACCTGACGGCTATTTTGGGCGGCATAGAAGATAAACGAAGGATGACCGTTATGGACGACCACAAAAAAACACTGATTCTGAGAGGAGGTATCTTTTGTGGCGGCGTTGAAATTAAAAACTAAGGTAAAATAGCAATCACCCATGCCCATTAATGTCAATAAACTTAATATCAAACTAAGTACGCTGATACTTTTGTTTACATTGGCAGGTGGACAGTTCCTTTGGTTACATTTTACTTTTCATATTGATCCGCTGATAGCTGGCGTAGATAGCCTTGGTTCTTATTTTCTGATGTATGGGCTGGTATTGTTTATCCGTTACAGTCCAGTATTCTATATACCCAAATACATCAAATATGGTATTATAGAAATACCGAGCTTTATCCTGACCATGCTCTGGGTTTATTTTAGCAAGCATGCCTTGCTTGGGTTCTTTGATCATAACCAACCCTATATCGACTCCTGGGATAAAACCATTATTGGCAGGATCATTATTGGTTGGCTACTATTAAGTATGGCTATTATATGCCATCTGATCCTTGCAGAATTGAAAAAGGCGGAGGAAGCAGTAAAACTTCAGGAACAGGCCGAAAACCTGCGTAAAGAAGCAGAGCTTTTTAAATTAAGGCAGCAATTGCAGCCACACTTTTTGTTTAATAGCCTGAATTCAATCAATGCGCTAATCAATAAACAGCCCAAGGAAGCTAGGATCATGGTGCAACAACTCTCAGACTATTTACGCAATACCCTTAAAAAAGAGGATGATCAGTCCGTCTTATTAAAGGAAGAGCTTTATGACCTGCAATTATATCTTTCCATTGAAAAAGTCCGGTTTGGGCACAGGCTTAAGATAACCGAAGATATACAGGAAAATAATGAATCAACCAAGGTGCCGCCTTTCTTAATTCAGCCCCTGGTAGAAAATGCCATTAAATACGGGTTATACGGTACAACCGGAGAGGTAGCCATTACGATTTCTGTAAAGCTTTATCAGGGCAATCTGATCTTTAAAATCAGTAATCCCTATGATAAAGATGGAGTTACGGTTAAAGGAACAGGTTTTGGCCTGGAATCCATCAAAAGGAGGCTTTATCTGCTCTTTGCCCGTAATGACCTTTTGAAAATTGAAAAGCTGACTATTAAACCGGATGAAAAGACAGCAGCGGTTCATCTTTTTGTAGCGACCCTGGTTATTCCCATTGAGTTTACGAAGAATTAAGGATTAAAATTTTTTTATTTATGCGTACCATTATTATCGACGACGAACCATTAGCCAGAAGTTTACTCATTGAACTGCTGGAAGACCATAAGGATATTGAAGTTATTGCGGAGTGCAATGATGGTTTTGAAGGATTGAAAGCCATTCAGGAGTTGCAACCTGAGCTGGTTTTTCTGGATATACAAATGCCCAAAATTACCGGCTTTGAAATGCTGGAACTTTTGGATAACCCGCCTAAAGTAATTTTCACAACCGCCTATGATGAATTTGCCCTGAAAGCATTTGAGGTGAATGCACTCGACTACCTGTTAAAACCCGTACATGCAGAGCGGCTATCCGGTGCACTGGGCAAAGTCCGTAACTACGCCAAAGGGGAAAATCAACTATCTAAAGGCCAAATCACCTCTCAGCTACCGGAGCAAATGCAACGAATCGTCGTCAAAGTCAATGGAGAGGTTAAAATCCTTCCGTTGCAGGATGTTTTTTACCTGGAGGCGGCGGACGATTACGTCAAAATCCATACAGGCGATAAATATTACCTGAAACATCAGACCATGAGTCACTTCGAACAGCACTTACCCGAGCATCAGTTTGTAAGGATCCACAGATCTTATTTAGTAAATATCCAGCATATCCATAAGGTTGATCTTTACGAAAAAGAACAGTATTGTGTGATCCTGAGAAATGACGTCAGGCTTCAGGTCAGCCGCACCGGTTATGCAAAATTAAAAGCGGAGCTTGGATTCTAATACCGCTTTCAAAGCACCCTTAATCCTCTTCTCACGAAAAAAATGATTAAACAATGGAATTCGCACATAGATTAAGCATACTCAGAAAAGAAAAAGGATTTTCTCAACAGCAACTGGCTACCTTCATTGGAACGCATCCAAATGTCATTGGCAAATATGAACTTGGCCTGGCCATTCCTTCTGTCAAAATGGCCCAAAAACTGGCCAGTGCTTTAGACGTGTCTATAGATTACCTTGTTGGCAATGTTGAAGTTAATCTGGATAATACCTTGCTAAATAGGATCAAATCACTACTCAAATTACCGGAAGATGTCAAGCGATCATTGATGATTACTTTGGACAATATCCTAATTCTGAATAACAAACCTTCGACAGAATCTTTGCAATAAGGCAACGGGAGTTAAGTTCGTGTATTTAAATGCACCTCCAAAATCAGGAACTTGAGGAGGCAAAAATATTCAGGGGTTTGTCCCCTAAATATGGACTTAATTTATGTCAGGCAGTTGCAGAAAACAATAAGGAAGCATTAATTTATTTTATCAGATACCACAGTATGTGTATTTAAGCATTTGGACGAAAATTAAATACTATTATATTCAAAATACTTCATAGCATGCAGCCTCATGCCTTAACATCACATTTACTAAAATGGCCGGTTGAATTATATATTTAACCGGCCATTTTAGTATCCCTTTTTAATCTTAATAACCTGGCGCTTGCTGTCCCTGTAGGCCTGGATTATCATCAATCATACCATCAGATAAGGGCATAATTTCCATTTTGTTTTTCTTTGCCCCTTCAAATAACCCGGTGACCCATGGCGCAGTTGATTCCAGCGGAAAGTCGCCGGCGCCAGCCGCAGGATCACCTGTAAACATGTCCAGTAAAGTATAACCTGCAGCACTAAGTGAATCAATAACCGTTTGGGAAGGCTTGGCTTTGTATCCTATAAAAGGAACGGCCACCACGGGATCATTAAAATCAGTTGCCTTTTGCAATTTATAGGCCCTGTAGGCGTCAACATCGGCATAGCGGCCGGTTTTACCTGCCATATCCAACACATTTTTTCTGGCAGCTATAATCGTGTCATATAATACTCCCCATCGTACCAGATCTGTTCTCCTAAGTCCTTCAAAAGCAAGCTCTAATTTACGCTCTTCAATAATAGCACTTTTAAAAGTCGCATAACTACCCGGAATTTCACCAATTTTGTTCTTATCTCCTCCAAAGGCTCGGATCCTGACTTCCGCCAAGGCGTCCTTTGCCTCACTGGTAGGGCCGTTATATAATTCATTTTGTGCCTCTGCGTACATCAAAAGCACATCTGAATATCTGAGCCAAGGCCAGTCAATATTCCTTTTATTGACCGCAGCACCGTTATCTAACATCCACGTGGCCCTGAATTTACCGATCCGGTTATTACCATAAGGATTTAGCTGTCTTTCATTGTCAGCGGTAACGCTATAATTCGCAATGGACACATCCCGGCGCTGGTCTCCTGGTTCATAATCAAACCAAAGTGTCGGGATGGCAGCTATCAATGGAAGCGCTTTTTTATAAATAGAGCTGGAATTGGTAAACATACCATTGGTATAACCGATTCCGCCACCGTTGACATCATTGCCGAATTGGCCGTACTCCAGCATAGTTTCGTTGTCAAATTTTCCCTGAACCAGATTCCTGAATACTGTTTCAAAACTTGGCAAAAGCGTATTCTCTCCCTGCTTAATTACCTTTTCACATGCATCAGCGGCAATTTGGTATAACTGTTTAATTCTACCGGCATCCGCTCTTTTGGCCAGCTTGACACTTGAGGTGGCATAAGTATTAAGATCCCATCTTAACGAATAGCCGGCAGCATACAACGCCACTCTTGCCAAAATGCCATAAGCCGAATTTTTAGAAAATCTTTCCGGTGTGGTAATCATGCCTTCACTATACCAGGGCAGGAGCTCAACTGCCTTTTGAAGGTCCGCAATACAACCATCATATATTGTATCTCTGCTGACTCTGGAAGAATACATGGAAGTATCCGCAGCAACCGGGATCGTCCTATAAGGTACATCACCCCAATACCTGACCAAGTTAAAATAACTCATGGCGCGGATCGCATAACACTCACCCAAAAGCATATTGATCTTCTTTTGTTCAGCCTCATCCTTGCCTTTCATTTCCTTTAAATGGCTGATACAAACATTACTGTATTCAATCCCACTATACATAGAATTATAGGTATCGGAAGGAACTAAAGCCGAACTGTATTCAAAATTAGATAAGAGCCATTTTGAGCCGCCAATACCTTCTGAGGAAATGGAAGCATCATTGCCATCACCTAACCGATAGTAAATATCCCGGTTAAAAGTTTTAGTATAGGCCCCTAATACAGCCATTTCTGCAGCACTTACCGTGGCAAAGGTGGTCTGGCTATCAAATGCACTAGGATTGGGCATATCCAGCCACTTTTTGCATGAAACAAAGCAAGTAGCTAAGCCAAGTATTATAAGATATAGTGTGTTTTTATATAAGGATTTCATCTTTATTATTTAAGGATTAAAAGGACAAATTAACTCCGGCCACAAAACTTCTGGATCTGGGATAGGCAGAATCATCTACTCCGTTTCCGAGAACTCCGTCAGAAGACGCTACTTCAGGATCATATCCCGTATATTTAGTAAAGGTGTGCAGGTTGTGCACCGTTGCATATATTCTTAATCCCTGAATCTTAAGCCTGTTTAAAAACTGCCGGGGAAAACGATACCCCAGGGTAACGGTATTTATTCGAAGAAATGAGCCGTTTTCTAAAAAGTAATCAGAAAAAACGGACGTCCCGTTATAATTATTTTGTGGATTGACGCTCCAAACGGCTTTGGGATCATGTTGGCCAGGATTTAAAGCAGCCAGCGTGGCCAGATCCGTGCTTTCCTTGCCTGTACTCGGATCTATTAATCTAAAGCGGTTATCCATGATAGCCAGCGCATTCTGATTAGGCAGCCTTGGCCCTAAAAACCTCTGGTTATTTTCGTTAAATACCTGGTTGCCATAAGAAAAGTTCATAAATATACTTAAATCAAAGCCTTTATAGCTGAACGTATTGGTCATACCACCGGTAAAATCAGGCGAGGAGTTGCCAATTACCGTGCGGTCATCAGCCGACCAGACAGGATTGCCATTATCATCTGTATTGCCTGCAGTTGGCTTCAGCTTAATGTCACCAGGTTTAATTTGAGCAGTACGCCCCTTTTCGCGGGCAACCCCGTCATTTAAGCTATACGTGCCGTCGCTGTTTTGTGTAAAATCATCCGTCGTATAGATACCATCGTATTTGTACCCATAAAACTGACCAAGCGGTTTACCTACCTGTACAACGAAAGCACCCGAGTAATAGGTACTGTTGCCATTGGCCAGAGATAATACTTTTGACCGATTAAATGACATATTTAGATTTGTCGTCCACGTAAAATTTTTGCTTTTAATATTTTGGGTGTTCAAGGAAAACTCAAACCCACTGTTTCTGATCGCCCCTATATTTTGGTACTGGTCAGAATATCCTGTTGATGTAGGAATACTGGCTTTCAGTAACAGGTTTTTGGATTCATTATTATAATAATCTGCCGTCAGGCTGATACGGTTATTTAATATGGCGGCGTCAAGCCCTATATCCTTTGTACTGGTTTTTTCCCATTGAACCAGTGGATTGGCAAGTGTTCCGCCAGGAACAAGGGTGCTCACCTCTTCATTATTAATGGCGTAAAAACCGGCCCCGTATGAGGTAACATACATGTAATTGTCGATATTGCTGTTACCAGTCGTTCCAATCCCTGCACGTAATTTTAAATCGTCGAAGAGGCCATTCCCCTTCATGAATTTTTCCTGGGAAATGCGCCATGCAGCTGACATGGATGGGAAGGCGCCCCATTGATGGCCGATGGCAAACTTTGAAACACCGTCCTCTCTGAGTGTTGCTGTTAACAGATAACGTTGATCATAATTATACATCACACGTCCGAATGCAGAAACAGTCCTCGCTTTACTTAGGCCCGAAGACTTCGCATACAGATTGGTTGCCATGCTTATATTATTTAACCCAAAGTTATTTTCGTTAAAACCATCATAGGTATTGCTGGAAGAACTGCTCTGAGAAGCATTGGTCTGTTGGCCTAATAGTGCCGTGATATGATGTAAGCCATAGGTCTGTTTCCAGGTCAGGGTATTGGTGATCTGCCAGGCCTCGCCTTCAGCGTTACCAATACTGCCATACGGTCCGCCATGTGCCTCTATTACATTGGCAGTTACGCCGTCATTCCATGTTGTACTATTGGTCTGTGTCCAGTTGTAACTTCCCTGGGTCCGCCAGCTCAGGTTATTCAGGATGTCAATATTAATTCCGAAATTGGCCGTGAAATTTCGTCTTTTGCTAATCTGGGTGTTGGTATTATTAAAGATAATCGGATTATAGGCGTCATACTGAGGGTCTGTTTTACGCATAGAATCGGTCAGGTCCATGGTTATTAACTGCTCATCCGTAAACCTTATCCCTCCAGTCGGTGGCTGCAAAATACTCATCCTCAGCGCCCCTCCAAGGGAGCCGCCACCCTGAACTTTCCGTTCATTAAAATTTGAGTTGAAATCTACACTCACCTTTTTGTTGATCTGGTGATTAATTTTAAACCGGAGGTTATACTTTTGATAGCCGTGTTTGGCCAGGATACCATCCTGGTTCATAAAGTTTCCATTTAATAAAAACTTCGTTTTTGCATTGCCCCCCGACATGGAGAGACTATGATTTTGCATGACCGCAGCATCGCCAAAAACAAGGTCCTGCCAGTCAATACCGGGATTTCCGCCATAAGTACTTTGTATGTACTGAGAAGCGTTTGTATAAAAATCAGGGTCATTCAGATTCCCTCCAAAATTGGTGACCCAATCCTTTAGCTTCCCCTGCAATAATTGATAGGCATATTGATAACCTACATATTGCTGCGGATTTAAAAGCTTTAAGGGGCGCGTCAATTTCTGAACATCTACATAACCGTCGTAGGAAATTTTTGTTTTTCCGGCTTTTCCTGATTTAGTAGTGATAACGACAACGCCGTTGGATCCCCTGGCACCGTATATAGCTGTAGCCGATGCATCTTTCAAAACGGTGATTGTCTCGATGTCATTGGCATCAATAGAAGTCAAATCACCGCTTTCAAATCCATCCACAATATATAATGGTGCAATACTCTGTGTAATGGAAGTACCTCCTCTGATGACAACATTAATATCCGCACCCGGGGCTCCACTCTGTGTAACTACATTCACGCCCGGCATCTTTCCTGTAATGGCTTCTGCTGCCGTCGTAACCGGAACCTGTTTTATATCATCACCGGACACAGTTGCTATGGAACCGGTTAAATCTTTTTTTTGACTGGTCCCGTAACCAATGACAACGACATCGTTTAATGCGTCCTCTGTCGGTTCAAGCTTAATATTGAAATTCCTTTTATTACCAATGATGACGGTTTGTTTTTGATACCCTACAAAAGAAAAGGAAAGTTGGGTATCTGTAGCGGTAACAGTTAGCTCAAATTTTCCATTTTGATCGGTGAAAACACCTTTAGAGGTCCCTTCCACAAAAACATTCACCCCTGAAAGAGGTGCTGTTCCATCGCTGACCGTACCAGTTAAAGAAATTTGGTTATTTTGGGCAAATCCCCGACCAGACACAATCCATGAAAAGCAAAAGGCCGCACACATTAATAGTAAAAATCGATTTTGCATTAAGTCACATTTAAATTATAAATGATATGGATGGTTCATAAACGCCTTAGCTGACAATTCCCTTTTATGAACAATGATCTAATTGCTATGCTTCAAGTAACACCGCATTTTAGTCGGATGTTGTCATCGGTCAGTCGTATTGCTAACGTTTATTCGTTTACAAAACTAATTTTTACAATCCTTAGAACTATCCTGCACTATGCTGCTTCATGTTGTTTTATAACATGTTATGCAAATAATATATAATTATTCAAAAATTATTTATATGTAGCTTACTAATTTCATAGACAAGTAAAGAAAATCCTTAAACTATAAAAATGATAGTATTTGCCATAAATTAAAATGGCAATTATTAAATCTTCGCATTGCTTAGAAACATATTATTCCATTTTAAATTGTAATCCGATCCGTTAAATAGGTGCTCAAAAAAAGTGTGATCTGATAAAAAAGAATCAGAGCACACTTAAAACATGTATAAGAAGCTTATTTTTTCCCGTGCGTAGGCCCTGTCCAGTTGTCTGACCTAAATGGTGCGGCTGGCACTCCTGAGTCATTGGTCAAATTCGGATTTTGGGGATTATTATTAAATGCATACCTGACCGCTACAGGATTTTTCACATCCTCACTCCAGACAAGCACTTTGTTTTTATTAATAATTTTGGCTTTAGCCCAATACCATTTATGGTCGGCGCCTGCGAGTGCAAATGATTCAGGCGCCAAGCCGTCAGTAGTTTTTAGTCCGGTTCCTGTAATATCAAAATCAACAACCACCTCACCATTTTTAGTAACTGCCTTTATAAACTTGGGACCAGAGGGCAGTATGGGTGCATTATACTGCGTTGCCAAGGCCCACCTCAGCATTCGCTCACCTACAATTCGTTTGTTGTGCGGATGGATATTGTGCGCCTCACCTGCATCAATTAACACAATAAGACCGATAGTTTTAAGACTATCTGCAGTGCGCCTTTGTGCATCCCTTAAGAAACTCCAGGCGCCATCTGTTGGTTGAGCCACTTTATCCCTGTAGTTTGGTAACTGAATAATCCCAAAGGGCAGTTGTTGATTCCACTTATCCCGCCAAGCCTTTATCATTGTAGGCAATAGAACGCCGTATTGCTCGGCGCGGCATTCATTATTCTCTCCCTGGTACCAAAAACAACCTTTTATTTTATAGGGTATTAAGGGAGCAATCATGGCATTATAAATAGATGCTGTCGGCCTATAATCCCGAAGCGCTTCAGGTTGATGCGGTGCTTCTTTTGGTTTTTTGCCTGCAGCTTTTTCCTTTTCCGCATACTTTTTCCAGTCTGTCAGCTGCTTGGCATAACTTATTTGTACATCAGAACGCTGTCTTGCCCAAAGAGTATCCCTATCAATACAGGGCTGAAGTTCTGGGATTCTTAAATAAGCCTGCGGTGTCCAAGCCTCGGCTTGTGATCCGCCAAAAGAGGCATTAATTATACCAACCGGAACTTTCAAGTGTTTTGTTAGTCCAAGGCCAAAATAGTAGCCCGCAGCGGAAAATTCCTTTATCGAGTTTGGTGTACAAGATTCCCAAACACCTAATTTACCACTGGTATGCCCAAAGGCGATGGCCCTGCTTACATTAAATAAATGCAACAGCGGATAATTAGCAGAAGCAATAACCGAATCTCCTTTATTGGTCATGGATAGGATCAATTGCATATTGGACTGTCCAGCACACAACCAGACCTCGCCTACCACGACAGCCTTTAAATGAATACTATTGATGCCTTGTATCATCATCATCCGGCCTTCTGAGCTTGCCTCCATGGGGTTCAAATAAATCACCCAATTGCCTGACATATCCGCTTTTGTTGCGTGTAACTGACCTGCAAAGGTGACCTTAATAGCTTCACCCGGTAATGCAGTACCCCAAATAGGAACAGTGGCATGCTGTTGCAACACCATACCGCTGGATAAGATATCTGGCACCTTTACAAACCCATACGCATGTGCAACCAAAAAGAAAATCCCAAGAAATACACCTAAGTTTTTCATTTCTAACTCATTAATTATTTTAAGTGCAAACCGATAAAGATAGGTTTTTATTTAAATACAATGCTCATTTATCATTTAATTTACGCCATGGCATTTTCATAAAATTCTACCTCAATAATACCCAAAAACCCTTTCCTATCAGACCCTGCAGCACTTATTCCATCACCCAGTTTCTTACCGTTAACTTCGCCTTCTATATTATCCTGGGTTTTTGTATTCCCAATTAGGCTAATCCGAACTTTACTGCCTTTTACTGGTGTAAATGAAACGGAAAAATAGCCTAAATTCCTTTGAGTAAGTCCTTTGAACACCTCCTTATCATCCACCTTAATGGATATGGGATATTGTTTGGTCCGAAAATTATTCAATTTGATATCTACTGCCCCAATCATGGCCGTTCTTGCCAGATCGAACTCAATCCAAGCAGTCTCAAGTTTACCGTCATTTGACCAACCTGTTCTTTCATTATCATCATAGCACTGATGCGCTTGCTCTTGATTGGCTCCCGCACTTGCTTTTGCAACACCAACAGGTATGCGGCTGATCTTATAGGCCGGCTTAGCAGGAGTTGCGCCTCTGCTAAGCCGGCCTTCCAGGCCATCGGATGGCAGGTGCCCGGTAAGGCCACCGATTACTTTAATTTCTTTGGAATCGAACTGTATTTTCGCCGGTTTTAAGCCATCGCACTTTGCAATCACGCTGATCTTGCCTGCAGTTGGTGTAGAGCGAATAAGGACTCTGTTTACCCCACCTTCAACAGGTAATGTACTTGCACCAATATAATTATCCGGTCCAACAGCTATGCCGCCTTTCCACTGTGCAGGCCCATCCAGTTTAAATTCAATCATATTTAGGGCCGTTGGGCAGCGGTTGCCTTTATTATTTACGACTTCAACTTCCAGTAATTGTAAATCATGTCCGTCCGCTAAAAATTCAGTAGGTCGCTCTACCAATGTTAGTTTAATAGCAGTTGGTTCACCAACCGTTTCCAGTTGATGGGAGCAAATCACTTTGCCACTTTTATCATAACCCTTTGCAGATAAGGTGCCCTGCACCCATTTGATATTTTTAAAAGAAAATAAAAATTCATTACTGCGCTGACCCAATCCAAGGGATTTTCCATTTAGAAATAATTCAACTTTAGGTGCCGTTGCAACGACATAGATATCTTTCACAGTACCTGCTTTATAATCCCAATGACCGATTATATGCAGTCCTTGCTTTTCTGTATCTACCCAGCAGTCCCACATCACCTGATTGGCATAAAAATTCTGCTTTTTAATCCGCATGGAATCCACTTCACCACTGGTCCTGTAATTCTCTTGACCTCTATGATGGGTATTGGAATCAGAAAATACGATATTCACGCCTCCTGAACTAACCCTGCGACCAGTGCCTGGGCGCACTTTCCAATACTCATACCAGCGAACAACATCTTCAATCGCATGGGACTCCATATTGTGATTATATTCAGGAGCCGGCTTTCCTCTATATAACGGTCCGTTGCCATCTTTATGGTAGGGTGGGGTATAATTATCCCAAAACTTCCTAACCCCTTCATCCCTAGAGTATTCCATTTCCCAAAGGGGCTTAGTAGCACTTTTATCAATATATAGCATTTCACCTCCATACTCCGCGACCTTACTATCCAGCATTTCTCTGGCCCCTATGGCTCTTCCGCCATGGGGGTCATATTTATCCCGGATGTCTTTCATTTCCTGCATTTGGCTATCCATGATACCTTTATTGCCACATTCGTAGAAAATAATACTGGGATTGTTTCTATTGTAGATAATCGCATCGCGCATCACTTCTTTGCGCTGTTCCCAGCGGCGATCCTTAACATCACCTTCAGAGTCCCCCGCAGGCATCGCCTGCATTAAACCTACCCGGTCACAACTTTCAACATCTTGTTTCCAAGGCGTAACATGCATCCACCGAACGAGATTGGCATTGCCCTCTACCATAAGCGCATTACTATAATCACTTAACCAAGCTGGAACTGAGAGCCCAATAGAAGGCCATTCATTTGTGGTACGCTGTGCATATCCATGCACATTTATGACCCGGTCATTTAAATAGATCATCCCATCTTTAAAAGCCGTCTTTCTAAACCCAGTTCGGGTAGTCACCGCATCAATAATAGCATCTCCCTGCTTGACGAGCGTTTGTACATCGTATAAATACCCATAACCCCAGCTCCAGAAATTTAGATTTGTTACAGGAGCAGAGGCATGAAGAATGGCAGTCTCACCAGCATGAGCAGTCACTTTGTCTCCTTTAAAACGCTTAACTACTTTTCCGGATCTATCTGTTACCACAGATTCTAAATATAGCACCTTTGATTCAGTACTTTCATTTTTAACCTCAGAGGCACAGTGAATAATTGCCGAGGCTGCCGGTATATCAAAATTATCCGCATAAACGTATACACCTGTTGTTCCTAAAGAGGAATAAAGCGGTAAGGTCTGGTAAACTTCAGGTTTTACATGAATATAGATATTCTTATTTAGGCCCCCATAATTTGCATAGAAGTTCTTATCATTCCACTGATATCTAGAATTAGTCGCCTGCTCCCTATAATCCCAACTGTTATCAGTTTTTACGGCCAGTACATTTTCTTTATCCCCAAAATGTACATAATCCGTTAAATCAAAGCCAAAGGCCATAACACCATTCTCGCTTTTACCAATCAGAGTACCATTCAGGTAAAAAAAACCAGCCTGCCTTAAACCTTCACATTCCAAAAAGATCCTTTTGCCTTTAAGTGATTCAGGTAGCGTAAAGTGCTTTCTATACCAGGCAACACCTGTAGGAAGGCTGGCGATATCCACCTTAAAGGCTGCGTCCTCATTCCAGGCATAAGGCAAGGTTCTGGGTTGCCAGCTGCTATCATCAAAGGAAACCTGAGCACTCTGGGCATTATCCCCGACAAAGACTTTCCAATTCGAGTTAAAATTCAGCTTTACAGAAGTCGCCGAAGCCAAATTCTTTTTTAAAAATGCTTCTGTTGCATTGCCATAGGAATTACCACTAAATAAATTTCTGGAAAACACACGGGGTACAATTGCCATTGGAGCTAAACCGCCCAATAACTGAATTGCCTTTCTTCTGGATACACTCATAGATGTAGATTTTAAACCGTTACAATATAAGTTCTGTTTTTCAAGCGTAGATCTACTTTATATAACCTTAAATTAATAATTAAAACGTTAAAACGAGTGCTCCCGCAAAACAACCGGGAACACCCACCCAAACCACCATATACACCTATTCTTTATAATTAACTTAATGCGTCGACAACCGCAAACTACAGGCTTTTAACCCCCGAGCGGAAACGCTAACTGATACAGCTCCAGCAGTGCGGCCAGCGCGCAATATCCCCATAACAAAACCATTATGTAATCTTCTGCTCTTATGATTAAAGAGTTCATCACTATATTGATCACCATTATCCACGGCTATTAATTTAGCTGCTCCAGATACCTGAAAGGTTACTTCCTCTGGATTAACCGTATATACCTGTTCATCCTTTTTATCTACCGCATAGACTTTAATGTAATTAAGCGCCATGCCATCTGCTTTCCAATCTTTATTTTCGGCTACCATCTTAAGGGCAACAGCCTTTCCAGTTGTATGGAGTTCATGCCGAGCGACTTCCTGCCCACCGCTTCTGGCAACGGCCAGTATCTTTCCAGCATAAAAAGGAATTTGCTTCCACAATATAACATGCTGTTTGTCTCCAGTACCGCTATTTCTCTGCACACCTATGGACTTCCCATTAACAAAAAGTTCAACCTCTTCTGCATTGGTATAGGTATAAATATTGTATTTTCTGCCTGGCGTCCAATTCCACTGTGACTGTACGTTGTTTCTACCCACCACAATATCATTCCAGGTAATCGAATCAGCTGCTGTACCTTGAACGGCAATGTGCACGATCGGCTCATCCTTAAAAATGCTTTTTATCAGATAGGCCTGTGGATAAGCGTTTAATGCATGATCAAAAAAGGAATAATCCCACCCTTTTTTAGGCCATCCGTTGGATTCTCCCCAGTAGGAGATCGCACCCCAATAAGCCAGTCCAATCATTTTTTCCCTATCCATCCCAAAATAGGGCGCCGTTAATTCATTGGTAGATGCCTCACTTTGAAAAATATTCATATCTGGCGCATGTTTCAGGTAATCCGGGTAATTTTTCCACCGGTAATTAAAACTTGAGACTTCTGTGACAGTGGCAAGTTCCGGCGGATAGATTTTAATATCAAAATCCGGGTCTGATTTGCCAATGGCACCTGCTCTGGCAGGGAACATGGCCACTGTTGTTTTTCTGGTAGAATCATACCTTTTGGCCAGTACATTCATAATACGATAAGTTGTCACGCCCCAATCTCCGGTAGGAAAACCTGCCAGGTCTTCCCGCATCTGCAACTCATTGCCAAAAGACCATAAGATAACAGAAGGGTGATTTCTATCTCTTTTTAGCCATTCAATCTCATTTTGATACCAAATACTTGTCCACGGCTGACTTCCGGCCCAATAGCTCTTATTGCTCCACTTATCATAAAGTTCATCTACAACTAAAAACCCTTTTTCATCTGCCAGTCGTAAAAACGCTGCAGAATATGGATTATGAGAGGTTCTAATGGTATTAAATCCATAAGCTTTCAGGGTATCCATTTCCCTGGCAATCGCTGTCTCATAGGCAGCAACACCGATTGCTCCCAAATCATCATGATTAGCAATTCCTTTTAAAAACACCTTTTTGCCATTGAGTTTAAAGCCAAATTCTTTTGCAAACTCAATTGTTCTGATGCCAAATGGTTGCGCCACCTGATCTATCTGTTTGCCATCCAGTATTAGCCTTATTTTGGCGGTGTAAAGCGTTGGCGTCTCACAAGACCATAATTTAGGTTGATTAACAGTAATCAATGGCAGCTTAACTTCTACGGTACTTAATTTATTTCTATTTGGCGCATCCACTACAGCAGTTGCTACCTTTTCCCCTTGGGGACCATAGATGTCAGTTTGTACCTTGAGATTGTAGCTTTTGTTTCTTATGCCATCGATACCTACCTGGACATTTACACTAGCACTTGATTTTCCCACTTCGGGTGTGGTAATATACACTCCATGACGAGCCACAGATACCCCGTTTTTTATAATTAAATGTACATCTCTGAATAAACCTCCTCCTGTATACCAACGAGAGCCACCCTTTTTTCCTGTAGAAGCTCGAACAGCAACTACATTGGGGCCGTCATAATTGATTAGTTTAGTAATATCTGCCTCAAAGCCCAGATACCCATAATCGGTCTCTCCTATTTTCTGTCCATTCAACCAAGCTGCTCCAGTGAGCATAATGCCTTCAAAATCCAAAAATACCTCTTTGCCTTTCCAGGAAGGATCGGCTTTAAATGTCTTTCTGTACCAGCCTACACCCATATTTTTAAAACCACGGGCTCCTCCAGCGGCAGAATCCCAGGGTTGGTTTATCTGAAAATCATGAGGAATATCTAAAGACCTCCAATCCGCATCATCAAGGCCAGGCTGTGCACCATTTTCTATTTCTCCATAATGGAATTTCCAGCCAAAATCAAACAACTCATTTGTCCTGTTATCGGCAAATGCCTGTCCGAGGCCAATTTTAGTAACCGATAGAAGGACAACCGCAACAAATAGAAATTTATAGTTCATTTTTAAAGTGTAATAGAGTTAAAATTTATAAGGATAAGCCGGGGGAAATAAAACGCCTAATTCCATTCAATCGTTAATCACTTTCATTGAATCCAAATGTAAGTTAAACATTAGGCTCATCTGTCCTGCTCTATCCTGCCCCATAGAAATACCATACTTTCTCACTTCAAGGCATCTAACATATTGGTCCAGATTAGTGACGTACATTGCTGGGCTTTACAATCTTTATTTTTGGAGCTTCCGGGCGCTGCATCCCTTCTCCTAAATAATAATCTGTATAAGGCGGCTGATTATAACCAACATTTTGCCAGGCAACGCTTAACCTGTACTGTGGATTATGCATTAAGGTATAAATACGATATTTTGAAGGAATGGTTGTGGAAAAAATCCGTAACGCTTTATTATCTTCTGACCTATATATCACTTCCTCTCTCCAGTCTCCCAAAATATCCGCTGATAGTACAGGATTGGATTTCGTACCGTTATTGGATACACAGTTATATTCACTTGCATCAAAAATTCTCTTCTGGGTAGAACTGTTCCAATCCCATTTGTAAATATGGGTGCCATCCAATAGCTCACTTAATAAATCACCATCCCACCAGATTCTAAAATTGGTGCTTCTGGGAGCTTTTTGTGAAATAACATTACCATAAACATCCTTAAGGCCGCCAGCGCCACCCCAGATTTCATAACCAGGGTAACGTGGATCAATATCGGCCGCAAGTCCCCTGCCCACATCCTGGTTCTCATTATCATGCCATAAAATCTTACCTC
>Ga0180219_1000968_pt1 | contig 20173 bp, 17 predicted proteins | sample eDN3rd30CBELigMG_FD_151338 | JGI IMG/M metagenome (GOLD analysis project Ga0180219, IMG submission 151338) | Enriched Miracle-Growth compost microbial communities from Emeryville, California, USA - eDNA 3rd pass 30_C BE-Lig MG (version 2)... ...
TCAGCGCGCTGCTGGTGTTCTATCAGTTCGTGCCGCTGGAGGGGCCCGACGGCCAAAACATCATGTCCATGGCCCGGGTGTTGCAGGGCTTCTCCGATCCCGCGCTGGTGGCCGTTGTGTCGCTCCTCATCGTGGCGCAGGGCCTCATCCAGACGGGCGCGCTGGACGAACCGGTGGCCCATGTCCTCAAGTTCGGCAGCCACCGGTCGGGGGTCATCATCATCTGCTCGCTGATCACGGTGGCCGTGGTCAGCGCCTTCATCAACGACACGCCGGTGGTGGTGATCTTCATCCCCATCATGGCGGCGCTCGCCGAGAAGTTGGGGCGGCCGGCGCGCTCCATCATGATGCCGCTGTCGTTTGCCGCCATCTTCGGCGGCATGACCACGCTGATCGGCACCTCCACCAACCTGCTGGTCGCCGGCACCTACCAGAACGTCACGGGAGAGACCATCGGCTTCTTCGATTTCACCGTTCCGGCGCTGATCCTGATGGCGGTCGGCCTCCTCTATATGTTCATCGTCGCCCCGCGGCTTCTCGGCGTGCGCGCCGAGAGCAAGGAGGGCACCAGCAACGGCCATGGCCGGCAGTTCATCTCGCAGATCGAGATCACCGACGGCAATCCGCTCATCGGTCAGTCGCCGGTGGCCGGCATCTTCCCCGCCCTGCCCGACATGACGGTGCGCGCCATCCGCCGCGGCCGGCAGCTTTTCGTGCCGCCCTATGACGATGTCACTCTGCAGGAGGGGGATTCCATCGTCCTCGCCGCCACGCGGCGCACCCTCGCCAAGCTGGTGTCGCGCAATCCCGCCATCGTCTCCGGCAGCACGGCCCTGCCCTCGCCCACGCCGGACGGGCCCAACCAGCCCATGCCCGCCGGCGACCGCATCCTGGCCGAGGTGGTGGTGGCCCCCGCTTCGCGCATGGAAGGCCGGACCATCGAGCAGACCGGCTTCCGCGACCAGACGCGCTGCGTGGTGTTCGGCATCCAGCGGCGCTCCCGCATGTCGCGCTCGGGCTTCGACGATATCCGCCTGGAAGCCGGCGACGTCCTCCTGGTGCTCGGCAAGCGCGACGACGTGATGGCCCTGCGCGACCAGCGCGACGTGCTGCTGCTGGAATGGTCCACTCAGGAGCTGCCGGCCCGCACGCACGCGCGCGTCGCCATCGCCATTTTCGCCGGCGTGGTCGTCACCGCGGCCACCGGGCTCATGCCCATCGCCATTTCCGGCGTCGTCGGCGCCACGCTCATGGTCGCCACGGGCTGCCTCAACATCCGCCAGGCGTCGCGCGCCGTGAACCGGCGCATCGTCATGATCATCGCCGCGGCGCTGGCCATGGGCACCGCCCTGCAGGTCACCGGCGGCGCGGAATACATGGCCTACGGCATGATGAAGCTCCTGGACGGCGCCCCGCCCGCCGTGCTGCTCTCCGGCTATTTCCTGCTGGTCACGCTGGTCACCAGCTTCCTCACCAACAACGCCACGGCAGTGCTGTTCACGCCCATCGCGGTGAGCATGGCGCAGATGGCGCATGTGGAGCCGACGATCTTCGTCTATGCCACCATCTTCGCCGCCAACTGCGCCTTCGCCACGCCCATGGCCTACCAGACCAACCTCCTGGTGATGGGCCCCGGCCAGTACAGTTTCCGCGATTTCATGAAGGTGGGCATTCCGCTGGCGACCCTCATCTGGATCACCTTCTCGCTCTTCGCGTCATGGTATTACGGGCTGTCCTGGTAGGCCGGGAGAGCCGCGCGGGCCAGGGTAGGCAGAGGCTGCCCGCTCCTGTATCATGGACGGGTCGAGAGGGGTGATCCGTTGACCAGCCAGTCCCACAGGTTTCCGAGATTCTTCGTCACGGTGGCAGCGCCCTGCCCGTATCTGCCCGGGCGCGAGGAGCGCAAGCTCTTCACCGAGCTGCGCGGCGCCGATGCGGTGGAGCTCAACGACATCCTCACCCATTACGGCTTCCGGCGCAGCCAGAACGTGGCCTACCGCCCGGCCTGCGACAGTTGCAGCGCCTGCCAGTCGGTGCGCATACGGGTGGCGGATTTCCAGTTGAAGCGCTGGGGCCGCAAGACCCTCAAGACCAACAGCGACCTCATCGCCGACGTCATCGAGCCCTGGGTGACCGACGAGCAGTTCGACCTTCTGAAAACCTATCTCGACGCCCGGCATGGCGACGGCGGCATGGCCGGCATGGATGCCTACGATTATACCCTGATGGTGGAGGATACGCCGGTCGACACCAGCCTCACCGAATACCGCGTGGCGGGCGCGGACGGCAGCGCCGCCGAGTTGGTGGCCGCCTGCCTGACCGACCGCCTGTCCGACGGGCTCTCCATGGTCTACAGCTTCTACAATCCGGCCCTGAGGGGGCGCTCGCTCGGCACCTTCATGATTCTCGAGCATGTGGCCCGCGCCCGGCGCCTGGGGCTGGATTACGTCTATCTGGGCTACATGGTCTCCAACTGCCGCAAGATGAGCTACAAGGCGCGCTTCCAGCCTCTGGAAATGCTGGGCTCCGACGGCTGGCGGCCGGTCAAGCCGTGAAACCGGGCCGCATCAGGCCCGGCGGCGCTTGTCTCATCCGGCGCTGCCTTTATACTGCACCAAAAATCAACAAACCTCCGGCCCGCCTGCGCGCATTGCCGGAATCTCAAGGGGACATTGCCGCATGAAGCGTCGCGATTTCATCACCAGGGGCGCCACCGGACTCGTGGCGGCGGGCGCCGCCGCCGGCCTGGCCGCGCCCGCCATCGCCCAGGGACGGCGCCAGCTCAAGCTGGTCACCACATGGCCCAAGAATTTTCCCGGCCTCGGCACCGGCTGCGAGCGGCTGGCCAGGCGCATCTCCGAGATGACCGACGGGCAGATCACCGTGCGCGTCTTCGCCGGGGGCGAGCTGGTGCCCGCCCTTTCGGCCTTCGACGCGGTCTCCGGCGGCACGGCGGAGATGTATCACGGCGCCGAATATTACTGGCAGGGCAAGAGCCAGGCTTACAATTTCTTCGCCGCCGCCCCCATGGGCTTCACGGCCGACGAGCATTACGCCTGGATCAACCATCTGGGCGGGCAGGAACTGTGGGACGAGCTCTCCGCTCCCTTCAACATCAAGCCCCTGATCTGCGGCAGCACCGGCCCACAGACCGGCGGCTGGTTCCGCAACGAGATCAAATCGCTGGAGGACTTCAAGGGCCTGAAATACCGCATCCCGGGCTTGGGCGGCGAAGTGGTGCGGCGCATGGGGGCCGCCGTGGTCACCCTGGCCGGCGGCGACATCTTCCCCTCCCTCCAGTCCGGCGCCATCGATGGTGCCGAATGGGTGGGGCCGTGGAACGACCTCGCCTTCGGCTTCTACAAGGTGGCCAAGCATTACTACTATCCCGGCTTCCAGGAACCGGGCAGCGTGCTCTCCCTCGGCATCAACAAAGGCGTGTGGGAGAGCTTCACCAAACAGCAGCAGGCCATCATCAAGACCGCCGCCGAGGCCGAGAACGCCGCCATGCTGGCCGAATTCCTGGCCCATAACGGCGACGCGCTCCGGGTGCTGACCACCGAGCACGGGGTGCAGCTTCACCAGTTCCCCGAGGACGTGCTGAAGGAGATCGGCCGCATCTCGGGCGAGGTGATCGCCGACGCAGGCAACGCCGACGCCTTGTCGAAAAGGGTTTACGCCAGCTTCAAGGAGGCCTATCAGCTCGTCAAGGGGTGGACGGACGTGGGCACCGATGCCTTCCTGAGGGCGCGGGACCTGGACTACACCTATTTCAAGTAAAAGAGGCCGCTTGCCTGACGAACCGGCCGGACGAATCAGGGGGACTTTCAGCTTGCAATTGATCGGTGCCGTCGCTCGCTTGATCGACCGGATCAACGAAGCCGTGGGGTGGCTCGTATCCTGGCTGGCGCTGGGGCTCGTGCTCGTGCAGTTCACCGTGGTGCTGATGCGGTACATATTCGGCATCGGCTCCATCCCCATGCAGGAATCCCTCATCTACATGCACGCCACCCTGTTCCTGGTGGCGGCGGCCTACACGCTGAAGCATGACGGGCATGTCCGAGTGGACATCTTCTACCGCGGCGCCTCCCTCAAGGCCAAGGCCTGGGTGGACCTCGGAGGCAGCCTCGTCTTCCTCCTGCCCGTCCTCTGGGTGATCTGGAAGACCGGCTATCCCTATGTCGCCGCCTCCTGGGCCATCCATGAGGGCTCCACCGAAACGGCAGGCATCCAGGCGGTCTTCCTTCTCAAGACCATGATCCTGGTCTTCGCCGTGCTGGTCGCGCTGCAGGGCGTCTCCACCATCATCCACAGCATTCTGCGCCTTACCGGGCGCGAGGCTCCGCCGCCCCCGCCGGCGGGCGAAGACGCCGAGAGGATCTGAGCATGGCGATCCTCGAGCATCTCGACCTCATCATGTTCGCCGTGACCTGCGGCCTGCTCATGTGCGGCTTTCCCGTGGCCTTCACCCTGGCCGGCGTGGCGCTGCTGTTCGCCATGCTGGGCACCATGCTCGGCCTCTTCGACATGGCATATGTCACCGCCTATCCGCTGCGCATCTGGGGCAGCATGACCAACGAGACGCTGCTGGCCGTGCCGCTCTTCATCTTCATGGGCGTCATGCTGGAGCGTAGCCAGGTCGCCGAGGAACTGCTGGAGAGCATGGGCCGCCTGTTCGGCAAGCTCAGGGGCGGGCTGGGCATCTCCGTCACCATCGTGGGAGCGCTTCTCGCCGCCTCCACCGGCATCGTGGGCGCCACGGTGGTGACCATGGGGCTCCTCTCTCTCCCCACCATGCTGCGCCGGGGCTATGCGCCGACACTGGCCTGCGGCTCCATCTGCGCCGCGGGCACGCTGGGCCAGATCATCCCGCCCTCCATCGTGCTGGTGCTCCTGGGCGATGTCATCTCCTCCTCCTATCAGGAGGCGCAGCTCGAACAGGGCATCTTCTCGCCCGAGACGGTATCGGTGGGCGATCTCTTCGCCGGCGCTCTGCTGCCCGGCATCTCGCTGGTGCTCCTTTACATCCTCTATCAGGTCATCATCGCCATCGTGAAGCCGGAATCCTCGCCGCCGGTGATGACGGAAGACGGCCAACGGCCGCCCTCGAGCCGGGAGATCCTGGAAGCCCTGCTGCCGCCCATCATCCTGGTCGTGGCCGTGCTCGGCTCCATCCTGGCGGGTATCGCAACGCCCACCGAAGCCGCCGCCGTGGGCGCCGTGGGCGCGCTGTTCCTGGCGGGGCGCAAGGCCGATATCAGCCGGCCCTGGCCGGTCTATGCCGGCGCCCTGGCGCTGGTCGCCCTCCTCGTTTTGACCTCGTTCATGGACCTGCGGGTGACCCGCGAGCACATCGGCCTGCCCGATCAGGCCGGCATCGCCGTCGCCGGCCTTCTGTGCCTCGTGCTGGTCTGGAGCCTGCTGGTCTGCATGAAGCGGCTCCTGGTCACCGGCGTGCTGGGCTCGGTCAGCCGCTCCACCACACAGATCACCTCCATGGTGTTCATCATCCTGGTGGGCGCGGCGCTCTTCTCCCTGGTGTTCCGCGGGCTGGGCGGCGACATCACCATCGAGAATATCCTCTCCGACCTGCCGGGCGGCAAGGCGGGCGCCGTCTTCGTGGTCATACTGGTGATGTTCATCCTGGGTTTCTTCCTGGATTTCATCGAGATCGTCTTCGTGGTGGTGCCCCTCGTCGCCCCGGTGATCCTGGCCATGGACGTGAGCCCGGTATGGCTGGGCGTGATGATGGCCATGAACCTGCAGACCAGCTTCCTCACCCCGCCCTTCGGCTTCGCCCTCTTCTACCTGCGCGGCGTGGCGCCGGACAGCATCACCACGGGCCAGATCTACAGGGGTGCCATCCCCTTCGTCATCATCCAGATCATCGCCCTGGCCATTCTCGCCTTCGTGCCCCAGCTCGCCACCTGGCTGCCCAAGGTGGTGCTGGGGTAGGCACCCTTGATTTCGTCACTCGCCGACTTGATCGGCGAATGACGAATTACGAGACGTCCATCACCGCCACGGTGCAGCCCACGGCGAAGATGGGAATGGGGGCGTAGAACCAGAGCTGCCCCGTGGCACCCTCCGTCGCGCCGGCAACGGCGATGAAGGTGCGAATTTCGAAGCCGCCCTGGCCGGCATCCCTGTATGTGTCTTCATCCGTATATGCCAGCAGGGCCTCGCGGTCGTTCCTCAGGAATTTCTCCAGAAACGCCCGGTCCCAGGCTTCGTTGATCTTGCCGGAATTGGGCGTGGCCGGCCAGTGGGAGATGCCGCCGGTGCCGATGACGGCGATGCGCTCCGGCACGGCGTCGCAGGCCTTGCGCAGTGCCCGGCCGAATTCATAGGCCCGGTGCAGCGGGATGAGCGGCGGGCACTGGCAGTTGATGTTCACCGGGATGACCGGGATGTCATAATCAGGTGTCAGGAAGTGCAGCGGCACCATGATGCCATGGTCGAACTTCCATTCCTGGGCATAGGCCAGGTCCACGTCCTGCATCATGCGCTCGATCAGGCGGGTGGAAAGGTCCGGGTTGCCGGGGATTTTGCGGCGCCGGATGCGCAGCCACGCCTCGTCCTCGATGGGGCCTTCGTAATCGTCCGCCATGCCGACGCACAGCGACGGCATATTGTCGAAGAAGAAATTGGCGAAATGCTCGGCGGTGATGATGACCAGCGCATCGGGCCGGGCCGCCGCCAGCGCCTCCCGCATCCTGCCCAGATTGTCGTAGAACGCGTCGCGCAGCGCGGGGTCGGCACGTTCCGCCCGGCCGGTGATGCCGGGACCATGGCTGGTCACGCCTGCGAACACCAGCGGCATCAGTCGCTCACCATGGCATAGATGCCGGCCCTGACCGGCCCGTGCCGCTCCACGCCACGGCGCATGGCGGCCAGGTAATCGTCCCACTCGAAGCCCCTGAAGGCGGCGAAATGCATGAGCAACTGGCCATTGACGCCGAGCACGTAGAGCAGTCCGATATCCGGTTCCTTCAGGGCCTCAGCCTCCTCATTCGTCAGCTCGTAGGCCGCCAGCACACCATCCACATCCGCCGCGAAGCGCTCCCGCAGGCCGGGGTCGCGGTTCAACTGGTAGATCACCTTCTGCACCTGGTAGAGGCTCATGCCCTCGCCCTCAGATGTCGCCCCAGACGTCGCGGGCGATGGAGACCACCAGCTCCAGCTTGGCGCGCTGGATATCCGGGGTGATGGGATTGCCGGGAGCCGTGGACGCGAAACCGCATTGCGGGCTCAGCGCCAGGTTCTCGAGGGGGATATAGCGGGCCGCCTCGTCGATGCGCCGCTTCACCTCGTCCGCATCCTCCATCACCGGGCTCTTGGAGGAGATGAGACCGAGCACCACCGTCTTGCTCTTCGGCATGAAGCGCAGCGGCTCGAAGGAGCCGGCCCTGGGCGAGTCGTACTCCATGCAGAGATAGTCCACGTCCAGGTCGTTGAACATGCGCTCGGCCACATAGTCGTAGCCGCCCTCGCCCAGCCATTTGCCCTGGTTGTTGCCGCGGCACAGATGCACCCCCACGGCCACATGGGCGGGACGGTCCTTCAGGCCGGCATTGTTCAGGGCAATATAGGTGCCCACCCATTCGTCGGGGTCGTAGCCCCGGGCCTTGAACTGCTCGCGCTGCCGGGCATCGCACAGGAGCGGCAGGGACACATCATCCAGCTGGATATTGACCGCCCCCATGGAGGCCAGCTCGGCGATCTCCTCCCGGTAGACGGCGGCGATGTCGGCGAAGAACTCCTCGATATCGGGATAGGCCTTGTCGGAGATGCCGTCGCGCCAGCGGAAATAATGCTGCGAGCAGGGGCTGGGCAGGGTGACCTTGGGCGTCTCTTTCGTATGGCTCTTCAGAAAGGCGTATTCCCCGGTGGAGATGCCGCGCTCGCGGCGGATTTTGCCGGTCACCACCGGCGTGGTGTATTTCATCGGCTTGCCGTCGGCATCCTTGAAGTCCAGCTCGGAGGTCATCTGCGTGAAGCCCGAGACGGCCTCCGGGAAATGGCCGAAATAGATGAGGCGGCGGAATTCCCCGTCGCTGATGGATTTCAGCCCCACCTCCTCCTGCAGCTTTATGGCGTCGACGATATGCGCGTCCTCGATGCGGCGCAGCTCATCGAGCGGCAGCCGGCCGGCATCGAAATCCGCACGGGCGGTCTTCAGCGCCTCGGGACGCAGAAGGCTGCCGATATGCTCCGCGCGGAACGGTGGGTTGTGCCTGGCGGCCATGGCTTCGTCTCCCTCTCTTGCCTCTCCCAAAAGGAATTATTTAATATGTTAAGTTTATTTCTAGCGCAGAGCCCGCCCCAGTTCAACATGTCCCCAACAGAAAAGGGGCAGGTGTTTCCACCTGCCCCTCGACATTCGAAATGTCCGTGACGTGAGACGGTATCAGGCCGTCTTCTTGCGCCACTCGCCTTCGTAGTTCTCGCGCACCACCTTGGAGTAGGGCACGGAGCTCACGATGACGCGGACCTCGATCTGCTTGTGGCGCTCGACCGTGGTCTTCTTGGTACCGCCGTTCTCTTCGCCCCAGACGACCTTCAGCTCGGTGCCTTCCGGGATTTCCGCGTCGATGGTGGCCAGCGACAGGGCGGTCTTCTCGTTCCAGCTGTAGCCGGTGAACATCGAGAGGCCGACGGTCTCGCCATTGGCGTCGATCACGCGGTCGGCATTGGTCGAGGCGTAGTTGGCCAGCGGCAGGTCGAAGAACTTGTAGGTCAGGCCATCGGCATCCGGGTTGAACAGGGAGCCGTAAATCTTGGCCATGTCCTCGCCGTTCCAGGCCAGCGTCACCTTGCGGCGGTGCGGCTTGTCCTGCATGGCTTCCAGCGCCTCGCGGCCGATGAAGTCATGGTCGAACTTGATGAACGGGCCATAACCCAGCTCATACGGCGTGGTGTAGTAGTCTTCGATATTGTCGGAGACGAAGGAGCCGCCGATGGCGCCCGAAGCCTCGTAGCTGTCGGCACCCAGCCATTCGCGGTAGGGCTTCAGCTTCTCGCCGGTGTAGATGGCGGGCAGCGGAGACGGTATCCAGCCGCTTTCCAGCGTGTTGGACGGATAGGCGCGCGAGCCCACCGGAACGATGCCGAATTCCTTGCCGGCTTCGAGGATGGCGTTGCGGATCTCGTCGGCTTCCTCGTAGGGGCCCCAGAGCTCCAGACCCGGCGCGCCGGCCATGCCGTGACGCAGGGTACGGACCTTGCGGCCAGCGATGTTGATCTCGCTCATGTGGAAGAACTTCAGCTTCTCGACGGGGCCGCCGTTCAGCTTCTCGATGATCGGCCAGGCGTTCGGGCCCTGGATCTGGAAGCGCCAGAAGACGCGCTTCACCGGCTTGCCCATCGGGCGCGAGGGCGACCGGTCGTCTTTGAGGATTTCCACGTCGTAGTTGCCGGTCTCGGCATGGTACATCAGCCAGTTGGCGGCCGGAGCGCGGCCCACATAGACACACTCTTCCTCAGCCAGGCGGAAGATGATGCCGTCGCCGATCACATGACCGTAATGGGTCACGGGCACATACTGCTTGGCGCGGTTCACCTGGAAGTTGCTGAAGGTGTTGATGGTGGTGTCGGACAGGAGCTTCACGCAATCCTTGCCGCGGATGAACAGGTCGACCATGTGGTGGGACTGGTCGAACAGCACGGCGGTCTCGCGCCAGGCCCGCTGCTCATCGCGCCAGTTGTGGAACTCGGGGGCGACCACCGGATACACATAGGCGCCGATCTGCGAGTTGCGCAGCATCTGCACCGGATTGCCGGCCGCATTGATGACGTCCTCTAAGCTCTTGCTCATCTTTTCTCCTCTAGTGACAAAACCCCCGTCCCCGCTCGGCTGTTGCAGCTCGCTCGATCTCAGGAACGGACGGGATGGAAGCTCGATCCAAATTGACCGGCGCATAGTTATCGCGTTTTTCGGCCATTTGCAATTGCAATTGGCCCGGCACCGGGAATCCGCAAGAATCGTGAGAAAACCGCCATTTCAGCAGACCGGGGAGTCTCGAATATCGTGCAGTGAAGCATTTCGAATTCTTCATCTAACAAGCTGGAATCACATGCGGGATTTGCGCATTTGTTCAGAGCATTTGCGATTTCCTGTTGCGGTGCAAAATCACTGGTTCCGGGCCTTCCATCACTGCCACTACCCCCTTGATTTCCGCCACAAATCATCCGAATCCGCAAAGCCCGGGGCTGAGTCTCTCACCCGCCCTCGAACGGAAAACGCCGCCCCGGTGGGGGGCGGCGTTCCACGCAAACCGGTGGGCGGCGGCTCACTTGCCGCAGAAATTCTCGATCCACTCGCCCGTGGCGCGCAGGGCGCCGAAGGGGTAGAAATGCAGCCGTACCGTGCCGTGCCTGGCGGGGTCCAGGCCATCGGCCAGGTTGGTCACCAGCTTATCGGGACCGGCGGTAGTGAGAAGCTGGGTGATGGAGAAGCCGTACTTCTTCATCACCGAAGCCGAGGCACCCACGCCGCAGCGCGCCGCAAAGGACAGGAGGCGCTTCACCGAGGTCGGTCCCGGCACGCCGAGACGGATGGGCGCGTCGATGCCTTCATTGCGCACCTGTTCCACCCAGGTCAGCATGGCTTCATAATCGAAGGCGAACTGGGTCATGATCTCGAAGTCGTAGCCATTGTCCTTGAGGTAGGCCACCTTGTCGCGCATGGCCTGCCAAAGTTTGGGCGTCGGGATGTCGGGATGGCCTTCGGGGTAGCCGGAGATACCGATATACTTCACGCCATACTTGGCCAGGATGCCGGAGCTGATGATGGCCATGGCGTCCTCATAGGGGCCCATGGGCTGCGGCGGATCGCCGGCGATGACGAAGGCATGGTCGAAAGCCACTTCGTCGCGCAGACGGGCCAGGTAGTTCTCCAGCTCGGCCTCGGAGGCCAGGCGGCGGGCCGAGAAGTGCGGGCACGGCAGGAAGCCCAGCTCCTTCACCTTGGCGGCGGTCTTCACGCGCATGTCGAAATCCTCGCCGGGGAGGAAGGTGACCGAGATATGCGTGCCCGGGCGGATGACCGGAGCGGCATCGATCAGCTTCTCATATTCCTTGGCGGTGATCTCCAGGGAGTGGTTGTCGCACAGCGACTGCGGGGTGACTTTGCTCGTCGTAGCCGTATCGGCCATCATCCGGTCTCCGTATTGTCTGAACAGATATTTCGACCCGGCTTATACGGGCCAACCTCTGGGCGGTCAACAACCATGGCCGCCGTGCAAAACTGGCTGCAGTGCAGCAAAACCGCGCCTTTGCCACGCATTGAAGGCTATGTAGCCTCAACCCCGGGCCGGCGAAAAGATAGCTCCTTATGCCAGTAGTACCGCCACCTGGCTCATACGGTGGGCAACTGGTGGAAGCCCGGGCGCGGCGGTTCCGACACCGCCACCTCCCGCACATCATCCACCCGTGCCGCCTTGGGCCCGGCACGGCAGCGGCCCAGCATCTCCTCCACATGCCGCTGGTCGCCCGAGAACGCCGCTTCCACCGTGCCGTCCATGCGGTTGCGCACCCAGCCGTCCAGACCGAGCGCCGTGGCCTCGCGCGCCGTCCAGGCCCGGAACCACACGCCCTGCACCCGCCCGCTGATGATGACCTGAACAGTCTGGTTCTGCATCGCCATGGCCCCTCCATCCACACGTCCTCCCATCAAGGGAGGGGAAGTTATGGTCAGTGCGCCTCGTCCCAATTGCAGCCGGTCTTGGCCTCGACGATGAGCGGCACCGCGATCTCCACCACCGGCAGGGCGGCGCCCTGCATCACGTTGACGGCCAGGGCGCGCATGGCCTCCACCTCGTCCTCCGGCACTTCGAAGATGAGTTCGTCATGCACCTGCAGCAGCATCCTGGTGGCCAGCCCCGAGTCCTCCAGGGCGTCGTGCATGCGGATCATGGCGCGGCGCATGATGTCCGCCGCCGTACCCTGCAGGGGGGCGTTGATGGCAGCGCGCTCAGCGAAGGCCCGCCGGGCGCCGTTCTTCTCGTTGATCATGGGCATGTGGCAGCGCCGGCCAAACAGGGTTTCGACATAGCCGTGCTCGCGGCAGAACGCCTTGGTGCGCTCCATGTAATCGCGGATGCCGGGAAAGCGCTTGAAATAGCTGTCGATATAATCCTGCGCCTCGCGCCGGCCGATGCCGAGCTGGTTGGCCAGCCCGAACGAGCTGATGCCGTAGATGATGCCGAAATTGATGGCCTTGGCGCGCCGCCGCGTCATCGGGTCCATGCCCTCGAGCGGTACGCTGAAAACCTCGGAGGCGGTCATGGCGTGAATATCCACCCCGTCGTGGAAGGCCTGGCGGAGCACCGCGATATCCGCCATGTGGGCCAGCAGCCGCAGCTCGATCTGGCTGTAATCCGCCGACATCAGCACCGTGCCCTTGGGCGCCACGAAGGCCTGGCGGATCTTGCGCCCCTCCTCCGAGCGGATGGGGATGTTCTGCAGGTTCGGATCGCTGGAGGACAGCCGGCCCGTGGTGGTGGACGCCAGGGCGTAGGAGGTATGCACCCGCCCCGTCTCCTCGTTGATCTCGCCCGGCAGCGTGTCGGTGTAGGTGTTCTTCAGCTTGGCGAGCTGCCGCCAGTCCAGCACCTTGCGGGGCAGCTCGTGGCCGTCGGCCGCCAGCTTCTCCAGCACGTCGGCCCCCGTCGCGTAGGCGCCGGTCTTGCCCTTCTTGCCGCCGTCCAGCCCCATGCCGTCGAACAGGATTTCGCCGAGCTGCTTGGGCGAGGCCACGTTGAACCTGCCCCCGGCCAGCGCGTGGATCTCATCCTCCAGCCGGGCCATGGCCTGGGCGAACTCGCCCGAGAGGCGCGAGAGCACCGAACGGTCCACCTCCACGCCGTGATATTCCATCCGCACCAGCACCTCGGGCATGCGGCGCTCCAGCGTCTCATACACCGTCACCGCCCGCGAGGGGACGAGCTGCGGCTTGAGGAGCGCGTGCAGGCGCAGGGCAATATCCGCATCCTCCGCCGCATAGTGCGTCGCCTGCGCGATGGGCACCTTGTCGAAGGTGATCTGCGCCTTGCCGCTGCCCGCCACCTCCTTGAAGCTGATCATCTTGCGGTCCAGCAGGCGCTCGGCCATCTCGTCCAGCCCGTGGCCCCGGCTGCCCGCTTCCAGCGCATAGGAGATGAGCATGGTGTCGTCGATGGGGCTGATCTCGATGCCGTAGCGCTTGAGCACCAGCATGTCGTATTTCAGGTTCTGGCCGATCTTGAGGACGCTCTCATCCTCCAGCAGCGGCTTGAGGACGGCGATCACCTCATCCAGCGGCAACTGGTGGGGCTGGTCGCCGCCGAAATCCAGTCCGTCGGTGCCATGGCCCAGGGGGATATAGACCGCCTCGCCGGGCCGGACGGCCAGTGAAACGCCCACCAGCCGGGCGCGCATGCAGTTGAGGCCCGTGGTTTCCGTATCCACGGCGACGAAGCCCTGGGCGTAGGCCCGGTCGATGAAGGCCCTAAGCGCCGCCATGTCGGTGATGGCGCTGTAATGGTCCGTCTCCGGCGCCGCCGGCACGGGCATGGCCACGCCCGCCTCAACCGCATGGTCGCCCAGCCGCGCCTCCACCTTGGCGGCCAGGGCGCGGAATTCCATGTCCTTCAGGAAGCTGAGCAGCGTATGCGGCTCGGGGTGGCGCACATGCAGCTCGTCCAGCGGGTCCTCCAGCGGCACGTCGGCCTTGAGGCGCACCAGTTCGCGGCTGATGCGCGCCTGCTCGGCGAATTCGATCAGCCGCTCGCGCCGCTTGGGCTGCCTGATCTCGCCGGCCCGCTCCAGGAGCGTATCCAGGTCGCCATAGATATTGATGAGCTCCGCCGCCGTTTTGATGCCGATGCCGGGCACGCCAGGCACATTGTCGGTGCTGTCGCCGGCCAGCGACTGCACGTCCACCACCTTCTCAGGAGCAACGCCGAATTTCTCGATCACCCCGTCATGGTCGATGCGCCGGTCCTTCATGCTGTCCAGCATCTCCACCCGGTCATTGACCAGTTGCATCAGATCCTTGTCGGAGGAGACGATGGTGACCATGTCCCCCGCCTCCGAGGCTTCCTTCGCATAGGTGGCGATGATGTCATCCGCCTCGAAGCCCGGCGTCTCGATGCAGGGCACGTTGAAGGCCCTGACCGCATCGCGGATGAGCGCGAACTGGGGAACGAGGTCTTCCGGCGCCTCCGGCCGGTTGGCCTTGTAGGCGGGATAGATGGCGTTGCGGAAGGTCTCCCGCCCGGCATCGAAGATGACCGCCAGATGGGTGGGCTTGTCGCCGTCGCGCGTATCCTGCAGCAGTTTGTAGAGCATGTTGCAGAAGCCGAGCACGGCGCCCACCGGCGTGCCGTCGCTCCGCGTCAGAGGCGGCAGCGCATGGTAGGCACGGAAGATGAAGCCCGAGCCATCGATCAGATAGATATGGCGCCTGTCGCTCAAGGGGCCGCCTTGCCGGACGGGGTGCCCGTCACTCCTTGGGTCCCGGCTGCACCACGTCCGCCGGCTCATGCCCGCCTTTCAGGATGAAAAGCCGGTCGCAATAGCCGCATTCGACCCGGTGGTTCCTGCCCATGTTGAGATAGACCCTGGGATGGCCGAGGGCACCGCCGCCGCCGTCACAGGCAACGACGGTGGAGTCCGTATAGATGGTTTCAGGGGGTTCGATGGGCATGCCCACTCCTTGCAAATCGTGCTGTTGCCACTAGTTAATCGGCTATGCTCACGGAGGCAAGCCCGTGCGGCCGTCCGCCGTCCGCCGATTGACCGATCCGAGGCGGAATGATACCCATTGCGGGCGCCCGATCAACCAAATCCCGGTGCCCCGGGGCCACGGGCCCCCGACCATTCGCAAGGCTCACCGATGCTCGACCAGACCGACCAAATGCGCCACGGCGTGGCGGATGAATTCCGCGACCAGCCGGCCATCCGGGCGGAAGCCCTGACCAAGACCTACCGCGCCAGCGCCGGAGCCAAGCCGGTCACCGCCCTCGACCATGTGGACCTGGAGATTCCGCGCGGCTCCATCTTCGGCCTTCTGGGCCCCAACGGCGCCGGCAAATCCACCTTCATCAACATCCTGGCCGGCCTGGTCATCAAGACCTCGGGCACCGCCAGCATCTGGGGCTTCGACATCGACGCCAATCCCCGGAACGCCAAGGTCTCCATCGGCGTGGTGCCGCAGGAGATCTATTTCGATCCGTTCTTCACCCCCCGCGAGATGCTGGAATTGCAGGCCGGCATGTACGGCGTGGCGCCGAAGGATCGCCGGACCGATGAAATCCTCAAGGCCCTCAGCCTCTACGACAAGCGCGACGCCTATTCCCGCTCGCTTTCGGGCGGCATGAAGCGCCGGCTCCTGGTCGGCAAGGCCATGGTGCACAACCCGCCCATCCTCATCCTCGACGAGCCGACGGCGGGGGTGGATATCGAGCTCCGCCGCAGCCTCTGGGCCTATGTGCGCGAGCTCAACGCGCGCGGCGTCACCATCGTCCTGACCACGCATTATCTGGAAGAGGCGCAGGAGCTGTGCAGCCACATCGCCATCATCAACAAGGGCCGGGTGGCGGTGTGCACCACCAAGGACGAGCTGATGAGCCGCATCAACGAGAAGGCGCTGGTGCTCACCGTCGCCGAAACGCTGGACGGCGTGCCCGGAACCCTGAAGGATTTGGGCGCCGGGCTGCTGGATTCCCACCGCCTCTCCTTCACCTACAAGCGCGACCAGGTGAATTCCGGCCAGATCCTCGGCCGCGCCACGGCGGCGGGCCTCACCATCCTGGACGTGACCACCAGGGAGGCGGCGCTGGAGGAAATCTTCCTCAAGCTCACCTCCGGGAGCCACTGAGCCCATGTCCCGCGTCGCCTACGTCAACGGCCAATACCTGCCCCACGGCCGGGCGGCCGTCCATATCGAGGACCGGGGCTACCAGTTCGCCGACGGTGTTTACGAAGTGGTCGCTATCGCCGGTGGACGGCTGACCGACTGGGACGGCCATCTGCGGCGCCTGGAGCGCTCGCTGGCCGAGCTGCGCATCACGGCCCCCATGGGGAGCGGAGCGCTCGCCATCGTCTGCCGCGAGGTGGTCCGCCGCAATCGCGTGACGGCGGGCATGCTCTATCTCCAGATCACCCGGGGCGTGGCCCGCCGCGACCATCCCTTCCCCAGGGGCGTGGCGCCCTCCCTCGTCGTCACCGCCCGGTCCATCGACTTTGCCGCCGTCGCCCGGCGGGCCGAAAAGGGTGTTGGCGTCATCACCATGCCGGACATCCGCTGGGGCCGCTGCGATATCAAGACCGTCTCGCTGCTGCCCAACATCCTCGCCAAGCAGGCGGCGCGCGACGAGGGCGCCTATGAAGCCTGGCTGGTGGACGACACCGGCCATGTGACCGAAGGGTCCTCCACCAACGCCTGGATCGTGGATGAGCAAGGCCGCCTCGTCACCCGCCCCGCCGGCCATGCCATACTGAACGGCGTCACCCGCCAGACGCTGATCGCCCTCGCCCGCCGGCTGGGCTATGAGGTGCTGGAACGGCCCTTCACCGTGGCCGAGGCGCAGGCGGCCCGGGAAGCCTTCATCACCAGCACCACCGGCTTCCTCCTGCCGGTCACCGAAATCGACGGCAGGCCGGTCGCCAACGGCGCGCCGGGCTCCATCTCCGAAGCCCTGCTGGCCGCCTACCGCGCACACATCGCCGAACAATCGGATTGAGGGGACGTCCTCCTCCTTCTTCTTCGTCACTCGCCGACTTGATCGGCGAGTCCAGAGCCGCCTGGATTCGCCGATCAAGTCGGCGAATGACGAACGGGGTGATTACCTGGATGCTTTACTATCCTTGAAGATCGGCCCCTCGCGCCGTCTTCGGCAGGCCGAAGCGGTGGATCAGGAAGACGCACAGCGCCATCAGCACCATGGTGATGCAGATGGCGTTGGTGGTGCCGTCATAGAGCTTGGCGACCAGGGCCGAGACGAAGGTGCCGGCCAGCAGCTGCACGCCGCCCATGAGCGAGGCCGCGGTGCCGGCCAGCGCTCCCACCGGCTCCAGCCCCGCCGCCACGGCATTGGGGAAGATCAGCCCCACTCCGAAGACATAGATCATGATGCTGCCCATGAAGGTCCATATGGAATGGATGCCCAAGGCGGTGACGATGGCCACGGCGATGCCGCCGACGGTGGCGATGCCCACCCCCGTCGCCAGCATCCGCGCCGAAGAGAAACGCCCCAGCAGCCGGCTGTTGGCGATATTGGCGACCATCAGGCTGCCGGCGGTGAGCGCGAACAGGTAGCCGTACTCGTTCTCCGAATAGCCGTAGATTTCGACGAACACCAGCGGCGAGCCGGTCAGATAGGCGAAGAAGCCGGAGAAGCCGAAGGCCACCAGCGCCATGTTGGCCATGCAGATGCGGTTGCGCATCACCCAGCCATAGGCGGCGAGCACCGCCATGGGCCGGAGCGGCCGGCGCTGGCTCTCCTCCAGCGTCTCCGGCACGCGCAGGATGAAGGCGATGGTGACCAGCACGGTCACCGCCCCGGTGATGATGAAGATGGACTGCCAGCCGGCCAGCACCAGCAGATAGCCGCCCAGGATGGGCGCCAGCACCGGCGCCATGTTCATGAGAAGGAGGACGTAGGAGAGGATGCGCGCGCCGGTCTCCCGGTCGAAGAGATCGCGGATGATGGCCCGGGGGATGACCGACATCGCCGCCCCCGCCAGGCCCTGGAGGACGCGCAGCACGGTCATCACCTGGATGGTCGGGCTGAACACGCTGCCCAATGTGGCGAGAGCGAACAGCAGCAGCCCGACCAGCGCGATGGGCCGCCGCCCGAAGCGGTCGGCCAGCACGCCCCAGACGAGCTGGCCGCCGCCGAAGCCCAAGAGGAAGAAGCTGATGGTCCACTGCGCCTGGGCCGGCGTCGCCCCCAGTTGCGCCACGAAGGTGGGGATGGCCGGCAGGATGCTGTCGATGGAGAGGGGCGCCAGCGCCGTCAGCCCCGCCAGGATGGCCAGCATGCCGAAGGAATGCGCCCCGATGGGCGTCAGCACGGAGCGGCTCAGAAAAGTGCGGATGTTCAAGACAGTCTCCCCCAGGGCAGCCCGAACCGTGCCGGTCGTGCCGTCAATCGTGCCGCGATATCATTATAAGGGCCGCGCACCGTCCGGCCACCGGAAATCAGGGGGACGGCGGGACGTGCCGCGGCGGGGGCGGCCGGCTCAGGCGCTCCGCTGCGGCGGTGCGTGCTTCATAGCGCGGACATGCTGCATGATCAACCGCCAGGCGTGGGCATTGCGGACATCCCCCGCCTCGTCGAAATGGCGGGCCCGGCGCTGGGCCTCGGCGGCGGCGTGGGCACCGAAGCGGCTGTGCAGCAGCTCGGCAAAGAGGGAGACATCGGCTTCGATCATAACGGCCTCGGTTCTTCTCAAACGGTTGCACCAGCACCCCACGCGCGGGTCCACCCATACGCCCCGTTCATTGCCGTTTTATGGCGCCGCCGGCACCCCCGAGCGGGCAACGGCCATTCCGGGCGGTTTTGCACCCTTCCAGCCCAAGGGACACAATATTGCCAGATTTTCTGTGCTTTCTAGGGATCAGCGGGGGGCGACTGAAGCATGGACAATATGGAGGGTCGGCATGGTACAGCCGTTCATCAGAATCGCCGGGCGCCGGATCAATCTGACGCACCTCGACACCTGTACGTTTCCCAAGGCGAAGGTTTTCAAGCGCGACATCATCACCTATTACCGCACCATCGCCCGGGTGATGCTGCGCCACATCCATGACCGCCCGCTGACGCTGCAGGTGTTCAGCGGTGATATCGGCTCCGGCGGCTCGCTGATGCGCGACCGCCCCACCTCGTTCCCGCAATGGATCCCAAGCGCCAGCATCCCCTCCCCCGAGGGCCCTTCTTCCGGCAAAAAGGGCAGCATCAACGCCGTTTTGGCCTCCGCTTCGGCCGACCTCATCTATCTCGCCAACCAGGGCATGGTGGCGCTGCACATGGGCCTGTCCCGCGTCGACCGCATCCATTACCCCGACCGGCTGATCTTCGACCTCGACCCCTCCGGCAATGATTTCTCCTCGGTGCCGCAGGTGGCGGTGCGCCTCAAGCGCTCCATCGAGTCCCTGGGCCTCACCCCCTATATCCAGACCACGGGCTCGCGCGGGGCGCAGATCAGCGTGCCCATCAAGCGCACCTCCACCTTCGATGAAGTGCGGGATTTCGCCCGGGTTCTGGCCCGCGACGTGGCCTCCAGCTTCCCCGACATCGCGACGGTGGATGCCGACGAGGCCCGGCGCGGCAAGCGCGTCTACATCAACTGCAGCCGCAATGCCTATGGCCAGACGGTGATCGTGCCCTATTCGCTCCGGGCCATGGAGGGTGCCCCCGTCGCCACCCCGCTGGACTGGAAGGAGCTCGGCGCCACCGACCTCTCCGCCGAGAAATACGACATCCAGAGCATCCTCCGCCGCCTGGCCCAGAAGTCCGACCCGTGGGACGGCATGAACCGCCGCGCCTCCAGCCTGCAGAAGGCCCGCGAACGCCTGGAAGCCACCGTGCAGTCCGGCGCGGCGTAAGCCGCGCCCCAGCCGTAGCTGGCACATGGAACAGCCATCCGCGCATAATCGGATACAGAACGGAAACACCCAAGCCGGTCACCCTCACCCCCGAGTAGGGGTCCAGCGCGCCAAGGCGCACGTGCGGCAATGCCGCACTGGATGCCCGCCTGCGCGGGCATGACGACGGGGAGAGAGGCCGGCACTCCTACCGTACCGCCGAGGCCATGATCCGAGGGCCGCAGGCCCGAGCAGCGCCGACCGGCGCGCCGAGCGAGTGCGAGGAAAGCCAGGGGCGCGGAGGCGCCCCGTCCGGCGCTTGAGGGACCCAAACAATAAAGAGGGCGAAGCTCGCCTAACAGACCAATAAAATGGAGGGGCGGAGCCCCGACTAGGCGCGACTGCGCCTCGCGCACGTTTGCGCGGAAGCCAAGGTGGGCGGACGCCCGCCGCCCGGCGCTTGAGGGGCCCAAACAATAAAGAGGGCCGAAGGCCCCCCACCCCCCTACCCCGCGATGTATTCCCGCAGCGCCCGGGCTTCGCTTTCGGCTTCGGCGATCTTGTGCTTCACCACGTCGCCGATGGAGACGATGCCGGCCA
>Ga0180219_1000969_pt1 | contig 20156 bp, 21 predicted proteins | sample eDN3rd30CBELigMG_FD_151338 | JGI IMG/M metagenome (GOLD analysis project Ga0180219, IMG submission 151338) | Enriched Miracle-Growth compost microbial communities from Emeryville, California, USA - eDNA 3rd pass 30_C BE-Lig MG (version 2)... ...
GCCCGCAGCACCGGCCTCGACCGCACCGACCACCTCGGCATCCCGGTCGAAGGTGGTCAGGATCAGCACCGCCGGCGGCGGCTCCAGTGCGCGAAGCGCGACGGTGGTCTGCACGCCGTCGATGCCGGAGCCCAGGCGCAGATCGCACAGCACCACGTCGGGGCTCAGGTGACGCGCCAGGACCACGGCCTCCTCACCGGTGGCGGCCTCGCCGACGATCTCGGTGGTCGGGTCCGCGGCGAACAGTCCTCGCAGACCGGCACGAACGATCGGGTGATCGTCGACCAGCAGCACCCGCAAGCGGCTCACCCGGGACCTCCTGTCGCTGTCAGGGGGAGGGACGCCGACAGGGCCGTTCCCTCCCCTGGGCTGCTCTCGACATCGAGGTCGCCGCCGACCTCCTGCAGGCGTGCACGCATCGCCCGCAGACCATAGCCGCCCTCGTCGTGCCGAGCCCGCTTCGCTCTCCACCGGCTCGCGTCGAAGCCGACGCCGTCGTCGGCGATGTCCAAGCGGACGGCGCTGCCGGCATCGGCCAGGCTCACCACCACCCGAGTCGCCTGCGCGTGCGCGCGCACGTTCGACAGCGCGGACTGCGCGACGCGCAGCAGAGTGACCTCGGCGGCGACCGTGAGAGCCGGGACGCTCTCATCGACATACATCTCGACGCGAATGCCCGTCTGCTCCTGCAACCCGGCGAGCATCCGTCGCAGCGCGTCCCCGAGCGCCGAGCCCTCCAGCTCGGCCGGGATCATCGCGTTGATGATCCGGCGGGTATCGGCGAGAGCACCCCGGGCGAGTCGCTCCACCTGTGCGAGCGCGTGGCTGCGGTCGGCGGGATCGGCGACCTGCCCGGCTCGCGCGATCATACCGATCGAGGACAGGCTCTGGGCGATCGTGTCATGGATCTCCCGCGACAGACGTGTGCGCTCGGCGCCGGCACCGCTGTCGCGCTGGGTGCGCGCCAGCTCGTCCTGCAGCTGCGCCATCTCCTCCTGCGCGGCCACCAGCGAGGCGATCAGCCGACGCCGCTCCCGCCCGTCGCGCACCAGCTCGACATATCCACGCGCGATCCCGAACGCGAACACCCCACCGACCGTCGGCCCGATCACGCTCGCATAGGAGATGGTGCTGGTGTGCAGGAGCGGCGCGCCGATCACCGCCGCGAGGATGAGCGTGCTGAGCACGAGAGCCCACGCCAGCGGGAGGATGAACCCTGCCAGCAGCCACAGCGCGAACGCCAGCCACACGAACTCCGCCGACGCGGCCACCGCCCCGGCCCAGATCAGCGTCAAGCCGACCAGCCACCACACTGCGAGCCCTGCGTCTCGCGTCCGGCCCGCCAGAACCAGTCCGCCGATGTACCAGCCCGCGAACACCAGCGACAAGGCGACGACCCAAGGCACCGGCACCCCGTCGCCGACAGCTCGGACCGCGCCGACGGCCAGCAGCACGACCATGATCACCGCCTGCCCGGCTCGGATCGCCCGGCTCACTCCCGACCCGCTCCGACGCGCGATCGAGCGCAGACGGGGCACGTCATGGGACACACCTCGATTCTCACCCGCCGCGACCTCCACGGCCCCGAGGGTCAATCAGAACTCCCATCCCGCCAGCACACCCGATCCCGCCTCCAACCCGCATCGCACGAATTGCCGAGACGGATCTCCACCGGATGATGGATGCGCGCGGCTCGTCTCTCGACGATGTCTCGGCGCATCGTTTGGTGGTCCTATCGGACACCGACGAGAAAAAATGGCAAACAGCGCTGGCCGTTGCCCAGTCAATCCTGGCGGGGGCGAGAGTCGCGCCGCCTGCCGCCCCTGACTATGAGGCAAAGGCACCAATCCGTCAAGAGCAGCGCTGGCTCAAGAAGTCCGAGGTGGAGACCCTGATTGCCGACTACACGGGCGGGCTCTCCACCTACCAGTTGGCGAGCAAATGGGGACTCAACCGCCACTCGGTCGCCAAGATCCTGGCTCGACACGGGGTTGAGCAGCGGACCTTCGGAGCGACCCTCACCGAGGCGGAACTCACCGAAGCCGAAGCGCTACGACGCGACGGCTGGTCCATGAACGCACTCGCCCGGAAGTACGGGATCAGTCCGCAGACCTTGAAGAAGCGCCTGGCAGGATTGAGCGATTGCAGCTCATGAACAGAACAAGAGAGCGGATTCACAAGTGGCAGACAACTTGGATGGCTTCGTGAACTACTTCCGCACGATTCGCGACAACGTAGTGCGCGAGCGGGACGACATCGTCTTCTCCAAAGGCTTCGATACAGCTGCGAACATCTGCGTTGCTCTCCTTGACGAGCGGACAAGCTCCCTACGAGAGCAGATGAAGTCCGGAACGTTATCCCCCGAGGATCAGCGGACCTATGCAGCCCTGGTAGATGCGAAGGACGCGATGGAAAAGGAACTCTTTGCCTACTGGGACCGGACCGAAGCGCCGCAGTAGCCAAATGTCGGAGGCAACCGCCATGATCACTCGCACATGGCAAAGTGCTTCAAGTTTCGCTATCGCGACGAGATCGCCGCGAAGCTGGCGCTCGCCACGATCAAGAACCAGGACAGGGCCAGCCGCCCGAAGACCGAGCGGCGCGCCTACTCCTGCCCGGAATGTCGCGGGTGGCACCTGACGTCCTGGCGACGGCGTCGTGCTGCCTAAGTTCCACAGATCTCTGCGCTACCTCGCGTAGTAGCCGCGGTGCGTGTTCTGCTTGATGAAGTCGAGCAGCGATTCGCGGGAGACGTACTTCCGTGTCCCGATGGCGGTCCATTCGAGGTCGCCCTTGGTCGTGAGTTCGTAGACCATCGAGTACCTGATGCCGAGCGCCTTGGCGGCGTCTTTCAGGCTGAGCAGCATCGGGCCGGACGGCGACAGCGGGTTCGGCGTGATCACCGTCGTCTGTTCGGTCTCGACGACCTCGACCTCGGAGGCGGTGGTCTTCCAGTTGCCGAAGTAGCCGTAGGGGCGGTCGAACTCCTCCTGCACTTTCTTCGCGGCATCCTCCTCGTCCGTGGCGCGGACCCAGCGATCCGCGACCTGGATTCTCGTGACCTGAACCTTGTACCGCATGAACGTCTCCCGCTTTTCGACGATCTTCACTGGTGGCTTTGACTTCGGCTTCGCCGCCTGACGCACCAGCCGACGACCGGCTCGGACAGCAGCGTCGGCCGGCGGAGCATCTGAGGCGGCTGGGGGCACATCGTCCCCCTTTGCCAAGCGTCCGGACGGACGTCGACGGCGCTCCTGCTTGTCGTCCTCGGTCGCCTCTGGCCAGAGCTCACCGCGCGGTGTCAGCGTGGCGACCCAGGCCTTGCCGTGACCTCGGATCTCAACAAGCCCGCGACTCTTCAGAGCGCGGGCGGAGATGCGGTGCGAGTAGTCCTGGTCGTCGTAGACACCAGCCGGGCAGCCTGCCTTGATCCAATCGAGCACGGCGATCTGCTGCTGGTTGAGCCGGATCGAGCTGCGGACGGTCATGGCGAGGGAAGCATTGCACGGCTCGGTGAACGAGCGATGTCGGAGGCCGAGTAGACACTAGGTCTCGTGATCCGGGAATGGCTGGCAGAGGAATTGCAGCTCGTCAAGCTGCGTGCTGACTTCCTCCGAGACCGCATCTCTCGGTCCGCCCGCGATCAGTTTCGACGCGGCTGGCGGGCCGGGTACGAGGTCGGACGAAAGCACGAGCGCGAAGGAGTTCGTTACGCCACCGAGCGGTACCGAAGCGATCCGCACCCCCAGGTGGAGGTCGAAGGCATCGAGGTCGACGACGGCATGGCCGACATCCTCCTCGCTCTATGGAAGCTCGGCCTCGACACGCAGTACTCGTGCCAGGGTCACACTGACAAGTTCGCTCCCTACGACACCTTCGGCCACAGCTACGCCTCGCAGATCGTCTTCGCGAGCATCGACCACGCCGTGAAGTTCTTGAAGAAGTCCACCGAGCTGATGGGCTACGACGGTCTACATGAAGGCAGCTTCGTCCTCCACTCCATGACCCCGTTCGAAGACGGCGTCGCCCGAGCGGCGGTCACCTTTCCGCCCGCGATCCTGAAAGATCTCACCGAGCGATGGGTGGCGTTCGAGCTGACGGTGCCGCATGTTGAATCCGAAGAAGCGGAAGAGGCGCCTCATGCATGAACTCATCGACCTCAGAGAAGGCACCAACCGCCAGGGCTACCTCGCGGTTGTTTGGGTCTGTTCGTGCGGACGGCACGGATCCGGCAGCCGGACGGTCCCCGAGGCGCAGACTGGGTTCTTGAAGCACGCCCGCGGGCGTGCACGAGCGGCGGCGGGATACCCGACTCGTCGGCGGCGTGTCCGCTCACGGGACTGGTGACGAGCGAGGTCGCCGTGACCAAGTCGGAAGCTGTTCACTCGCAGTCGTCGAGAGATTCACGTGTCCGATTGGCGAGTGGGCGGCACGAGCTGGTGCTTAAACCTCCTCTCTGGCGAGGGTTCTGAGAGCTCCAGGGCCCTTGCCGTGATAGGGGTCGGCGTTGTGAAAGTCACAACCAGAAGCCGACTTAAGGGATGCAGGAGCTGCGCGACCAGCTCACACTATTTCCAGCCGTAGAGCTCCCTGCTCCGGCTCTTCCTCGGTTCGATGCGGTCTCGTTTGGAGAACCATCCCGGTTCGCCGGCCGCACAAGAATCGAGGAGGTCGTCACCATGAGTGACCCCATCACCACCGAGCGGCCGATGTTCACCGGTCCGCCTGTCCCGCTCGCTGTGCGAGTGCCCGAGGAACTCGCGACGTTCCTCGAGCTGCTCAGCGACATCAACGGGCGCAGCAAGACCGACGAGTACCGCGTGGCGCTCGAAAACCACGTCATCGCGGCCAAGTCGGACAAGCGCGTTCAGGAGCGCGTGCAGCAGGTCATGGACAACATCGAGCGCGAGGCCAAGGCCAAGCGCGACGTGCTGTCCTCGATCCTCGGGCCGAGCAAGGCCGCTGCGAAGCCCGCGTCGACCAAGCCCGCGAGCGACGCCGCTGCCACCAAGTGACCGAGATGCTGGTTAGGTGCGCACTTTGCACCGGACCGGCTGATCGGCGCTGTGAAGGAGGCGGCGATGCAGTACGGGCTTCTGATCCCCCGCGACGCTTGGGAGCCAGTTCGCGAGGTGGACCTCGCGGCTGAGGAGGCGGTTGGTGATCTCCTTCGCGGTGATCCACTTCCGAGTCCAATCGGCGAGCTCAGACTCTCGATGATCTCGGAGCGAAGAGTGCCGGGACGTCGAAACTGGGCGAACTATCGGGCGACCGAGCTCATCTGGTTCCTAACCGGAGGGGACGTGACTCCGATCTACGGAGACGCGATCCTCGTCTCCGACGAGATTCGCGGCACCAAGGTGCCCGAACCCCTGCGCCGCAGACTCCTTGGGCTCGGTGGACCATTCCGGATTCACGTCGGCCTGCGGAACGAAGACACCTGGTTCATCCAAGGTGGTCTGCAGTTCGACTACTTCGAGGCGATCGAGGAAGCGATGGACCTGCACCGGAACGCGGCGGGACACGTCGCGCACATCCACATCGCTCGGGCGGACGAGGTCCTGCTCTGGTGACGAACAAGCCCCCACGGGATTCCGTGGGGGCTATTCAACGTCCTCGTCGTCGGAGGCTTTCTCGTCGGCCTCGAGTCCGAGGAGGTAGCGCATCGGCTTGGTGAGGTCCTTCGGCTCACTCAACGGGACCGAGACGGTGCCCTTGAAGACTTCGTTGTACCCGCGCACCGTTGCGCGCCAGGTACCCGGGACGGCATCGGGGGCGTCACCGAAGATCACGAGCACCGTTTCCTCGTCTTCGGTGACGAAAGTCGCCTCGGGCCGCAGGTCGCCCACAGTGACTTCTACATCTACGGATCCGGAGTTCTTCCAGGATGAACTCGAGGGTCGAAAGTTGCCTGGGTTGAAGTCTGGGCGGTAGAAGTTGTGCGCCGACGCTATCCCAGCACCGAGAATGTCCCGCTGGATCGGCCCCCAAGATTGCGGCGGACGAGGCAGGTTGAGATCGATGTCGGATCCGCGTTCAGGGACCTCGTAGTAGTCGATGGATGTGACTGCCCCTTCGAGATGCAGCTTGACTTCAACATCGTGCAAGAACGTCTGAGTCTCGTTAGCTACTGAGACTTCGTTGGGATCCAGGGCGTATCCAGCGAGCTTCTCGACAGCCCCTGGCCATGCAGCGCGTAGCTTCTCCTCCCAGGCATCGATCTCGGCCCGGTACTCGTCCGGCGTCCGCTTCTCCGGGATCGTCGACCACGCTTGGAGCGCGGCCTTGTTGGCCATCTCCTGGATTTCGCTCGCCATACTGGCGTACCGCGAAAGTACGTCAGACCCACCAAGGCCTGTCAATGCGCCCGAGGCATTGGTCGCTGGAGTCGTCGGCTTCGGCAAAGGCAGAGCAGCAAGCAACCGACGTCGCGTAGCCGCGATGTACTCCTCGAGCGTGGATTCCTCGTCGAGGACGATCGGGACCACCTTCCCGACCACGTGGACATCAAGCTCAACGGGTGCCGCGACGGTCGTAGCGGCGCGCTCACGCAAGGCGTCTTGCTCAGCAGAAGTCGCTTCCCGAGTTTCGCCGTCGGCGCGCATGTAGACGCGTCCGTCCGTGAGCCCGTCGCCGCTCGCCCGGCAGATCCAAGCGGGCTGCCCGGCCTGGGGCGGCTCGACGATGATGACCAGAACTTGCCGGTCAGAGTTCTCGACCGGGACCCGGAAAACATCCCAGCGCGGACCCGGTGCGCCGAGAAAGGGCTGCACCACCTTGGACAGCTCGAGCATCTCGATGGGAGGCAAGCCCTCGATCCCGTTGGCCGTGATGCCGATGATCATGACGGCGCATCCCTCGAAGGCTTCGGCAGCCTTCTCGCTCAGACGATTGGCCGCACCAAGGATGAACTTCGCAACCTTCTGTTTGTCCACCTTGGACGTGAGGTCGCTCGGACCCTTCAATTCGAGGAAGTGGCGCTCCGCCAAGTCGCCGACCTTGGCAACCTGCTCCACCAGTTGGGCAGCTGCAAGCTCCCCGCGCGGGGCGCGGGTTACATCGATGACGGTGCCAGGTTCGATAGGACTCATCTGCGCCTGATTATGAACTCGTCGCCCGACAGGTCAAGCGTGAGCGCTTTCACTTCTTGGCCTCCTTCGGCAACACTGCGAAGAGGACAGCCACCTGGATTTCGCGCTCGGGGTCATCCGGATGGCCAAGCACAAAGTTGCGACGCTTGGTCGGGTCCGCGCTCGTCTTGCCTCCACGTTTGTAGGCCGGATGCGCCTTGACCGCTGCCTCGGCCTTCTCGAATACCGCCGAAGCATCCTTGCGATCGATGAAGACGATCAGGGCCGCCTTCTCATCCCGCCACGGCAAGTAGCTCAGCAACTGATCGATCGCTTCACCGAGGCCCTTTTCGCCGGTCCACCACTTGCACTCCCCGACGAAGACGTGACGGTCCTCGACGCGGACAAGGATGTCCGTCTTGCCCGCTTGGATGAACGTCTCGCCTGTGGCGCTGCCTTGGAAGGTTCCGTTGAGCTGGACGAGGATCTGGTCTCGGAGGTCTTCTTCATCCTTGCCGGAGGCAACGGACGGCGTGCGCTCCATCGCAAGCAGTGTCGATTCGACCACCGCAATGGCGTCCTCGTACTGAGCCTCCGTGAGGGCTGGCTCGTCCTTGTACGGTTCCCGAACTCGCGCGGCAGCAGGCGTTCGGCGTGTGCCGATGTCTTTACGCTGCATCGGCACCGGGGCGGGAGCGTCGGTGCGCTTCTGCATCGGGAACCCCAGCGCCCCGGCAAGGTCTCGGCGCTTCTGGAGAAGTTCCTTTCGTCGCTCGACAGCCGGTCGGAACTGCGCCTCCAAACCGGAATTGAACGCGGCCACGTCCGTCGCCGAGTACCTGGCATTGGTCCGGATCTTGCCGATCGCGTTCTCGAACGCTTTGCGCGCCTCAGTAGGGGTGTTGGCTGCGTTCGCTGAAATTGTCGCGTGAACGGTCAGCTTTCCCCTGCCGACATCCGCCTGAATGGCGGTGTAAGCAAGGCGCTGCGACGGCGCGAAATGGAGTAGGTCTTCACTGCCGGAGAACTCGTAGACCGCGTGCACGTTGTAAACCGCCTGGCGAGCGGGGCGATCGAAGTAGTCCCGGACTTGAACGCTGCCTTGCTCGACGCCACCATCGATCGGATCAGTTCCGATGGCGAGGGGTTCTAGGCGTGCTTGTTCGGCCAGCTCAGCCACAAGGTCTTCGGTGGACCGGCTAAGGACTTCGTCCTCGCTCATCCGCTCGAAGTTGTCCCGGATAGAGAGGACTCGTTTGCGGAGGTACTCCGAGAGCTCGCCGCGTTGGAAGAGATCCGCCATTACTCCACCTCCTCACGAGATCCGAACACGGCGGCTTCGAAAGAGCCGAGCGCACCCATTGCCGTGCCGGGAAGCTCGCGGAGATGTCGACGCACGGCCGCGAACGAACCGATGAGCGCCGACCAAGCTTCCTGTTCCAGCGGGATAGGAACCTTGATCTTGCGAACGCCCTCGATGTACAGACGTCGACGAACCGCGCCGCGGCTCTCTCGATCGATCTCGGCACGACCCTGCTCGCTCTTCAGGAACATCAAGAGGAACTCCGGGTCGATGGGCGCATCCGGCGCGAGGCGGAAGACCGTGTAGTCGGGACTGACCCACCCGGCCTCGTCCTCATTGCGGCACAGCGCGATCGATCCGACATTGACACGCATCGGGTTGAAGACGAAGTCCCCGGGTTCGATCTTCCGGTAGCGGCTCGTGTCTTTGGCGGGCGCTCCCTTGAAGGCTGCGAGGCCACCGAGATTGCTCACCCCAACGAGCTTGTCCGGCGTGCTGTCGCCCGCTCGCTCGCCCGCCTCAACGATCCAGTCGCCGAGCTCAGTCGGGTCCCCGAGCGGATAGTTCTCGAGCGACTCATGGGCGTCGGAGAGCGCCGCGGTGAGTTCTCCCAGTGTCGTCAGGCGGCTGCGGAGCTCGTCGATCCGTTCACCCGCTGCGGCGGCATCGCTGAGATCGCTGCCGCCCTCCCACGGAATGTCGAGATCGAAGCCACGTTCAACGACCTCGTCGTAATCGACTTCCCACGAGTACTCGTTCGGGATCCCATCGACGAGCCACTTCTCGGCCCCGTCGAGAACATCTCGGGTGATCGGATTCGTCTTGCTATACGAGCGCTTTCCGGGAGGCGACGGCACCTGGTAGTAGCGGATGCTCTCGGTCCGGCCACCCTTGCCGAAGAAGATCAGGTTGCAACGTGTGTCTGCCGCCGTCGGGAAGACACCAGTCGGCAGTCGCACGATCGCCGTGACATTGAACTCGTTGAGGAGCCTGCGACGGACAGTCGAGAACGCGGTCTCAGTCCGGTACAGGATGCCGTCGGGAAGGACGATCGCCGCACGACCTCCCTCGCGGAGCTTCGCCATGCAGTGCTGGAGAAACAGGAGCTCAGTCGCCGCCGACTTGCTCGGGAAGTTCTGCTGCACCTGCGGGTTCTCGGTGCCGCCAAACGGCGGGTTGGTCAGAATGATGCTGACCTGATCGCTCGGCGGGATGTTCCGAGCGTCCTGTTCGAGCGTGTTGCGGCGCACGATCTGTGGATCCTCGACCCCATGAAGGATGAGGTTCATGGTTCCGACGAGCGCAGCGATCTCGCCCGACTCCTGACCGTAGAACGTGCCCGAGTTGAAGACCGCCGCCTGCTCACCCGTCTTGACCTGGCCGGCGATGTGAGTGGCAGACCCGACGAGGAATCCGGCCGAGCCGCAGCACGGGTCGTAGACGGTCTCGCCGAGCTTGGGGTCGACAATCCGCACCATCGACTCGACCACGGGCCGCGGAGTGTAGAACTCCCCTGACCAACCGGCGTCCGCAGTCTGGGCAAGCAGCGACTCGTAAATCACGCTCATGGCGTGGTGGTTGTCGAGGGCGTGGAAGTCGATCTCATCGACGACGGCCACGACCTCCTTCAACGAGTAGCCCGACTTCATGACGGTCCGGATCTCGGCGAAGATGGCCGCCATCCGCTCTGCGCGAGGCGTGCCGCTGAGACCTCGCAGGTGCGGCAGCAGGTCGTTGGTGACGAAGTCGATCAGGGCGTCGCCGGTGAGGTCGCGGTCGCGAGCCCAGGTGCTCCACCGATACTTGCCAGCGAGAAGCGGGCGGTAAGACTTGCCATCGATCTCGGCGACCGTCTCACGGGTCTCCTCCAGAGCGTCGAAGACCTTCAAGAACAGCAGCCAGGTGAGCTGCTCCAGGTACTTGAGGGCGTTCTTCGTGTTGTCGTCCGCGCGCATCTTGTCTGCCGCGGACTTGATCTTGGCCTGGAGTTCGGAGATGGTCATGCGTTCATTTCTGTGTCGAAGAGTGCCGCCTGAACGGCGGCGAGGAAGGCGGCGGTTCCCGGAACTCCGCCCAGCAGTCGGGTTGCTCCGAGGACGCCACCCCAGGAGCTCATGAAAGGCGAGAGCGCGAAGATCTCGCTGGACGAGACTTCGTTCACGCCGCCGATTCGGAACTTGTCGAGGACCGACGACAGGAATCCGTCCGGCAGGTCTGGGTACTTCTCACTCAACATGGCGAGAGCCGCAGTGGCCCGATCGCCCAAGCTGTGCATCGGCGTCGCGAAGGCAACGTTTGCGAGCAGGTCGAAACCATCAACATCGCTGCGCCCGAGGACCAGGCCCAGCAGCTCAGGCGTCACCTGCCGGACGGCGAGGTACTCCTCGAGGTCCTGGCGACGATCCCGAACCTGCCAATTGCTGCGAAGGTCATCGACATCGGCGACGCGCTCCAGCACGACCGCTCGAGCCCGCTCGAGGTATTCAGACGACTGCAGGACGTTGCCGTTGCCGAGGTCCACTTCCACTTCTTCAGCGATCGAGACCTCGACCCCGGAGATGCGAACCTGTCGGGCGCCTTCGGACGGGCGACGCAGGGCGACCACCAGTTCGGTCGCGTCGTCCTGAGTGGTGTCGACCCTCAATTGGCGGCGGGTGTAGCCGGACGCCGTCACGAAGACGTCGACGACGGCACCAGGGAGGCCGGTCACCCCGAACAACCCGCCAGCATCGCTCTGGGTTTCTGCCAGCAGTCGACTCGTGAGCCGCACCGAGACGGAAGCACCGGACAGCTGTTCACCAGTCTCGCCGTCCACGACCGAACCCGAGATCTCCAGGTCACCCGCGGTCGGGCCCTCGATGACCGGCAGCGGGGGCAGATCCCAGTCATCGAAGAGACGCGTGGCGTTCGTGTAGTCGATGATCCGGAAGAACGTCTTCCCGGTGAGCGGGTCGATGCGACTTCCGCGACCGATGATCTGCTTGAAGGTGGTCACCGAGCCGATCGGCTTCATGAAGACGATGTTCCGAACCGAGGGCGCGTTGACACCCGTCGAAAGCAGATCAACGGTCGTGACAACCACGGGCTCCGTGCTGCTGGCGAGCTGGAACTGCTCGAGCAGCGGCAAGGCGTCTCGCTCCTCGCTCACGATCCGAGCGGCGTAGAGGTTCTTTCCCGTCTCGGAACCGAGGATCCGCTGCATCTCGCTCCGCACGAGTTCGGCGTGCTCCATCGTGACGCAGAAGATGATCGTCTTGTCCAAGACTCCGTACGTGCGAAGAACCCCGGCGAGGTGCTCGCACAGGACACGAGTCCGGTCAGGCACAACGATCTCGCGCTCGAATTCACGCATGTCGTAGACGTCGCGTGCCGTGGTGCCTTCCGGCACCAGCAGCTCGGCTCCCTGCTCTACTGCGTCACTGATGATTAGGCCGTCATCGACCGTGGTGCTCACCCGCACGACCTTGTACGTGGCGAGGAATCCGTCGTCAATCCCGCGACCGAGCGAGTACTCGTAGACCGGTCGGGGCTGGCCGTCCGCGTCAGGGTTCTCCGACGCGAAGTAGGCGTAAGTGTCGATCGACTCGTCCTGCTTCGGAGTCGCCGTCATGCCGAGGTGGAACGCATCGGAGAAGTGATCGAGGATTGCACCCCAGTCCCCGTAACCACTTCGATGGCATTCGTCGATAACGACGAGATCGAAGTAGTCCTTCGGGTACTTCTCGAAGAGGCGAGACCCGTCCTCGGTCTCCGCGTACATCGACTGATAGATCGCGAAGTGGACGTCGCGCTGGAACGGGATCTGACCGCCCTGCACGACTCCGCGCCGGTCACCGAGGGCGCCGAACTCGTTGTAGGCCTGATCCCGCAGGCTGACTCGGTCGGCGAGGAACAGGACCCGCTTCACGTACCCGGTCTGCAGCAGCTTGTAGACGAGGTGGAACGCGATGACCGTCTTACCGGTACCGGTCGCGAGCGAAAGCAGCGCCCGGTCATGCCCCATGAGCATCTGGTCGATCGCTGCTGCGACGGCGCGCTCCTGGTAGTAGCGCATCGAGGGTGCTCCGGGGAGCGAGAACGCGGGCTGGAGCAGAGGATTGGGAACAACCACACCGCTCCGATTAGCGACGGTGGTCCCCCTCGCAGCGACCGAAGCGTTCCATCGCGCCAGCAGTTCGGACGGGGTCGGGAACTCGGTCAGCCGACGAACAGCGCCTGTGCGCATGTCCTGCTCGACGATCTCGTGCCCGTTCGACGAAAAGGCAAACGGCGCATCTACATCCGTCGCGTACGCCAATGCCTGCTGCAGGCCGGCGCCGGGCGCGTGATCTTCATCTTTCGCTTCCAGCGCCGCGAGAATCGCGCCGTGCGGCTCGGCCCGGAGCACGTAGTCGATGAACTGCGGTTCGTCTCGAACGGTCTGCTCACCGAGGAGGCGCAGACGACCGGGACGGTAGCGATACTCCTCCTCCACGAGAGACGCGTCCCACCCCGCGGCGGCCAGCTTCGGATCGATCAGCTGGACGCGCGTCTCGCGCTCACTAAGGGTCATGAGCGATAGTCTACCACAGACCCCCCTATTCAGACCGTACTGGTCAGATACTGGGTGCCAGGTCCAATGTGAGACCGTTCCGAGGTTAGTAGAGAGAAGCTATCCCCCGGCTAAGACATTGAATAGGCGCCAGCCGACCCGAACGAGATCTCATGGTCTCGAGTTCGGGTCGGGCTGACGCCTGACTAGTTGCTGCCGACGGTCGGCAGCGGTGGGATGGGCCGGAGCGGGAGTCGGTTCGCCTTGTCGGCAGGAACGACATCCACGTCCTTGATCTCAGGCTCACGGGAGAGCTTGATCATCGCCCAGAGGACGGCTTCCCAGTAGTCACGGTTCACGTTGCGACCGCGATACCAGATGCCGTCTTCGAGCAGCATCGACACGACATAGGGCGTCGTGTCGGTGAGCAGGTCAAGCACGTCATCCGGGACGTCCGTGGTGTCGCCGTCTTGGTCGGGGTAGCCAACCATGGCGACGTCGCCGAACAGCGCCGAGTGCTCGCGCGCGTTCGGCACGTGAAACCACCAGAGGAACGTCGCTCGCATGTTCGGGCCGAGCCGCTCGGCGATGCCGTTCTCGTTCACGTACATCGTGACCGGGCCGAAGTCCGGCATGTCCACCGCCTCGATCCAGCCGCCGACTGCACGTTGGTAGTCCTCGAGCTGGTGGTACTCCCGACGCTCGACGGGCTTGCTGCCATCAGCGGGGATGAAGAGTCCTTTGACCACTTCCCTTCCTCCTTGATGCTCGCGGCCGGCGATCTCTTGATCGCCTGGGAGCCGCTTCGCAGCAACGAGCAGGTGCAGTCGCCGGGCGCCTTGAAAAGGAAGTCGGCAGGAGTGCCAGGGGCGCCGCGACTGCGACCGGGAAAGTGCGTCCCGAGTGAGGCGAGGCTGCTCCGCTCGGGATGACGTTCAGTGTCGGGCGAGGGCGTATCGGACCCAACCCTTAAGTCGGCATCTCGTTGTTACTTTCACAACGCCGACCCCCGTTTGCTCAAATTCGAGGGGTTGAACGGATTGCGCTCATGGTTCATAGTCAGGGGCAGATACGACGAGAAGGGCCTCTCGCACCGGTTTCGAATCACAAAGAGCAACTCGTCGAGGCGCCAGGTTTCAGATGGCCTTGCGCCGCGCCTTCACGACCGCGTCAGCACCGGAAGGGGCTCTTCACGGAGTTGGTGCTGAGTCACACGCCGTGAAGGCACGAGGCAAGGGCTTCACAATCGTGGAGTTGCTCATCGTCATTGTCGTGATCGGGAGCCTGGCGGCGATCACGATCGTGAGCTACACGGGGATCACCAACCAGGCCAACCTCGCGGCCCAGAGCTCGGACATCGCTCAGTGGCAGCGGAAGGCTGCCCTGCACCGCGTGCAGAACGGGGTCGACAACTGCCCAGCCGGCTACTCCTTCGTCTACGGCAACAGCGTCCTTGGGACGAGCGACTTCTGCGTCATGAAATACGAGGCGAAGAACGTCGGTGGTGTCGCTACGAGCCAGGCGAGCGGCGCCCCGTGGACCTCGATCAACCAGACTGACGCGATCACTGCGGCGACTGCCACGGGCGGGCACCTCATCACCGAAGCGGAGTGGATGACCGTTGCCGCGGACGTTCTCAGTGTGAGACACAACTGGAGCGGCGGAGCGGTCGGCTCGGGGATCATCTATCAAGGTCATGCCAACAACGATCCCGCCTCACCCCTTGCCGCCTCCCAAGATGACTCTGAGACCCTTCATGGAATGACGGGCGGGATTGGCACGAGCTTTGGCAACAACAGCTCCCGCGTGCTCTATCTCTCGTCCGGTGACGCAATCTGGGACTTCTCAGGCAACGTCTGGGAATGGACACAGCAAGCCGTTGGCACGCCCACCCTTGCGATGTCGAATGTGGGCGTTCCTGGTGACTCGGGTTTCAACTACCGCGACTATTCACTCGGCTCACTTTCTCTCGGGAACCTTCTAACTGTTTCCCGGCCGACAACTCTCAACGCATGGACCAATCCCACGAACAACGCGAGTCTCTCCGGGATTGCCTGGAACGCGAGCAACGGAGTCGGGCGAGTTTACGCAAACTACTCCGACACCTCATCCCGCCCGTTCAGGCGCGGCGGCTCCTTCACGAGCTCCACGAGTGCTGGTGTATCGGCTCTTGTCCTCAGTAATACGGCGGTAAGTACCGGTGTCGACATCGGATTCCGAGCCGCTCGGTAGATGCCGAAATCAGTCCTGACGGTTCGCGAAGGGTCGAGCGCCAAACCTCGACCTGAACTCGGCGATCAGACGACGCTCCAGCGCGTGCACGAACTCGTCGCTCGTGTCGGCAGCCTCGACCCAGCAGACGAGCAACTCGGCTGAGTCGGCCAGCTGCCAGATCCAGGTCCCGCCGCTGTGATTGTCGGAGCGTCCCGCGCCGGTGCGCCGATACTGCTTGAGCCGACGCCAGACGCCGTCTCTACGTGCACCCCATCCCGCTTTCCCGATTTATACGACTTCTGCCTCGTCGAGCCAGGATCGTTGCAACACGTCCACTGCTTCCGTGTGATCGAGCACCTTCCCCGCTGGGCTGCGTTCGAGAAAGACCGGCGCGCTCGTGCTCGAGCGGAGCACGACGTAGATGCCTGGCGCCTTCGTGACGGGCGGGCTGGCGAGCGAGGCGAACGTCAAGAAGCCCGAATACCCAGCGACCTCGAGTCCGACCCTCGTCCAGGCGGACGGCACGTAGCGGTCAAACGGAGTCGTCACGTCGAGGCCCATCGTCACCGAAGGGTGTCCACATCAGCTGCGGGCCGTGGGTCGGACAGTCGAGTCGAACAGCTGGATGCACGCCTGCCACGTCCGGCACGAGACTGAGCTCCGAACCGCACTGCTCGCACTCGCGAGATACATCTGAGTCGCCGTGGATCACAGGGTGAACCTAGATCGTCGCGCCGCGTAGCTGGCCATAGCGATCGCCGAAGTACTCACGCCAAGTTGGCCCGAACGCCCAACTGACCGCGTCGTCGAACGTGTCACCGACCCATTGATCGCGGAGTCGATCGATGTACTCAGTTGGGGGCTCCCGACGGAGCTCATCCTCGAGCCCTTCGGCCGCAGAGACGAGCGCAAGTGTGTCCGCGAGCTTGGTCTCCGAGATCGGCCAACAGTAGCCGTAGAGCGCGAGTTCGAGGCCGCGCCGGCGAGTGACACCCCCTGGGCCGAAGAGTTGGGTCGGCTGATATGCATCGCCGCCACGCGTCGGCAGACCCGAGACGTCGACGGTCGACCACGCACTCTCCCGAAAATCTTTGGCGACATCGCGGGTCCAGTTTGGGACCGCCGATCGCAGTGCAGGCACGAGCCGGACCAGTTGGCCCACCACCTTGGCTCGGGCGTAGTCAGCGAAGGCTCTCTCTCCGAGATCAGTCGTGCGGGGATTGAAGAGTCGAGTCCAACGATCCAGAGCGTCAGGGTCAGCGGCGTGAACTTCCCGGGCGAGCGCCATGGGATCCGCATCCGGGTGCCCAGAAAGGTATGCGCGGCCCGCACGAATGCCGGTGCCAAAGATGCCTTCGACGTCTTCCTTCAACCCCATGTCAGTCAGCCAACGAAAGCCTGCTGGGGTACGCGCAAAGCGCCGGAGCGCGGAGTCGGCTGCGAGATGCGCCAGCCACGCTTGTTCCAAGAGGATCTCCGGCCGGGGTGGTTCGGAAGCCGAGCTGCGGGCATCTTCGGCAAGTTCGTGGAGCCAGTTGTCGTAGCGGCCGCAGCCGCGGTCCAGCGCTGCGAAACGGACCGCGAACTCATCGACCAAATGACAGATGAGGCGGAGTTGATCCGCCGGGTTCGAGCTCGACGATCTAGCCTGTCTCCCCGGAGATTGACCGATCTCGAAACGATCGATCAGGGCCGCCTCGACAAGCCTGATGACCCCGACTCGACGTCGGTCGTAGTCCTGGGCCGAGAAGTCGAGCGATGCGTTCTTGCGGTCCTCGACCGAGGCGAAGTCTGCCCACTCCTCCGACGAGACGAACAACGCGCGACCGATGTGCCTTTCCTTTCCGTTGAGCGCTTCGACCCGGTGCGAGATCACCTCGGCGATTCGCCTCGCCAGAGCACTTCTTTCATCCGCTGGCAGGGACCAGACGTCGATCCCACCAATCGCCTCCAAGAGCGCTGGGACCTCCCCAACGGCGCCGCCGTCCAGCAGCCGCCCCTTGCGACCCAGCTGCTCCAACGCGACATAGAGGTCGCTGGCGTCGGTGCGGCGCTTGGGCATGGATCCATTCTGACCTCTGGCGAGACGCAGAAAGTCGATGGAAAGCAGTCGAAAAGGTGGCCTACTGCGGTACTAACCCCGTCGAGAGGCTGAGTTCAGCCCCGGCGAGACGCAGTCCGGGAGGACCGAAAGGCCAAACAATGACCGATACCAATTCGCCCCCGACCGGGGATGAGTTCTCGAAGAAGGTGGTCTCCTTCTTCGACGGACGCAGCGCCCGTTCGCGTCGCGACGAGAAGCGCGCGGCTCAGACACTCGCCAACATCCAGCGCGCCGCCGACCAAGACGCCGCCATGGAGCAGATTCGCCTGACGCGCGCCATGGCCCACCAGGCCGGCCGCGCAGCGCTCGCGAACCACGCGATCCAGGAGGTCATCAGCCTCACCGAGATCGAGGAGCAGGTGCGCCAGGCCGCACCGATGGCTGCCGTTCGCACGGCGGCGATCGTGAACGCCTTCACCGCCGCCGCGCAGCTCGGGTTGGTGCGCTACTGATGAACGGACTCATCGTCATCTTGCTCATCACCATGGGCGCCACGGCGATCCTCTTCGTGGTCGCCATCATCGGCACGAACCACGCAGAGAGGCAGCGCGAGCGCGAGGAAGCCGAGATCGCAGCCCGCCGGAAAGCCGAGGCGGAAGCGGCGAAACAGGCGCGACGCATCGTCCGCGCGAAGAGCCGTCTCAACGCCCAGGCCACTGCCGCGGAGCAGCTCATCAAGGAGGCCGTCGCCCAGAGCGCGCAGACGCCGCGCAAGTAGGTGATCCGTGGCGGGGGCAACTGTGCTCCCGCCACGGACTCTCGGACTCAACATCCCGATTCGCAGCCCTCGGTCCGCTCGTGGCGAGCCGACTTGAGGGGTGACTCAAATACGCCCTCATCGCTCACTAAGAGGGCTTACCGACGAGCAAAACCCGGAAGCAGAAGGAGATCTCTCTATGACCAACACCGACATCACCATCATGAACAAGCCGCCACGGCCGGAGGTTCGCGGCAAGTTCGGCTGCATCGTGGCCGACCCGCCGACCGACATCCAGCAGAAGAGCGAGCATGGCGCGATAAGCCACTACCCGCTCCTGACGATGGAGCGGCTGAGGCTGCTCCCGGTCGGAGAGCTCGCGCAGGAGAATGCGCACCTCTGGCTGTGGTCAACGAACGCCGCACTCGAAGCCAGCTACGAGCTGGCGCGGGCATGGGGTTTCACACCGCGCTCGCTCTTCACTTGGGTGAAGCCGAAATTCGGCCTTGGAAACTACCTCCGGAATGCGACCGAGCAGTTGATCCTCGCGACAAAGGGTAAGGCGCCGGTGCTCTACAAGAGCCAGCCGAACTGGGGCTTCTTCCCGGTGCAGAGTCACAGCCAGAAGCCCGAGGAATGGGCCTCGATCGTGACCCGGGTGAGTCCCGGCCCGTACCTCGAGCTGTTCGCACGTCGTCGTCCGCCGAGCGTCGAGGGCAAGGAGTTCTCGATCTGGGGAAACGAGGTCGACAGCGACATCAGCCTGGCCGAGTGGGGCTTCCCCGTTCCGTCCGACGCCAAGTTCGCGGACGCGGGCAAGGAGATCCAGGGATGACCGGCCCGGAACACGCGCAGTCACCTCCGGAGAAACAGACTCGCGCAATCTCCCGCGAAGAGGCGGATCGCCTGATTGCGGATGCGGTCCTGCATCTGCCCTCCCGCCGAGCCGCGAAGCGCCTTCTGAATCTGTACGAGCAGTCCGGGCCGCCGGTGGCAGTGTTCCTGACGTTCGAGGGCGTCGATCCCGGCGCCGAAAACTTCGAGGAGCAGTTCCACGGCAACTACTTCGGCAGCTTCACCCGGGACGAAGTGATCCAGACCGGCATTGAGATCGCCGAGCTGGACGTCGCTCTCGAGCGGTTCCTGGACGACCAGGGGCTGCCGGAGAACGCCCTCGACTGGGACTACGACGCGATCTGGCCCTTCATCCGCGACCGACACCTGCTGGTTGAGGAGGGCGAGTACTTTCACGTCTTCGACGCCGGCCTCGTCTGGCCCGAGAAGGAGGCCGACCGATGAGCAGCCATTTCAACACCAGGCCGAAGCGCGCGCATCGCGGGCGGAAAGGACATGACTATGCAGGAACCGAAGTCGCCCACGTCGATCGTGTGGAGCATCATCTGGCTCGTCGTGCTCGGGTCGATCGCGCTCTGGCTCGCCGCCGAAGTGCTGAGCCAGATTTGGGGGTGGCTCCTTCTGGCGGGACTGTTCGCAGTGGGAATCTGGGTGCTCGTTCTCTGGCTACGTCGAAGCCGGGACCGCTGGTAATCGAGGCCGACCTCGACCTCTGTTCCATTCCGCTGGTGCTTGACAATTCGGAGCCTCAAGCGGATAAAGAGGGCACAACGAGGCGTCCCGAGTCGGGAGCTTCCGAGCAGCCGAGGGTCGCGCCTCGCTGTTCAGGAGAATCCCAATGACCGCCCGTACCCCTTCCCGCGGCCGTCCGATCAGGGATCGCCGCATCCACTTGCAGGAAGTTCCGACCGACAGTCGGGACATCCGGAAGCTAGCGCTCGCGGTACTCGCAATTGCGAGGTCGCGTGTGGTTCGAGACCCTTCTGAACAGTCTTCGACGGATGACTCCAACGAGGAGTCGCAGCCATGAGTTCGCTGGTCTGGAGCGAGATTCACTGGCCGAACCCGACAGGTTCTGACCGCGCCCTGGACCTCCTTCACCGGCTCGCCGTCGAACACGGTCGGCCACCGCTAGTCATCGAAGCAATCGGCGAGGACGGCCAGGTGCGACATCGCATCGGAACGGTCGCGAAGCACGCGGGCATCACCAGGCATCTGGTGCACGCTCTCGTTCCCGGAGCAGTGCTTACTAAGGACCAACCGCGGCCCGTCGCTGGCATGGCTCTGAGAGCGAAAGCGGGTGGCGGCCAGCTCGGCTTCCAGACCGACAGCGCCAAGATCTCTCGGCTACTGCTCGCCGCACTCGCCGCCGCTAAGGCTGG
>Ga0180219_1000973_pt1 | contig 20122 bp, 17 predicted proteins | sample eDN3rd30CBELigMG_FD_151338 | JGI IMG/M metagenome (GOLD analysis project Ga0180219, IMG submission 151338) | Enriched Miracle-Growth compost microbial communities from Emeryville, California, USA - eDNA 3rd pass 30_C BE-Lig MG (version 2)... ...
TTTTCGACTTCTGTATGCTCGTTGCTGGTCTTGTCAGCCAAATTATGCTCCCAGATCGCGGCTTTGCAGGCACCAGGCCAGAATGGCTTTCTGGGCATGGAGCCTGTTTTCCGCTTCATCGAATACAACCGATTGCGGTCCATCGATCACTTCATCCGTCACTTCCTCGCCGCGATGGGCAGGCAGGCAGTGCATGAAAAGCGCCTTTGGGTCAGCTTGTGCCATCAGTCGCGCATTGACCTGATAGGGCATGAAAACGTTGTGGCCGCGAGCATGATCTTCCTGCCCCATTGAAACCCACGTATCGGTCACGATGCAATCCACACCGTTGGCCGCCTTTTCCGGATCGATGGTAGACATGATGCTCGCGCCGTTGGCTTTCGCCCAATTGACATATTGCGACTTGGGTTCGCTGCCTTCCGGCGTTGCGATATTGACGTTGAAATCAAAACGCGCCGCAGCTTCGACCAGTGAGTGGAGGACGTTGTTGCCATCCCCCATCCAGGCAAAGGTCTTGCCTTTGATCGGGCCGCGATGTTCCTCATATGTAAGAACGTCAGCCATGATTTGACAAGGGTGTGTATCGTCCGTCAGCGCATTGATAACCGGAACGGTCGCATATTCGGCAAGTTCCAGCATGCGTTCATGCGAGGTAGTGCGGATCATGATCGCATCGACATAGCGCGACAGAACCTTTGCCGTGTCGGCGATGGTTTCGCTGCGTCCGAGCTGCATTTCCGAACCGGTCAGCATAATCGTCTCGCCGCCGAGCTGGCGCATGCCCACATCGAACGACACACGTGTGCGCGTGGATGGCTTTTCGAAAATCATCGCAAGCACCTTGCCTGCGAAAGGTCGTTCGATTTCGCCCGCCTTCAGGCGCGCCTTGCGTGCCTTGGCGTCTTCCATGATTGCGCGAAGCTCCGACGCAGGAACGGCAGAGAGGTCGATAAAGTGTTTAATCCCGTTATCGTTAGCCATAATATCACGCCGTCTTGCTGATCGGATTTGCAGTTGCGAGCCGTTCGACCGCCGCTTCGATGCGCTTCAGCGCTTCGCGCGCTTCTTCGGGCGTCGTAACCAGTGGCGGAAGCAGACGAACAACATTATCGCCAGCGCCCACGCTGAGGAAATGCTCGTCACGAAGGGCCTGAATGAGGCTGGTATTCGGCACTACGCATTTGATACCGATCAGCAGGCCGCGACCACGGATTTCCGAAACGACGCCCGGGTAGCGGTCAACGATGGAAGCAAGCCCCTGCTTCATGACCAGAGCGGTTGCCTGAACATTTTCGAGGAAGCCGTCAGCCAGAACAACATCAAGCACGGCGTTGCCGACGGCCATGGCCAGCGGATTGCCGCCATAGGTCGTACCGTGTACGCCTGCCGTCATGCCCTTGGCAGCTTCTGCGGTCGCAAGGCAGGCACCCATAGGGAAACCGCCGCCAATGCCCTTGGCCACAGCCATGATGTCAGGCTTGATACCGGCCCATTCATGCGCAAAAAGCTTGCCCGTGCGGCCAACGCCGGTCTGCACTTCGTCGAGGATCAGCAAGAGGCCTTTTTCGTCGCAGAGCTGGCGCAGCATGCGCATGAATTCTTCAGGGAAGCCGCGCAGACCGCCTTCACCCTGCACGGGCTCAAGCAGGATCGCTGCTGTCTCGTCGGTGATAGCGGCACGCAACGCCGCTTCATCGCCGAACGGAACCTGATCGAAACCATCGACCTTCGGACCGAAACCCTCAAGATACTTGGCCTGACCGCCAGCAGCAATTGTGGCCAGCGTGCGGCCATGGAAAGCGCCTTCAAAGGTCACGACGCGGAAACGTTCCGGATGGCCGCTTACATATTGATAGCGCCGTGCGGTCTTGATCGCGCATTCAAGGGCTTCAGCACCGGAGTTGGTGAAGAACACCTTGTCAGCGAAAGTGCTCTCGACAAGACGCCGTCCGAGCTTTTCCTGCGCCGGAATTTCATACACATTCGAAAGATGCCACAGTTTTTCCGCCTGGCTCTTCAGCGTTTCCACCAGATGCGGATGCGAATGACCAAGCGAATTCACAGCAATACCAGCTGCAAAATCGAGATAGCGGTCGCCGTCTTCGGTAATAAGCCAGATGCCTTCACCTCGCTCGAAGCGCAGAGCCGCACGATTATAGGTGTCGTAAAGCGGTTGCACGGTCGTCGCGTCGGTCATAGCGTCAGGCCTCCAAAGCCCTTTTAGCAGCTTACCCGGCAGCACCGGCAAAGCTGTGTTTCCCATAAACAGTCCTCAAGCGCCCGAAACGGTTCCCACCCTTCAAAAAGCGCCGATATTCCATCCCCAACTGCCAAAAAGTATAATGAGACATGAGAGGAATGGCCCAGAAAACTCATGCTTCTCGCCTGAGCATCCGGCAGAAATAAAAAACCGCCCCCAGGGCGGCATATTTATCTCGCGCGTATATTGGCGTTCATAGAAAAAATGTCAATCAAAGCAAACACGGTTTAAAGGCCATCTTTCAGCATGAGTTCATGCATTTTCGCGTTCTTGTAACAATCGCCCGTCGAAGGTGACTTTACGCGCGCGTCCACACTCTATAGAGAAAGGCCTCTCCTCGGCTGAGGCTGCCAGACGGCAGGTCCGCTCCGCAAGTTCGCGATGTTCCATCCTGAAACAATCCGGGTTTTCAGTTCAGGAGCAATTGCGAGCAAAATTTCGGCGCGGACCAAAGAAAAACCGTCTTTGACACCCAAGTTGGGGAAAACCATAAAAATGGAATCTGCCTGACAAGGCTATCCCTTGTCATGGAGTCGTTGGATATTGTAGTTTCTTTTTAGAGATTAAAGCTACATTTCGTGCGGCGGACCTAGTCACCCGGATAGATATGGTGTTTGCGCTTGGAGTAATCCGAGAACACTGGTGGATTCCGGATAACGAAAATGATTGGAGCCCAGGGCGATGAACTGGACAGACGAACGCGTCGAACTACTGAAGAAACTGTGGAGCGAAGGCTTGAGCGCAAGCCAGATCGCAGCGCAGCTTGGCGGCGTGAGCCGTAATGCAGTGATCGGCAAAGTGCACCGTTTGAAGCTTTCAGGCCGTGGCAAGACCACGACCGCTGCTCCGCGCAGCAAGAAGGTCAATACGGTTGCCGCAGCGCCACGTCCTGCAGCACAACATTCAACCGGCGTGCATACGACGACGATGCGCACGGCTACGGTCACCAAGACGGTTGGCGCCACTGCCCTTCAGATGGACTACGCCGTAGACGTCGTTGCGGAAACCGTGGTGAAGCCCGCTTCTGATGTGGTGGTGCCGATTTCGCGTCGTCTTTCGCTGCTGCAACTGAGCGAGCGCACCTGCAAATGGCCGATCGGCGATCCGCTGAACGAAGATTTCCATTTCTGCGGACATGAATCGGGTGAATCCAGCCCATATTGCAAGTATCATTCGCGCATGGCCTTTCAGCCGACTGCGGAACGCCGCCGGGCTCGTTGATACGCGCATAAGATTTGAGACAAATGGCCCCGGAGCGCAAAACTCCGGGGCCATTTGTGTTAGAGCGCATCCCGAAAAGTGTGAAACGGTTTTCGGATATGACGCGCGTTAAAACAAACAGTTAGAGCGTCGATCTGATTCAATCAGATCGACGCTCTAATAGGCAGCATTTATTTCAAAATGGATGTGTAAACGTCCAGCGTACGGTCGGCGATCCCGGTCCAGCTATAATCGCGCGCAATCCAGTCAATCATTTCCTGCGACTGCTCGCTAGTCAGCGGCAGATCGATCTTCTGCCGCAGCGCATCCTTCAATGCATCGACATCGCCAAGCGGAAAATAACTCTCCTTCGCAAGCCCCACTTCAACATTAGCGGTAATATCGCTTGCGAGCACGTTCAAGCCATACCCCATCGCCTCCAGAAGCGCGATCGGCATACCTTCATGGCTGGATGGCAGGACGAACAATGAGGCCTGACTGAACAAGGCTGACAGTTCCTCCCCCTGAAGCGCGCCTGTCAGAACGACACCCGGCACAGCTTCAGCTCTTGCGCGAACCGTTCCGGCATATTCGGCCGTGTATTCCGCCGACCCGATAAGAGCCAGTTTCAAAGAAGGATCGGACAGCTTTTCGAAAGCCTCGATGAGATCAAGCTGGCGTTTTTCCGGAACAATTCGCGCGACGAGAGCGATATACCGCTCGGGGCACAGGCCATGCTTCTCCAGCCACGCCTTGTCGCGGCAGGCAGGACGAAGTGTGACGCCATTCGGGATGAAAGTGATCGGCACATTGTAATGCTGTTGCATGGTTTGCGCGATGTCGTTGGACACTGCGATACGCGCATTTGCAAAGCGCATTCCGCACCATTCGCCAAGCTTCAGCATCGTACGCGCCAGACGCCCCCACTTCTGACGATTATAGTCAAAACCGTGATGCGTCACGACCGTACGCAAGCCCAGCAGACGCGCCAGCGGAACGGCGAGAGCCGGGCCGATTGCATGAATATGCAGAACGTCCGGACGTTTGAAACCCGCCCGCAACACGCCCAATACCGTATGGACAATCGCCTCGAACTTCATGGAAGTCGGAGCCCAGATCGGTGTAACTTGCACCCCTTCCCAGACATAAGGCCGTTTCTTTTCCAGATAAGGACGGCGCCCGATGACCTCGACGTCCCATCCCTTCGTCACGTAGAGCCGAGCCAGCTCCTCGACATGTTTTTCCACCCCGCCCTGTATGTTTGGGACTCCGCGCAGGCCGAGCATCATGACGCGAGGTCGTTTGTCGTTTCGGACCATCAAAGCGCCCCCAACTCGGCATAAAGTTCCAATGTCCGATTTCTGTATGCCTGCGGAGAGAATTCGTTACCGGCCCAGACCCGCCCTACATTTCCCATCTTGCGCCGGGACTGCTGAGATAATCCCGCGAAATCGCCAAGAACGCGGGCGAGGTCATCGACATCACCTGCACGCGAAACCATTCCAGTCTCGCCTTCGATAATCATTTCGGGAATTCCACCAATGTCCGCGCCGATCACCGGCACCCCAAGTGCATAGGCTTCCAGAATGCTGATCGGGGCATTTTCATACCATTCAGACGGCAAAACGAGCGCCTTCGCTTCGCCGATGAGCCGATGCAACCGCTCGCCCGAGACATAGCCTGCGAATGTAACGTCGCTCCCCGTCTCAATTGCAAGTGCCTTCAATGATTGCTCTTCAGGGCCGGTGCCTGCAATGACGAGTTTCTGACCCGCAATGGCCGCTGCACGAATGAGGGTACCGATCCCCTTTTCGGGTGCCAGTCTTCCGACATAGGCGAAATAATCACCCTCATCCGAATAGGGTTTCAGATCGTCGGTATGGGCGAAATTGGGGATGTAGACCAGCTTCTCTTCCGGCCAGCCCCATTCTGCTAGCTTCGCTATATAAAAGCGGCTTGGCACGACGATGCGGTCAAGTGTATTGCGGTAAAGGCCGAGCATGCGATGGATTGCGGTTTCAACCAAAACCAGTCCACTAAGAGCGGTTGAATCCTTGATGCATTTGTGAAGCGCCACATTGTAGATGCGCCCGCTCTTGCAACGTTCACAGATCTGGTTATGTGACAACATCTTATAGGCCGGACATGCCAGTTTCAGATCATGCGCCGTCATAACCGTCGGCACACCAGCTTGCTTCAGTACCGGAAAAATCGACGGCGACAAATGATGATAGATATTGTGTGCATGCGCCACATTCGGGCGAAAGCGTTCGATCAACGCTTTAATCCGGTCGCGCGCTTCCCATGAATAGATGATCTTGCCCGCCTGCACGACTTTGGTGAGCGGGCTGCTTTCCCGGCCATACTCAATTTCCGAAACGAAATAGGAAGACCAGTCGGATGCAAAATTATCTGGATGCTGCATCGCGAAAGGGGCTGTTTGCCAGCCGATCTCAGAAAACAGTTTTATATGGTCGAGAAAAACGGTTTCGGCGCCACCGCGCCGATAAAAGTAGTTGTTGATCGCCAGCAGGCGATGTTCTTTATCATTTACATGCGTCAAGCAGCACCTCGTTGCGCGCCAAGGCGCGCCACGGCCTCGCGAACAGAAAGAACAGTCGCTCCACTTCTCACCGCGTGAGATACGAGGCGTTCAAATGTCTCAGGCTTGCACCCGAATTCGGTCGGCGTATCGCTAACATCGTGGGTGTAGAAAACGAGCCAGCCGGGATTGCCATTCAGATCATCGATCCAGCGGGTCTGGCGCGCAGCATTGTCATCCGGCTGCCTGATTTCAACGGCCTGCAAAAAGGCAAGGTCGATCATGCCGCGATTGATGCGATTGCCACCGCCGCGACATGTTGCGAAACGATCAGCAAAAAGCCGACGCGACATCATGGAAGATGCGCAATATGGATAGGCGAAATTGCGCGGTTCCTCACGATCTGGCTCGAATGCATCGAGATAGGCAGTATTGCGATCAAGGTCGGACACTATTTCCTGAGCGCCGAAGTAAGGAACTTTGAGATGGTTATAGGTATGGCACCCTAATTCGTGCCCACGCTCGACCAGCTTCCTGCACCCCTCCTGCGTGATCAGGTTCCTTTTGGCTTCTTTCGTGCCAACCATATTCCCGGCAATATAGAAAGTGCCGTGGACCCCGTACTTGTCGAGAATAGTAGCCCCGGCGCTTTCCGCCGTATCAGGCACATCATCGAATGTGAAAGTGATGATCCGCTCGTTCTTCGGCAGGCAGAACGGGCGCAGCGGAAACCGACGACTGATACTATCGTTCAGCCGAATGGCATACCATTCCAGACGACTGCGTGCCCTCTCGAGACTATCCATTTCCACCAGTGCCCCAACTCCCCCAAATGCCGCTTCAGTCAAGACTTGCCTTTGCCTGCAAGCGCGTTCCGAAGACAGCAATCATTATACAAAACCACAATGCCCCACCATTCTGGAAGAACGTATTTTTCATACAAGACATGTATAATCCGTAAAGCCAAAGGCGAATATGAAGGAGCGTTAATATAGGGTCGTCATCTGTGCTTTCCGCTTCCTTAATATATCGATGCGGAAAGGCCGTTACCCAGATAAGTGTCAGAATTAAACCGATAACACCAGCATTGATCATCATATTCAAAAAAGAATTATGCGGATTGAAGGCCGCGACGTTTCGGTGTGCGCAATAACTATGCCCCGCACCGGCCAATATGGGCTCTAAGGCATCAGTACTCCGATGAATCGCGCCGGTGACAACGTCAATATCTGGATAGAGACTTGGGCTTATCCAGATGAATGAGAACATACAGAAAAATCGCACGCCCGACGGCTGGCGACTATATCTCCTCACATTAGAGCGCATCCCGAAAAGTGTGAAACGGTTTTCGGAACAAGATGCGCGTCAAAACAAACGGTCAGAGCGCCGATCTGATTCAATCAGATCGGCGCTCTAATGAACCGATAAGTGCGGTCAAGTCAGGCTAGATTTTCGCGATTTCTGCGCCATGCGCCAAGATAGCCCAAACCGAGTACGAGAACGACACCAAGTCCCATCCCGGCAATGCCGCCCGCAGCCCCCAACACCACGGTCTTGGGTGGCCAGCTTCGACCAATCGGAGGAATGGCCGTCGAAATGATCCGAATGTTGGTGGCATCGAGCTGCTGGCGCTGACTGGTCTCCGAAGAGCGGGTCAGGAATGTGTTGTAGATCGCTACTTTGGCTGCCATGTCACGTTCAAGGTCCGAAAGCTGAACTTGCGCATCATTGTCGAGTGCGACAGCGGAACGTGCGGAAGCTGCCTGCGCATTCAGAGCCGCAACGACAGCATTTGCCTGATCGAGATCAACCTTGGCCGATTGCAGGATACGTGCCCGCTCCTGCGCCATCTGCTGTTCCAGACCGGCAAGCTGGCGTTCCGTATTTATCAGTTCCGGATAACGCGGCCCGTAGGTCATGGCCAGAGCATCGTAGCGCTGCTTCAGCGATGCATATTGTCCACGCAAATTCGTCATCGTGGACGACTGTAAAGTACTTGCCGGACTGACGGTACTGCCTGTGTCCCTCGTCAGTTCTTCATAACGCGTGCTTGCCTCGGCAAGCCGCGCCTTGGCATCGACCAGTTTGGAATTGATCTGCGTCATCGACTGGGTGCTGACGAGTTCGCCACCCGCGGTCTGCAGACCATGTGCCCTGCGGAACGCAGCAACCTTTTCTTCCGCTTCAGTTGCAGCCTTCTGCAACGAGGCCAAACGTTCGGACAGAGCCGAAGCAGCGCGTCCTGCACCGTCGGCATCCGCCTGTGCAATTTCTTCCTGAAAGGCATTGGCCAGAGAATCTGCAACTTTTACCGATTTCTCGGGATTATCGGTCCAGACCGCAATCGTAACCAGATATGATCGTTCAGGACGCGCAACCGTAATTCGCTGCGACAATGCGCGAACCGCAGTCAGCGTATCGTCTTTCGGCCCCACCGGTTTGCTGAGCCCCAACATGGCCCGAAGATCAAAAGCCGGCGGCGGGGGAACAAACTCCTCATCCTCATTCAGCTTCAAATCCGTCACAACCCGCCGCAGGACGTTGCCGGAGGTCAGGATGCGCATCTTGCTTTCAATGTCGAGAATCTGGCTGTCGGCCTGAAGGCTCTGGGCATAGACATCATTGGGCAGCAATTGAAGCCCGGATGGTGGAACCAGCAAATCGGTATAGGCTGTATAGCGTGGCTTTGCCGTCATGCCGTAAGCAAGCCCCGCCAAACCGCCGATTATCGCCAGCGCTGCGATCAAAATCCAACGCGCACGCATCCAGGCAAGCGCCTCGAACAGGTCAAGTTCAGGCAGCATCAGCCCCTTGTTTGCGGTGGCGCTTGTCTCAGTGATCTTTTCTTCTTCGTAGACGATATGCGTTTCGCTGCGAACGGCACGCAGCCGGTCGTCGACAGGAACCAGACTTTCACTGGCGGTCTCCGTTACCCGTGCCTTCGAAGCGAGGTCGCGCAAGGTGTACATTAGTCGCCCCTAAAGTTCACTCGATAGCGCAAACATGGCGCTACTGTTTTCCTTAGACTTAAAGATTAAAAAATTCGGTTAATGAAAGGCAATCATCTGCAAGAGTGTCACTAAAATGCAAATGAAGGTCATTTACTCATGCAGTTTCTGATAAATTTCACGCAACATGCTTGGCACCTCATGTTCTTCGGGATTAAGAGGAAATGAAGCATGTGCCTCACCACCGGAAACTTTACGGAAAATAATCCGGTTCTCTGCCATAACATTCTCTTGAAATTCCAAGCGTCTTTCATCCTCCCAGAAGCACGCTGGGCCCGAGCAGCCCGAAAATTCGGTATGGAAACTTGAAACGCCATTGGTCGACATTACTGTCCTACGCAGCTTCTAGCGGCAGCCTCTTTGCGGCAAACATCGCGCAGCTTTTTACATTCGCTATTCTGGCGCGCTATCTCGGCTCTCACGAGTTTGGTCTGTTCGTGACTGTCATGGCGGTAACCAGCATCGCCACCTTCATCTGCGGCCTTGGCGGAGCGGAATGTCTCGTCCGTCGTGTGGCGCAGGATCGGGCGATTTATCCGGCAATGCTCGGTCACAATCTCATTTTGATCGCAATAACCGGCGTCATCCTCGTCGCCGCTGGACTGCTGATTTTGCCGTTCTGGCTGAGCAGCACTCCTGAATTTTCCGGAAATCTGGTTGGGCTGTTCCTGCTGCTTGTCACGAATATTGTACTGGTGCGCCTAATCCTGCTGGTCGAGCAGATTTACATCGCACATACCGACTTCATATCCGCCAATCTTTCCGTGGTCGGGTTTGCTATTGCGCGCACCATTGCCGCTGCCATCGCGTGCCTTGTATTCGGTGTCTCCACTGTTGTCGGATGGGCCTATTGGCAGTTCGGTGTCCATGTATTGGTTGCCGTGGTTTATGCCTTGTTTCTGCGTAGGCTCGGTCGGCCACAATATACAATCGTGCGCGACGAACTGCGGCTTGGCGTGATGTTCGCATCGCAATTCATCTTCAAGGCAGTGCGCCAGAATGCCGACCTTCTGCTGCTCGGGACATTGATGCCGCCAAGCGTTGTCGGCAGCTACGGTGTTACGCGCCGCATCATCGACAGCAGCACATTGACTGTCGAGGCGATGAACCGTCTCGTCTACCCGCATCTGGCTCGTGCCAGCGCAAACGGCATCCATCATGCTCTACCGATCACAATGCGTCTGCTCGGCGCTGCATTCGCCATAGGCATATTCACCTCGCTCGCCGTCTTTATCATTGCGCCGTATTTACCCTATCTGTTCGGCAGTGAATATGACACGCTGGTTTCCTTCTGCCGAACGCTTTGCTGGATTACCGTGTTTGTTGCACTGTGGTCGATAGCGGTCGATCTTCTGGGGGCTGCGAGCCAACACAGCTATCGCACGGCGGTCCTGAACACAGGCAATATTCTAGGCGCACCGCTTCTGGCGCTGGCCACCTGGTACGCACCTATTACAGGAACTTTCGCAGCCATTTACGTAATTGAAATCAGTATCGTGTTGGCATCATGGGGATGCGTTATCTACCTCGTTCGCCGGAGTCGTGACGCAGAAGAGAAAAAAGGCGGTTTCAAGCAAGCGGGGGCTTAGATGACGCATATCTCTACACCAGCAAGTGATATCAAGTCGCGACGTGTTCGCGCGATGCATATTGATGATATTCCTGCGGTCCGCACGCTGTTCCAGCGAGTTTTTCGTCCACACTCAAAGTCATGCGACAAGACTTTCGATCAGTATTTTCAGAAGTTCTTTTTTGAAAACCCCTACTACGACCCTGCGATTGGTAGCGTGATTCATGAGGACGAACACGGTGAGATCGATAGCGCGATCTCGGTCCTGCCCATTCCGTATAGGGTCAATGGCCAATCGATCATGGGGCGATTGCTTTGCGCTTTCATGATGAAGCCGGAAATGTCGCCGCGCGGTGCCGCCGAACTGACACTCACTTTGCGTCCAAGTGAAAAGATACTCAACTTCACCGACAGTGCAGCGCCGGTAAGCCTCAAACATTCCGAAGCGATCGGGGGAATCACACTCAGCACACATGGGCTTGGATGGACACGCGTATTCCAAGCTGCCAGCTATGTGGCCAGTTACGTTGCCGAACGGCGTCCGATCCTCGGCGGATGGGCTACCAGTTCAGTGGGCAAAATGCTCAACCCGCTTTTCCCCATTCCTGCGATCACGAGGGCCGCCAAGCCCCGGGCGAATGTGACGGAAATTGCGCAAGAAGAAGCGATATCTCTGGTTCCCGGTTACCTGCAAAACTATTCGGCCCATCCAGATTGGACAGAAAGCGACATCAACTGGCTGTTCCTGATGGCGTCAGACAATCTGGCTGCCGGTACCTTGCGGTTCTGTGCGATCAACGACCGCACCGGCAGTCCAAGCGGCTTTTTTTGTTATTACGTCCGCTCCAATGGCATTGCCGAAGTTCTCAACATCCTCGCAAAAGCCGGAATGGAAAAACATGCCGTCGATGCGATGCTACTCCACCTGCAGGATGAGGGGCATATCGCAGCACAAGGCAGAGTTGACCCGCGTTTTCTCAACGCACTTTCACAGCAGTCGATCATGTTCTTTCGCTTGAAAGCCAATGTCTGTGTGGCCACAGCAAATGCTGATATGCTGAACGCCGTTCAGCGTAATGATATCTTTATTGGCGGGCTTGCCGGCGAAAGCTGGAGCAGACTGTCCACGGACTTCTATTGAGCTGCAAGCTTCCGTTCAAGAAGGAAGAACGTCGTCGGCCCCGCTTTGCCAGCTCCATTATCCAGCCGGAAAGCAATGGGGCCAGACCCGGCAGCAATCTTTTCATGAATCTTTCCATCAAGACCGACCGGCGAAATTGTCCACGAAACCGTGTCTTGTGCCAGATTTACGTCCACTCGATTGCGTAGCAAAGTGACCGGCAGTCGCCCCCAATCCTCTATGATTTTCTCTGCCTTGTCGCGGAAACGCATATCGCTATTGCGAGCGTCGCTCGCGAAAATTATCAGCAGCTTTTCGCTATCCTTCAGCAGTTTCTCGTCTATTGCCGAAACAGCGAACAGCCCCCGCTCCTCGGCATTGCCGAGGGACAGCTCATTCAAAGTCAGGTGATCTTTCAGTTCGGCAAAAGCAACGGCCTCGGTCTTCGGCGTAACGACCTGCATCCGCAGCTTGTTGCGGTCGAGCCGGATTTGACCCGTAGTACTTTCAAACAAGCCCTGCGAAGGGTTGGTTATGTTGTCATCTGCAAGAAGTCCTGCCGCTTTCAGACGTTGCAACACGTTATCGAGTGATACATTTCGATAATCGACCGCGACTTTTTTTTGCAAGCCTTGCGGCCAAGCCAGTTCTTTCGTGGCAAGACCAACCCCGCCCACAAGTGCTAACGGCTTGAGCCGGGCCGGTTCTCGAAACTCAAGCGATTCACCAAGGCTCGCCTTGCCTTGCATCATGAATGGTAGATTGAAATCTGCAGTTTCTACGTCACCGCGACGAAACAGAAGTGATGCCAGCGTTTCGCCTGCACGCGCTACAGGATCGACGGCAAAAGTGTAGGGAACGATACGCTGACGGAATGGGGCGGCCTCATCAAACGCAAGCGTTAACGGTCCTTGCCCATGACGGCAGATGCCGTCCCAGCCCTGCAATGCGGCATAGGCTGGAAACACCAGACCCGCCTCATATCGATAACGGCTCCAGAACAGATGCTCGTATTCGGTCACAAGAAACGGTCGACCGAGCCAGCGCCCGACAGCGATTTCACTGACATAGGAAGCAGTGTCGCCAATCGAACTCGTATGCCTGATTTCCGTTCCGGGGTTGAGAGTTCCGATCCAGTCTTGATAGGTGTTGGCGACCACAGCTTTCTGGTTTTGTCTTGAAAGAGCGGTTTGGACGGTGAACAAGTTGTTATAGGAGGCGATGAGACCGCGATAGCCAAGATCGCGTAGCGCCTGCTCCATCCGTTGCGCCAGCGAACGTTCGCTCTCAACGACGAAAGCCTGAAAATCTCGCAGCCGTCTCCCTCCACCACTACGGCTTACGGGCAGTTGGACGGTCTGTTGTTCCAGATTTTCATCGGGTGCCAACCCGCCCCAGGCTCGGGACAAGGTGGAACTATCCGCATAATGCTTTTTCAGAAATGCATTGAACGCGGGACGATAGCCCGGCCAAAATGTTGTACCGTCGTCGTGCTCGTGCACAAAGCTTGTAAACTCGATGCCATTTTCGTTAAACGGAATGACCAGTGCGAGCGCGGGATCCTGTAAAGGTGCAAGGCCTGTATAGGGATTGACTGTGGCGTAGACCTCTTTCTGGAAGCGCAACCAGTGATCGAATGCTGCATCGTCCACATAGGTTCGGCGCTTCACATTTCCTTCTGGACCCCAGCGGTCAATGTCCTTTCCGCCCAAAGCGCCACTTTCAGAGGTAAGCCCGTCAATGATCCAGTAGATGCCTTCGCGTTTGAGCGCCGCCATAAGGTAGCGCATCCGGTCGAGAGCATCAGGTCGGAAATCGAAATCGCCTGCCTGCTCAAGCATCAGATCGGCATCAACGAAATGGAAACGAGCTATATTGTAGCCATGCAGACGAAGCTGTCGCACATATCGATCAATGAAGGCATGATCTACCACGCCGGATGATGGAGGCCCCCAGGCAATCGCCGCGCATTGCAGTCGCATCGCCTGGTCAGGCGTGTCTGCCTGCGCGAAACGTCCGTCGGCATTTGCGACTAAACGATTTTTCTCTTCAATCGGGATGTTTGTCAGAAATCCCGAAAAATCGAGTGGGCTTCCTGAGGAAATTTCGAGATTGTTTTCTTTGACCGGAAGCCATTCCTCGGCAACGGCACCGGACATTGCGAGGGCCAGAAGTGAAACGGATATGGCCAGTCGCGGGGTTCTCATCAAGGCTCTCTTATAACCTTGCTTTCAATCCAGTCTGTAGGCTTGCGGCGCGGCTGAAAAAAGCCGAGCGGTAGGGCTGCTGCGTGGAATATCCATGCCACCACCGCATAGACACCAAGCTCTATACTACGCGACCGGACCGACATTGCCACAAATGGAACCACGGCAATTACCGCGGCTGTCAGAATTGCCAGCGGCCATCCCGGCAGAAAAACAAGAGCTGCTATGATTGCCAGCCACCAAAGATAGACTGCACCCCAAAGCCGTAGTTCCGGCAGTTCACGGAACAGATTTTTCTGATGCGGTTGCCCTATCGCAGCGCGCAACACCTCACCGGTTCCACGCAGATATTTGCTTTTCCAGCGGCGAACCAGAAGCTTGTAGGCGTTCATCGTATAGCCAAAATGCTGCACAAAAGGCCGATCCAGGCGATAGAGCTTCCAGCCATTGCTGCGCAGGCGGACACCCGCATCAAACTCTTCATGGCCATGAAGATTGCGGTCTGAAAAATATCCCGCCTGCTCAATCGCGCTGCGCCTGTAAAGTCCGCCGCCATTCATGCGGTCGATATCACCTGTTCGCGCTTCCGGCGAATGCCGCTTCGCACGACGCTGGAACTCCAGGCTTTCCAGAATCTGGTCCACGACATGACCAGTCACGCCACCGACATCCGGGTGCTTGTCGAGATAATCGAGCGCTGCCGGCAAAAAATCCGGCTCGATTATCATGTCGCCATCGATCAGACAGATATAGGGCTGTGTTGAATACTGAAAGCCCAGTTGCGGGCCGAGACCGCAGCTGGCTTGCGCGGGGGGCTCGATCTGCACGACCTTGATCGGATAGGTTCGCGCGATTTCTATCGTGCGATCTTTAGACCCGCTATCCGCTACGATAACTTCCACCTTTCCGCCAGGCAAAGCCCTCAAGGCGCTCTCCACAGCCTCGGCGATACGCTTTTCCTCGTTCAAAGTCTTGATGATAATCGAAACAGACATCGTTGCCCTATTTGCGAGAAAGCACATGCGAAGCGATCAATTGGCAGAAGTTAGTCAAGCTAGTGGATTGAATTTGACGTTCGAATCCCGACTGAATGAGACGCTGTTTCAAACGTCAAATTCGCAAAATCCACTAGATACATAAAGTTACTAGTGGTCTTTGCGATTTCGACATTTGCTCGGCGCCTGTATCAGAGGGACGCAAATGTCGGAATCAGACCACTAGCATTTCATAGTTTCCTTAGGTTTCAAATCTACTAAACACTTCAACTATAAAATGAGATTCGGTGCACTTACATAATTGAAATTTCCCAAACTGGGGGTTTCTGAAAGACTTTTATGCTGACCAATAATTTTGACATTCGAGTTTTTAGCAGTACGGGACAGCTATCCGCCGACTGGCCAGATGCCGATGACAGAACCGGCGCCGCATTCTTTGTCTTTCAGTCCAAATCATTCCTGAAAGCTTGGGAAACAACCTACGGGCAGAAACCCGGAGTGCAGCTATGCCTGACTGAGGTTCGCCAGTCCGATGGCACTCCACTTCTCTTTCTGCCGCTTTCTGTTACACGTATCTACGGTTCCAGGGTGCTTTCATTCATCGATGACGGCGTGAGCGATTATAACGCGCCCATCGTGTTTCCAGCAGCAGCGAAGCTTTCACACGAAACGGCAGCACTTATCCTCAACGCTGTTATCGCAGCAGTCCCCTCGCATGATGTCATTGCGCTCTGCAAAATGCCGGAGCGCATTGAAGGCTCTGCAAATCATCTATGGCTGGTGACAAACCTGCCTTCAGGCGCATCTGCACATGCCATCTCCCTGACACGTCCCCTGGACGAGATAGAACGCTCCATACGAAGTATCGGCAATTTAAAGAAACACGACCGAGCGCTTCGGCGGATGGAAGGATACCAGTTTTTTATCGCGCAGAACGCAGATGAAAGACAATTGGTTCTGAACGTCATGTTGCGCCAGAAACAGCGACGTTTTGAAGAAACCATGGTTCCTGGTTTCGATGCCCATCCCGAAAAGCGTCGTTTTTTCGAAGCGGCGACGAAGGAGCTTGCCCAGCGTGATGCCTTGCATCTTTCGGCGCTGAAAGTTGGTGAAACAATATTGGCCACGATGTGGAGCATCGTCCGTAAGGGCCACTATTGTGCGATGATTACAACGTTCGAAAACGGTGACTGGGGCAGGTTCTCGCCGGGGAAACTACTGATGTTGCGCCTGTTATCAGAACTGAAGGCGCAGGATTACACCTGTTTCGATCTTGGCTACGGCGACGAGCCTTGGAAAACCGAGCTCTGCGACCAGACGACGTTCTTGCGCGACTATATTCGCCCGCTCACACTTCGAGGACGCATATCTCTTATCCTCGCCCATGCGCTGGAAAGAATGCGCGCGACGCCGTTCTATAAAAAACTGCGTCCACTGAAATGGCGGTTGCTACGCAAATTTCGATAAAGCTTACGCCGCTCGCTTTGGCAGGCGCACAGTAAAGGTCGATCCTTCGCCCAATTGTGAGCGAACAACCAGCCGACCGCGATGGCGCGCGAGGATGTGTTTGACGATCGCAAGCCCAAGGCCCGTACCCTTTTGAGCCCGGCTTGTCTCCACGTCGATCCGGTAGAAACGTTCCGTCAGACGTGGCAAATGTTCAGCGGCGATACCTGGGCCAAAATCCTGAACGGATGCAACGACTTCCGGCGAACTGCCACTGTCGTCTTCATCGAGCTTTACGATGACACGTTTGCCCGCCTGCCCATATTTGCAAGCATTTTCAACGAGATTCTGGAACACTTGAATGAGTTCGTCACGTGCGCCTGTAACATTCACGGAATGATCCGGCAATTGACGCTCGATACTGATATCCAGACCAGCCGCTAACGGCGTCAGCGTATCGGCAACATGATTGAGAATGGAGGTCATATCGACACATTCATTGACCGTCAGATGCGCCCGCATTTCGAGACGCGACAAGGACAAAAGATCGTCGATCAGGCGCGACATGCGTTCGGCCTGCTTCTGCATGATATCCAGAAAGCGGTCGCGAGCAGCCGTGTCGTTTCGAGCGGGTCCTTGCAACGTCTCGATGAACCCGCGTAGCGAGGCCAGCGGCGTGCGCAGTTCGTGGCTCGCATTTGCGATGAAGTCCGAACGCATACGATCAATGCGACGCGTCTCGCTTTGGTCGCGAAACAGCAGAACAAAAAGCTCAGGTCTTCCATCCTTGCCCGGCAAAGCCTTGACCATTGCCTTGAACCAGCGATCAATCGGGACGCGCTCAAAATACTCAATGCTTCGCGCTTCGCCATCTGCGATCACGCCTTGAATAAGCGCGTGCATTTCCGGCGCACGAAACCGCAGATAGAGCGCTGTGCCGGTTTCCAATGACTGGAATGCTTCGATGGCCGCAGAATTGGTGAACAACACGGTGCCGCTGTGATCGAAGATGACCATCGGGTCGGTCAGGAGATCGGCCAGACGCTCGCCGGACACGCCCGCCATTTCGTTAGGCACTATATTCTTTACTGGCACGTCGTCTGGTTCTGTGCTTGCAACTTCGCTTGCGAGCCAGACCGCGCCGAGCACGACAACGGCCAACAGACCAGCGCGAAACCAGAACGGAAGATCAAGAGCCAGCACGCAGACGGCAAGAACCATGCTGGCAATCAAAATGCCCTTGACCCGGAGAAGCGGTTCAAAAATCGACTTCTCAGCCGGTCGTTCTGGATCGGTATGGTTGCCTGCCTCGCTCATGCTGCTTCCTTCTGCGGTTGTGGCATCGACTTTAACCGGAAATGTTCGAACGTCCTTTACGCGGCTTCCAAACAGCCCATATCATGCTTTGATATAAACGAAAGGGAATTGCCGTGGGTGACAGTTCGAAGACAGCTAACAAAAAGAAAGACAAAAAAGACGAGGCAAAATCAAGCGACAAGCCAATCAAGCTGAAAATTGGAGGTGAGGCGCAGTCGTTTGACATAAACGATCCGAAGCTGCCGAAATGGATCGATGACAACGCATTGCAATCAGGCGGATACCCCTATCCCTCCAAGATGAAGTCGGACGAATATGAAGAAACGCTGGAGCGGCTTCAGATTGAACTCGTCAAACTGCAATATTGGCTTCAAGAGACGGGCGGACGCGTCATCAGCGTTTTCGAGGGCCGGGACGCTGCTGGCAAGGGCGGCACCATTTTTACAATCCGCGAGTTCATGAATCCCAGAACCGCACGCAATGTCGCCTTGCCGAAGCCAACCGAAACTGAACAGGGGCAATGGTACTTCCAGCGTTATGTCGCGCATTTTCCAACAGCCGGTGAGTTCGTTACCTTCGACCGCTCATGGTACAACCGTGCTGGCGTGGAACGGGTGATGGGTTTCTGCACTCCGACGCAGCTTGAAACGTTCCTGACCGAAACACCAGATTTCGAGCGCATGATCGTTACGGATGGCATCCACCTTTTCAAATTCTGGCTGGATATCGGTCAGGAAATGCAGCTCAAGCGCTTTCACGAGCGCCGCCATAGCTTGCTCAAGAACTGGAAATTCTCACCGATGGATGTGGCAGGCATTTCCCGCTGGAATGATTATTCCGACGCCTTGCACACTATGCTCGAGAGGACCGATACGGGCTACTCACCCTGGACGATCATTCGCTCCAATGACAAGAGGCGCGCCAGACTGGCTGCAATCCGGCGCATCCTTTTGACATTGCCCTATGAAGGCCGAGACCTACAGGCAATCGGGGCCGAGGATCAATCGATCATCGGGCGTGGTTCTACATTTCTCACCTCGTCATTCCCGGAAATGTAAAACAAACTTGGCTGGTGCGGCGTCTTTTCCCACAGATGAGGCACACGCACCAGCTGCCATAGTGCGCGCCAGGCCGAGATCGAAATCAACACCCAGTATATCGGGATTGAGAACAGGTATGCATAACCTCCCAACTCCGTTGGCTCCATCGTTCTCGCGCCCAGAAGATAAAAGCTCAGATAAGCCAGCAATATGTTCGTCACATCGATCCCCAACAACCAGATACCATGTGTCGTCAGGGGGCCGAACAACATGCTGGTCAGCAAGATTGCGAACATGGCCAGCATGAGCGGGTGTAGAAGCGCCGAACTGATTATGCCTAATGTGTAGATCTGATTGACGGAAAATCTGAACCAGCCGAGCTCGCGCCAAGTGTTATGCGGCTGGCGTCCGTGAACGAGCCATGTCTGCATCCAGCCTTTGAGCCAGCGTGTTCGCTGCTTGCGCCAGACATCATAGTTCACGGGTGCCTCCTCAATAGTTCCACGCGTGATGACGCCAATGCGATAGCCAAATCGAGCGAGCCGCACACCGAGATCGGCGTCTTCCGTGACATTATAGGCATCCCAGCCGCCAACTTGTTCCAGGCAAGATCGGCGGAAATGATTGGATGTACCGCCGAGCGGAATGACAAGCCCACGAGACGCAAGCCACGGCAAGAGCCCGCGGAAAAGTGCGGCATATTCAAAGGCAAACATTCGCGTCAGCAAATTATGACGGAAATTTCCGATAATGAGGGGCGCCTGCACACAGGCCAGCTTGTCGCCCTCCGCCTGAAAAGTCTGCCACGCCTCAAGCAACTGATCGGGGTGCGGACGATCCTCCGCATCGAAGACCGCAACAATCTCGCCGCGTGCAAACTGCAATGCGTAATTGAGCGCCTTTGGCTTTGTCTTTGGGCCACCGGACGGCACCAGGACCAATTCAAAATTTAATGGAAGCTGCTCACGACGTATCGCCGATATTGTATCGAAGTCGTCCTTTTCGCAGACAAGCTTGATGTCGAGTTTACTGGCTGGCCAGTTCAATCGCTTCAGGCTCGAGATGAGCTGACCAACCACGTCCTGCTCGCGATAGAGTGGAACCAGAACAGAATAGTTCGGTAAATCGCGTGGCTTGGATTTCCTGATCTCAAGGAACTTCAATCGTTGCCCGGCAACAGCCGCGAACAAACGGATCATCACGCAACCGAAGAAGAATACCGACAGCGCAACGTGGAGCACCAGAAGAGTGATCCCCGGCCAATTGTACATGCAGGCGAAGACCGCATAGAGTGCCATGGCAATGATAAATGCCTGCGGCGTATCCAGAACGCGTGCAGCCGAAAGTGACTGCGGCGTCATTTCATGGGCCCTTGCTATCAGATCCTTCTGATGTCGTTGCCGCATGATCTGTTTCA
>Ga0180219_1000977_pt1 | contig 20083 bp, 9 predicted proteins | sample eDN3rd30CBELigMG_FD_151338 | JGI IMG/M metagenome (GOLD analysis project Ga0180219, IMG submission 151338) | Enriched Miracle-Growth compost microbial communities from Emeryville, California, USA - eDNA 3rd pass 30_C BE-Lig MG (version 2)... ...
CCTTTTTCGGTCGACTCAATTATAGTATAGACAACCGCTATTTATTCACCTTTACCCTACGTGATGATGGTTCTTCCCGTTTTCATCGCGATAATCGTTGGGGTTTATTCCCTTCAGCCGCTTTCGCCTGGCGTGCCAAAAACGAACAATTCTTTCAAGATGTAAAGGTTGTTACCGATCTCAAATTGCGCCTTGGATGGGGCGTTACCGGACAACAGGATATTAACCAAGGAAATTATCCTTATATGGGCCGCTATCAAAATAGTGTAGGCGAACAAGCCAGCTATATACGCGGTTATGCAAACGGTATGCCCTTATGGGGTTACCTCATGCGCCCTACTTCCTATAATCCGGCACTCAAGTGGGAATCAACCACCACCTATAACGCTGGGATAGATTACGCACTTTTTGACAACCGTTTGAGCGGAACATTGGACATTTATCACCGTAAAACCAAAGACCTAATCAACGCTGAGACACGTACCGCTGCCGGAACCAATTTCAGCGAATTTGTTGCCGCTAATATTGGATCACTTGAAAACACCGGTATAGAGTTTTCAACCAACGTGGAAATTTTACGGAAAAACGATTGGAAATTAACCATTGGCGGCAATGTGGCTTATAATAAAAACAAGATTGTACAACTGAGCAATCTAGATGGCGAAACCCCCATACGCCGCTATGGCAATACAGGTGGCGACGGCGGTTTCTCCTTGTTGGTACACAGTGTAGGAAACCCAGCTGGTATGTACTATGTATATGAACAGATATATGATGCCAGTGGTAAACCTATTGAAGGCTTATATATAGATCGCAACAACGATGGCGCCATTACCGAAGACGACCTTCGCCCCTATAAGCAATTCGCTCCTGATTGGACAGGAGGGCTTCAGGCACAACTTGCGTGGAAAAAATGGGATTTAAGTATTTCAGGTCATGGCAGTCTCGGCAATTATAATTACAATGCCATAGCATCCAATTCGGCAGAACTCGATCGGGCCCGTATTTATGCCAATGAATTTCTGGCAAACCGCACACAAAGCGCTCTGGAAACAGGATTTCAGTTAAAGCAGGTACTTTCCGACTACTACGTGCAAAATGCTTCTTTCTTCCGTATTGATAACATTGTATTGGGAAGGAGCTTCGAAAAGCTATGTAACATACCCCTTAAAGGCCGCATTTATGGTGCCGTGCAAAACTCTTGGGTTTTCACTGCTTATAAAGGGCTGGATCCCGAGGTAGAGGGAGGTATTGATCGGGATTTTTATCCTCGCCCGCTTACTGTGATGTTAGGCCTAAATGTTAACTTTTAATCATCGTGAAAATGAAATCTACTGCATATCAATGGATTCTGAGCTGTATAAGCCTTTGGGCATGCGTATCTTGTGTAAACGATTTGGATACGGTACCGCTCACCAATAATGAAATTACGACTGAAAACGCCTGGCAATTGCCTGAAACGTATGCATCCTTTCTAGCCAAGATTTATGCCGGATTTGCGCTCTCCGGAAATGAAGGCCCCTCGGGTATGCCCGATATTGTAGCGGGCGATCAGGGTGAGGCAACTTTCTTACGCTCCTACTGGACATTACAGGAAATCCCTACCGATGAAGCCGCTATTGCCTGGGCAGATGATGGCCTTAACGGGCTTCAATTTACCCAATGGAACTCCAGCAATCGTTTTGTTGAACTCAACTATAACCGTATTTTACTCAATATTGCCTATTGTAATGAGTACCTGCGACAGACTACTGAAGAGCAGATGGATACTCGTGGCATGACGGATAGTGACCTACAAAACCAAGTGGCAACCTATCGTAACGAGGTTCGCGTATTGCGCGCGCTTAATTATTATTTTTTGATCGACCTTTATGCCAATGTGCCTTTTCTTACCGAGGCCAATCGCGTGGGCACCGAACTACCAGAACAAAAAGACCGAGCCTTTTTATTTTCTTGGCTGGAATCTGAGTTAAAAGCCGTTGAAGGCCAACTCCCGTCTACCAATCATAATAACTATGGCAAGGTAAATGATGCAACAGCATGGATGATACTGGCCAAGCTATACCTTAACGCCGAGGTTTACACTGGTCAGGCGCACTATACAGAGTGCCTCACCTACCTCCATAAAATCTTACAGGCAGGATATCACTTGGAAGAAAACTATTCGTACCTCTTCGGTGCAGATAATGACCTTTCTAACGAAATTATCTATCCCATTGTTTTTGATGGTAAACGGGCCACCACCTATGGGGGTACTACGTTCCTAATGGCTGCGGCCTTTGGTTCAGACATGAATCCAGGTACTAATTTCGGACTGGCACAATCATGGTCGGGCACAAGAGCCAAAGAATCACTTTCTTCGTTATTCGATGATGGTGATAAACGGGCGCTTTTCTGGACGGATAAGCGTACGCAGGAGACAACCGATCTACGCAACTATAATCAGGGATGGGCGGTCATTAAATTCACCAACTTGCAGCGCAACGGGAATCCCGGTTCGGATAATCTCTTCGCTGATACCGATTTTCCGCTATTTAGATTAGCCGACGCTTATTTGATGTATGCCGAAGCAGTGCTACGAGGTGGGCAGGGCGGCACTTTAGATCAGGCACTAGAACTGGTAAATGCTCTCAGAAAGCGAGCCAATGCTTCGTTGCTAACTACATCTTCCCAGTTAACACTATCTTTTCTTTTGGATGAACGGGCACGCGAGCTTTATTGGGAAGGACATCGCCGCACCGACCTCATCCGCTTTGGGCGCTTCACTAAAAACTATAGCTGGCCTTGGAAAAATGGTATTTATGCCGGTACCGCTAATATAGACGATAAATATAACCTATTTCCGTTGCCAGCATCCGAATTATCGGTTAACACCAATTTAAAACAAAACCAAGGCTTCTAATCTTTACTGCAATGAAACTGTATATCAATATATTTTCTCCTCTGAGCATGCTATTCTTGCTCATGTGCCTATTTGCCTGTACCAAGAGCGATCAGACACCGGCGTTGACAAATATTCAAAACAGCATACTCGATCCACTGCCCTTCCAGGAAGTAACATTACAAGAAGCAGATGCTGATGATACACTCTTTACCATCACATGGTCTGCCACCGAGTTTTTTGTAGATGGAAGCGAACAGGCAACTGCCATTGGCCCCGTTACCTACACGGTACAGATAGCACTTGCCGGAACCAACTTTGAACATCCCGAAGTGCTGACAGAAACCGGTAGCCTATCAGTAGATATTACCACAGCAGCGCTTAACAACTTGTTGAAGAGTAAGTTCGTAGCACAATCATCTACACCTATTGATCTGGAATTCCGGGTATTAACCCGCTATGGGGCCAACAATGCTGCACCTATCATATCCGGCAATTCGACCTTTTTGACGGCTACTGTATTTGAAGCATCTGACGTCATGCAACCCATCTACTTGGTTGGTGATATGAATGGGTGGGATAATCGGAACACCGATTACATCGCCTACCGGGAAAGCAATGACGCAAACAGCCGGATTTACACCTACACCGGAAAATTAGGAGCCGGTATCTACTTTAAATTTATGCCTCAAGAGGCATTGGGCACTTATAAAATGTACAGTCGCGTAGATGAAACCACCATGGTATATGAAACCTTAGAAGGAGGTGCCTTCTACAATGAACAAGCGGGTTACTATACCATCACACTCAATCTGGATGCCATGACCTATACCATCGAACCCTACAGCGTGCCAATCAACAAAACGTACAGTAAAATTGGCCCTATTGGCGATTTCTGCGGTTGGGATAACGAACCAGCCATGACGCAGACGACTTATGACCCACATCAATGGCAAGGTGTCTTTACTTTCGACGCTGGTACAACCGTAAAATTCCGTGGCAACAACGATTGGGCAAATAATTGGGGAGGAAATGCTGCCGACCTACCATGGGGGCTGGCTATTTTTGATGGGCCTGGCGCCGCTGTACCTACCGGCTCTTACCATATTTACTTTAATGACCTTACCGGTCGCTATACCATTTGGCCACAATAAATCGGTATCATGATGAAAAAAACACCATATCTGTTCGTGCTCGGTATTTTCTGCTGCTTCGCTCTTCTCGGTAGCTGCCAGGATGATTTAGATCGCATAACACCTGCCGTTGCTCCAGGGAATACCGAAGTAAAACCCATATCTGATTTTAACAAAGTTATCTACGAAGTCAATGTGCGCAATTACTCAGCGGCGGGCACCATTGCCGCACTGAAAAATGATTTGCCACGGCTAAAAGACCTTGGAGTGGATATTCTCTGGCTCATGCCCATCCATCCTATTGGCGAAGAGAAGCGCCAGGGAACAAAGGGCAGTCCTTATGCGGTTAAAGACTACCTAGCCATTAACCCCGACCTAGGTACCGATGCCGACCTCAAAGCTTTCATTACCACAGCACATGAGCAAGGGATGGAAGTGTGGCTCGATTGGGTTGCTAATCACACTGCTTGGGATCATTCTTGGGTAAAGGAGCACATCGATTTTTATGCGGAGAAAAATGGACAGCGCCCTTATTCTCCTGATGGGTGGACAGATGTGGTGGAGCTCGATTATAGCAATCCAGCCCTTCGGCAAGCGATGATCGATGCCATGAAATATTGGGTAAGCGAGTTTGACATCGATGGGTACCGGTGCGACGCGGTTAGTTTTGTGCCTGTCGACTTCTGGAAAGAAGCCCGCGCACAAGTAGATGCCATCAAGCCCATTACCTGGTTAGCAGAGAGCGATAATCCCGCCTATGCGGCCGTATTTGATATGGATTATGCATGGGCGTTTAACACTTCGCTGAACGAATTTGGTCATCAACAAAACCTTGATCAATTAGTTGCTGCCTGCAATAAATTAGTGAACAACCCTAATTATGCGGAAAAATCACGCATGGTATATTTAAGTAACCACGATCTCAATGCATTTGAGGGCACAGAGTTTAGTCGCTATGGAAACAATGTGTTACCACTTACTGCATTATACTTCACTGTTTACGATATGCCCCTTATTTACAATGGTCAAGAAATTGGCATGAACAAAGCGTTGAGTCTCTTTGAACATGACCCCATCCCTTGGCAGCCAACCAATGCCACTTACCTCGATCTCTTTAAACGCCTAACTCGCCTTAAACGAACACAACCAGCACTCACAGGAGGAAAAGGGCGCAGCCCCATTAACCGTTATCCAACCAATCATGATGATCAGGTATTGGTATACAGTCGTACTCAACAAAACAATGAGGTGCTCGTTATGCTCAATTTCTCTAACAACCCAATACGCTTTCATTTCACAACCCATAGCCCAATAGGCGAGTTTGTGGACTATTTAAAAGATGGCTCCACCCATTTTTCTACTCATGACCCCCTCGTTTTACCTGCAAACGGCTATGCTATTTACGTTAAAAACCCGCAATAACTACTGCTATTCAATGAAATTACTACGCTTTTTTCTAATTGCTCTTTGCATGCCATGGGCCATGATAGTACAAGCACAAACGCTGCAATCTCCCAATGGTAAACTGACACTGAATTTCATCCTTAATCAAGAAGGAGTACCTCTATATTCGCTTCGATATGCGCATAAACCTGTTATACAACCCAGCCGTTTAGGCTTCGCTATTAAGAGCGGTACCGAACAGCTACAAACAGGTTTTTCAGACCCACAATATAGCTATACTACCGAAAATAGCCAGTGGCAACCCGTTTGGGGGCAGGAGAAAGCTATCCAAAGCCAATACAACGAGATGCTGGTAGCCTTAACGAACGGAAACCGATTGATCCATATCCGATTTAGATTGTTTGATGATGGCCTTGGCTTTCGATATGAATTTCCAAAACAAAGGAACCTCTATTGTTTTGTCATTGGCGAAGAGCTTACTGAATTTAACCTCGCCAAAGACGGTAAAGCTTTTTGGATACCAGGCGATTACGATACCAATGAGTATCCGTATATAACCAGTCAGCTTTCGGCCATTGATACCCTCATGAAGCAGGCAACAGTGGAGATTACGGCTCAATATCCTATTAAATCTCCCGCTGTTCAAACGCCTTTGATGTTAAAAACCGATGATGGTCTATATATCAATATCCACGAGGCTGCCTTGGTAGACTACCCTGCCATGCAACTCAATGTAGATGGGGTGAATCATGCGCTAAGTGCACACCTTGTGCCAGACGCTTTAGGTGGAAAAGGGGATATCAATGCCCCTGCCACATCGCCATGGCGCACCATGGTGGTAGCTGAAGACGCCTGTAATATCTTGGCTTCACGACTCATCCTCAATCTGAACGAGCCTAGTAAAATCAAAGACACATCTTGGATAAAACCCGTTAAATATATGGGTGTTTGGTGGCAAATGTTTGTTGGCCGTGGATCATGGAATTATACGAACGACTACCGCGTTAAGTTAGGTGAAACCGATTATAGCCAGGTTACACCCAATACAACACATGCTGCAAACACCGAAAATGTAAAGCGATACATTGATTTCGCAGCGAAGCATGGCTTTGATCAAGTATTGGTTGAAGGATGGAATGTTGGCTGGGAAGACTGGATAAATCCCGTACGCGAGCATGTATTTGACTTTGTGACACCCTATCCTGATTTTGATGTCGACACACTCCAGCACTATGCGCATGAGCGCGGCGTACGACTTATGATGCATCATGAAACCGGTGCGTCTGCCACCAATTACGAACGCCATCTAGACACGGCATTCCGCTTTATGAAACAACATGGATATAATGCTGTAAAAACAGGTTATGTTGGTTGGATTACACCAAAAGGCGAACATCACGATGGCCAGTGGATGGTAAACCACTACATTCGAGTAGCTGAAAAAGCTGCCCGATACCAGATCATGGTTAACTCGCACGAAGCGGTACGGCCAACGGGTCTTTCTCGTACTTACCCCAATTGGCTGGCACAAGAGTCGGCGCGAGGCACCGAATTTGAAGCTATGGGCGGCTTAGCTCCCGAGCATAGCACCATTCTTCCCTTTACCCGATTAATGGGAGGCCCGATGGATTATACACCGGGTATTTTACGAACCATCTTTAGTTATTATGATCCCAATAATCATGGTCAAGCCCGAACAACGTTGGCCAAACAACTAGCCTATTATGTTACCATGTATAGTCCGTTGCAAATGGCCGCCGATCTGCCCGAGAACTATGAACATTTCGCAGATGCGTTCCAATTCATTAAAGATGTGGCCGTAGATTGGGACACGACCTATTACCTAGAAGCCGAACCGGGCGACTATGTAACGATTGCCCGCAAAACAAAGGGAAAGGAAGAATGGTTTGTGGGCGGTATTACCGACGAACATAGCCGTACCGCCATTATGAACTTTGATTTTTTGCCTTCAGGAAAGAAGTACATTGTCACTATTTATGAAGACGGAAAAGATGCAGATTGGAAAAATAACCCCGCAGCTTATCGTATCCGACAGAAAACCATCACCCATGGACAGATTTGGAAGCAGGCGCTCGCTCCGGGAGGTGGTTTTGCCATGCGCATTGTTCCGGTACCTTAAATCATTCTCTGGGAATTTTCAGTATGGTTATTCCTGACTATCATTTGCCTTTGTTTTAACAAAGCAGACACACTATGTCAACTGATACACGCTAATTAGCAACCTTGACAAGGCGAGTCATAAACGTAAATATATAAACGGTGCTACCTATTCAAACAGTTTCAACAATTGTTCTTTATTTAGCGATTTCAGTACGCTGTTATCGGTCTGCACCAGCGTTTCTGCCAACGCTCTCTTATCCGCCTGCATATTTAGAATGTATTCCTCAATGCTATCCTTACACACCATTCGGTACGCCATCACATGTTTATCCTGCCCAATGCGGTAACAACGATCAATGGCCTGCGCTTCTGCAGCAGGGTTCCACCAGGGGTCGAATATATAGACATAATCGGCCGCTGTCAGGTTCAATCCGGTACCACCCGCTCTTAGGCTAATCAAGAAAACACGGCAGTCGTCGTCTTCTTGAAAACGTTTAACCGCCGCCTGCCGATCTTCACCTTTGGTTTTACCGTCCAAATAAGTAAAAGCTACTCCAACGCTTTTCAACTCTTCTGCCAGCAAAGCAAGTATCTTCGTGAAAGATGAAAAAATCAACAATTTATGTCCTTGTGTTTTCTCCAAAATGTGCTCGCGTATTTCTTCCAATTTAACCGACCGGTTAGGATAGTTTTTGTCGGGAATCAACATGGGCGAGCAACAAATCTGCCGTAATTTCATTAAGGCTTCCAGTACAAACATCGTAGCTTGATCATTTCGCTCCTCCATTTTATCTTTCAGTTCACTACGGAAATGCTTGCGATATTCATCGTATATTTTACGTTGTTCAGGTAGCATATCGCAATAAATTACCATCTCCGTCTTTTCGGGAAGATCTTTTGCTACCTGTGTTTTGGTACGCCGCAACATAAAGGGAGCAATCAATTGCTGTAATGATGCTTTTGTTTCCATACTTGCAGTGCCATCAGCTATGCCGGGAAAATTGCGTTTAAACTGGCTATATGTTCCCAAAAAGCCTGGATTCACAAAATCCAATTGGGAGAACAGATCAGATATGCCATTTTCGATGGGTGTTCCGGTCATGGCCAATCGGTAAGTAGAGCGGACAAGCTGTACACATTCAAATCTTTTGGATTGCGGATTCTTGATGACCTGCGATTCATCCAGAATCAGATAACTGAATGGAACCGTGCGAAATAGTTCCATGTCTGCCATCAAGGTTCCATAGGTAGTGAGCAACAGTTCTCCATTGGCAATAACGATCCCGGTTGAAGAACGGTTAGTACCATGATGCACCCGTACATATCTATGGGGAACAAACTTATTAACTTCTTGCTGCCAATTGAATAGCAGCGAGTTGGGCACAACAATAAGCGAAGGAGAAGCGTTAGGTTCTTGTTCATAATGATATTCCAAAAGTGTCAGCACCTGCAACGTTTTCCCAAGGCCCATATCATCTGCTAAGATCCCTCCCCAACCAAACTCACGCAAAAACCCCATCCAACTAAACCCCGTTTCCTGGTAAGGCCGAAGAACAGCTTGTACCCGCTCTGGTTTCGATATGGGTTGAATGGTGTCGAGCGCTTGCAATTTCTTGCGCTGCAATTTCAATTGTTCGTGTAGTTGCTTGTCGGTTATTTTATTTGCAAAGGGTTGGATGGCGGTGAAGTGTTTCAAATCAACTCGTAGCAATCCATCATTTGTTTCAGTGGCAACGGCCATAAGTGAAGCGACACGCTTCTTAAAGGCGAGCGGCATCCGACCGTATGAATCGTCCGGCAATCTCACATAATCTGCCTTAGCATCAACGTAACGTCTTAGATCTTCCAAATCGATACGTTGATTTCCAAAATAGACATTCAATTCTATTTCAACCCAGATTGCTTCTCTATATATTTTCATATCCCACTTCATGGGATATGGATTAAACTGAAATCCCTCTAGTTCTTCTAAGCCTTGGACCTCATAGGCTCTATCCTTAAATTTTTGAACGGTATCGGCTAGCCAAGAGCCGAATCTTACTTCTTGAACCGGAAGTTTAAATACACCAAAAGGGATCTGACGTTCAAAATCTTCGTGACAGGTTATGAAAAAATGCCTTTCCTCATCTTCTGAGTCTTTATCGCGTAAAATTACCTTTTCGTAGTCGCCTTGCCAGCAAAAAAAGCTACTGCCTTCTGTAAAGGCATCAACCGTAATATCTGAACCATAAATCAATTGAAAGGCAATAAAAAGCATTTCGTCTTTAATAGAAAACGACACTGTTTTCTTGACGCATTTTAATCCGTTCGATATTTTGAAAAATGGTCTCTTCACGTCACTATTTTCAATAGAAACGGAATAATGGAGTGCAATATCTTCTAATATTTCTTTTCGGAATCGCTGATATTCATTAGGTAATACGGTTAGGCAATAATTCAATTTATGAAATCGGTTGACCAATTCGGCATCCCGAACTTTATCCACAAGCGCATAGCTTCCTTCTTCTCCTGTCGCTATAAAAAGTCCCGAGCAGTTAGGAAATATTGCGGGATCCTCCAATACCTTTTCTCCAATCTTAATTCGCATCTTAAGCCGAACAAGCCCTTCATTATAACTCATCAGAAAAGAAACATCTGGATGAAGTAAGCTTAAGCGCATACGGAATGAAGGTAACGTCGTCGGTCGCACCAAGCTCGATGATTTAACGACAGATTCGAATGCAACAATGAATTCATCCTTTAAAAAGGGTATAATTTCATTCCACAGATCAAACAATAATTCACTTCTATAGATTCTTGCCAATTTCTTTTCATCAATTTTCTCATCGCTTCCTCTATCTTCAAAATAAACGGCTAGTTTTGATAAAGGAGTACGTTCTATCATCAGCATCTCTTCGCAAACAGCAATGATTATGCGTTGGTTTTTAGTTAAATTTTTTGGTCTATCGTCCACAGTGTTTAGCAGGAAACTTTTCTCGTACTTTAAGAATGGTCTTTTCGACCACATTCGTGGATTGGGCGTGGCCAAATAGGGAATCAAAATTGGTCGGTGGAAATTAGAATCATCATCGGGAATTCCAAAAACTATCTGTTGACCCGCAGTTGGTAAAACCTTGCTTTTGACAATAGCACGAATAGGGGAATAGAGTGTCTCACCCTCATTTTCAAAGCCAAAGACTCGACCATCCCTTTTGTTAGCAATAAATTTTAGGCCATCAAACGAAGTTTCTACTGATAATAAACTTTTGTAATCTTCCGCTAGGTTTTTTATTGCGGGTAAATAAAAACGTTTAAAAAAGGTCTCCCCACAAGACCTTAAACAATATCGTAAGGCATTCCAACTATGTCGGCAAAGTGCCGTTTTACATTTACAATCACATTGGATATATAACCCTTCAGTCTCTATAAAAAGATGCATCAGGGCGGTGGTTTCACAATAGACTTTTAAGGTTAATTCATCCTTATTTATGTCGGAAGAAAAATGGTGCACGTAGGAAAAATTCTTTTCGTATTTCTCTCGTTTTTCGTTTGAAATTTGGGTCTCCAATCGCCTCATATCGAGTGTAAAAGGTTCCCCATCCTCCCAAGGAATTATATAAAAATCAGAAGATTTGCGCTTAGCCTTTTCTGTGGTTGTATTTTCTTGGTTTTCGGTTTCTTTTTTCATAAAGGTTTGTTTAGATTTTGCTTGATTCCTAAGCCTATTCGACGACTTAGCATCAAAGAGATATAAATAAAATATAATCAAAAAGCATGTTAAAAGCTCTAATAGTAATTTTTAATATGATGTGGTAGCAAAAAACCCGCTACATTTCGGGAACCTTACAACAGTACTCCTTCACCATGTCATCCGCTTTTTGGAGAAAGATTTTGCATTTTCTGCTGATCAGGTCAATATCGGTCGGATTGACGCACCATTCTCTACGAAACCGAATATCATTGACGCTTTGATCCAGTAGCTTATACAGCGTTCTATCTTCTTCCGTCCAATTCGGAAAAACCTCCACTGGAAGTGCACAAAAATTTTGGCACAGATTTAAGAGGTGATGAAGTTTATGGCGATTCGGATGATAACCCAGAAACACCTCAATGATCCCTAAACAAACCTGCTCCAAAGATTGATTGAACAAAGAAACCGGTACATCTTCGTAGGCCTCATCGAGCGCGGCATAGGCCGATGTCAAAAACGCCCTAGCTCTTGTAATCCGTTTAAACCAAAGATGCTCCATATGCGCTTTCATACGTTTATCATCAGGTGAAGGCACCTCTGCGTCGGGTACAACGAGGCCTTCACCATAAAGCAATGTGCCCTTTTGTAGCACTTGATGAAAAAACCGGTTGTCCTCACGCAGTGCTTTTTCGACCGATGATGGGCTGTGTGCAATGAGGGTTACGCTATAAGACCGGTTCATGGCATTAACCTGCCCTTCTTGCGTGGCCACTTTGGCCATTTCCTCATGGGTAATCAGCAATAGATCGTAATGATGATGATAGCTTTCCGAGTTTTCTGCTGAAAGGTTAGATACCAATCGTTGCTTACTGCGATAGCCAAAACTATAAATCTGCTCAACCTTTAAGCAGCCTGTTAACGCTTGGATCCATTCCTGTAAGTACCCATCTTGTATATTTTCGGTTATTTTATCGACTTCTACAGATTCCTCCTCTTGAATAGGAGGTTTTGCATCATCTATCGTTCGCTGTTGCTCAGCAAGAGGTACGTCGTGCATCACTTGCATATAGGCAACTCGATAGGGGTCTGCCCGTTTATACTGTGTTTTAAATGCCACCAAAAGCTGCTGATAAGATTGCTGTACCCACGGCATCAATAGATGTAACTTCTGCATACAATAGAGAAGCGTATCTTTAGCCATACGATAATTGGTTTTATAGCGAACATCTAAATAAGCATCGTCCAATAAACTCAATGCGATGATATCCTCTTTTTTTTCATCATTGAACAAGGCCCCTAATTCTGGAACATAGGGTGCCAGATACCGCTGATGGTTGGCTATACTATGCGTGATCTTATCCATTCCTACAGCCCACATTTCAATGGCCCTATAACTCAGTTCCATGGCCTGCTGCACCATATAAGCTGCGAATGCGTAGCTCTCCTGTTCGAGATAGAATTGTGCGCCTTGCTCAAAATACCTGATTTTTTCAGTTTCCTTTTGATAATCTTTTTCTACCTTTTGGAACAACCAAGATACGTCGACCCGCTCTGGAAAAAGTGTATAAGCTGAATCTGGTTTCCGGTACAAAAGCGCCTCTTCCGTACAGATTGTATAGAAACGAAGGCGACCTTGATGGATGACATCCTTTACTTTGCTGGCTTGGTAAAGTTTATAACCGTAGTACTGCTCCTGCTCAAAAAACATATTTACCAAAAATTGTATCTCAGTAGATGTTTTTTTGTTCGTTTTGGACAGGATGATAACAAGTTGTTCTGTTGACAACCCACCTACATCGATTTGACGTATATAGATTCTTTCGATATCTATCTCCGTGGCTAAACGATGAATCAGTTCTTTTAATCTTTCTTGATTTGGTTGCCTTTGATTATTCATATTATTTTAGATTTACACATTACCGCTATTCGTATGGAATTCTGTAACACCCCTTACATCAGACGCTTCAAATATATAAAAATATCATTCAAAAGCATATTAAAATATCTATAAATAATATTTTTAATTCTATACAGACGATGTCTTTTAGTAATGCCGTATCTTGTAGATATGGAGAAACTGATTTACTTCTAACCGCCAGCTGTACGAAAACGAACAGAAATTGTTCATTTTCGTACAGCTGGCGTCACTTTAGATTCCATTACACCTTTAATTAACCTGTTTTTGGTTTTGGCCGTGTAATTGTGTCTTGTTAAACAAGCGGAATGAATGATTTTGGTTGTTGGTTATTGGTTGTTCGTAGACTTGTCGATCAAGAATTAGTAATCCGGCGATGAGCAACTCATCTAACAACGATTAACGAACAACAAACAACGAAATGATAAAGAACTACTTGAAAATCGCCTGGCGCAATATCATCAAATACAAACAGTATTCGATTCTCCACCTTTTGGGTTTGGGCCTCGCCATGATGAGTTGTTTATTTTTGTTTTTGTATATCGATTTCCATCGCAGCTTTGATTGTTTTCACCATCAAGGCGACCGGACATTCCGCCTAGTACATGAGCTCCATTTGGAAACTACCGAATACAATAAAGGAGGTTCTTACGCCATTTATAAAGCACTGCAATCCGAGATACCTGAAGTTGATCAAGCTGCCTTCGAGATAAGCAATCAGGAGTTTACCTTAAAAATTGGCGATCAGCTTTACAAAACGGAAAAACGGGTTGCCCTTACTTCTTCCGCATGGTTTAAGCTATTCGACTTTCGCTGGCTGCACGGGATCCCAGCAGCACTAGATGCCCCCAATACGGTTGCGCTAACCACAAAAGTGGCTAAAAAATACTTTGGAGATGCAGATCCTATGGGGCAAACGATGCTTATCGAAAGTAAATATCCTTTTAAGGTAGTGGGCATTATTGACGACTCGCAGAGCAATACCAGTTTGAATGCAGATATGTATCTCTCTTTTGCCTCCATTAAAACCTTGCAACCCAACTTACAGGATAACTTCTTTACCTATTGGGCCTATTTCAATTCCACCAATAATGTCTTCCTGACCCTGCACGATGCATCACAGAAAAACGCAGTCGAAAAGAAATTGATGACTTTGGCAAAGCAGAACCTAGACCCCAGTACCTCCCATGTATTTGTATTTAAACTGCTCCCACTTTATGAGACGCACTTCGATAGCCGATATGGTGGAACCGTTAGCCATACTTTATTGACAATATTGGCCATTATCGGAAGCTGCATCATGTTGATCGCAGCCATCAACTATATTAACCTGACCATCGCCCAACAGGCCCGAAGGAGTATAGAAATTGGAACCCGAAAGGTTCTTGGCGGCAGCAACTGGCAGCTATTTATGCAATTTATGTCCGAATCTGTACTCATTTCTTTTACTGCATTGATTATCGGACTAATGGGCCTCGCACTGCTCTTACCCATAGCAAATGAATATTTATTAAGTCAAGAGCCCCTGCAAGTGGTTTCCTGGAAACAACTATTCATTTTCTCTGCTGGCCTATGGCTGCTTGTCACTGTAGTCGCCGGCGTATATCCTGCTTATGTGTTGGGACGACTCCACCTACACGACACACTAAAGAATAAGCTTTCTTTAGGTGGCCGCACAGGTCGGCAATCTTTGGTGATTCTGCAAAGTGTACTTGCACAGGTAATGATTATGATAACGGTAATTATTGTATTGCAGGTAAACCACCTTCGTTATACCGATATAGGATTTGAACGCGAGTCGGTGATAACGGTTCCACTACCTAAAGATGCGCTTACAAAAAGAAAAGTGATTGATGATTTCCTGAACCGCGATCCACATGTGGCCTATCACAGTTTCTGCTTCCGAAGTCCCGCCAATGATCAACGATGGGGTGGGACGGTACAGTTTGATCGCAAAGCGGAATGGGAAACTTGGGCTGCCCGATATGCTTATGCCGACACAGCCTATCTCGCCACTTTTGGTATACAGCTTGTGGCTGGACGAAATCTAAATGAAGAGGCTGCCGACCATGAATATCTTATTAACGAAGTAATGGTATCTATGTTGGGCTATAACAATCCGGAAAACGTGTTAGGGAAATCTTTATTGGCCGGGGGTATGCACGATGATGCAGCGGGAAGAATCGTTGGTGTTGTCAAGAATTTTAATACGAATTATTTATCAGAACCTATCAATCCAACGGTAATAGGAAGTAAACCAGCCATGTATTCTTCATTGGCTATCAAGCTTTCTTCTGCAAACATGAGCAGATTTATAACGGATTTACAACATAAATGGAAGAATTTATTTCCTAATACGGTTTTTGATTTTGCATTCTTGGACGACCAGATTGCAGCATTGTATACCAAGGAAATACAGCAACAACGCTTGGTTTGGCTTGCATCCGCGATCGCAGTAGGCATCAGCTCGCTTGGCCTACTGGGTATGATATCGCTGATGATATTGCTCCGTACCAAAGAAATCGGTGTCCGCAAAGTATTTGGTGCCCCGATTAAAACGATTGTATGCATGCTTTCTTATAATTTTGTAAGAATCGTAGGTATCGCATTTATCATCGCTGCCCCAATCGCCTGGTGGGCGATGAGCAAATGGCTGGAAGACTTTGCTTACCATATTACTATCCAATGGTGGATGTTTGCTTTGGCCGGATTAATCGCATTCGTCATCGCATTAGCTACCGTAAGTTTCCAAACCATCAAAGCAGCGTTGGCCAATCCGGTGGATAGCTTAAGGAATGAATGATTTTGACAAACCATATTAGCGATTACAAACGAAGTTGATTATATTCGACCGAACATATATTTTCACTACATGAATAAACTACTTGCCTACCTCTCCCTTGCTATCTTTTCTCTTAACACGGCAAATGGGCAAGAAGCCCGCTTACTCCGCTTTCCCGCCGTAAGTGGCAATCAAGTTGTCTTTACTTATGCAGGCGACCTTTACCTGGTTCCCTTAACTGGTGGCGTGGCCAGACGCATAACCAGTCACCCGGGCTACGAGATGTTTGCTAAATTTAGTCATGACGGCAAGCAAATTGCTTTTACGGCACAATACGATGGTAATACGGAAGTTTTTGTGATGCCCGCAACAGGTGGTGTTCCGAAGCGCATCACGTATACCGCCACTTTAGGCAGGGACGACATAGCCGATCGCATGGGTCCGAACAACATTGTCATGGGTTGGACAACCGATGATCAACACGTTATCTATCGTACGCGTGCCACCACATTTAATGATTTTAAGGGAAATATCCGTTTAGCTCCGTTGAACGGTGATATCAGCCAGGAACTGCCATTCGCTGCTGCCTCTTGGGTTTCATATAGTGCTGATGGAAGTAAAATAGCTATGAATCGAGTGTTTCGCGAGTTCCGTACATGGAAGTATTACCGCGGAGGCCAAGCCGATGATGTTTGGCTTTATGACAATAAAAGCGAAGCGACCGAAAATTTAACCGATAACCCCGCACAAGATATTTTCCCCATGTATTACGAAGACAAAGTGTTTTTCCTCAGTGACCGCCAGCGTACGATGAACCTCTTTGTTGTCGATATCAAAACTAAACAACCGCAGCAACTCAGCCAGTTTACGGAATTCGATTGCAAATTTCCTTCTATGGATGGCCATACTATCGTTTTTGAAAACGGGGGCTACCTTTACCAATACGACGTTACCACGAATCAGCAGAAAAAAATATCGGTTACATTGGCTGAAGATCTATTTTCTGGAAGGAATAAGCAAGTAGATGCTTCCAAATACATCACCAGCGCTTCGCTTTCGCCCGATGGCAAGCGTGTGGCTTTCGGTGCGCGCGGCGATATCTTCACCGTTCCAGCGAAAAACGGCGTTACACGAAATCTTACTCAAAGCAGCAACGCGCACGATCGTAATGTAGCGTGGAGCCCCGATGGTAAATGGCTGTGCTATATTTCCGATCGGAGCGGAGAAGACGAACTCTATATACAGGCGCAAGATGGCCAGCAAACAGCAAAACAACTGAGTAAAGAAGGCGGATCCTATAAATTTAAACCTATATGGAGCCCAGATAGCAAAACAATCCTGTTATCCGACCGCAATCAGGATCTGTATTATTATGATATGGCTTCTGAGAAAAAAACGTTGGTTGTGCATTCGGATTACGGTAACGTAACGGATTATAGTTTCAGCCCAGACAGCAAATGGATTGCCTTTACCCTCCCTGGTAAAGCACGCGAATTTGCCCTTATTTACCTGTATAGACTGGCAGACGGAAAACAGGTTGCTGTTACCGATCAATGGTATGAAAGTAGCGACCCTACTTTCAGTCCGGACGGTAAATATCTTTATTTCACCTCCTCACGAGATTTTCATCCAACCTATAGTAGTACGGAATGGAACCATGTATACAATAATATGACTCACCCCTATTTTGTACGCCTCACTAAAAATGTAGCCTCACCTTTTGAAGCAGAAAACGATGAAGTGCAGATAGAGGCAGATACAACATCGGATAAAAAAACAGATAAAAGGAAAAAAGCGGAACCACAAACAAAAGACGAGCATGCTATAGTAATTGATGAAGATGGCTTAGCCGATCGTATTGAAAGTTTGCCTGTAGCACCAGGCAATTATTATAATCTGGTTGCTAACAATGAAGGTCTCTATTATTTGAACCATTCGCCAAATGGAGGTGGACTGAAATTTTATGATATAAAGGATAAAAAAGAAAACCTAATTGGTAGCTTCGGTTCTTATCAAATAAGTCCAGACAGAAACAAAATCCTGATCCAAAATGGGAGCGATTATTTCATTGAAAACCTTGGTCAAAGTCAAATCAGTCCTAGCAATCGCGTTTCATTAGATGGCATGAAGCTTTTTGTTGATCAACATGCCGAATGGAAACAAGTCTATAATGAAAGTTGGAGACAAATGCGCGATTATTTTTATGACCCCCATATGCATGGTGTAAACTGGCAGGCCATGCACGATAAATACGCCGTATTACTGCCTCACGTAAACCATCGAAATGATTTAACATATATCATCGGTGAACTCATTGGCGAGCTCAATATCGGCCATGCTTATGTAAACAGTGGCGATCGTCCCGATGTGGAACGTATTTCTATGGGCTTACTTGGCGCCCGCTTTTCTAGAGATAAAAGCGGTTACTACCGCATCGATAAAATCTTGACCGGCGAGGGTTGGGATAAAGCGTTGTATGCGCCTTTGCGTGCGCCGGGTGTGCAGGTGAAAGAAGGGGAATACGTGATTGCCATCAATGGAAAATCCGTTAAGGATCTGGATAATCTGTATCAGGCGCTGATTGGCCAGGCAGATCAATTGATACAGTTAACAGTAAACGATGAAGCTTCTGAGAGCGGTGCTCGGAAATACCTTGTTAAACCGGTAGCCAGTGAAGCCAATCTTTATTATCATGCTTGGGTGCAACATAATATGAAAGTGGTCAGTGATGCCAGTAATGGAGAAATTGGTTATGTGCATATTCCAGATATGGGTGTAGAGGGGCTCAATCAGTTTGCCCGTTATTTCTACCCACAACTAGATAAAAAAGCCTTAATTATCGACGACCGTGGCAACGGTGGAGGCAATGTTTCGCCCATGATCATCGAACGTTTATTACGCCGGCCAAGCTTGGGTACGGTACGTCGGAACAACAAATCGTCTTCTATTAAGCCTGATGCACACATTGGTCCGAAAGTATTGCTCATCGACCAGTATTCGGCATCTGACGGCGATCTCTTCCCTTATCAATTTAAATACTTCCATATTGGCCCGATTATCGGCCAACGAAGCTGGGGAGGTGTTGTAGGCATCAGTGGCTCCTTACCTTTTATCGATGGAGGAGACATGCGCAAGCCGGAATTTGCTCACTTCGCTGCTGATGGCTCCTCATTTGTCATCGAAGGCCATGGTGTAGACCCAGACATCGAAGTTGTCAATGATCCGCATGTCGAATACAAAGGTCAAGACAAGCAACTGGAACGAGCCATTGAAGAGATACAAAAACTACTAAAGACTACAAAACAAACCGGTGTACCGCCCATTCCGGCTTTCCCAGATAAATCTAAATAATTTCACCGTATCCATTTAAAGCCGTTATTTTAAGCGCAGTGCTGCCAGGCAAACAGCATTGCGCTCGAAACGATAGCATTTGATCAACAATAATGCATCTGTCCTTCTATTGTTTTTAATAATAATTTCCCTTGGTGCAGTAATTGGTATAGCACCACTTTTAATTCATTGGGAAAAGGGTTCATATTTTGGTTGGCCAGGTTCTTTAAGGTAAAATAAATCGTATAGGGTAGCCGCGGCTCCTGGAAAAATCCCCTGTTCTTCAACCGCATCAATACATAGTCCAATTCGGATCTAACTTTTCGAGCTTCTTTTGGGCATCTTTCCCGAATGGTTTCAACCAGATGAAGGTTCCCCTTCGATTTCTTCATTTCTTTCTTAATTAGCCAAGGTTGTTGGATTTCGTATTGGCGTTTACCCTCATGTTCATATAAATTTACGCGTATAAGTCGTTTCTCCTGATAGCCGTGAAACGCATCGTTCTCTAAAGAAAGCCATTCCAGCGGTTGATTTTTGAATATTTCATTTAAAATTTCCAAATCACGGCTGTTTAATCGCGCTCCACTTTCCATCCGCTCATAATCAGTAAAATAATAGGGAGCCTTGCCCATCATGAACGATAACTCTTCAGGGAAATATCCTGTTTTTATCCGGGCATCTAAATAAGCATAATGCCGAACAAATTCCTCCTGTGTCAGCATGCCGGCATAAGTTTCTATTGGTTTTATTGTCATCATAATTTTTATGTTTAGATGACTCAAAAATATAAAAATATTATTAAAAAGCATATTAAACATATAAAAAATGTGTTTTATAAATCCCAAAC
>Ga0180219_1000978_pt1 | contig 20074 bp, 13 predicted proteins | sample eDN3rd30CBELigMG_FD_151338 | JGI IMG/M metagenome (GOLD analysis project Ga0180219, IMG submission 151338) | Enriched Miracle-Growth compost microbial communities from Emeryville, California, USA - eDNA 3rd pass 30_C BE-Lig MG (version 2)... ...
CTAGCTGACGCGGCTTCGATAGATCGTTCCCATATGGGGAAAATCGAGATGGGTGAAAGGAACGTCACCTTCCTGAACATTTGTCGGATAGCGGCAGCTATCCGATGCAAGCCATCTGACCTGCTGATTGATGCTGGGCTTTAATTCTGTTTGTTTAGCAGTCGTCCAAACACTGCGCATGCCAGCACGATAATCAGCAGTAGTGGCCAGAGGCGCAGCATGAGTACCAGCAGTACAACGGCCACCGCACAGCTGACCAGCACGCCGATGAACACGAACAGCAAACCAATGAAGCGCACCAGGTTCATGGCGCGATCCTCCTCGTAGGTTGAGTGGTGGGGGATGCCGCGGACATCAGTCCGCGGCGTGTTGAGCACGAGCTTCGGCGCGGGCTTTCAGCAGCGTCGACAAGGTGGGTTTCGGCGTAGCCGGTGGCTCTGCTGTAGGAGTAGTTGCAGGGGGCGATTCAAGAGTCGGCTCCGGGAAGAACTCCTCGGTGATGGCCCCCGTTTCCTCGTCGCTGTCTTCGAAGGCACCATTGGCGAAGCCCAGCCGTGCGGTGGCATCCAGTGCCACCTGGTCGAAGCCTGAGGCCTGACGTGCTTCATCGAGCTCTCGGGCCTGCAGCAGCGCTTCTTCCATCGACAGCCCACTGCGCACCGTGATGTCGACGTAGAAGATCGGCGAGCCGTGGCTTTGACGGGTGGACTTCCCTCGTAGGCGCAGTTCCAGCGGCAGGCACGCCAGGCGGTTGCCGGAAATCGCCTGCAGGTACTGCAGCCGCGCTGCTAGGGTGCGAATGCTGTTGAATCCGGTGGTGCGAAACACGAAGCTGCCCAGCGGATCCTCATCGCCGATGGCGACGTTGAGGCGCCCGTAGGGTTTGCACGCACCGCCCTTGGCCAACGGGCAGCCATCCGGCGAAGGGCAGGGCAGCGAGGCGATACCATCCTGACCCCGACGCTTGCAGGTCTCCCCATTGCCGACGCAGACCGGTCGTCCAGTCTGTCGATCGAACAGGCAGTACTCGGCGCGGAAGTTCAGCTCCGGCGCGTTGAACAGCAGGCGTATCGGAATGCTGCGGATCTTGCCGCCCTGGGCCTTGCGCAGCTCCTCGTCCAGGGGATGCGCCAGCCAGCCATCGCGGAGCTGGACCTGAGAGGTGAGGGTGAATTGATCGTCCTTCTCCGGCAGGCGCTTGCCGTTCTTCTCGACGACCTTGCCGATGGAAATCCGCCCGAGCACCGGCGGGGTAATGGCCAAGCCTTTGAGCATGGTGGTTCTCCAGTGGATGAATAAAAAAGACCACCTCGGCGCAGGGGGAGACGCCGAGGTGATCAAGGGGGGAATCGAAATCAGGTAATCAGGAAGCGCCGGCTGCCGACCTTGATGGTGGGGTAGCGCGCCAGCAGGTAGGGCTTTTCCTTGAGCAGCCGCTGCACATCGAGCACCACGCTGTCCTTGGCCTTGCGCCAGGACACCGCGCCGTTGGCGAACAGGGCCCGGCTGGCATCACCCATGGCCTGCTGCAGTTGTTGCTTCAGTTCGGCTTCGCGCTTGCCCTGAATCTCCAAGTTGGCGCGTACCGTCTGCAGCTCATCGAAGGTGGCCGACAGCAGCGGATCCTGGGTAAAGTCCAGGGTGTGACCCTGGTCCTCCGGGTACAGGCAGCGCAGGGCCTGCTCCGCCGAGTCGGAGCCATCCGCTGGCGGTGGCGTATCGCGTTGCACGTAGCTCCAGAAGTCACGCTCCAGCTCGATCAACCGACCAATGAGTTCCTCGTCGCGCTCGATGCGATGGATCTCCAGGTGCTGGCCACCGAGCAGCACGGCCACGTCAGCCGCCTGCTTGCCGGTGACCGCCAACTGGTGCATCACCTGCAACTGCACGTACACCGGCATGCCTTCCTTCCACAGGCGGGCACCGTTGATGCCGGCGGTCTTGCATTCCAGGATCTGTACGTCGTTGGCGCCGATCACCTCGCGGTCGATGTTGGCCAGCATCCAGTCCAGCTTCGGATCCGGATGCTGCAGCACTGCATTGATCCGCCGTACCCGGTTACCGGTGCGCCGGGCATAGTGGTTGGCGACGATGGGCTCGAGGATGTTGCCCCAGTAGGTCGGGCTTTCCTCGTCGTTCGGATCGCTCTTGGGCAGCCCGGCATCGCGGCCGGTCTTCTCCAGCCACAGTTCCAACTGCGACTTGTAGGGGTTGAGGCCGACCGCGGCAGCCGCGTCCGAACTGCCGATGCCGTGCTTGCGTATCGCCAGCCAGTCGTCACGGGACAGCTCCTTGGTGCCGACCAGGCGCAGGGCAGGGCGCTGCCGTGCCCTGCTGGGCGTGGAATGGGCATGGGTCATGAGGATTTTTCTCCGGACATAAAAATGCCCGGCCGGCAAAGCCAGTCGGGCATCGGGTGAGGGAGTGGGTGGCCGTCAGGCCATCAACGAAAGGACCGCCTCCAGGCGGCGCTGCGATCACGCCCACTTACCGGGCTACACCACCGGCTACTGCGGTCGCCGACTGACGTCGCCGTGCGTGATGGGCACGAACCTTCTCGCGCCAGCCGGGCGAGAGTTCCTTGGCCATATCGAGATAGCGCAGCGGGCAGCTGTAGTAGTACGGCGCCATGGACTCGTCCATGGCTTTGTACCCCCACTCACCGCCGCTGCGTTGCAGCAGATCACAACGGATGTAGCGCATGGGCTCGCCAGGAGCGAGGTCTGGGTAAACGCCTTCAGCTTTCGCTGTCACTTCGGTGACCGACCACAGCACATTGCCCCGCAGGGCGTGGGCAATGATGTGAACGCGGGCGCGAGCCTGGTCTTCAGGTTGAGTCAGGTCCCGGATCAGCTCTGCCCGGGTACGGGATGAGAACAGCCAGCCCATGAGAGAGGCCTCCAATGAAATACCGGAGTCCACTCCACAGGAGCGGAACCCCGGCGGGTGGAAGAGAACGCCCAACGCTGCGGTATCGGCGAGCGACTGCTGTCGTCGCAGAACCGGTTGGGCAAAGAGGGATAACGAGAGAAGGGAACGGACGTCAGGCCACCAACTGCAGGGCCGCATCCAGGGCGCGTTGTTTGATCACCGCCCCTTGCCCGAACCAAGCCGAGTCCATGCGGTACTCGTTGCTACGCGCACGGCGCTCGTGGTCGACGTACTCGGTGACGGCATTGAGCAGCCCCCAGGCAGTGCCATTGGCGGCTTCCAACTGCGAGCCACGGCCGCGGCCTTCGTACAGGCTTTGCACCCGACGCAGCGCGCGCTCGTTCGGTAGGGCATCCGGCAACGGATTGTTGGGCTGGGCATCGCAGAGCACCTGCATGAAGTAGCCCATCGCCTCGTGCCACTGCACCTTGCGCTCCGCCAGGTGGCGCATGCGGTACATGAACTCGTCCCATTGCGAGACGGCGATGCCCAGTTGCTTCTTCACGGCCTGAGCGTCGAAGCGCGTGCTGTGCGGCACCTTGATCGCTCGGGTCGCACCGTCGACGGCGATGGTCAGGGTGTTGTTGCACACTACCCGTACCGTGGTCGGTGTGGCGGTGGTGGCCAGGGTGCCGTCGCAGGAAGTGGCCAGCAGCAGGTAGCCGTTGACCAGGTCGTTGCCCTTCAGCGAGGTGTTCTGTCCGGTGCGCGCAAGTGCCCAGAACTTGCGACCGCCCTTGAGCACGCCAGCGGTTTCCAGCTCGTAGCCGGAGATCTGGGTGAGGTCGCGGTAGAACTCCAGTACATCCCGCGGCTGCACCACCTGGTAACGCTGGGAGACCACCGAGAGCGGCGCCTTGGTGTCGGAGCGGTAGAGCACCTTCTGTTCGGGGAAGGAGTGAATGCTGCCCAAGTGGCCGACCGCGTCGGCTTTGAAGTGCACCGGGCTTTCCTGGATCTGCCAGTCCATGCCGGCTTCGCGCTGCCAGACTTCCAGCGGTTGTTTCGGGGAGAGGCGGCTGCCCAGGCCATGCCAGGGCGCTTCGCCGACATAAGCCATGCGTTCGATGAGATGAGCCATGATGAGTTTTCCTGTGAGCAATAGCCGGCATAAAGCGCTGCGCGAAGCGCAGCACCGGTGAAAGGGATGAAGGAGAAGGGGAGCGAAGAACGAAGCCGATCAGGTCGGCAGGTTGAAGCGATGCCCGCAGATCAGGCAAAGGTTGTTGGCGAGCACGTGGCGATCCAATTGGTCGCCGAGTTGGGCAGCGAGCGCACAACCGCCGACGCCACCGGCCAGGCTGCCAAGAATGGCGCCGGACAACGAGCCGAGGGTGATGCCCAATGGGCCAGCGATAGCACCGACTGCCGCACCGGCCTGACCGCCGGCAAGAACGGCGGATGCGCCGCGCGCAGCGCCACCGACCGTGCCGACCAAAGCACCGATCTTCATGGCTGGATGCAGGGATGCGATCTTGGGGGAGTTACAACGAGGGCATTGCAATGACATGGCTGAGAGGCCTCTATGGTGGGGATGTCATGGCAGTGATGTAGGACTGAAATTTTTTCGAATCGAGTTGTTGTGTCGCGCGAAGGGATCACGGGCGTCCATCGGCACTACTCCTTCAATGGAAAGGAGATACGTCGAGACCTATCATTCAGCGCCTCACAGCTCTGGGAGTGAAGAGCGTCGAGTGGGCGTTACTGAGGAAGCTAGTCGAGAAGTTGTGCAGTCCATTCACGCAGCAAGCAGTTGCGGAACTGGCGGTGACGGTGCCTACTATCCGTCTGCAAGGATGCCTTGCTCTGATTCTGGTAGACCTCGGTGGCGCGAGGCGGCGGTTACGTTATATCAGCGTGTAAGACCGAAAATTCGGACCCCGGAAATGTGCCGCCCAAGCTAGGGTCGTAGGGGCTGGTCGGTCCGCAACCTGATCGCTGTCGTCGTCCTTTTGGAAGCTGTCAACCGGCGGCTCTAATGGCGCATGCTTCGAGAAACGTTCAAAATGGGCAAATTTTGAGTGGGATGCAAAGCAAAAAATGCCAAATGGCGATACAACAAGCATTGATGTCGACTCTCGTGAGGAGGATCTAAAGGAAAAGTTACGGGAGCACCTGCACTCTCTTGGCTTTACTAAAGCTGAAAAGGGAGTATTGCAAGCTCCAGGAAGCACTAAGGAGGCGATCCGCTCTCTCCACAGTGCGCAGCGAGAGGAGAGGCTCTCGGCTAATGAGAAATTTGTCTCACTAACTGGCCGAAAACTGATGAAATTCTTTGCGTCCGGGGCGGATATTGATCCGGAAAAAATTTCACCGGTCCTTGAGCGTGTTTCATCGGGAACGCAACAAGGTGAGCTCTTTCGGCTTGCATCTTTGTCGTGGTCTGTTCCCGTTTCAAACGGGTTTGGTAGGCGTCTCCGTTACCTTGTCTGGGATGAAAATAATGGGAAGCTAATAGGGCTAATTGCCATCGGTGATCCTGTGTTTAATCTTGCTGTGCGAGATAGGTTTATTGATTGGAATATTCATGACAGAAGTGCGCGGCTCGTAAATCTAATGGACGCCTACGTGTTGGGGGCTCTCCCCCCGTACAATATTCTCCTGGGCGGTAAGCTTATAGCATGCTTATTGCGTAGTCGTGAGCTTTATGATGATTTTTCCACTGCATATGGTGGTATGACGGGTATCATTTCCGGGGAAGTAAAAAAAGCTAGGCTTCTTGCAATAACGACGTCGTCGTCAATGGGGAGGTCATCAGTTTACAATCGTCTTAAGCTTGATGGAATAAAGTACTTAGAGTCTATTGGGTATACCGATGGTTGGGGGCATTTTCATATCCCCGATCAATTGTTTTCGGAGCTTCGTAGTTACTTGCGTGATATTGATCATACTTACGCGGATCAGCATGCCTTCGGGCAGGGACCAAACTGGCGTTTGCGAACTATGAAAGCAGCGCTGTCTGCGCTTGGCTTCAAACAAAATCTAATGCGGCACGGTATCCAGCGCGAGGTTTTTATATGCCAGCTGGCCAATAACGCGACAGAAATTCTGCGGACCGGAAGAGGTCAGCCCGACTTGACGTCGCTCCTGTCTGCAAAGGATGTTGCCGAGCAAGCAGTGAGTCGCTGGATGATACCTCGCTCAAGGCGTAGACCTGAGTATCGAGACTGGGTGCCTGGGAATCTTATTGACATGTTTGGAAATCAGGCTAGAAATCTACGTGCCCAGATAGAGAAAGTAGAAAAGCATAGGAATATTGACTGGCTGTAGGGATACAGGGAGGGGAGAGTGGAGTATGCTTTCAATGAAATAACTGGCAGATTGGAGTCGGCGGCGAAAGTATCGTTTTCCTGGGTTTATATATGCCCAGTCTGTAAGGCGAGGGTTTCTCACCGCTCCGGTGTGAAAAGGAAACCTCATTTCGCCCATTGGCCTGGAATGGGATCGCCTGAGTGTGAGATGTTTGTTCCGGGCCTTCACGGGCAGTATATCCACGGACAAGCCTCTGCCACTATGGAGAAGCAGAGGATGGAGCTCCGCTTGGTGATCCCTCCAATAGGGGCCGATAGTGCTGGCTGGTCGCTCGAACTGGTGCTGCCCCCATGTCGCGAATGTCCGGCTATGCTCTCGCTGGATGTGGGGGGAAGAGTCCAGACGCTGAATATGCGTGGTATGCAGGAGCGCCGCCGTGTGACTGTTGAGCTTTCTACTGCCCCTTACTCTATAGTCGAATTCAGCGGCAAACCCGACCCTTCGTTCGTCCTCAGTGTGGATAGAGAGTGCCGAGGATTACCCGCCGTAGGAGCTGCGGCCTTCACCGCGTCGGGCCGAAGCGAACCTCGAGGATTCCCTCGAACACAGGAGCTAAGAGCTTCGGAAACCTTTGCTCTGCTGTGGAGGGAGCCTGCTAAGCCAGATTTTCCCGATGAGTTAGTGATCGATAGGTTTCCTGGGCGACAAGGATGGAATCTAGCTCTAGCCACATTTCCTGATGAATTATCCCCACGATGCGCTGATTGGTTGCATTCATTCACAGGGCTGCCAATTGCACCGCCCGTGCCCGCAATCACCGCTGTTTGGCCATTCTTTACTAGGAACGCAAGTGTCAATGTGGTTGAGAGTGTCAGGACAAGCGTACTCTTGCTAGCAGCGAAGATGATGCCGTTGGAACAGTCGGATCAAGGTCCGACAATGCAGGTCCAAAGTGGGTCCTCAAAGTATTCCGTTCTAGGAAAGGAACGATCACCAGCATTTTTTGCCCTTAAGACTGACGGCGCGCAGACTGTAAAAGTTTCAGATGCGAACAATCCAGGGATTGAAGAGTTCGTATCCTTCACCCTTAATCCAGTGCGCTCTCAGTGGCTCCCCTCTGTCGAACTGGCGTTCACGACACCAATGGGAGTTCGCCATGTTGTTCCTCTGCATCAACGCAGGTGTACAGATATGGTGGCTGAGGCCCGGACACATGGGAGGGGGCCAGACTATCTATCGATGCCTCCTGGCGCGACGGGAGTTCTCCGCATAGATGGACCAATTGGGCGATTTGTTACAGCGCTTTCCTCTGGGAGTGACTCTTCTCCTCATAGCCGTCATATGCGTCTCCCACCACCTGACGTGCTGACGAAGATAACTTCCGCCTTGGCCGACCCTGCATGTCACGTGGAGATTGAATTCGGTGGTTTTGGGCGATTGCGCGTCGCCGGAACTTGGACATGTTCTTCAGTAGGACTCCGTAGTAAGGAACTCACTCCGGCCCTGCGATCAAGGTTGCTTAGCTTCATGTTCCAGTTGCAAATTGCTACGCCAACAACAGTGTGTTCTGACGACAACTCGCTAGTTGGAGTCTTCGCTGCTGTGAGGCCCGAAGCGTTGCTCATCCCGCATTATCGTTCGCTGGTAAAGGAGATCCTTGCCTGCGGCTTTGAAATTAAACGTTTGGGAGAAGGTGCCTCATCATGAGTTACCAATACAGCCAGGAGGCAAAGCAGCGAATCTCTGCATTGGGACAAACCGTGGTCGCCGAATTCATTGAGGAAATTCCTCATGGATTGCGTAAGACAATCTATAATCGTTTGCCGCGCATTCAAGGATTCAGACCAGGCACACCTCCCGAGTTCAAGGAGAGACAGAAACGTCTAATAGGACATCTGATCCATCCGCAAGCAAGCCTCAAAGATGCATTTGACTGGAGTATCTTCACCCAGCTTTGGGAGGCTTGGGGTAGGAGCCGGCTGGGAGGTTCCATTCCACAAGGCAACAACTCCGAGCTTACCTCCGACGCCGGTCCTTCCTTCTTGAGGGAGCTCGCTGGGCTTTTTCCGCTCGCCGCTAAAGAGGATGTAGAGCGATTATTCATTTTCAGTTGTTTTCCAGACCATCCTGATGTCGCGATGGCGCTTGCTTGTTTCCGCTCGGCTTCAACTCTGGCACGTGATCAGATGATCGACGGCCTGCCGACCCGTATTGAAGACATGGAGCAACGCTTTGCAGTTGCTGAGGTTGCTGCTGCGGATCAGGCCAACCGCATTGGGCAACTTGAAGTCACAGCGGCTTCCCTTGTCAGAGGTATTGAGGACTTCGCCAAGAACGTTAGTCAGAGCTCCAATGCAGTGTCCGACTTACGGATGTCACTGGATGCGGAATTCGCACGTTCCGAAAAGACTGAAAAAGTTATTGATTCGCTAAGCGTTGCCACTAAGCAGAACGCTGACGCTATCGCCGCCGTCGGCATCAAAGCCGATGTCCTTGAGGAAGGCGTGCGAGCGCTTGCGGTACGTGGAGAGAGGTGGGATGAGGTCGCAACTGACATAGCAGCGCTGAGGATGGCTGTCGAAAGTCTTTCAGCAGGCGAAGCCGATCAGGCAGAGACGGCTGAGACCGTTGGCATACTTTTGGGAAGAGTCGCTTCCCTTGAAAGCATCTTGGTGGGAAGTGCTGCGGAGTCGGGAACAAGGCAACGGGTTAGATTGCTTGAGAACAAGCCGGAGGGGGCGTTTGTCGCCATTCTTTCTATCCAAAACGCCTGTGACCTAGTCGCTTCGAATCTTCAGGCGACCGGCATTGCGAGAGGGGCAGCAATCGCCTCTGCTCGCCAGATAGTTGCAGCTCTTGTCGCAGGCCAAATGGTGCAGTTCTCGGGGTCGCTCGCTGACTTGGTTGCTGACTCTGTGGCTGCAGCTATCGGTGGGCCGATTTTCCATGAATGGCGAGTGCCGGTCGGACTTATATCTGATGAGGCTGCGTCCGACTGTGTCGAGATTGTCGCAGATTCGTCAAGTTGCCTGCTTCTGAAGGGGGCGAACCTCTCAGCTTTTGAGGTCTACGGTGCTGCTGTTCGAGATATTGTCGTACGGCGGCAGTTCACCGGGTCTAGCTACGGAGGCTTTGCTCTAATCGCCTCTTGGGCGCAGGGCCCGGCCGCGTTCCCTGATGGAGGCACGCTTGCTGAACTGGGGCCCGTATTCGATACGGATGCTCTTCCGATGCGCGGAATTTCCGCCAAGCTACCCCAGTTGAAGTACGGCCGACTCGCGAAAGAAGCCTGGCCACAGGTCGATGGCCTTGAAACTAGCGAGACGACTCCAGTTACGAGCCAGTTGGGTGAGCTTCTGAAGGAGGCAGGCTTTGAAGGCGGCAGTTTATGGCGGCGCGTGTCTAGCCGTGCTTACGCGGCTCTCAGGGCGATACCAGGCGGAAAAGCGGAGGATGATCTCAATTCGCTGCTTGTCTCATGGGCTGCTCCATGGGCTAGAGCCACCGGCGGTCCTGTTAAGGAGATCATTCAAATCGCTGAACGCGAGTTGGCCAACGGGCGAGCAGACATGACAGTTTGAGGGCGTGGCGATGGAGTGGCAGGCGGTTTCCTTAGAGGGCGCGCGTAGGGGCGTTGCGGCGGGGATAGGCTGTAGGCGAGGAGGGGAATGTCTTCGGATATCCGCAGTGTCGGAATGCTTGCGAGCGGTATCGCATCTTTGCTCCGCCCCTAAAGGCAGTCAGGGAGAGTGGGAGCCTGCTGCCTCGGTTCGTCTCTCCGGTATGGTGCGACGTAAGTTGGTTTCGTTGTGGCCAGATCTTGCTGCCGATGGAGTGGATACTCAACCTGGAGTAATAGGAATACTTAATAGTCTTGCCGATCTGGGAGACATGGTCAGACTCGAGGGCGGCAGATGGCTTGCGGCGCCAGCTCACACTGTTCGGGCAGGAGACGGGTTAGCTGTGCTGCTAGGTGGGGGGCCAAAGGAGATACTCCCACAAGCGGTGAGGGCATCGGCAAAGGCTGAGGGTAGGGTTCGGCTGGTGGAGACCGCTGCTTGCGAAGGCTGGGCAGATATGTGGGAGGCAGAAGAATGGATCGGAGCCCCCGCCGAAGGGCTTGATGCATGGTCAGCGCGGCTGCTGGCTGAGGCTACGACTCGACTGACGGACGCTCCTGACGACATGGGTGAGGTCTCCGTTTACTTGCCGCGTGAATGGGTCAGACTTACGGATCTGCCGGCCGGCGAGGGGCCGATTTTACTCTGCAGAGTGCGCAGTTCGGGAGTGGCCGGGCCGATGTTTTCCTATTTCATTGGTGAATTTGTAAGGAGTCGCCTGCGTAGGCTTAGTGGCATTGATTCCCAGGATGCCAGACGCTTTCGCTTTCATCTGGATGCACGGGCAGGGCGCTCTATCCGCATCGTCGCTTCAGTGTCTCAGGGCTCGGTGAAACTCAGACTAGGGCGCCGCTTGCCAGAGCGTGAGGCAAGGGTACTCTTGCTTGGCTGGCAGGTCCCCGCGCCTGATGGGGGACATCCTGGTGTAACGCATCACATGTTTCCCGTAGAGACTTTACCGATCTTGCGTAAGGCATTTGAGGGGCTTCGGATCGTACTGGACGAGCGTTTGGGCGCAGGGAGAGAAAACTGATGACCGTTATGTCGAAAACTGTCGAAGCAACAGGCGTCCATGAGGCAGCGAGGAGTCTGGCAGAGAGTCTCAGGCAATACATTGAGGCTCAATATCACATCCGTGATGAGGGGCTTATTAAAGAGCGCCATGCGCTTCTTCGAAGGGATGCAACCATCGCCCAAGTCCCTTATGTGGAAGCCACTCCAGTCTATAAGGTGGGGGATCCCTACGACAGCCTGCCGATCCCTAATGCTGCCATCGACGCACTGACTCAACTGGCGGGGATGGGCGTCGGCCTTTACCCCCACCCCTACGAGCACCAGTCGGAAGCACTCGTGTCTTTCCTCGGCAATGAAGCAGCCGACCTGGTAGTGGCTACTGGTACCGGTTCTGGTAAGACCGAAAGCTTCCTTATGCCTGTTATTGGTAAGTTGGCGATCGAGGGGGAAGAAAGGCCAGCGTCTGCCGAGCTTCCAGGCTGCAGGGCGATGTTGTTGTATCCGATGAATGCCTTGGTCAATGACCAACTTGCACGTATCCGGCGAATGCTCGGCAACCCCGAGGCTGCAAAGGTCCTCTCAAAGGGACGAGCGAGGCCCATACGTTTCGGCAGCTATACGGGACGCACCCCCTATCCAGGACGCCGATCCTCCGTGCGGGATGAACGATTTATCAAACCTCTTTTCGAAGAGTTCTATCGCAAGGTTGCAGAGAAATCGGCAGTCCGGATGGAGCTGGAGCGTATCGGCCGCTGGCCCAGTAAAGATCTGGACGCCTTCTATGGGCGAGAGCTGGCTCAGACCAAAACCTACGTGTCGGGTAAGAAGGCTGGCAAGCAATATATTGCCAATAACTGGGGCCATCGGCTTGTTACGCAGCCCGGTGACCGTGAGCTCATGACCCGGGACGAGATGCAGCAGCGCTGCCCGGAACTGCTCATCACCAACTACTCCATGCTTGAATACATGCTCATGCGCCCCATCGAGCGCGGCATCTTCGAGCAGACTAGGGATTGGCTCAAAGCTGATCCCCGGAACGAATTCGTCCTCGTTCTCGACGAGGCGCATATGTACAGGGGGGCTGGTGGCGCCGAGGTCGCTCTTCTCATCCGGCGCCTCTGCGCCCGTCTGGAGATACCCCGTGAACGCATGCGTTGCATTCTAACCAGCGCGAGCCTTGGTTCAGGCCCGACTGCAGTCGAGGACGGCGAGCGCTTCGCCCGGGATCTAACTGGCTTGCCAGACGGTTCCTCCCGACGCGTCAGAGTGATCCAAGGAACCCCTGAGCCGCGTTCTCTCCCTCGTCCCGCCACGCGCGAAGAGGCCGAGGCGTTGGCGGAATTCGATCTTGGGGCCTTTCAGAATGCCGCCAACGACCTCGGCGCCGCACAGATGGCCGCGATGGAACTCGCCGCACGTCTGAACTGGCAGGTGCCAACCGCAGGGGATCATGCATCATTCCGTGACTGGCTCTTCGAGAATATGACCGACTTCGGTCCCCTTGAGACACTGATCGCGACGGTATCGGGCAAGGCGGTTAGGCTCGACACTCTCAGCGAGGCGCTCTTCGGCGAATCTCCACCTGACACCGCAGCGCGGGCGGCTGACGCCTTGCTTGCTTTGGGTAGTTATGCCCGGCGGCGCTCAGATGGTCGCGTATTGATACCGACCCGCTTGCATCTTTTCCATAGAGGGCTGCCTGGGCTTCACGCTTGTGTGGACCCTGAATGTTCGCAAAGACTCGGCGGCCACGCCGGCCCCACTATCCTAGGTCGCCTTCATACGAAGCCGTTGGACCGGTGCTATTGCACGTCGAAGGGAAGGGTCTACGAATTACTCACCCACCGCGATTGCGGTGCCGCTTTCATCCGCGGCTACGTGAGTTCCGATATGGACTTTGTATGGCATCAGCCGAGTGGACCATTGTCCGAAGGCGGTACTATAGAACTCATTCCGATTGAGATATTGGTCGAGGAGAGCGTTCACCCACGCAGCCGCCACAAAGACATGTGGCTTCACGTTCCAACCGGAAAACTCTTCCCAATCTGCCCCTCCGATACCTCGGGCTACCGCAAGGTAAAAGTACCCGACAAGGTCGCCGCAGGCCAGGTGGAGATCTCCTTCGACGAATGCCCTGTATGCATGCGCAGGACCCGGAGCTCTAAGAACGAGCCCTCCAAGGTGATGGACCACGTGACGAAGGGCGAGGCTCCATTCACTGCGCTGGTCCGCACGCAGATGGCTCGCCAGCCGGCAAGTCGTATTATCGATGCAAAGCATCCCAACGGAGGTCGGAAGGTACTCATCTTCTCCGATGGTCGCCAGAAGGCTGCCCGGTTGGCTCGCGACATCCCCCGAGACATCGAGCTCGACGTGTTCCGGCAGGCGGTTGCGCTCGCATGCGCGCGGCTGGAGGCAATTCCCCAAGAGCCGCGACCTAACCTTAGCCTCTATCTCGCCTTCTTGTCCGTCCTCTCTGAACACGACCTTCTCATTTTCGACGGGCAGGATGCGAAGAAGATCGCCGCTGCTCGCGCCGAATTCGAACGCGACTGTGAGGGAGACCTGAGGCAAGCTCTCGACGATGATTTCGAACCATCGGAAACGCCACCCGCACGGTATCGGATAGCTCTGCTGAAGCTTTTTTGCAGCAACTACTACTCGCTGTCGGGAACAACCGTCGGCTTCGTCGAGCCCGCACGAGCAAAACTCAGGAAGCTCAAAGACGATATCAAGGCGGCAGGGATCGCTCTTGGGGACGAGGACGTCCGGGCACTCGCAGTTGCCTGGATAGATGCACTGCTCAGGGAGTTCGCATTCGACCCGTCGCTGGACCCGGTACTCCGCTGCAAGGCGGCCGGTTACTTCAAGCCGGATTGGGGAAGTAAAGGGCAGTTCGACCGGGCCTTCGCGGAGGCCCTTGCCCGTCGCCCCGGTTGGGGGAAGCTCGCCGTCGAGGCTATCGAGGCAGCGTTCCGCAGCCAGTTGGCGTCTGAGAAAGACAAAGTCTGGTTCCTTACTCCGAACACACTCCGCCTACGAGTCGACCTTTCCCACGTTTGGGCTCAGTGTCCAGATTGCACAGCCCTCATGCCTCTTGCTTTAGGTGGGACGATCTGCCTCGCTTGCGGAGGTGAAGGAGTCAGACTAGTTGATCCCCTGGTAAGCAATTACGTGGCCGCCCGTAAGGGCTTCTGGCGCCTGCCGGTGCAAGAAGCTCTCGCTTCTGGCGCTCGGCTCTCCAACCTGAGCGTCGAAGAGCACACAGCCCAACTCTCAAATCGGGACCGCAGCAGTGTCCACGCTACCACCGAGCTTTATGAGCTTAGATTTCAAGACGTCCTTATCGAGGATTCCGACAGGCCGATTGACGTGCTCAGTTGTACCACCACCATGGAAGTTGGCGTCGACATCGGCTCTCTGGTCGCGGTAGCACTGAGGAACGTTCCCCCCCAACGTGAGAATTACCAGCAACGTGCCGGTCGTGCTGGCCGTCGCGGTGCTTCGGTCTCGACTGTCGTGACGTATTCCCAGACCGGGCCTCACGACAGCCACTATTTCCTGAACCCCGAGCACATCGTGGCTGGGCCGCCGCGTACACCCGAGGTTAAGGTGGATAATCCCAAGATCGCTCGACGTCACGTGCACGCTTATTTGGTCCAGACCTTCTTTCACGAACTTATGGGGCAAGGGGGCTATGGTCCCGCTGAAAAAACGTCAATGCTTGAAAAGTCGCTCGGTCCGACACGACAGTTTTTCCATGGGGCACGGGACACTGGTCTAAACCTAGAAGGTTTTGGCGATTGGGTGTCACATCGCGTCCTAGCCGCCGAGGGTGATCTGAGGGCATCTGTCGCAGCATGGCTTCCACCGTCCCTAGATACCGGCGGTCGACCGCTCGAGGAGTGGCTCGTGGAGGTGGCAGAGGAGCTCCTGACGACTTTGCGTCGGCTCAGCGCAGATGTCCCATCACCTGCTGTTTCGGAGGACGACGGAGAGAATAAGGAAGTTGAGGGCAACGAAAATGCGGGACCGAATCTAGAGCAGGAAGAGTTCCTGGAGTTCCTTTTCTTCCATGGCCTCCTACCGAGCTACGCATTTCCCACAAGCCTCTGCAGTTTCTTGGTGGAAAAACGCGAGAAGAATCTCAAAGGCATTTGGGAGGTTCGCACGGTTCAGCGGCCTCAGCAGTCAATTTCTCAGGCATTAAGTGAGTATGCCCCCGGGCGGCTGATCGTTATCGATAAGAAGACTTACCGTTCCGGAGGCGTGTTCGCTGACCTTCCAGCCGGGGAGGTGAGTCGGGCCAGACCGCTTTTCGCAACTGCGAAAAAGCTCGTCCATTGCGAAGCATGCTCCTTTGTACGTGATCCCCATACGGCCCAGGGAAATGATAGTACCTGTCCTGTTTGTGGCGGAGCGTTGAAAGAGGAGACGATGATTCAGCCAGAAGTCTTTGGTCCCGAATGCGCCAGAGAACTTCCCGAGGACGACCGCGAGCAAGAGATCACGTTCGCAACGATGGCGCAGTTCCCGCAGCCCGTTGATCCGGAGGTATTCACCTTTAGGCAGTGTGGGCCAAATGCTAGTTTCACTCACGCGACCGACCGCAGGCTAGTAGCCGTCAACCGAGGCAAAGAGGGTGGTCAGGCCAACGGGTTCTCGGTATGCGTCGAATGCGGGGCTGCCTCCGTCTTCGACCAGTTCTCGCCGGCTGGTGGGCCTCACGAACGCCCCTACCGCTACCTCGGCCCGCAGGGGACTCCACAGCTATGCTCTGGTGAGTTCCGACGTGTGCTTCTTGGTCATGACTTCACAACTGATTTATTGCTGGTAAGGCTGAAAGTCGCTGCTCCGCTAGTGACCGACACCAGTGACATAGTGACACTACGAATGCTGGAGGATGCGCTTCACACGATCGCAGAAGCCCTCCGGCTCGCTGCGAGCCGCCATAGGCAATTGGACCTTGATCCTGCTGAGTTTGGTTCTGGTTTCCGTGTTGTTCCCGTTCTTCAAAACGAGGCTCGGATGTTGGACATATTCCTATACGACACACTCTCGGGGGGCGCAGGTTATGCCGAAGTGGCGGCGAGAAATCTTCCAGAGATCTTGGTGGATACTCTTGCTCTGTTGGAGAGTTGCACCTGCGACACTTCGTGCACTGAATGCCTAGACCACTTCCACAACCAGCACATCCAAGATCGACTCGACAGGAAGCTCGGCGCGGCGCTTCTACGCTACGGAATATTCGGTGAGGAGCCGCGTTGCTCCCCTCCAAATGTACAGGAGGTCACTCTGTCCCAGTTGTGCGCCAGTCTTGAGTTGGACGGCTTCCGGTGCTTGCCAGGTGGCATGCCTGAAGCCCCCATGCTTGTAGAGCATGGAGGGCATCGAATGGCCTTGGGATCCTTCCCGGGACTAATCGGTAGGCCGGAATTCGCTCATGCAGTCAATAGCGCACAGAATGTTCATGGCTACTTGGCATTGAACGAGTACCTGCTCAGATCCAACCTGCCGGATGCCCATCAGAGGGTTCGGAGCTTTTTCCGTTAGTCACCGGCAGCCGTGTCTTTGGGATATATCCCAGGGACACGTCATCTGAACGGCGAGCCAGGCCACTTGCCTCGATTCAGTTAGTGAACGACTCAATTGAATCAAGGGATTTCAGGTAGGATCGGGGAGTTATGCGAAACAAAATGGTATATCGCCAGTTGCGCCGTCCATTTATAGTTATGTGGCATAGAAGATGATCAGAATACATGGGGGGAGCGACAATTCGCCGGAGTATCAGGCTGCTGAGAGGCTAGCAGGTCTCGCAGCTGCGTGTATTTCCGGGCTTGATGAAGATAGTCAGGTTGTTCTTGAGATTTTCCCTTCGGCTAAATGCTTTGGGCAAAAGGTCCAGGATATCGATTTGCTCGTTTTCTTTGCCAACTACCGCAAAGAAGAGATTCGGTCAGAAAAAACTAATACACTAATCCATTCATTCTGTGCTTCGTTTGAAGTAAAGGGGCACTCGCCGAGCTTGGTTCGCTTTGAGGGGAATAGGTGTTTTGTTAAATATAATGATAGTGATCATGATGTCACTACGCAAAGTGACGGGCAGAAATACTCTATAAAAAAGTACATTGAGAAAAATAGCCTGAGCAAAAGCTCTCCTTGGATTACAAACTTTATTTGGCTCGAGCGAGTTCAATGCTCGCTTATTCCAAAGTCGCAGAACAACATCCTTGGATCAGATGTGACTTGGGGGCTTTTGTTAGAAAAGGTAGCCTTATTATCGAGTCGGCCAGGTTATAACGAGGTGTGCTGCTTTTCCGTGCGCGCATACATGGCTAACACTTTGGCAGTTTTTTCAAACGTGCTGGTCCCATCTAAAATCGACAGAAAGCGGCTTGAGGCGATCACAAGGTCTGTTCTGGATCGAACGCAGCAACAGTACGCTGAGAAGCTGGGAAGGCAACTTCTAATATTTAGAGGGCGCGGGGGGACGGGAAAGACAGTACGCCTTATTCGCATGGCATATCAAGCATATGACGAGTTTGGTTTGCGTGTTGTCCTGCTTACCTATAATAAGGCTTTAGTCGCAGATCTGCGTAGACTTCTGACCTTGCTTGGAGCTAAAGATTCGGTCGGGGAGGGAAGTATTTCGATCAAGACTATTCATAGCTTCATGCGCGAATGGCTCCTGGCTTTGGGTTTTATCTCGAAGCAGGAGCCCGATTTCCTTGAGGCATATGAAGAGTATAAAAAAACTGCGCTTGAGTACTTGTTGGCCGGTGCTGTGACACAAGAAGAAGTCGAGAGGTCGAGATCTGCCCGCAGTAGGTCATTGACATGGGACCTATTGCTCATCGATGAATCGCAAGATTGGCCTGCTACTGAGCGAGATTTAATCTATCAGCTATACGGGCCAAAGAAGGTAATTATTGCCGACGGGGTTGACCAGTTCGTACGAGGTGTGGAAAAAATCGATTGGCGAGCAAATATAGGAATGTGCGAAAGTCAGATTGTTCCGCTAAGAAAAAGTCTGCGGCTCAAGTCCAGCCTTTGCCAGACAGTAGGCCATTTCGCAAAGGAAATTGACTACGCGAATTGGAACCTCGAACCTCTGCCTGAATCACACGGCGGGAAAGTCATCGTAGTTGTTGGTGATCCATTCTCCCAAAAATTTCATTCTAAACTAGTGGCAACTGCTAGAGATGATGGGAATAAACCGATTGACATTCTGTTTTGTGTTCCACCTGGATGGGTGGAAACTTCCGCCGATGGGCAAAGGCGCTCGAAGGTTGGAAAACAGTTTGCCGAATGGGGTCTTGAGTGTTGGGACGCCGTCGATCCGGAGCAGCGAGATGAATATCCAACCAGCGTTGAGCAGTTTAGGATTGTTCAGTACGAGTCATGCCGAGGCCTTGAGGGATGGGTCGTGGTTAATTTCGCCTTAGATGAGTTTTTTTCTTACAAACAGGAGAACGCTAAAGTCAGCGAGGAGGAGAGGGACGATATATTCTACGACGAGGCAGAGGCGGCCCTAGAGTATGCGAGAAAGTGGGTAATGATTCCTCTTACAAGAGCAATAGATACACTTGTGATCCATGTCTCGGATCCTGGGTCATACATTGGAAGGGTCGCTATTGATTTGCATCGGAAGTATCCTGATAGCATTGATTATTATGAATTCTAAGCCTTCAGTGCTACCGTCTAATGGTTAGTTTTGATGGAGCTTTATCCAGTGCTAACTTTCGCAGTAGAAAAGCAGGTCTCGTCTTGTGCGCTTCTAGGCTCAGGTAGTGATGCCCACTTCTGCTCGAAAGCGAACCATGTTTAATGTTTTTAAGATTAAGCATTGTCGTGGGCTGTCAGGTAGAGGCTTATGTGTTGATGCTTATTTTTATAGATGACGTGAGTGCTAGATCCGAAGAAGTTCTTTGCGGTTTCGTAGTCTGGATTCCATGTCGCGATATTGTGGGCAGCGATCGCAATACTTGAGGAAGCGCAATACGACTGTGCCCCCCCCCCCCCCGCAACTGAGGCTCCTGCAACTGCAATGCGGCCAAAGGTATATATACAAAATTTTACTCCTTGGGACTCAATCAGTCGCTCCAGAGTTTCGACGATTGAGAAAGGCCTGAAGCTGAACCGTTACTGGGGCTCGAACTGCCAAAGGTGTGCATTGAAGGAATAATGCACATAGAGTGCCCCGCGGCGATTGAGTCGCATGGGAACATGAGTCGGTGCTCGACGCGATGCAGCCCCGCCTGGATCAAGCTCTGGAAATGATACGCATCCGCCGCCCGACAGTGGAGCATCCGTTCTGCGCGCTGAAGACTTGGATGAGCGCCGCAGCAACACCCTCACCAATACTGCAGCGTTGTGCCAACGCTGGCTGGGCGTATTGCCCGGCGACTGAGGGTGGCGAGCGATCGCTCAATCAGTCTCCGCTATGTAAGCGCTCCACAAACCCCATCTGCCAATAGCCCGCCGATCATTGGATGCTGATCTCCCGTTTTACCGGAGCTCAGTCCTCATGATGCGTCCCGATGCCAAGGTGCAGAAGGTCTACCTCTACCCCAAGCCCGTCGATTTCCGTAAATCCATCAACGGCCTGGCTGTCCTAGTCGAGCTAGACATCAAGGTGGAAGTGTTCAACCCGGTGGTCTTTGTCTTCCTCAATCGCCCCCGCAGCCAGGTCAAGATCCTCTACTGGGAGCGCAATGGTTTCTGCCTCTGGCTCAAGCGCCTGGAGGCCGAGCGGTTCAAGACCAAGCCCGATGCTGGCGACGAGACCATCGAACTGACGGTCGATGAGTTGAACTGGGTGATCCAGACGGGCGAGCAACTGCAGGCAGATCCAGACAGCGCACTACACGCGCGGATTGACCGGGCGGATACCGGAGTATTTCTGGCCAGCGGAGAGGGCGTCGTAGTCGCGCTCTAGGCTGGCGAAGATATCGCGCAGCTCACGGATTTCGTCAGGAGAGAGCAGGCGATCGAGCTGTTCTTCGTAGTCGTGATCGAGCAGCTTATTGACATCCACCAGGTCGGCCGGGTTTTCGCGCAGTTGGGTGTCTATCAGTTTGGTGGCGTCCTTGTGCCGTTGGGGTAGCCGACGTAGTTGGAGTTCTTCGCGGTAATTTCCGGGCGCAGGATGTAGTCGATGAAGGCGTAGCCTTGCTGTGGGTGTGGCGCATCCTTGAGCAGCACCAGGTTTTCCATCCACACCGGGGCGCCTTCGCGGGGGATGCTGTCGGTGATCT
>Ga0180219_1000984_pt1 | contig 20043 bp, 18 predicted proteins | sample eDN3rd30CBELigMG_FD_151338 | JGI IMG/M metagenome (GOLD analysis project Ga0180219, IMG submission 151338) | Enriched Miracle-Growth compost microbial communities from Emeryville, California, USA - eDNA 3rd pass 30_C BE-Lig MG (version 2)... ...
CTCGCAGAGCTGACGCGCCGCCCGGCATCCCCTCCCGCACAACGGCCGGACGTACGCTCTCGACATGACCGGCCTCACTCCGTACCTGCACTTCGACGGCACCGCGCGCGAGGCGCTCGCCTTCTATCGCGACGTGTTCGGCGGCGAGGTGGTGCTGAATACGTTTGAGGATGCCGGCCGAACCGACGGCGACGCGTCTCGTATCGCGCACGGCATGCTGCAGGGCCGGGTCGAGCTGTTCGCGGCCGATACCGAGCCCGGCGGCATCCCGTCGCGTCTCGAGGGGACGCTGTTCGCCCTGCTGGGTACGGCCGAGCCGGATGAGCTGAGGGAGTGGTTCGCGCGGCTGTCCGAGGGCGGCGAGGTGATCGACCCGCTGGCGCTCAAGCCGTGGGGCGACCACGACGGCCAGGTGCGGGACCGGTACGGGATCGTGTGGCTGATCGGGTTCCAGGGGTGAGCGCCGATCCGGCCCGGCGGTTGCGCGAACGGGCCGCGGAGCTCGACGCGCTGCTGGCCCGCCTGGACCTCGATGAGCAGAGCGTGCGCGCCGACCGTGCCGACGCCACCGCCGACGACGAGCACGATCCGGAGGGAGTGACCCTCTCCGGCGAGTGGCAGCGCATCGACGCTCTGCACCGCGCCACGGCGGCCGAGCGCGCAGACATCGATGCGGCGCTGGCCCGCGTCGCGGACGGCACCTATGGGATCTGCGTCTCGTGCGGGAGAGCGATCCCGGCGGGCCGTTTGGAAGCGCGTCCGATGGCGACGATGTGCGTGGAGTGCGCGGGACGGGCGCAGTGACCGGCTGAATGAGCCTGAAGTCGAGTCAGGTTCGCCGACCCCTTTCGACGACCCCCTTTCGTCACCGTCGACACACTGGGGGCGAGCGCTCGATCGGGGGCGACCTGATCGCGGGGGGAGGATGCCGTGAAGGTGCTGATGCTGACGGCCGACCTCGGGGGCAACATCCCGCCGACCATCGCAGTGGCCGAGGCTCTCGCGCGCCGCGGTGTCGATGTCGAGATCGCGGGGCTGCGGCCGGGACGCACAGAGGTGACGCAGGTGCCGTTCGCCCCCGCGACAGCGATCCTGCCGGAGGGGCGCAAACGAGGCCTGCACGAGGCCGGAGCCTTCCGGCGGCTGATGACAGGCAAGGACACCTCGGCTGCCGCGCGCGCTCTCATCGCCGAACGTCGCGCCGACCTCGTCGTGGTCGACTGCATGCTCCCGGCCCCGCTGCGCGGAGCGCTCGACAGCGGTCTGCCGGTCATCGTGCTGTTCCACACGTTCGGGCCCTTCTGGGTGCGGTCATTCGACCGTGGACCGATGGGCCGGATGTCCGCGATGAGCGGGCTGCGTCCGAGCGCCCTGTGGGACCGCGCAAGAATGAAGCTGCTGCTCACCGATCGTGACCTCGACCCGGGACGAGAAGATCCTGCCCTGTCCGACTACCAGTGGACCGGAACGACAGAGATCGGGGCGGAGCCACGCGCCCACGGCGATCGGCCGCGCGTGCTGGTGGCACTCAGCTCCACCGACTGGCCCGGCATGCTGGCCATCTACCGCCGCATCGTCACGGCGCTCGCCGGCCTCCCCGTGGATGCGGTGGTCACGACCGGGGGCGTCGATCTCGGCGGGCAACTGTCAGGTGCTGAGAACGTCGAGGTGCGGGGCTGGGCGCCTCACGCCGACCTCCTGCCGACCGTCGACCTCGTGGTCGGCCACGGCGGACACTCCACGACGATGAAAGTGGCTCTTCGGAATCAAGGGTGTAGGTGGGGTCTGAAGCCGCCGGCTTCGAGTAGCGACCTCGCGATGTAGTGGGTGAGGTTCCGGAATCCGAGGGCGGAGCCGCGGAGGTGCTCGAGCCGGCCGTTGATCGCTTCCGTGGGGCCGTTGCTGGTGCCGGGCCGGTCGAAGAACGCGAGGATGTCGGCGGCGCGCTGCTTCATCGTGCGACCGAGCTTGCGGACCTCGACCAGCACGGCGGGAACCCTGGTGGTGATCGTGGCGATCACGGCCTGCATGGCCAGCTTGGCCTTCTTCTTGTCGGGCTCGCGGTAGGCGGCGACGATGCGCTGGTAGATGCCCCAGGTCGCTTCGACCTCGATATGCTCCTCACTCGCGAACACCGCATCCAGTCGGACCCGCTGACGGTCGGTGAGCAGACTCGCCCCGGTGTGCAGGGTGCGGCGAGCCTTGTAGAGCGGATCGCCCTTCATCCCGCGGTGACCGGTGGTGTCCTGCTGGACCCGGCGCCGGCAGACGTCGAGCGCGTCACCGGCGAGCCGGACGACATGGAACGGATCCATGACGGGAACAGCGTCGGGCAGTTCTTCGGCGGCGGCGGTCTTGAACCCGGAGAACCCGTCCATCGCGACCACCTCGATCGCTTTCGACCAGTCCTTCGGGCGGGCGGCGAGCCACTGCTTGAACACCGCCTTCGAGCGGCCCTCGACCATGTCCAGCAGCCGCGCCGGGCCCGTCTTGTCGCGGGCCGGGGTGAGGTCGATGATCACGGTGACGTATTTGTCGCCGTGCCTGGTGTGACGCCAGACGTGCTCGTCGACACCGATTGTGGTCACCCCGTGGAACCGGGCAGGGTCGTCGATGAGTCGCCGCCTGCCCTCGGCGAGGATCGCGGTGTTCGCGGTGCGCCACGACACCCCCAGTCCTGCGGCGGCGCGGGAGACGGTGAGGTGATCGACCACGATCGCCTTCAGCGCCCAGCTCATCCCGCCGCGGGAGATCTTCGCCCGCGGCATCGCCGCCTTCGTCGTGTCCTGCCGCCAGGTCCGGCGGCAGTGGGCACACCGGTACCGGCGCACCCGCACCAGCAGCGTCGTCGGCCGGTGCCCGAACGGCTCGTGCGCAAGCGGCCGCGTGACGGTGTCACGCGGCACGCCCTCCGCACCGCACTTCCGGCACCACGGGTCGTCGTCGACGACGCGGCACTCCAGCACCGCCCGGTCGGGCTCGAGCAGCTGGCCGACGGCTTCGAGGCCGAGCTCGTCGAGACGGCAGAACGTGGTGAGGTCAGGGGTCGCGAACGTAGGGTGGTGCACGTCGAGGTCTTCCGGCGGATGGGCAGTGTGAGAACTTCCATCCTGGAAGACCTCGACGTCTATCCGCGAACCAGCCAGCGACCCCCGACTACACCCTCAACTACGAAGAGCCACTTGTCGAGATCGCCAGCACCGGACTCAGGGAATCCGAGCGACCACTCAACCCCGCTTCATGTTGGCCTTGAGGCTCGCGCCCGCCGGAACGATCGAGTTGACAGTACCGAGCTGCTGGAGGCGTTCGAGCAGCGCCCGCACTTCGGGAGTGTCCGGGAATTTCGGGTGGCGGCCGTTCGCTTCTAGCAGCAGCGGGTAATCGCCGCCGAGTGCCGTGAGAATTGGGCGCAGGTGAGTCAGTTCGACTCCGGACATGAAGCGGCGTACGAGGCGCAGCACAATCGAGGAGCCGACGCGGCGGTCCGCCGCGAGCTTGACCGCTCCCCATTCGACGGATACGCCGTGGTCGAGGGCGTAGGTCGCCATACGGAGAACGACGTCTCGGCCTCCGCCATCTGCAAACTCTTCGAATCGCTCAACGACAATCGTCTTCAGCTCGTCAGCGATGTGCGTGCTGTCCAGGAACCTGACGATCATGTTCGAAGGGAGAATCGCTGGCGTGATGAAATCTGCAATCGCCTCAGATTCTCCGAGCGCGTATTCCAGGCCATCCCAGTCACCCTGCTGAATAAGAGTGAAGCTGTCGGCATCGTCCGCGATGACGTCTTGTTCGATGAGGCGTCCGACCCACTCGCCGGCCTCGACGGGAATCTCCTCGGCCGGGAGGTGTTCGGCGAGGTCCAGGCTTCCGAGAAGAGCGGCCCGAAGCTGTGGCGCGGGCATGACTGCGGCGCTGGCAAGGATTTGCTGAGCTAGGCCAAGTTTGGCCTCGTCCCCGGTGTCGTCCGGCACCTCGATCGCCCCGTCCGCCAGCACGGCGGCGACGTTCGCGTCGAGCCCGTATTGCTCGACATACGCAGTGATGTCGGCAAACCGGGGAGCGAACCGTTGGTGCGCAGCAAGGGCCGGCCAAACGTCGTTGCATACCCCGTCTAGAGTGTCGACCACGAACGACGCTGGAGAGCGCCCCACGATCTTGCCGACCGATGATCGGTCGGTCTCAGAGACGCTTTCGATCATCCGAACCAGCGCGGCCGGGTCGGAGATGGCGTACTCGTCATCCTCGAGTGCTCCGAGGTAGCCGCCAAGGTCGGCGAGTACTCGGTTGAAGACGTGCACGGAAGATCGCTGCAACGCGTCAAGCGCGAGCTCCGTAGAAGGAGCGACGGCGGCTAGCAGGTTGTCCCGGGTGACATCGAAGCGCTCGACGGTGATGACGGCTGCACGGACGGCATCGCTCAGGGTCGCCAACTTCGGGATAGACAGCTCCGCCGCGTCGATGACGGTAGCGACCTGCCTCGCGCTGGCGGCGCGTTGCGGATCGGTGAAGGTCTGCAGCGCTTCGTGGTGATCGAGCAGGTACGCGCCGACGCCCTCGGTCACGACGTACTTGACGTCCTCCGACAGCGCGTCCAAAGCTACGTCGACTGCCTGCAAACGTCGTTCATCGTCGATGTCCGCCTCGTCCGTCAGGAACGCCAGCACTCGCGGCCACGACGCCGCGAGGGTTCGAACGAAGCGGCTCAGATCGCGTTCGCTCGCGAGGTACGCCTGCAGGAATTGGGCTTCGTCCTCGCCGCGTTTCTCCAGGTTGCCCACCACCACATTGGCCGCGTCCGGGTCGTTTTCAAGTAGGTGATCGAGGAAGTCGAGGTTGTACGCGGATTTCTCGCGCAAGGAAAGGCGCGGACGTTCGCGCAGCACGGCCTTGACCTCATCGGACGTAAGAGGTGCATAAATGTCCATGGTGCCGGTGTCCACGTTCTTCAGGATGAAGTTCATGGCGTTTGCGTTGACCCGCTCACCGACGAAAGTTGACGTGTAGAGAGTGAAGTAGCGGTCGATGTATCCCTGCTCGACCAGCGCGATTGCCAGCGGTGACCCGAGTAGGCGCTCCGCGCGCGAAGCCAGCGAAACCCGTCCGCCGCTGGGCGCTTTGAACGTGAGGTCGGTGCGCTGCATGAGGTCGCTCATCTCGGCCCGTCGAAGGAACTGAATATCGGCGCGGGCTGCTTCGATTCGCTTCGTGGCGTCTGCGTCGCTAATGGTCTCCCAACTCTTGGGATCAACAGGCTCGCCAACCGCCTTTTTCACTTCAGCCGGGGTGAGGACTGTCGCGGACCCCCCGCGCCACGGATCTCGGAAGCCCAAGGTGATGTCGGCTGGGCTCGAGGCGTACTTCGTCCAGAACGCGACGCTGCGCATCGAGTCCGCGTCGAGGGTCTCATTCCCGTACTGCAAGCTGACACGCGTCGCGTTGAAATGGCCGAGCATTGTAGAGATGTGATCCTCGAGCGCTTCACCAACTCGGGCGCTCGTGGCCTTGATGGCGGCACCCGTCCGCTGAATCCTGCGGACATTCTGGATCTCCGAGTTGAGGCGGGCCGTTTCCTGGTTGACGATTGCGCGGCTGTCCCGGTAGAGCGTGTCGAGCGCGCTGTTGCCGAGCTTGATTTGCTCGAAGTCGGACAGGTGGGTGCTCTTGTAGAGCACCATCGCGAAAAGCGCATCGTCCGTGAGGTTGAGGGACGACCCCTTGATGACCTGTTCGCGGAAGATGACGAACTCGTTGCGGATGTTCTTGATGAGCCGCATGTCGGGAACGTGCTGCGCCACGAGATCAATGAGGTCCTCGGAGACGCCGTGCTCAGACACGCTCGATAGCTCGCTTGCCATCAGTTCGCGCGCGCTCTGGTGGGTCACGAATGGGACGACGGGCACGACGAGGTCGAAGAATTTCGTGCGGTTCGCCCTGGCAACCTCAAGCATGGCGGCGTCGCCGTTCGGAGCTTCGGGCGCGTCCGGTTTGGCCGCGGCTTCCCGGGCCGCCCGCGTGCCCAGCTCCTCGAAGATGCTGTCCTTGATCGCGTATAGGAACCGGATGACGCGTCCGTCGAGCTGTTTCGCTGCATTCAGGATGGTGTTGAGCTCGCGCAACGTCTCGAATATGTGCGCGTCTTCGAAGCGGTCGATGTCCTCGAAAATGACGATGTCCGCGTCGACCACCTCGAAGAAGTAGACGATCTCGTCCAGGTACTCGTCGAAGTACGTGTCGGAAGCCGCCGACAGCTTGATCGTCGCCGCGCCGGTGGACACGCTGTCGATCCTGATCTTGTTATGGGTCACGTAGCGAACGCAGTAGACGAAGAAGGCCGCCGCGAGGACGACGCCTGCGTTTGCGGCGATGGCCCAATCGGCCGGGACCGTAAAAAGGGCCGCGAGCTGTGCGGTCCACCCGAGCAGGAAGAAGACGAGCGCGATGGGAACGCCCGCCGCGAGCGCGAATAGCGCCTCGCGCTTCGGCCGGAACGCCGACGTGCGGCGATAGCGCGAGCCGGGCATCTTCTCCGGCATCTGCGTGTAAAGCAGTTGCTTGACGATTTCCTTTTGGATCTGGTTCGTCTTGGTCTCGCGGAGCGGGTTCGGCCCTTGCACGGCGTCGTCGCCAAGGGTCTCCGTCGCGTCCCGTCTGGCAGTCACCTGAGAATCGAAGCCGAGCGTGGAGAGCGAGACCTGGATGACCTTCAGATCCGGGTCGGTGGCTACCTGACGAAGGATGCTGCTCTTGCCCACTCCGTAGCTACCGGTCAGCGCGATGTTGCGCACTGTGTCGTCACCGGTCCAGGCCAGCGCCTGCTTGATCGCGCGGAAATAGACCGCGTGCTTTTCGGGCTGGTACCTCGGAGTCAGCGGATGGAGGGCAGCCGATTCGTCAAACTCTGATGACTGGTTCGGCTCCACGTGTGCAGTTCTCCGTAACTTAGTTGCTGATATTCGGCGCTCATTAGAGTCACGGGTCGCAGCTTGTCTGGCACATGCACGTTGAGACATGCGCGATACGAGTCCGCTCCTGGCTCAAAGCTAGCGTCGGGCGCCGACATCCCAGGGTAGGCGCGGCGCTCATACAATCCGACCATGGCGGCGGCACCGTTGGGGGACGTCGTCGGTCGCTAAGTGGCGTTGACGGGCGACACGGAACTGTTCACGGATTCCACCCGCCGCCCGCGGGACGATCCGATCGAGGCGCCCGAGGAGGTCGGCCCGCCGAGCTTCAACTCGCTGCTCCGCCTGACTCGTCTGCGAGCGATCCTCGACGTGGGCTAGTCGTTCTCGATCGTCGAGCGCCGGACGGTGGCCAGAAGGTGTGCTGTTCTGGGAACGAGACGCACGGTCGGGCGGAGTCGCACCCTCAGGTCCGCTCATCGTTCGCCGCACGCAAGGGGGTCCCCATCCGGGCACTGTGCGCAATGCGCGAGTTTGCGCGGAGGGATGCTCGCCGAGATCCGAGGGAGTGGAGCTTCTCACCGCGACTCCATAGGTGAAAGTGCGTCTTGGCAACTAGCTCGTGACCAAGGGTTGAAACCCGTGAGTAGAAGCCTCGCGTCGGTTTCAATGGCTCCGACGGGTGTCGATCCCGCGACCCCACGATGTTCATTCGCTCGGTCGTCTACGGCGTCATTCCCGGCCTCGCCATCAAATCGCGCTGCCGGAAACCGGGCGACGTCTTGGCTAAGCACCCTCGCCCGCGGGGCCGGCAGCGAACGCAGTTTGGGAAAGATTTGGGAAGACTTGAGTCACGGTGAACGGGGGCAACCACCCCCGCACCCGTCGTCAGCGCGCGGGAAGACGCGGTCACTGCCGCTAGACGCAACCGTGTGGACTCGGGCTGGTTGAGTTCAAATCCCACCGTCACCGCCAGCGTGCAGGCCCCGTGATTCCGCGGTTTCTCAAGGGTCGCGGGGCCTTCTCATTGCCCGAAAACGGCCCCGTGCCCACATTTCAGCGGAGCCGGCCCCAATCAGGCGGGTCATCCCGGGCTCGTTGGAAGCGCAGGCGCTCTCGTCGGAAGCGACACTTCGGGCCCGCAAGCTGCTCCTGGTCCCGGCCCAGTAGATACTGCGGCCAGGCCCGGCAGCGAGTTGGAGAGCGCGTTCGAGGGCGTCCGAAACGATGTCGAGGTCGTCTTCGAAGAGGTCGCTGTAGGTGTCGAGCGTCATCGCCGCGCTCTCGTGTCCGAGCATCCGTTGCACCGCTTTGACGTTCGCGCCGGCGCTGACGGCGAGTGAAGCTGCGGTGTGTCGGAGATCGTGTGGGCTGAGGAGCGTAGGGAGGTGCGGATCGTTCGCGGCAGCGCGCTGGCCGGCTCTCGCGAAGCAGCCGTCGCGACCGTTCGTGCGGCGGAGCGGGACATCTCCCGGCCCGAAGACGAACTCGTCTGCTCGCCGGAGCCACGTGGTTCCGAGTTCACCGATCTTGACCATCGACGCGCTCGCCTCAATGAACTCCCCGCGCGCCTTCGAGACCTCGACGCTTGCGAGGAACAGCTCGGCGACCCGCTTGAGCGGAATCCGCGCCTGTCGGTCTGCGAATTGCCGGGCTTCCGATTCGACCGCCCGCGCTGAGGCGCGTCATCCGGCTGCCACGGCGGGCGCCGAGCCGCGGACGACGAGGTGGGGCGAGAACACCGTGGTCGAGTGGCGGTGCTCGTCGCCGCCGGCGGTTTCGGTGATGACGAGCTCGACGGCGGCCCGGCCCATGTCGGCCTTGGGCTGCGCGATGCTCGTGATGGGCGTGTCGCCCTCCGTCGCGAGAGTCAGATCGCCGTACCCGACCACCTGGGCATCGGCCGGTACACGGAGGCCGCTCTCCCGGAGTCCTCGGATGACACCGAGCGCGAGCTGGTCGTTCGTGCAGAAGATCCGCGAGGGTGCGCCGTCCCGCGCGATGCGTCGCCCGATCTCGACCCCCTCTTCGACGGTCATATGTGGGCTCTCGAACTCGACGAGAGCGCCCGTGCCGCGCGCCGTGAGTGCGTGCCGTGCGCCCTCGCGACGATCGAAACACTGCGGGATCGCGAGCGGCCCGTTCACGAGGGTGAGGCCAGGCCCGTCGGCGTTGCTCAGGAGATGGTCGGCCGCCAGCCGCCCGCCCACGACGTCGTCCACGACCACCGAGCATCCGTCGTGCTCGTCGAGGACCCGGTCGATGAGCACGAGGCGGGTTCCCACCATCCGTAGGCGGGTGAGTCGGTCGGTGGTGGCGCCGAGCGGCACGACGATCGCGCCGGCCGCACGCTGCTCCGCCAGCATCTCGAAATGGGAGAGTTCGACCGCGGGGTCGTCGTGGCTGACGCACAGCGCCAACGTGTACCCCCGCCGCGTGGCCTCGACGGCGATCGCCTCGGTGATGGCCGCGTAGAAGGGGTTCACGATCTCGGGCACGACCAGTCCGAGCAGCCGGTTGGACCCGATCCGGAGGGTGGCGGCGGCGCGGTTCGGGACGAAGTCGAGTTCGTCCATCACCTGGCGGATGCGTTCGCGGGTGCTCTCGGCGACGAGGTGGGGTCTGTTCAGCGCGTTGGAGACCGTCGCCACCGTGACCCCTGCAGCGTCCGCGACGCGCGCGAGCCCCAGGCCTTTCTTGGTAGCCATCCCACTCCCGCCATCCGAGACCCGCACGGAGACGGGTCTCCCGTCACCGTGCACCACGTCATCTTGACATCCCTGGGGTTTGAGATATCGTTCTCATGACTTTAATCGATTAAATCCTCACAGCGGAGGGATCGAGCGCGATGACGCCGAAACAACTTGACGGAGCGGCCGTGCCGGCAACGCTCTCGCTCTCGGGGGCAGTGAAGACGTTCGGTCCCGTCGTCGCGCTCGCCGACGGCACGATCGAGCTGCGCGCCGGCGAGATCCACGCCCTCGTGGGAGAGAACGGTGCCGGCAAGTCCACGCTGGTGAAGATCCTGGCGGGCGTCCACCACCCCGACGCGGGGGAGTTCCTCGTGGACGGCGAGCCCGTGTCGTTCCGCTCGGTCGCCGACAGCAAGGCAGCGGGTGTGTCGGTGATCTACCAGGAGCCGACCCTCTTCCCCGACCTCTCGGTCGCGGAAAACATCTTCATCGGACGCCAGCCGAGGGGGAAGGCCCGGCTGATCAGCCGAGCTCGGATGCGTGCCGCTGCCGCTGAACTGTTCGACCGGCTCGGCGTGCCGATCGATCCCGACCGGTCGGCCGAGGGTCTTTCCATCGCCGACCAGCAGATCATCGAGATCGCCAAGGCGATCTCGATCGACGCGCGCGTTCTCGTGATGGACGAACCCACCGCCGCGCTCAGCGGTGTCGAGGTCGACCGCCTGTTCGCCGTCGCTCGTGCACTGCGCGACCGCGGAGCGGCGATCCTGTTCATCTCCCACCGGTTCGAAGAGGTCTTCGCGCTCACCGACCGCATCACGGTCATGCGGGACGGGCGCTACATCGCCACCCACGAGACCGCAGCGACCGACGTCGAGTCGATCGTGCGCCAGATGGTCGGACGCGACATCGACCAGCTCTTCCCGAAGACCCCTGCGACCATCGGCGAACCCGTCCTCACCGTCGCCAACCTGACCCGCGCGGGCGTCTTCCGCGATGTTTCGCTCGAGGTGCGCGCGGGCGAGATCGTCGGCCTCGCGGGCCTCGTGGGAGCCGGGCGCACCGAAGTCGCCCGAGCCGTCTTCGGCGTCGACGACTACGACTCCGGCACCGTGACCCTCTCTGGTCGCGCACTGCCGCGCGGATCCGCGCAGAAGGCCATCGACGCGGGGATCGGCTTCGTCCCGGAGGACCGCCGCAAGCAGGGTCTGGTCATGGATCTGTCGGTCGCCCGCAATGCGACCCTCGCCCTGCGCAACAGGCTCGCCCGGTTAGGCGTGATCTTCGGGCCGCGCGAGCGCCAGGAGGCGCAGGAGTGGTCTGCGCGACTGCAGGTGAAGACCGGATCGATGGAATACGCCGTCTCGACCCTGTCCGGCGGCAACCAGCAGAAGGTCGTGCTCGCGAAATGGCTGGCGACGAAGCCGAAGCTCCTCATCGTCGACGAGCCGACGCGGGGCATCGACGTCGGTACGAAGTCCGAGGTCCACCGGCTGTTGTCCGACCTCGCCGGACGCGGGATCGCCATCCTGATGATCTCCAGCGAGCTTCCCGAAGTGCTCGGGATGGCCGACCGCGTCGTCGTGATGTGCGAGGGGCGCGTCACCGCGACGATCGACCGCTCCGACGCGACCCCCGAATCCGTCATGCACGCGGCCACTCACGTCGCTGCGCCCGCCCTTCCCGGAGGTACCCGATGACCGTGGCGGAGACCACACAGGCGACGCGGCCGCGCCGCACCACCTGGGTCGGCGGTGTGCTGCGCGCCCGCGAGCTTCCCGTGACGATCGCGCTCATCGCCCTCGTGCTGTTCACGTATCTCGCGAACCCGCTGTTCCTGTCGGCTCAGGGGGTGAAAGACCTGCTGCTGAACGCGACGATCATGATCATCCTCGCGGCCGGTCAGACCCTCGTGATCATCACGCGGAACATCGACCTGTCGGTGGGATCGATCCTGGGCCTCGTGGCGTTCCTCACCGGAACGCTGTTCGCCGAAGTGCCCGGCATCCCGATCTGGGTCGTCTTCCTCGCCGGGCTGGCCTTCGGTGCGCTGCTCGGCGCGATCAACGGCTTCCTCGTCACCGTCGCGGGTGTACCCGCCCTCGTGATCACGCTCGGGACGCTCTACATCTACCGGGGCTTGAACAACTGGTGGGCGGGCGGCACGCAGTACTTCGCCGGCGATCGTCCCGACGCGTTTGGCGCGCTCTCGGTCGACACCCTGCTGGGATTCCCCATCATCACGCTCATCGCGATCTTCGTGGTCATCGTGCTCGCGATCTACCTCTCCGGCGCGCGCTCGGGCCGCGACCTCTACGCGATCGGCTCGGAGCCCGCCGCCGCAAAGCTCTTCGGCATCAAGGTCGGCCGCCGGGTGTTCCTGGCGTTCCTCGCGAACGGTCTGCTCGCGGGCCTGGCCGGTGTGCTCTACGCCTCCCGCTTCAACTCCGTCGGTGCTACTACCGGCACCGGCATGGAGTTGGATGTCGTCGCGGCGGCGGTGGTCGGCGGTGTCGCCATCTTCGGCGGCTCCGGCAGTGTCGTCGGAGCGGCGCTGGGCGCCGTGCTCCTGACGACGATCACGAGCGCCCTGACCGCCGTTCGCGTCGACAAGTTCTGGCAACAGGCGATCGTCGGCATCCTGATCCTGCTCGCGGTCGTGATCGACCGCGTCGCCGCGCTTCGCACAGCCCGCCGACTCCGACTCAGTGAGGCCCGAGATGAGTGACACCAACACCTCGACAACCCTGACCCGCGCGTCCACCTCGAAGACGCTCGCCGGTGAGCCGAAGGGGCGCACCGGTTGGGACCGCGTGCTGCTCGGTCGCGACGCGATCATGGTCTACGTCCTGCTGCTCACGATCGTCGTCTTCAGCGTCTCGATTCCGCGGTTCGCGTCGCCCGTCACCACGGGCTTCCTGCTGCTGGATGTCATCCCGGTGCTGCTGCTGGCCATGCCGATGACACTCATCATCATCACCGGCGAGATCGACCTGTCCGTGGCATCGACGGCGGGCCTCACGAGCGCCGTGCTCGGAGTGCTGTGGCAGTCGGGCGTCGGCATCGTTCCGGCGATCGTGCTGAGCCTGGGCGTCGGCGTGCTCGCCGGCGCGTTCAACGGATTGCTCGTCGCAGCTGTCGGCCTGCCCTCGCTCGCGGTCACCATCGGCACGCTCGCGCTGTTCCGAGGACTCGCGCTCGTCGTCATCGGCGACAACGCGGTCGCGGACTTCCCGCCCGAGCTCAACCAGTTCGTGACCTCGAAGCTCGGCGCGACCGGCATCCCGACCGTCATGATCCTCGTGCTCGTCGTCATCCTCGTCTTCGGCGTCATCTTGCACTTCACGCCCTTCGGTCGCGGGCTGTACGCGATGGGCTACTCGAAGGAGGCCGCGCGGTTCGTCGGCATCCGCGTCGAGCGCTCGAAGTTCTGGCTGTACGTCGCGATCGGGCTCGTCGCGGCTATCGTCGGCATTTACTGGACGCTGCGCTACTCCAGCGCTCGCTCCGACAACGCCTCCGGCCTGGAACTGACGGTCATCGCGGCCGTGCTGCTCGGCGGCGTGTCGATCTTCGGCGGCAAGGGATCCATTCCCGGCGTCGTCGCGAGCGTGCTGCTCATCGGCACGATCAACTACGCACTGCGCCTCGGACGCGTTTCCGACGTCGTGCTCATCATCGTCACCGGAGCGCTGCTGATCATCTCGGTCATCATCCCGAGCGTCTCGACGGCGCTCGCACGGTGGCGACACGAGCGGCGCGTGAAGCAAGAACTTCCCCAGGGGTAGTCCTCGGGAACCGTCGGCGCCTCGCACCAGGCGCCACCTGAAAGGAATGACAATGGAGTTGAACCTCACTCGTCGCAGCGGCCGTCTTGCTGCTGCGGCGGCGCTGGTCGCCTCGGCGGCCCTCGCCCTCACAGCATGTGCGGGCGGCGATACCGGGGGCTCCGGCGGCGATGCCGCAACGGATGACCTCAGCATCACCTTCATCCCCAAGCAGCTGAACAACCCGTACACCGACGTCGTCCTCGGCGGCGGCGAGGACGGCGCCGAGGCCGCGGGCTTCGCCGCGTCCGAGGTCGTCGGGCCGCTCGACGCGAGCGCGTCAAGCCAGGTGTCGTTCATCAACGCCGAGACGCAGGCGGGCACCAACGTGCTCGTCATCGCGGCGAACGACCCCGACGCCGTCTGCCCCGCCGTCGAGGAGGCCCGCTCCGCCGGCGCCAAGATCGTCGGCTTCGACTCCGACCTGAACTGCCGCGACCTGTTCGTGAGCCAGGTGGTGGCGAAGGACGTCGCCCTCGTCCAGCTCGAGCTCATCTCGGAGCAGATCGGCGGCGAAGGCGAGATCGCCATCCTGTCGGCGACCGCGAACGCCACGAACCAGAACGAGTGGATCTCCTTCATGGAGGAGGAGCTCGCGTCGAACCCCGACTACGCCAACATCGAACTGGTGGCGAAGGTCTACGGCGATGATGACGACACCAAGTCGTTCCAGGAGGCGCAGGGTCTGCTCCAGGCGTACCCCGACCTGAAGGGCATCATCTCGCCCACGACGGTCGGCATCGCCGCGACGGCGCGCTACCTCTCGACCTCGGAGTACAAAGGCCAGGTCGCGCTCACCGGACTGGGTCTTCCGAACGAGATGCGTCCGTTCGTCAAGGACGGCACCGTCACCGAGTTTGCCCTGTGGGACCCCGCTCAGCTCGGCTACGTCGCGGCCTTCGCCGGCATGGCTCTGGCTGACGGCTCGATCACCGGTGAGGAAGGCGACACCTTCGATGCCGGCGACCTCGGTGAGAAGGAGGTCGGCCCCGACGGCACCGTGATCGTCGGGCCGCCCACCGTCTTCGACGCGGACAACATCGACGACTACGACTTCTAAAGTCACCGTCCGTGCGGGGGTCGACTCCGGCCCCCGCACGCTCCCGCCGGCGAACCCGGCTCGGGAGGCATCCGATGATCGGGTGCCTTGCGACCTCGGCTCGACGCTGCCCCCACCCCCTATGAAGGAGACACCATGACTGTCGGTTCGCGCGCTCACGTCGCGGAACTACTGCCGCCCAAGGCGCGCCGCAAGCCCCGCATCGGGCTCGTCGCCGGCGGGCTCGGCACCTACTGGCCGCAGTTCCCGGGTCTGCTCCCGCAGCTGCAGGAGTCGGCACGCTACGTGTCCGACCGCTTCGCCGAGATGGATGCCGACGTCGTCGACGTCGGCTTCATCTCCGACGCGCAGGAGGGTGCGGCAGCAGCCGAACGCCTCCGCGGCGCGGACTGCGACCTCATCGTGCTGTTCCTGACGACCTACCTCACGAGCTCGATGGTGCTGCCGATCGCGCAGCGGTCGGGGTCGCCCGTCCTCGTAATCGACCTGCAGCCGACGGAGAAAATGGATCACGCGAACTTCGACACCGGGGCGTGGCTGGCGTACTGCGGCCAGTGCCCGGTGCCCGAGGTCGGCAACGTCTTCCGTCGTGCGGGCATCCCGTTCCGTTCGGTGTCGGGGTGGCTCCGTCAGAAGTCGGCGTGGCAGCGCATCGAGCAGTGGATCGCAGCGGCGCACGTGCGGGCTGCACTCCGCCACGCTCGGCACGGCCTGATGGGTCACGTCTATCCAGGCATGCTCGACGTCTCCACCGACCTCACGCTTCTTCCGACGACGTTCGGTTCGCACGTCGAGGTGCTGGAGTTCGACGATCTCCGCGTGCGCGTGGAGAAGGTGACCGACGACGAAACCGAAGCGCGGATGCAGTTGGCCCGTGAGATCTTCACGCTCGATGACACCGTGCAGGATGAGGACTTCGCCTGGGGTGCCCGGGTCTCGGTGGCCCTCGACCGGCTCGTCGAGGACTTCGAGCTCGACTCCCTCGCCTACTACCACCGCGGGCTCGACGGAGAGCAGCACGAGCGTCTCGGTGCGGGCATGATTCTCGGCGCGTCTCTCCTCACAGCGCGCGGCGTCCCCGCAACAGGCGAGTACGAACTGCGGACGACCGTCGCCCAGCTTGCCACGCAGGTGATCGGAGCGGGCGGTTCGTTCTGCGAGATCCAGGCGCTCAACTTCGAGGACGAGGTGGTCGAGATGGGCCACGACGGACCCGCGCACCTCGCCGTCTCGGCGCGCGACCCGCTGTTGCGCGGGCTCGGGGTCTATCACGGCAAGCGCGGCTGGGGAGTGTCGGTCGAGTTCGATGTCCAGCATGGTCCCGTCACCCTGCTCGGGCTCGGGCAGGATCGCGACGGCGCGCTCTCGTTCATCGCGTCGGAGGGAGTCGTGGTTCCCGGGCCGCTGCTCGAGATCGGCAACACCACCAGCCGAGTCGACTTCGGTCGAGACCCCGGCGAGTGGGTCGATGAGTGGTCGGCGACCGGCATCGGGCACCACTGGAGCCTGTCGATCGGTCACCGCGCGTCGACGTATCGCGCCGCCGCTTCCCTGCTCGGCATCGACTTCCGGGTCGTCTGATGTCCGTCACGGTTGTCGCAGTCCTCACTGCCAAACCCGGGCGAGGACCGGATGTCATCGAGTCGTTCCGTGAGGTCTCGCCCCGCGTACACGTCGAGCCCGGATGCGAGCTGTACGCCGCGCATCTCCAGCAGGATGGCGACACCGTGGTGATGGTCGAACGCTGGAGCACGCGCGCCGACCTCGATGCCCATGCGGAAGGCGCGCCGCTTGCACGCTTGAATGAGCTCAACGCCCACCTGCTGGAGCGTCCCTACGACGTCTGGTTCCTCGACCCCGTCCCGCTCGGCGACCCAGCGCTAGGTCTCATCCCGGCGGGGCGGAACGTATGAACCGGTACTGCTTCCAGCTTCGCGTCGCGCCCGAGCACCTCGACGAATACCGGCGACGTCACGCCGCCGTCTGGCCCGATATGCTGCGTGCGCTTCATGACGCCGGATGGCGCAACTACTCGCTGTTCCTTCGACCCGATGGTCTGCTGATCGGGTACTTCGAGTCGGACGGATCGTTCACCGAGGTGCAGGCGGCGATGGAGACCACCGACGTGAACGCCCGATGGCAGGCGGAGATGGCGCCGTTCTTCGTCGGGTTGGAAGGAACGCCCGATTCCGGACTCCTCCTCCTCGATGAGATCTTCCACCTCGAGGACCAACTCGTCGACTTGTGAAGTCGGGCGGCGCTCGGCGGACACGAGTCACACCGAAGGCGCACACCGCGTCAAATGCGGGCACGGAACAATCAGAGCAACACCCACGGCGCCCACCACGACGGACGAGATGAAGTCACCGTGCGCTGACCCGGCGCCGCCGTCAAGCAGTGAGAGGCAGCTCAGAAGGCGGCGGCGCCGGCTTCCGCGACGGCCCGATCCAGGTCGGAGATGTTCAGGGGCTCCTCAGCGCGACGTTCCGATGAGGTGCTCGATGATCCGTCTTCGCAACCAGGTGTGATCTATATGCGGTGCATGCTGCCCTCCGGGTACTTCGAGGAAGACGGCGTCCGGTATGGCGGCGGTGAGCAGCCTGCCGTTCTCGGGCGGGGTGATGGAATCGAGCTCGCCATGAACGACGAGCGTCGGGCTGCTGATTTCCTCGAGCCGATCCCACGCATCGTGACTAAGGCTCGCGGCGTAAGCGCGGCGCCGGGTGGCTGCGGATCCTTCCTTCCTGATGAACACATCGATCGCATCCGGATTCGCGCGGAGGTACTCATCAATGAAGAAGCGACGCGCGAGTCGCCCGGGTTCCCCGGATCTGAGGTCGGCTGACGCATCGTCCGTTCGGCTGCGGCCTCGAGCATCCCCGCCGGTGGTAGCAATGAGGACGAGGGTGGCCACGGTTTCGGGGTGGTCGATGGCGAGCCACTGGGCGACGCGGCCGCCCATGGGGTGGCCGATCACGTGTGCCTGCGTAACCTCCGCATCGCGGAGGACGTGACGCACGTCCTCCGCGAGCCGTCGGGTGGTCTCTGGGGGGTGTGATCCATCGGTGCTGTCACCGATGCCGCGGTAATCGAAGGTGACCACCCGGAACCGGTCGGCCAGGTCGGCAACGATCGGGTCCCAGGAATGGCGGGTGACGGCTTGACCCGGGATGAGGATGACAGTCTCGCCGACCCCGGCGGAATACCACGCGATGTGAGCGCCGTCGGGGGTGTTGCTGCGCTGCGTGTTCATCGCGGGCGGGACCTTCTTCATCCTCGGCATGGGCCCCATCATTCAGTGTGCGGCAACTCCGGCGCGCATGGTGATCTCAGCCGGGGTGACGTCTGCCGTAGCCCGCACGGCCGATGTCTGGTTTGGCCGTGTCGTCAAGAGCACGGTACGCGCTCGGTGTGTGCCCGGTCTCCGCGCGGAACTGTCGATTGAAGTTGGCCAGGTTGCGGTAGCCGACCGCGGCGCTGATGGTGGCGACCGAGGACTCGGTCTGGTCAAGAAGGCGGCACGCGTTTGCGATCCGTAGACGGCGAACCATGTCGGGGAAGGTCATTCCGCTGGCCCTTCTTGAAGTACTTCGAAAAGGAGGGCTCTGACATGAAGGCAAGCCGAGCTGCTTCCGACAGCCGGATGTTGCCACTGAGATTCTCCAGAACGTAGGCCAGCCCGGCGTCAACGGCCGACTTTCCCTCCATGCCGTCGGCGCGCCGCTCGCCCGCTCGAACGAGCTCAACGCGGACCTGCTCGAGCGCACGTACGACGTGTGGTTCCTGGATCCCGTGTCGCTCGGCGATCCGATCAAGGGCGTCCTGCCCGCAAGGGAGGGTGCGCGAACCGCTAGTGCTTCCAACTGCGAGTAGCGCCGGAACACTTTGATGAGTACCGTCGGCCGCATGCCGCGGTCTGGCCGGAGGTGCTGCAAGCGCTGCACACCGCGGGATGGCGTAACTACTCGCTTTTCCTTCGGCCAGATGGACTGCTCATAGGGTACTTCGAGTCAGCCAGTACCTTCGACGAAGTGCAGTCAGCCACGGCGTCGACCGAGGTGAACACCCAGTGGCAGGCCGAGATGGCGTCGATGTTCGTGGACGCAGACGGGGCGCCAGGCTCTGGTTTCACCCTGCTGGAGGAAGTGTTTCACCTGGGGGATCAGCTCCCTACCTAGTCTCGGCGGCCGTTCCGACACTCAGAGTGCTCGGCCCGACCATCCGCGCAATCCCTATGCCGCTCGATGAAGCGACGGCGCTCATGGGGCGGCCACGCGGGCGACCGGCGGCAGGTAGAAGGGCGCGACATTGCTGGCGTGTCCCTCGCGGGGAGCGATGCCGGAACAGCCTAACGATCATCATTCGCATAGAGGTCGTGCACAGCATTGACTAGAGCATCGAGTCCAGCCGGCCGCGCATCGCGGCGCCACGACAGTCGAACTTCCAGTCTGGGAGCGTCTCTAACCGGTCGGTAGGTGATCCCCGGTCTTGGGTGATGGTGCGCGGTAGATTCGGCAGTTAACCCCACCCCATTGCCGGTGGCTATGTAATCGAGCCACGTATCGACGTCGGTCACTTCGGCGAAGTTCGGCTGATGCTCGACATCAGCCCAGAGTTCGGCGTCTGTGGTTCCGGAACGTGGGTCGATGACTACCGTGCGGTCAGCAAATTCTCCGAGGGTCACTAGGCGGCGACGAGCCCATGCTGGGTCATCAGAGGCGAAGGCGACGAAGCGACGCTCTCGGCCGACGACAACCGAATCGAGTTCATCATTCTGAACAACACGGCGGGTGATGGCCGCGTCGCAAAGGCCCTCGGCCAGACCGGCAGTTGGCGTGTTGTGCCGCACCAGAGCTAGCAGCGTCCCATCGGCCCGAGCTGCCCACTCTCGTTGCAATCGCGCTGAGTGCTTCCCGAGCGCCGCCCAGGCGTATCCCAGGCGGAGGACACTCTGCCGGGTTTCAACGAACTGGTTGAATCGGTCCGCCTCCATAAGCACCCGACGGGCGTGAGGAAGGAGCTGCTGACCGGCGACTGTCAGCTCACATCCTCTTGGAAGACGCCGGAGTAATCGCTCGCCCACCGCATCTTCGAGGTTGGCGACTGCACGGGAGACGGCAGCCTGAGACACGAACAGAACCGCAGCCGCCTGTGTGAACGAGCCGCCGTCAGCGGACGCAATGAAGTACCGGAGCTCCCGAAGAGCGATATCCATAACCAAACCGTATAGCAATTGAATAGTTCGCATTTCTCGCGGGGATCCGTCGCTCTTACGGTCAATCCATGGGCACAATAGACGCCACCGTCGGGTCGCTCCCGCCATCTGATGAGGCCGCATCGCCGAGACAACGTCGCGGCGGGACCGTGCTGATGTTCGCGAGTTCGGCGTCGAATCAAGCTGGGGCTGCTATCGGGGCGCTCGCGTTCGCGGACATCGGTCCGATTGGCGTCGTGGCGGTGCGCCAGATCATCACCGCAGCCGTGCTCGCGCCGACGGTGAAGCCGCGGCTCCACAAGCTGCGGGTGGAGCAGTGGTTGCCTGTCCTGGGCTTAGCTTT